>Ga0247727_10000099_pt1 | contig 189130 bp, 167 predicted proteins | sample WisWelCaveWW1625_FD_202498 | JGI IMG/M metagenome (GOLD analysis project Ga0247727, IMG submission 202498) | Biofilm microbial communities from Wishing Well Cave, Virginia, United States - WW16-25 | ecosystem: Environmental > Aquatic > Deep subsurface > Groundwater > Cave microbial mat... | reverse complement strand
ATCGGCTCAAACCTGAAAAAATATAAGACAATTTCGAAAGAAATGCAAAGAAACGTTCCTTCTGCTAGAAATATCGCTTCACAAAGAAATTGCAAAAGGTTTTCTTCCGTTGACTTTGCCGAAGGAGTTTGGTAAGTTTTGAGAGATGGAGACCCAAACACGCAGGATATCGCGGAGTACGACGATAGACGAAGCATTCGCTTATTGCGCTTCGATGACGAATGCGCACTACGAAAACTTTCCCGTTGCTTCCCTCTTCATGCCAGCGGAGAAGCGCCCTTACATCCAGAGCATCTACGCGTTCGCCCGCACGGCAGACGATTTTGCGGATGACGCGGGCCGGAGTGATCGAGAGCGCCTCCAGCTCCTTGAGGTCTGGAAAGACCTGCTCGACCGCTGCTACAGGGAAGATGATGCAGACTCGAGCGAAACGGCCGATCATCCTGTCTTTGTCGCACTGAAAGAGACAATTCATCGGCTTCACATCCCTATTGAGCCGCTCCAGGACTTACTGACCGCATTTTCGCTCGACGTCACAAAAAAGCGATTTGCCAGTTTTGAGGAAACACTGTATTATTGCAAGCATTCGGCGAATCCGGTTGGGCGACTCGTTCTCATGATCTTTGGCTACAGGGATGAAGAATTGTTTCTGTATTCGGACAAGATTTGCACGGCACTTCAACTTGCGAATTTCTGGCAAGATATCGATGTTGATTTCAAGAAAAATAGAGTTTATATTCCGCGGGACGATTTAGCCCGATTCGCGTACGGTGAAGAGGATTTGCACAAAGGGGTCGTGGATGAGCGGTTTCGAGCACTGATGCGATTCGAAGTAGAGAGAACACGAGAGCTATTCTATCAAGGCGCACCGCTTCCGTCTCTGGTGGACAAAGACCTGAGGCTCGAGCTGAAGCTCGTGTGGTTCGGTGGAATGGCAATTCTGCGAAAGATCGAGCGGGTAGGGTTTGACGTCTTTCAGAGGCGTCCGGTGCTCCACGCAGGCAACAAACTTGCAGTTTTCCTGCGCGCTCTGTTCAGGAATGACCTTACAACCTATAAGCGCAAGCCAGCATGGGATCTAACATAGCAGCCGCTATCAGACGAGGCAGTCCCGAGAACTTCGGAGCAAATCATTCAAGTTTCTTGTATTCGTTCTCTTTTCTTCCACGCGATCAACGAGAGGCGATTCACACCCTCTATGCATTCTGCCGGCAAACGGATGAAATTGTCGACAGTGGACGCGAACCAAGCCGTAAGATCGATCTCCTCCGCAAGTGGCGAATGGAACTCGGTAAGGCACTCGAGGGGCGGTCAGAATATTCGATTCTCAACCGCCTCAGCGCAATAGCAAAACGATTCAATATCCCGGTAGACCTATTTTACGAGCTTATTCAGGGCGTCGAAATGGATTTGACTACGAATCGCTACAGGACCTTTGAAGACCTGCGCAAATATTGTTACCACGTAGCATCCACCGTCGGCTTGATGTGTCTGGAAATCTTTCGACCGCGCAATGAACGTACGAGAGAATACGCAATCAATCTTGGCATAGCCCTTCAGCTTACCAACATCCTTCGTGATGTGAAGCTCGATGCGAAATACGGTCGCATATACCTGCCCGAGGAAGACCTTGAGAGGTTCGGTTACACAGAAGATGACGTCTTCGCAAATCGTTACACGCCGCAGTTTGTAGCACTGATGGAATTTGAGTGCAATAGAGCCAACGAGTATTTCGAGAAGGCGCAGGCGCTTCTGCCCCAAGAAGATAAGCGCGCGATGTTCGCAGCGAAGATAATGGAGCGCATCTACTATCACACTCTCCTCCGCATCAAGAAAAATCAATATGACGTCTTTCAGCGATCGACACGCCTTCCCTCGATCCTTCAGTTCCTCATCGCTCTGAAGTACTGGTTCATCCATCGCGTTCTCCCTCTTCCGACGACACGCCAAGCCGTATGACCACTGAGGTTGTTGTCATCGGAGGCGGACTCAGTGGATTAGCGGCCGCTGTACAACTCTCAATTGACGGGGCAGACGTCGTCCTTCTTGAGCGAGCAGCCAAACTTGGAGGAAGGGCGTATTCCTATATTGATGCGAAGACCGGAGACGTTGTCGATAACGGTCAGCACATCCTCGTAGGCGCCTACCATCACACGCTCCGCTATCTTGAACTTGTGGGAACACGCCAATATCTCGCGGCGAGCGATGCGGGAGACCTGCATTTACATTTTCATCATCCAGAAAAAGGGTTTGTCTCTTTCGACCTGGCTTCTTTCTCCAATCCTCTCCGTATTCCCGTGGGAATTGTTAAGTCTCAACTACTATCGCTTCGCGATTGGCAGAAGATGGTAAACATTGGAATTCAATTGATGTCCTGGAATAGTTATCTGGAAGAAAAGTTACGGAGGTTTAGCATCGTGGAATGGCTTGATAACATGGGGCAATCCGAGGAAGCGAAACGATCGTTCTGGTTCCCTATCGCCGTTTCCGTAATGAATGAACTGCCGGAAAAAGCATCCGCTCTGCTGTTCGCGCGCTCGATCAACAATACATTCCTTCGGAAAAAATCGGATGCGACAGTCCTCATCCCATCAATCGGACAATCAGAGCTCTACGTCGCTGCAGCAAAAAACATCTTGACGACACGGAAATCGAAAATCCTGCTAAACACTGAAGCTACTTCAGTCACGTTGCGAAGGGGGAATGCCATTGGCGTGAAGCTGAGCAATGGAAGAAAAATCGAAGCTAAATCGATCATCTCCGCAGTACCGTATTTCGCGGCAACTCGTTTGCTGCCGGAACAGTTGCGTCAGCTCGAGCCATTTGTCGCCTTCAAGAAATTCGAATCATCCCCCATCATCTCCATCCATCTGTGGTTTGACCGAGCAATCATGGACGGGGAATTCCTGGGCTTGATTGATAGAAACATACAATGGCTCTTTAACCGCCGGAGAATTTTTCGGGAAAAAGGTAAAGCGGAAAATTATCTGACCGCAGTAATCAGCGGCGCTCACGACTGCCTTGACCTCTCGAAGCATCAGCTCGTGAAGATGGCGATAAAGGATATTGCCTCTGCTTTCCCGGCTGCCGGAACGGCCTCAATTCTTCACAGCGTTATCATAAAGGAAAAACGAGCAACTTTTTCACCGACCAACGAAATCGAGTCATTCCGGCCATCACAGAAGACTCGAATTGAAAACTTCTATCTGGCCGGCGATTGGACTGACACGGGCCTCCCGGCAACCATTGAAGGTGCGGTGAAAAGTGGATTCCACTGTGCGGGGTTGATCCATTGAAGAGAGAATCGTCGTTTGCAAGATTTTTCCCGTCAATCTTCTCTTAAAGAATGGCAGTCGTACGCAATGCAACAAAAATCTTGAGAACCTGAAACGAGATTAGCGGGTTTATCCCGACAGCGGTCCTTGCTTTTCATACCGTATTGAAAAGGACAAACGAAATTCGTTCATGACCTGGGCATATATAACTTCTTTTTGCGATGACCGTTAAGTGAGAAAAACCTCCCCTTGCGAAAAATACTCCACATAATTACTCTTCTAACGTTCCTTGGTGCGACTGCCAATGCACAGGAAAGCACCGTTCGACCTGCGGTCGGGCTGCAAGGTTCCATGATCCTCTCTTCGGAGTTTTACTCAGCAAGCGGCGTCTCGGGTCGTCGGCCGGACAACGAGTCGCGGGCCATCATCCTCTCCACACTCACGATCTCGGATTTCGTGAATATCCCGTTCGAAATCTATATTTCATCGCGTCAGGCAGCATACCAGCAGCCGTTCAATCAGTTCGGCGCCAGCCCAACGTTTTTCGGCTGGTTGACCTTGCATGGCGGGTACTTCTCATCCCGTCTTTCTGATCTCACCTTCGGCGACACGCGGCTCCTGGGTGTAGGCGTTGATTTGCGGCCGGGCAACTTCCGTTTCTCATTCCTTTACGGCAGGATGCGAGCACCGCTGAATCCCGACACCGCTAACGGTTTCTCTGGTGTGTATCAACGGAAAGCAATCGGGTTCAAGATCGGCTATGGAAAAGAGGAGGGGACGTTCGTTGACCTGAACGTCGTCCGGGTGATTGATGATTCGTCTTCCATCTCCTTCTCGCCCGTTTCGTTGCCGGCAGTTGAGAACGCAGCCGGCTCGGTCGCGTTCGGCTTCTCCATTGCCGATGCAGTTCGGGTGAAGGGGGAAGTGGCTGCGTCGGTTTTTTCAAACGACCTTCGCTCGGAACAGACCGATTTCAAGATCGGACCGCTCAAGAATTTGTTCACACCCAGGTATTCCTCACAGTTTGATGGGGCCGCCACGCTCGGTCTGATAGTCAAACCATCCAGTTCATTCGTTGTCGGCGTCAATGGCAAATGGATAGGCCCGGGATATACTTCGCTGGGATACGCGCAGCTTGACAATGATGTGTTCGAGACGACCGTGGTTCCTGCGTTCAGTTTCATGGAGAACAAGGTATCGGTGCGAGCGTCGGTCGGGCTGCGTTTCAACAATCTCCGTAACAACAGGTTTGCCACCACAAAACGGGTCGCGACATCACTTGCGACGTCTCTCCAACCTACGTCGAATTTCGGTGCCGATCTACAGTATTCAAACCACACCATGAGCTCCAGTCCGAAGAACGACACTCTGAAAATCGACAACACGCTGCATTCGCTTTCAATCGCGCCCCGCTTTCTCTTCGACGCACTCGGTGGATCGAACGCAGCGATTCTTTCCTATTCCTTCCAGCAGTTTACCAACAGAAACGTCCTTTCAGGCGCATTTGCCGGGAGCCGGACCCACGCTCTCACAGCCGTCTGGACGTTAACTATGCCGTCTTCGCTATCGTTTACAACAACGATCACATATCTTCACTCGAGGGTGGCGTCGACATCCAGGATTACCTCGCTGAACGAAACGGTAAGCCGTGGATTCCTGGACAACAGGCTGTACGTTTCCGTTGGTGGGACGTACAGCAGCACAAGTGCATTCTCGAATGACCATCAACTTGCCGGGCGGCTGAATGCGAGCTACGGTCTTGGGCAGGCAGGATCATTTACTTTGAGTGTATCAACGAACTCGTACAGTTTCGGAGCGGGTGCCGGACTAATGGACTTTCAGGAATCGCAGGCGGTGCTTCAGTATTTGGTGAACTTCTGACAAAATCACAAAGGAGTACAACATGAAACGAATGACCGTTCTTTTGCTGACCTGGGTGGTTGTGCATGCCTCGTCTGATTCAGTTGCTCAACCGCTCATCGTCAATATCAATCTCGCGACACCGATGCCTTCGCTCATCTCCGAATGGCAGAGGAATCCGTCGCTAGTCACTGCACAGGTCCTCAATAATACCGGCGTCGAGGTGACGAACGCGGCATTCTCATTCACGATTAGAGATCTTTCCAGCAATGTGGTCGCGGCGAACTCAAAGGACAACAGTCCCTCCCTCCCCCGCTTCACGATCCCGATCGGCCAGTCGACATTCACCGGACAGTCGATGATCAACACTGCCGCCGTCGACGTCAATCCTGGCTATAAGACGATCGCCGCAACAACCGGTCGTCTTCCGGAAGGACAATACGAATTCTGCGTTCGTGTTCTTGATGCAACTGGCGTTGCGATTCCGGCCACGGGCACGCTGTGCGTCGTTTTCACGGTTATCATTCCCGACCCACCGACGCTCCTCCACCCGGCCGACCGGGACACGATCCAGGATAACACGCTGCCAACCTTTGCGTGGACTCCGACGCAAATTGCTGGCGAGATAATCCAATACCGGCTGAAAATCGTGCCGATCTATACCGGACAAGACCGGCGCACTGCCATCGACAATAACCAGACACTTGTGAACATCACTGTACCGGCTCCAACATATCAGTACAGTCCCTCCGATCCACCGTTCACGCTCTATTCGGGTGCGAGAGGCTTTGCATGGCAGGTGCAGGCACTCAACCGGGAGGAGGTACCCGCAACACGCAACGAAGGAAAGAGCGAGATACGGGAGTTCTGCACGACAACTACCTGTCGCGAGACAACAGTGGTGGCGCCCTGCAATTGCCAATCCTCACCAATAGTAACTCCCGTAAGGAAAGCAGCGTTGTGGGAGTACAAAGTGACGGGAACGTTTGATTGTACGGGAACCGCGTCTTGCGCAGTCCAGAACAAGACAATCGAATGGAAGATTTCCTCTGGTGCGGATGTGGCTAAGATCGAGGGAAGCGCAACGGCTGAAAACGTATCGGTGCGGCCTCTCAGGAATGGACAGTTCGTGCTGGCGGTGAATGTGAAAGTCACCTGCACCGACGGAACAACCTGCACAGGATATGCAAACGCGGAAGAAACAATCACCACAGTTCCCCCCGACACCACGGGATGCAAATGCGAGATCGCGCATGAGTGGCTGGGTGGCCCGCCTATCAAGATCGAGAAGAACCTCACAACGTATTCGGCTCAAGACTACATGCAAGGGATCGCAGTGGGAATCTCGGCGCTCGCGTCTGACAAGGACATCCTCGTGCAGAAGTGTATCAAAAATGGAGTACGCGAAAAGTTCATCAGAGATATCGGCGACCCGGTGTCATATGCGTGGGAAGTCGAAGCCGGAGACAAGACAATGCTCATCGGCAGTGCCGGGAGCAGTGTATTGTACGCACTTCCGCATAAGCTGAAGAAGGGTGAGAAACACACTGCAAAGATCAAACTGACGATCAGAAGTGCAAACGATGATGCGATCGTTGGACGTGCGACGATCACTGCAACCGGAAAAGACACGTGCGGGGTCTATGAGATGGACATCAAAACTGAACCCATCAAGGAGGCAAAGCCGAAGGAACGTCCTCCGGTTGAGATTGGCACCTGCATCCCGGTAGATGAAATCTGGATCCAGAACGGCGAGATTGCAGCCTCTATTGCAGCGCCCGGCCCCGTGCAGATGGGCGAGATCACTCTGCTTGAACTAAGCGCGAGAGACCCCGACCTCATAAAACTGATATGTGAAAGTCCGGGCGAATGCACCAATCCAGAGGAGACTGTAGACACTGATGAGCCGTTCTTCTACACGTGGACGGATGGCGGTGCCGGCGGAAGCTTCGTCCTTGGAGCCGACGGGTCATCCGTTCTCTATCTTGCGCCGGCGAAGAAAGGCGACGTATCGATCACCTGCGAAGTACGGGATAACGGAACGCACAGGGCAGCGTCGGGAGAAAAGAAAACCGTTGCCACAACGCTCAAAGTCTACGATGCCCTGACAGAGATGAACATAAGAGAATCGGATAAGACCAAGAAATTCCTCACCGTTGGGCTGAACCAATTCATTGAACCTCAATGGATTGAAGCACCGAAGGTTATCGTCGTGAAGGCTGATTATTGTTCCAACCTTGGCGGCACGACAGGAAAGTTCGAAGCAACAAAAGAAAGTAAGGGGCTCACGAAAAAGGAGGCTTCGCTTCACTTCACTCCCGATCCGGATAAGGACAACGTTCTCGACATTGCCTGGAAAGCTCACTCTCACATTCACGCCAAGCACCATCTCTTTGGCCGCATTACATTCAAGTTCGAGGGACAAAAAATCTTCTACACCGATACATCGTGGGAGAAGAGCGATTTCATGGTCGACGATCTTCATAAGTACAAGCTCTTTTTCGACAAGGAAGGCAAATTAGATGATGGGAAATGGAGAGCAAACAAGGCACAGGACTATGATGTGTTCGGGAAGGAGACTAAGGTCAACGGGACTACGCCTTTGAACTGGTTCACTCACTGGTCAGCCGACACGTACGACCCATGTCCCGATGGGTATCGCCTGACGAGCAAGGACCCGCCTTTCAAGTACGGCACTCCACCATCCAAGAATGCAATCGCCGAATACAGTTTTCTGGCTAATGAAATCATCATCGGACCAAAAACGGCGAAGAAATTCAGCACTCCCGGATTCACCGCCACGTGGACTTCATCCAATCCGCTCATCACGAGTGACAAGAAAAGGAGGGCTGTAGAGCTCAAGCTGCCCAAGTATGAGCTCGAAGGCATCAAGTTTGCAAACAAAGTCATCCACCACGAGCTCGCGCACTTTGAGTCGTTCAGAGGCAAATGGAGCGCTGCAGGAGAATGGGCAACAAAGTACGGACCCTATACCCCAAAGAAGAAACGATTGACCACCTTCAGTGCCGTAGCCTCCAAGGAAGTCAGCGTACACTGGACGAAGCTGGCCCCTGTACCGGATGACCAGGGAGACAAATACAGTCTTTCTGCCGTGATCGTGCATGAAGAGAAGGGGAAGAAGAAAACGACATCCAGGTACACCATCGAAATCGGTCGAGGGTGGTTTGAATCCGAGCCGAAGGAATCACGCTTCGTGTACTGGAGCGAGCACGATGCTGCTGCAGTAGTCAAAGAATCCACAGCCACCGGGGTGAAACCAATCGCGTCCCTCACCGGTTTCATCATCGACCATAACAACTCGCTCGACTTCATTATCTATGCCAGGGCGAACGACGAGGACGGCGATTGGATCCCCAATCTTGAGGAAGACGCAATTGGAATGATGTGGAACAACGACGCAACGTTTGGAGAAGCGTTCTATCATCCTGTGAAAGAGAAGAACGACCGGGAGGTCTGGGCTGAGTGGCGCACAAAAGAACTTGTCGATCCTGTCTGCACGGAGGAAAAGGACTGGGCAAACCCGGGGCTGCAGACGAGCAAGTAAGAGGAGAACTACTCCCACTCAATCGTCGATGGCGGCTTCGAGCTGACATCATAGACAACACGGTTCACGCCGCGGACTTCATTGATGATGCGGTTGGAGAGCCGGGCTATCAGATCATGCGAAAGTCGGGCCCAATCGGCCGTCATGCCATCGATACTCGTGACCGCGCGGAGAGCAACCACGTTCTCGTACGTCCGTTCGTCACCCATCACTCCCACTGATTGCACGGGCAGAAGGACGGCAAACGCTTGCCAGGTGGATTCGTAAAATCCCGCCTTCTTGAGTTCTTCAACGAATATCTCATCAGCATCTCGAAGCAAGGCAAGTTTCTCCTCCGTGATCCCTCCGATAATCCGCACGGCAAGCCCCGGACCGGGAAAGGGGTGCCGAACAATGAATTCTTCCGGCAGACCGAGCATCCTGGCCACATCACGAACCTCATCTTTAAACAGTTCCCGGAATGGTTCAATCAACGTAAGATGCATTTTTTCGGGAAGACCACCGACGTTATGATGCGTCTTGATTTTCGCCGAGGGACCCCTGAACGAAGTCGATTCGATAACATCAGGGTACAGGGTACCCTGAGCAAGAAATGCTACATTTCCAATCGTCTTTGCCTCTTGCTCAAATATCTCGATGAATGTTGTTCCGATTACCTTGCGTTTCTCCTCAGGGTCAACGACGCCGCCCAGTCGCTCGAGGAAAATCTTCGAGGCGTCAATGTGATCCAGATTGACGTGGTAAACGTCCCGGAACATCTCTACTACTTGTCGGCTCTCTCCTTTCCGCATCAAGCCGGTATCAATGTGGATACAGTAAAGTTGAGCGCCGATTGCCTTATGTAACAGAACGGCAAGCGCAGAAGAATCTACGCCGCCGCTCAAACCACAAATGACGTTTGCACTCCCTACCGTCTTCCGTATTTCAAGGATATCTTCTTCAATGATCGAGCTTGCACTCCATCCTCCTCTGCACTCGCAGATCCTGAACAGGAAATTCTTGAGGATATCCATGCCGCGTTCCGTGTGCACGACCTCCGGATGGAATTGCACACCGTAGATCTTCTTCGCTCTGTTCCTGATGGCACAGATCGGCGAATTCGGGGAATGCCCGATCCGTTCGAACCCTTTCGGAAGCGCCGTCAACGCATCGCCGTGACTCATCCATACGGATGTCTGTCCATCAAAACCGGCAAACAAGTCAGACATATCATCTATCACCACCTCAGCCCGTCCGAACTCACGCTTTGCAGAGCGGTCTACCTCACCGCCAAGCTGAAATGCAACCATCTGTAATCCATAGCAAATGCCAAGGATGGGTACGTCGAGATTAAACAACTCCGGCGAAGAGTGAGGAGCACCGGGCGCAAAGACACTCGCCGGTCCGCCCGAGAGAATGATACCATTTGGCTTCAGCTCGCGAATCCTCCCGATTGCGAAATCAAAAGAATGCAACTCGGCGTAGACGCCAAGTTCCCGCACACGACGGGCTATTAGCTGGGAATACTGTGAGCCGAAATCGAGGATAAGAAGAAATTCGGGGTGTCGCATAGGAGAAGATACGAAAATCCGAGCAGACTTTCTCACGATCGGAGAGTGAGTCCGCCCGAATTCACGACGGACCAGACTATTCCCAACTCGCAGGCTTGGAGGGAGTTCTATTCCCGACCAACCGAGATCTCCCTCGGAACACAATATTCAGACACGTTCCTCCATGTAGGACTCGACCGGCGGACAGACACACATGAGATTTCTATCACCGTAGGAATTATTAATCCTGCCCACGCTGGGCCAGAGTTTATTCCCTCGGAGGTACTGGAGCGGATAGACTGCCTTGTATCGAGTGTAAGGATGACTCCAGTTTTCACCGAGAGCTTCCCAGGCAGTATGCGGCGCATTCTTAAGGACGTTGTCGTGCGGATCGGCTTTTCCATCAATGATCTCGCGAATCTCCTCTCTGATGGAAATCAATGCGTCGGCAAATCGGTCAAGCTCGGCCCTGGATTCACTTTCCGTCGGTTCGATCATCATCGTGCCCGGAACAGGAAACGAGACAGTCGGCGCATGAAAACCGTAATCCATCAAACGCTTGGCAATATCGTCCGCGTCGATGTTTGCCCCCTCTTTGAATTGACGCATATCGAGAATAAATTCGTGCCCCACTCTTCCGTTCTTGCCTTGATATAACACAGGGTAATGCTTTTCCAATCTAACTTTTAGATAGTTCGCACCAAGGATTGCGTACTTCGTCGCTTCCGCAACCCCTCCTGCGCCAAGCATCTTGATGTAGCCGTATGAGATCACCAGAATGCTCGGGCTTCCCCACGGTGCCGAGGACACAGCGTGAATTGCTTTGTCTCCACCGCTCTTGATGAGCGGATGTCCGGGAAGATATGGTGCAAGATGCTTTGCGACACAGATCGGCCCCATCCCCGGTCCGCCGCCCCCGTGCGGAATGCTGAACGTTTTATGAAGGTTGATGTGACAGACATCTGCTCCGACGATTGCAGGAGATGTGAGCCCGACTTGTGCATTAAGGTTGGCACCATCCATGTAAACCTGTCCGCCGTTTTCATGGACAATAGCGCAAGTTTCTTGAATTCGTTCTTCAAAAACACCATGCGTTGAGGGATACGTAACCATCAGCGCCGCCAGACCGCTTTTATGCTCTTGAGCCTTAGATTGCAGGTCGTTCAGATCAATATTTCCCTGCTCGTCAGTCTTCACGACCACGACATTGCAGCCGGCCATTACCGCGCTCGCGGGATTCGTGCCGTGTGCCGAATACGGAATAAGCGCGACGTTGCGATGACCTTCGCCCCGATCGTTATGGTACGCCCTGATAACCATCAGGCCTGCGAATTCACCCTGCGCCCCTGAGTTTGGCTGAAGCGACGCCGCCGTGAAACCGGTAATCTCGCACAGTTGTTGCTCCATCTCCTTGAAGATCTGCAGGTAGCCTTCAACCTGGCTTAGTGGTACGAACGGATGGATGTCCGAGAATTCCTTCCAGCTGACAGGCACCAACTCTGAGGCCGCATTGAGCTTCATGGTGCAGGAACCGAGCGGAATCATCGAATGCGCCAACGAGAGGTCTTTGTTCTCCAGGCTTTTCAGGTATCGTAAGAATTCAGTTTCTGAGTGATATCGATTGAACACAGGATGCGTCAAGTATTCACTCGTCCGACGGAACGGCGCAGGATATTCCTTCGCCGTCGATGAAATCAACGCAACCGGGCGCGGGGCTGCGTATGGTTTTCCATCTGCTCTGGCGAAAATTTCGACAATCTTCTGAATGTCTTCGAGTTGAGATGTCTCGTCCAGAGAAAGGCCAATGTGCCGATCATCGATGTAACGGAAATTCACGGAAGCAGCTTCCGCCAGGGTGCGAATCTTCGCCGACGAACGCACTTTGATCTTCAGCGTATCGAAGTATACCGGATTCAGCTGCTCGTAGCCAAGGTTTTTCAATTCTGTTGCAAGGGCTGCTGCGGAGGCGTGGACCTTCCGCGCAATCCGCTTGATACCATTCGGACCGTGATAGACCGCGTACATACCTGCCATAATTGCAAGCAGCGCCTGGGCCGTGCATATATTCGAAGTCGCGTTTTCTCTGCGAATGTGCTGTTCACGTGTCTGCAATGTCATCCGGTAGGCCGTATTGTTGTGGACATCGACTGACACACCGATGATTCTTCCTGGCATCTGGCGGACATACTTACTCCTGGTAGCAAAGTATGCAGCGTGTGGGCCTCCGTAGCCAAGCGGAACGCCGAACCTCTGTGAAGAACCCACGACAACATCGGCATCGAATTCACCGGGCGCCGTCAAAAGGCCAAGACTTAACAGATCGGCAGCTACGACGACCAGAGCGCCAACGGCGTGGGCTTTCCGAACGACATCTCGATAATCGCACACCATTCCATCTTCAGCCGGGTATTGGACAATCGCGCCAAAGAACTCCTCATTAAGTTTGATTTGCTGATGGTCGTCGAGAACGATTTCGATGTGATGCGGATAAGCCCTTGTTCGGAGGACGTCAATCGTCTGTGGCAAGCATGTCTCGGATACAAAAAATTTCTTCCTATCGTGGCCGTTGGGACCTCGATTGACGATTCCATAAACCATTGTCATCGCTTCGGCGGCGGCAGTCCCTTCGTCCAGCAGTGAGGCATTTGCGACTTCCATCTTCGTGAGATCAGAAATCATGGTCTGGAAGTTCAGCAAGCCTTCAAGCCTGCCCTGCGCCACTTCTGCTTGATAGGGGGTGTACTGGGTATACCAGCCCGGGTTTTCCAGAATATTCCGCTGAATTACCGTCGGAACAATGCATCCATAATAGCCCAGGCCAATGTATGACTTCCATACTTGGTTCTTAGCGGCAGTTTTGCGCAACGACGTCAGAAAACGATATTCACTGACGGCATCTGGCAAGTTCAGAGGTTTTTTGAGCCGAATATTGGGCGGAACAGTATCGGCGATAAGAGCGTCAAGCGTTCGCACACCTATTACTTGACACATTTTCTCAGCGTCTTGTTCGTTCGGACCGACGTGACGCGACTGAAATTGTTCCTCGAAGTCCTGGTGGGTACTCATCTCCCTGGAGAACCTAGCTCGCATCCCGCTGTGAACAGGATGGCTCATCAAGCACTTCAATCATCTTTTCGCTTTTATTCACCGACCATGAAATCCCGCTCGCGATCCTCATATCTCAGGCTCTATTTTGATGTCAGTTTTCGGTACGCAGAGGCATCGAGAAGTTTGCCCAGCTCACTTCTGTTGCTGATTTTCATCCTGATCATCCAGCCCTCGTTGTACGGGTCCTTGTTCACAAGTTCCGGCGTCTTTGCCAACGCCGGATTTATCTCTGAGATCTCGCCCGACACCGGTGCGAACAAGCCGGATACAGTTTTCACTGCCTCAATAGTCCCGAAATGTTCCCCTTGCTTCACGACCTTACCGACAGCAGGAAGTTCAAGAAACACGACGTCCCCAAGTTGGCTCTGGGCATAGTCTGTAATTCCAACGGTGCCTGTGTCGCCACTCGGACGTATCCACTCATGCTCTTTCGTGTATTTGAGATCCTCGGGAAATTCCATGGAAATTCCTCTTCATGGTACGTGAAAGAATTCAGTCGGCATGCTGCATCCTGTCAATATAGCTTGTATCAAACTTCCCGCTGCGGAAAACTGGGTCGCGCATCACTGTACGGTGAAACGGAATCGTTGTGTGGATACCCTCAATGGTGAACTCTTCCAGAGCATTTGCCATCTTATCGATGGCTTCGCTCCTCGACGGCGCAAACACAATCAGTTTTGCAATGAGTGAATCGTAAAAAGGAGGAATACGATATCCCGCGTAGCAGTGGGTATCCACACGAACCCCGAATCCGCCGGGCATATGAAAACCCGTAATTTCTCCCGGCGAGGGTCGGAAGCCGTTACTCGGGTCTTCCGCATTGATGCGGCATTCGATCGCATGTCCCCGCGGTCGAGCCGATTTTTTCGTCAACTTTTCGCCGGCCGCGACTTGAATCTGCATCTTGATAAGGTCACGCCCCGTCACTTCCTCCGTCACGGGATGTTCCACCTGGATGCGCGTATTCATCTCCATGAAAAAAAATTTCTTCTGATTGTCGACCAAAAATTCAACCGTCCCTGCACCGACGTATTTCACGCTTCTTGCGCCTTTCACCGCTGCGGCTCCCATTCCCACACGCAGCTCTGCATCGACGACGGGAGATGGTGATTCTTCGATCAGTTTCTGGTGGCGTCGCTGCACGGAACAATCGCGTTCATTGAGGTGGATAACATTCCCGAATGTATCCCCGAACACTTGAATCTCGATGTGACGCGGCTGCTCGAAGAATTTTTCCAAATAGAGGTCGCCATTGCCAAACGCCGACGCAGCCTCCGCGCTCGCCATTTGATAAGCTTTTTCTAACTCCTCGGCCTCTCGAACGATCCTCATGCCCTTGCCTCCGCCGCCGGCAGTCGCCTTTAACATAACGGGAAAACCGATCTCATTGGAAAGCGCAACTGCCTGTCTCGGGTCTTTGAGCACTCCATCGCTGCCGGGCACAACTGGTACCCCTGCCTTCTTCATCGTCTCCTTTGCAAAGGCCTTGTCACCCATCGCCCCGATTTGCTCTGGCGTGGGACCTATGAAGGTCAGACCAGAAGATGCACAGATCTCCGCGAAACTCTGATTCTCCGCCAGGAACCCGTAGCCGGGGTGAACCGCATCGGCGCCCGTTACTTCCGCCGCAGCGATAATACGGGGAATGTTAAGGTAACTTTCCTTGCTCGGAGGCGGACCAATGCAAACTGCTTCATCGGCAAACTTGACGTGCAATGAATAGCGGTCGGCTTCCGAATATACCGCCACCGTTTTGATGCCCAGCTCACGGCAAACACGGATGACCCGCAATGCTATTTCGGCTCTATTTGCAATCAGGATTTTCTTGAACAACGGCAACTCCAATCTTGAAGGGAAAAATGGAAGGAACTCGGTCTGATCGCCTACATGAGTTCTATGGAAAAGAGCGGCTGGTTGTATTCGACAGGCTGGCCATTTTCTGCGTGAATCTTGACAATACGTCCGGCAACATCCGACTCAATCTCATTCATCAGTTTCATGGCCTCGATGATGCACAAAACAACTCCCGGTTGGACCGCCTGGCCAACCTCGACATACGGGTTTGCATCCGGTGCAGCAGCGCGGTAGAACGTCCCAACAATGGGAGAGATGATTTCGTGGTATTTCTTCTCACCTTTAGCTGCCGGTGATGGCACGGCCAGGGCAGATTCCGTTGAAGATGCTGCGACCGATTGATGAGGAATAAGAATCGTTGAAGTCGGACCGGCAGCTCCAGCAGAGGGCGCGGCGTTGTTCGAGCTCTTTGATATTCGAATTCTCTTTCCGTCTTCTTCAACTTCTATTTCACCAACTTCACTCGCCGCAAGTAGCTTCATAAGCTTCTTAATATAGTTGAGATCCATCATTTCTCCGGTCTCCTGGAAGCCCCTGTCATGCGGCTTTGACGCGCTCGACGTAGTCTCCCGTACGGGTATCCACTTTGATCACATCACCTTCAGTAATAAAAAGCGGGACATTCACGACCGCACCAGTTTCCAGTGTTGCCGGCTTCGTTCCGCCCGTAGCGGTGTCCCCCTTAACCCCCGGTACTGTCTCTTCCACCCTCAATTGAACGTTCACAGGAAGTTCCACGTCTATGATATCGTTGCCGCTGAACAGGATTTCGACGGTCTCCCCATCCTTCAAGAATTTTCCCCCGAGGCCAATGGCGTCCTCCGGCACAGGAATCTGGTCATACGTTTCTTTGTCCATACAAACGTAACCCGAGGCATCGTGATACAGATACTGAAATTCTTTTCGATCGATTCTGACCGTTTCAATTGCCTCACCCGCACGGAAGCGAGTCTCGACAACTTTGCCCGATTCCAAATTCTTCAGTCTGGTACGGACAAACGCACGCCAGTTCCCGGGATTGACGTGCTGGAAATCAACAATCGTCCACAATCCACCGTCCATGCGGATAGTCATCCCCGCGCGAAAATCAGATGTCGTCGCCATAAAACCTACAAAATTCCTTTGGATTCAGTCGTTCTGAGAGAACATTTTCGAGCTGCGGTTTCCAATATACACAGTACCACTCTGAAAGTCAAGGTGGAAAAATTGCTCTGATCGCACAATTGCAGACAGGATTCTTGTCATGAAAGTCGGTTTGACTTTTTTTTTCAAATTGGTTACACTGCAGATGACCATGATCATCCGTCTCAACCCTACATTCGGAATCCTTTTCACACTTTTTTCCACCTTCTCGTGCTCCGAGGATCGACGCTTACCGAGCGACGTGATACCGCGTGAAAAATTTACACAGCTGTACGTAGCATTGCTCGTCGCTGGGGAGCGTGGGCCTCTTTCAAGTCCGGACACAACAAGAACCTGGAGCAAGAAAGAGGTGGTAGATAGTATCCTTGCGAAGTACGATGTCACGGAGATTCAGGTACGCTACACCGTGCAAGAATATAGCAAGGACCTGCAGTTGTGGAAAGAATTTTATGACGGGGCAATCAATCGGATGGAACAAATGCGGCGTGAAGAACAGACAAAGAAGCGGCCGTGAGAATCGAAGAAAAATAACCAACCCTGCCGGAGATTATTTCCTCACCACTTCCCCGATAGCGAACGGTTTCTCCCGGAGGCTCTTCAATACCTGGACAACATTCTCTTCACCGGCCTTTGATGCGATGATCACCAGGCCGACACCCAGATTGAATGTTCGCCGCATCTCATCTTCGGAAACGTTTCCTCCCTTCTGTATGAGTTGAAAGATTGGAGGACGTTCCCACTTGCGCCAATCTATTTTCGGCCTTAATCCCGGCCGCAAAAGGCGTAATGTATTTCCTACGATTCCGCCTCCAGTGATATGAGCAAAGCCGTGTACGACCGGCAAATCCCGGAGTGCCGTAATGACCTTGAGGTACGATCGATGGACGGTAAGCAGCGCATCTCCAAGCCTCATTCCTAATTCATCGATGAAATCGTCAACGTCACGCCGCTCAAATAATATTGCGCGTGCGAGTGAATAGCCGTTCGTGTGAAGTCCGGTCGAAGGCAAACCGATCAGCGCATCACCAGCCTGGACTTTCCTTCCATCGAAAATCTTTCTCCTCTCCACGACCCCAACAATCGCTCCGGCGATGTCGTATTCATTCTCTCGGTAAAATCCAGGCATTTCCGCCGTCTCCCCGCCAACGAGCGAGCAGCCGTTCTCCCTGCAAGCTTTCACAAAGCCGTCTATCACCTGTTCGGTAATCTGCGGCTTCAATTTCCCCGTGGCAAAGTAATCCATGAAAAAAAGCGGCCTTGCGCCGCAGACCGCGACATCGTTCACGCAGTGGTTGACCAAATCCTGCCCCACCGTATTATGTTTGTCCACCAGGAAAGCCACTTTCAATTTCGTTCCGACTCCATCGACACTCGAAACGAGGACAGGCCGCTTATAGCCCGGAAAGCCCGCCTCATAAAACGCACCGAAGAAACCCAGGCCCCCCAGGACCTCTTTTGAGAAGGTAGACCGTACTTTTTTCTTGATCGTTCGAACAAGTTCATCCCCCGCTTCGATATTCACTCCCGATGCACGGTAGGTTTGACGCAAGATTATCTCCTTTTGCTTCAACTAGAACTTTATCCTGAACACCCCGGGGGCTCTTTTCGCCGCGGGGGTCAAGATCGACGGGCGGCAATAAACAAGAATTCCGTCTCAAATGCAAAAAACTCTTGCCAGGGGCTTGCATAAGGGAAAGAAATTCTTTAGATTTAGCCGTACTCTGCATGAAGACGATTCGAGTCCGTGGATCGGACGAGGAGATCCCTGTGGGAAAAATTCTCTGTCTCGTCCGGAATTATTCCAAACACGCAGAGGAAATGCAGTCCGAAATTCCAGAGCATCCGGTGGTTTTCTTCAAACCCGCTACCGCGCTGATTCGTGAGGGCGGGGACATCATCATCCCTCCGATTTCGCGAGAGGTTCATCATGAAGTTGAGCTGGTAGTCGCGATCGCCAAGGAAGGTAAGCAGATCGCGGAATCGAATGCTGGCGAATTCATTTTAGGTTATGCCGTCGGCTTGGATATGACCCTGCGCGACGTACAGAATGAAGCGAAAAAGAAAGGGCTTCCTTGGAGTGTCGCGAAGGGCTTTGATACATCCGCTCCCGTTTCGGAAATCATTCCAGCCTCCCAAGTGAAAAGTTTCCCCGAAATGGAAATGCGGTGCAGCGTCAACGGAACACTCCGTCAGAAAATCCGTGCCGGATCGATGGTTTTCTCACCCGAACAGATCATCTCTTACTGCTCTTCACTATTCACGCTGGAACGTGGTGATCTCATCTTCACGGGGACTCCTGAAGGAGTGGGGAAAGTTCAACCGGGCGATACGATTGAGGCAGAGCTTGTCAATTTCACGAAAATAAATCACCGCGTGATGTCAGCGTTACTGACCTAACGATTCCTGTCCACTTAACATTTTAGGTCCTTGCCATGGGAAAAGTCATTGCAGTCGCCCTTCCAAAGGGAGGCGTAGGAAAAACGACGACGGCCGTCAACCTTGCTGCGAGTTTTGCGCTCGCCGGCAAACACACACTGCTCCTTGATGCCGATGCATTTGGTGCCTCCGCAATTGCGCTGGGAGTTACGGGAGAAAAAATCCGTGGAGGGTTATTCGATGTTTTTAATTGTACGCACTCGTTGAAACAGGTCATTCATCGCACCGAACTTCCCTTTCTCGATCTTGTCCCGTCAAACGTCCGATCCATCCCGATGGAAGAACGAATGCTCCAGATGGCCGAGAACCGCACCATCCTCAGGCAAGCTTTGCTCGACGTGCGGCCGCTGTATGACTTCCTGGTGATTGATACCCCGCCCTACTTGCGCGGCATGACGACGAACGCCCTGACGGCTTCGGACTCCGTGATTATCCCCGTAAGGACAGGGCATTTCTCCTTCGATGCAGTAAACAAACTCCTTAGGTTTTTGGAATCGATGAAACAGACTGCCAATCTATCGATTGAAGTTGAAGGCCTTCTCCTCACGATGCACGAGCAGAGAACGAAAGCCGGGGAAATGACTGTACAGGAAATTTCAAGCCGTTTTGGCTCGTATCTTTTCAAGACGATCATCCCGAAGAACTCGCTTCTCGCAGAATCGACGTTTTATGGCAAACCGGCCGTCAGCGTCAATGAGCATTCTGCCGGAGCACGCGCCTACCATGCACTGGCCGAAGAGATTCTCTCTCGCTCCCAAAAAGTTGAACATCCGACGGTCTCTCAGGCTCAATCTGCTTAGGAGACGATGAGAAGCAGCAGCTGGTTTTACTTCTTCTCTTCCATCCTGTTCCTCGTTCTTGCCTTGATTCCTCCGACATCTGCCTCTGTGGGCAGAGGGCGATCACGTGCCTATTCCGAGTTACCCCCTTCCAACAAGTCTGCGGGCGCAAAAGTTGATTCTACGCAGTCACCTCCGCATGATTTTCTTTGGCCCACTGATGCAAGTCGTTTGGTGACCTCCACGTTTGGTGAATTTCGTCAAACCCATTTTCACAGCGGGATTGATATCAGTACGAGGAATACGACAGGCTACAAGGTTTTCGCAGCCCAGGATGGATACATCTGGCGCATCCAGGTTTCTCCAAATGGATATGGAAAGATGCTCTATCTGAGACATGACAACGGATATATAACAACGTACGCCCATCTCAAGAGCTTCAAGCCGACAATCAATGCAGCGGTTCGTGAAACGCAACTCCGCCTGGAGCGATACCCTGTTGAAATAGTTCTCGAGGCAGGTCAGCTGAATGTAAGGAGAGGTGAAGTCATCGGCTACACCGGCAGTTCGGGGATAGGTGCGCCCCATCTCCATTTTGAGATACGGGACGAGAACCTGAATCCAATCAACCCCATGACCTTCACCCATCTTAGTGTTAAAGACATTTACTCCCCTTCGATTCGCAGTATTTCGATTTCTCCTCTTTCCGAAGGTTCCACCGTGGGAAAATTCCGGCGTCCGCTTGTCATAAGACCTCGGTTGAAGAAACATCATATCTACGATATCCGAAAGAAAATATTCGTAAAAGGAAAAATAGGACTGGGCATAAGCACCCGAGATCGCATGAGCGGCACCTACCATCCTGTGGGAATCCATCGTCTGGAATTATATGTGGACGATAGCCTCGCGTTTGCAACACGGTTCGATCGGCTGCCTGCTGACGGCTCAAAGCAGATCCTGACATATTACGATCTCGCCCTTCTGAAAAAGAGGAAGGGAAGATTTCAAAAATTGTATGTCGAAGAGGGAGTATCCCTCCCAATTTACGATCGCACGACTTTTGGAGCAGGCATCATTGATGCAGAAAACATCGCGGAAGGAACACACAGAATTCGAATTGTCGCCAAGGATTTGAATGGTAATGCGGCCGAAGTCCGCGGTCTATTCGTCACCGAAAAGCAAGTCGCGATTGCATCAAGCGTAGAAACACAAAAGAAACTCGAAGGAGAGGTTGATAATGGTTCCCTGCGACCTGCCTATGACACTTGCCTTATTTACCCGGAATCGTCCGGATGGCTTACTTCGGATAGCAACATGATTACGATCGTCTATGATTCCGGTGCTGTGTTTCGACCATTCAGCCTGCGAATCAGGAAAGAACAACTAAGGAAAAACAAGATCTATCGCTTGGAGCCTCGCAACATACTTCTCAACAACGGATTTCGCGTCTTTGTCCAGCGCCCCAAAACACTCAACGGTCCCGCGGCTCTGTACTTTAGAGATCGGCGATATTGGGAGTTGTGCCCCACAATCTTTGACAGCAGCACCGGTTATTTTTCCACGTCGCTTACGAAAACGCTCGGCGACATTGCGCTCGTAGAAGACGTCAAGTCTCCCACAATCGGATACGTCAAAATCAGAACCTCACGGAGGAAACCGACGATCCGTTACAGGTTGTATGATGGCCGTTCTGGCATTGATGCTAATGAAATAAAAATGTATATTGATGACGTTTTTGTTATTCCGGACATTGATGGGGAACGATGGCGCGTGAGTTATGAGCCAGATCATCGATTCACAAAAGGTAAGCATACATTGCGCATCGTCGTGAAGGATAAGATGGGCAACACATCATCGTTATCACGATCATTCACCATTCGTTGATGCGATACATCTGGCGAATACTGGAACGTTTTCTAAGGGGAACGCTCGTTCGCGTGACGTTCTCTATTTGTTTGGTAATCATTGGCGCAGCAATTCTGGTTTATCTTTTTGAGCATACTGTCAACCGCTCACAGTTTCGCTCTGTTGGCGATGCAATCTGGTGGTCAATCGTCACGATGACTACGGTGGGTTACGGTGATAAGATCCCCGTTAGCACAGCCGGAAGAGCAATCGCTGTATTTATCATGTTTGGTGGAGTAGGGCTGATCTCGATTCTCACAGCGACAGTTTCATCCATTTTTGTCACACGCATTCTAAAGGAGAACAAAGGATTGAAACAGATACGATTTAAGGACCATATCGTCATTTGTGGGTGGAACTACAACACGGAAGATATTATCCGCACGTTTAGTAAACACACCACAGAACAAATGGAGATTGTCCTGGTGAACGAATTGCCCCCAGAACGCGTCGAATCCCTTCTGCATGAATTCCCAAACCTCACTCTCAAGTACGTCCACGGAGACTTCACGAAAGAATCAGCTTTGCACCTTGCAAATATCGGAGCGGCGAGTTCGGCCATTATTCTTCCAGATATAAGCACAGGTGTAGCTCAGCAAACAGATGATCGGACACTGCTTGCAACTCTTGCCATAAAGTCATTGAATCCAAATGTAAAGGTCTACGCTCACATCGTCAACCGCTCGAACTTTCCTCACCTCAAACGGGCACGCGCCGATGAAGTGATTGTCAGCGATGAGCACATTGGATTCTTCATTGCAAACCACATTCTCTACCCGGGGGCACCGCAGGTCGTTCACGACCTTCTGGATGATGAACACGGTCAATATGTTCTACGGGTCCATATTCCCAAAGAATTCATAGGAAAGAGCTACGAGGAATTACTGACGTTTTTTAAACGGGAAAAAAACTGGACCCTCATCGGGCTCGTCCGCGAGGAGGAAAAAGTCCAGGTGAGGGATGTCCTCTCCCACGATTACTCGGCTCTCGACACGTTTATCGAGCGCAAATTCGAAGAAGCGGGATTCGATCTTCGTGGAAAGAGTAACGTACGGACAAATCTCAACCCTCCCGTGCAACATGTTATTGAGGCCAGAGATTTTGCCATCGTTATCGCGCCATTGCAGGATTGAAAAGGAGAACGATCGAGGTGATTGTGCTATCGCTGTTGCAAGAAATCCCAGTGTTCGACCGACTCAGTGAAAAACAACTTAAGAAGATTCAGCGGGTGTTGCGCCAGGACGTCGTCGGCGGAGACACCGTGGTGATCCGTGAAGGGGAAAAAGGACACGAAATGTACATCCTCCTCGATGGCGAGGTGCAAATCAGCAAGTCCGTTGGCACCAAAGGACTACAGGTGGATCGCAATCAACAGGAAAAATCTCTCATCCGGCTCGATGGGAGCGATCATGCGTTTTTTGGGGAGATGGCTATACTCGACCCTATTTCTACCCGCATAGCAACAGTGACAACAACAAGAAAGAGCATTCTCGCAGTGCTGCGAAGAAGCGATTTTTTTTCCATCGCAAAAGACGATGTGGACTTAGCGTTCACCGTCACATTCAACATTGCAAAAATTCTGAGCGCCCGGTTGGCTAAAACCAATCAAGATATCTTGAAATTGACCCTCGCGCTCACCCTCGCACTGGAGCGATAAACCGCTTGGTTCTTGATGGAATTGCCCAAAGCATATAACCCGAACGAAGCCGAAGAGAGGTGGTATGCCGCCTGGGAAAAGAAAGACCTTTTTCGAGCAACAGCAAATCCCTCCAAAAAACCCTACACGATCGTCATCCCGCCGCCAAACGTTACCGGTATCCTTACCATGGGTCACGTCCTTAACAATACCATACAGGATGTGTTTGTGCGTTGGAAACGAATGCAAGGGTACGAGACTCTCTGGATGCCCGGTACAGACCACGCAGGCATCGCGACACAGAACGTTGTGGAAAAATCGTTGCTGAAGGAAGGAAAGACACGGCATGATCTCGGACGCGAGGAATTCGTCAGACGCGTGTGGCAATGGAAAGAAACCTACGGCGGAACCATCATCAGGCAGCTGAAGAAGCTGGGTGCGTCGTGCGATTGGAATCGTCAGCGGTTTACAATGGATGAAGGATTATCCGACGCTGTGCAGGAAATGTTCGTACGACTTTACAACAAAGGATTAGTTTATCGGGGGAAATACATCGTCAACTGGTGTCCAAAAGATCATACCGCCATCAGCGATGATGAAGTGGAACATACCGAACAGAACGGCCACCTGTGGTATGTCAGGTATCATATACAGGAAACGCAGGAGGTAGCTGTAGTCGCAACAACACGCCCGGAGACTATGCTTGGTGATACTGCCATCGCAGTTCATCCTGACGACGCTCGGTATAAACATCTGGTCGGTAAGAAAGCCACCGTTCCGCTTGTACACCGTGAAATTCCCATCATCGCCGACGGATACGTTGATCCGAAGTTTGGAACGGGTATGGTAAAGGTGACACCTGCACACGACCCGAACGATTACTGGATTGGCAAGCGGCACAATTTATCTCAGATCGGCGTCTTGACAATTTCAGCAACCATAAACGAAAATGCACCCGAACGATACCGCGGCATGGATCGGTTTGAGGCTCGAAAAGCGGTGATAAAAGACTTGGAAGCTGCAGGGCTCATCATGAAGATCGAAGAACACAAGCAGAGTGTCGGGCGCTGTTACCGCTGTGATACCATCATCGAACCCTACCTCTCCGACCAATGGTTCGTCAGGATGAAACCGCTCGCTGAACCCGCTCTGAAAGTTGTGCTGGACGGCACGATCAAATTCCACCCCGAACGATGGTCAAAAGTCTATGAACATTGGATGTCAAACATCCGCGATTGGTGCATCTCACGCCAACTGTGGTGGGGACACCGTATTCCGGTTTGGTACTGCGCTGCCGAGGGGTGTGTTTACATGACAGCAAGCAAGACGCAGCCCAGACAACAGTGCCCGACATGCGGAGGCAAGAAGTATCGTCAGGACGAGGATGTGCTCGATACTTGGTTTTCTTCCTGGCTGTGGCCCTTCTCAACGTTGAACTGGCCTGAGGACAATCCGGATCTTCGCTTTTTTTATCCCACAGATCTTCTTGTAACTGCTCCCGACATCATCTTTTTCTGGGTCGCGCGAATGATCATGGCGGGAATGGAAGTTATGGGTGAAATCCCGCTCACCGACGGCTCTCCCCGCAAACAGTCAAAAGACATTGTTCCTTTTCACAATGTCTACTTCACAAGTATCATCCGCGATGCGCAGGGCCGGAAAATGAGCAAGTCTCTTGGCAATTCGCCCGATCCACTTGATGTTATCACCGAATACGGTTCCGACGCGTTGCGCTTTACGGTCCTCTACCTTGCGCCCCTTAGACAGGATGTGTTGTTCTCCACCGAAAAATGCGGAATTGGAAGAAACTTCGCCAACAAGATTTGGAATGCAGGTAGGTTTCTTTTGATGAATCGGGATCAGATTGAAGCAGCAGCGGACCAATCCGCGTTCCGCATTCCCCCGCCGGCCGGTCGACGACTCGACCCGTCGGGCGGTCGGGCAGATTTCGCAATTCTAGAAAAGCATCTCGACCTCGCCGACCGCTGGATTCTCTCCAGGCTCAATTCCACCATTGGTGAATTTAATACAGCGCTGGAAAACTTCGAAATGAATCAGGCTGCGAAAGCCCTTTACGACTTTGCCTGGCATGATTTCTGCGATTGGTACGTGGAAATAGTGAAGACCCGGTTGTACAGCGATGATTCATCTGAAATCAAGCAAGCCGTCCTAAACCGGGCACTGTATATCTTTGACCAGACATTACGACTCTTGCATCCCTTCATGCCTTTCGTGACAGAGGAGCTGTGGCAGCGACTCGATAAACGAAAAGACGACGATTCCATTTTGGTTGCGTCATTTCCGAAACGCGAAGACATGTGGGTTGACAAGAAGACGGAAGTCGAAATGCTCTTTGTCCAGCGTTTGATCGAATCTGTTCGTAATATTCGCGGGGAGATGGGAATAGTCCCTTCTAAAGAAATCCAACTCAAGATCCGCTTCCACGATAATACTCGAGCATCAACAATCGAGAAATACACGAACTATGTATTCCGTCTCGCGAAGGTTACTCGAATCGAGCGCATTGACGGTAAGACCCGACCTAAGGCCTCCGCAAGCTCGGTGGTTGATGGTGAGGAAATTTTCGTCCCCCTCGAAGGTATTATCGATTTGACTGTCGAGCGGGGCCGGCTGCAAAAAGAGATCACCAGAGTACGATCAATGCTTGATGGTGTAAAGAAGAACCTTGGTGATGGTAGCTTTGTAAACAAAGCGCCGAAGGAAGTGGTCGAGAACGAACGGTCAAAACTCGAAAGCTTCGAGTCAACTCTCCAGAAACTGGAACGCAATTACGAAAATCTCTCTGAGTGACGGTGATACGGAACCGATCTCACTCTAACCACACTTCATGTACCGAAGAAAGGTCAGCATTTCTATGGAAAGTCCATCGTGGGTCAATCAATTGTTCCAGAGCATCGATGCAATGGATACAAACAGATTTCTGAGCTTCATCAACAATGATGCGCAGTTCCGTTTTGGCAATGCCCCGCCTGTGGTCGGAAAAGAAGCAATCGGTCAGGCAGTTGATGGATTCTTTGCATCCATCAAAGCGATCGAACACCGGTTGCTGGATACCTGGACGCACCCCGACGCCGTCATCTGCCAGGGAGAAGTTACATACACTCGTCACGATAACAGCCACGTTACGCTGCCGTTCGTAAATGTTTTCGGAATGAAGGGGAATCTTGTCAAGGATTACCTTATTTATATGGATATCAATCCCTTGTATGGATCAAAATAGTTGGATTCAAGCGAGGAACAATACCTTCCGGGCCCATAGGCTTGTGTATTTGGCAGAATCTCGTATATTTGGGGTAAAGATGCTCTGCGTGTCAGGTTTTGGAGTCTGAATGAAGGCGCTTGACGTTGATAATATCGTTAAGACTGTCCTTGCAGAAAAACCCTCACCATCCTCTTGTTGTGCGGACGGTACTTGCAGTGACGGACTCTGCGTCATTCACAACAAGGAGGGCGTTCGGAATATCGTCGAGCATGGCGCCGTGCGCGTCTCCGCTGGTATGGGCATCGATGCGGCGGGAGGGGTTGAGACGGAATTGGCAAGACTCATCGACCATACCCTCCTTAAGGCGGAGGCAACAAAATCGGAAATAGAGAAGCTTTGCACTGAGGCAAAAAAGTACAATTTTGCCAGCGTATGTGTCAACCCCTGTTACGTTTCTCTGTGCGCTCGATTGCTGCATGACACCCCCGTAAGAGTATGCACCGTAATCGGTTTCCCCCTCGGGGCGTCAAGCACCGCAACCAAGGCGTTCGAAGCAGAGCAGGCACTACAAGACGGAGCAAAAGAGCTTGACATGGTCATTAATGTCGGCCTGTTAAAGTCGGGAGAATACGATTACGTCGAGAATGATATTTTTGCTGTGGTCACAACCACGCGGCGTTACGGAGCGCTCTCAAAAGTCATCATTGAAACAGCACTCCTCACTGACGACGAAAAAGTAAAAGCTTGCCTTCTGACGAAGCACGCTGGAGCGGACTTTGTAAAAACCTCAACTGGTTTTTCGAAAGGTGGAGCAACGGCCGGCGACGTTGCGTTGATGCGCAGGGTGGTCGGCTCGGCAATGGGTGTGAAGGCTTCAGGCGGGGTCCGGACTCGGGAAGAGGCACTCGCTCTGGTTGCCAGTGGAGCCGACCGCATCGGCGCGAGTGCAAGCGTGAAAATCGTTGCTGGCGATGGCGGTGCGCACTCACCTGGCACGAAAACACCGCAGGCCTACTAAGGGAACACAATGACTCGATCTCAAGCTCTGTCCGTGTGCATCATCTTCTCCTCTGCCATCGTGGGTTCGGGATGCGCGTCCTCTTCCGAAGAAATCAAGTCCTCCAATAACGACCAGGCGGTCGAGTTCATTCACGTGTACGAGAAAACATTCAACCCGTCTGACTATGATTCAGAAACGACACCCGAAAAATCCGCCGCGAAGAACCAAGAGTTTAGAACTGACCAGGAGAATTCCACGCCTGCTAGTGCAGAGTCTGAAGTTGTATCTGGATTTCGAATTCAAGTTACCTTTTCGGAAAACATTGAAGTTGCTAACCAGGTCAAAAACGAGCTTTCAGCACTCCTGCCCGACGAGCAGGTTTACGTCGTCTACGAGGCACCCTACTACAAAGTGCGTGTGGGCGATTTCCTTTCTCGCCCCGAGGCCAATCTCAATTTAAGAACACTGACCGAGAGAGGTTACAAAGACGCGTGGATCGTGCCCGACAAAGTCCGGAAGGAAACGGGGCGCTGAAAACGGAATTCCGGAAGTTCCGTGTAATATGTTTTGATGGGAGGATGTCTTAGTACTTCCCAAATTTGAGGATGATCCCTTCTACCGGCCATCGTGCACGCACCTTGATCGTATCCGGGTAGATTGCAAATCGCTCAGAGCGGGTGAAGGGAAATGACCTTCCGACACTGTAGTTGCCTGTGTGATCACCGTCCCGAAAACCAGACAAGACGTATTGTCCTTCCATTAATTCCTCAAATGAAAAAGGACCAGCGCCACTGAACGTTTGCACGTGCGGAGCCGCAAGCTTGTCTGAAATACTTTGCGCTGTTATTTGCAATGGGGTTCGGTCTCCTTCGAGTGGGTCCTCCAATCTACCACGAATACTTCCTAATTTTCTCGGATCGACAGTCTGGAAACTTCTCAGAAACACGCTATCTTTCGTCTGATTGCCTCCAAAATCCTGTACGGAACCTAACGGCAGGCGAATTCGATACCAGGCGCGAGGCAGCAACGGCGTATGAGGTTGAAACCGGACCGCCGTGAAATTCCTCCACTTGAAGGTGCCCTCAACTTCGTGGGCGGAGGAATCAAGCAAACCAAATCCGAGCTCAAACGGTTTCTTCCTCACCCCCTCGCTGAACACAAGGCCGAACGATGCGTCATACGGGACGTTGCGGGAACTGTCTTGAACACTGACGACCAGAATTTGCGGGGGCATCGTATCCGCCCGTGAACTGCCTTGCATGAGAGCAGAATTCACATGTGGGTTGATGATGTTGCCGGCAGTATCCCGGACATCCCCCGCAGTTATCCTGTACCAACGTGTTGAGTCCTGGCTAACCGTACGAACGTAACACACTGCAGGCGAGGTGATTGGGAAGTAGACTTCTCGCTTAGAAAACTGCGTATTTGCAATGGTATCGACGACGGAAAAAGGTCCACGACTGAGATCGGATGGGTCGATCGGCTCGCTGAATCTTACACGCAGAGTATTCTTATCTACCGCCTGAGCATCGAGCAAAAATGGGTGCGTCGTATCTTCCTTTGTCAATCGAAACTGAATATCTTCCGCAGCAGGGTTTTGAGAGCTCAGCTCGAAGTCCTCTGCGGCCATTCCAATTTGGTCAACCTGGATATCGTAAAGAAAATTCCTGTACTCGTCACGCACGGCAAACAATCGATATGTTCCCCAAGCAAGATGATCGAGTTTGAATGATCCATCTCCTCCCGTTTGAGTGACATAGTCGGGTCTCGATACTGCAGGATTCAAGGTATCTTGGAGTCGGTCGTCGAGATTGAAGGCGAAGAGCGTCACCCCCCCGGGTTTTGGATCGTAGACTTTCCCCCGGAGTGACGCAGAATCGAGAGTCATGCCGGTGGAAAACGCAAGAGCGAACGATTCGGCCATGTGATTTCGATTGCGCACATCTATGACGTCCGTGCCCAGGGTGACCACATACGTAACATTTGGTCTCAATGATTCACCGAACCGCACTTCGACCTCCTGGCCTCTCCAGTCAAATTCCAGGGAACTAACCGCTGGAGAAACGAAGATTGATTCTTCGACCGAACGGCGCTCGACATATTCACTGAACTCCAATGCAATACGCTGATCTCGAAATCCAGTTGTGTTCCCCTCCGGATATGTTCTGATAACCGTTGGGGGCGCGGTATCCGGGGGACCGCCCGGTGGAGGCGCTTGTCCGGCGCAGCAAAGTGCAAGCACACCTGAGAAAATGAACAAGGCACGACGATCGACCGTGCTGTTTTGCCGCACCGGAACTCCTACGAAATTATTTTGTTGTAAGACTTGGACGCGAGAATATACAAAAATCTCACCAAAGAGAAAAGGATTGACTGACCTCGAGGGTGGTGAGAGCCAGGGTGTTGGATGTGGGGCGATGAAATGGTTTTTCACTTCCCTCGTTGGTCAGGAATGTTTTCGGGTTCCCGCCTCGTTCAACAGTAGGAATTCTCGTAAATCCTCACAGGAGAAATTTATGATCGTGCAACAAGGGGTTGTTATACTTTTTCTGGGAATGAGTTTGCTTGTGGGCTGCAAGGCCAATGATAAAGACAAAGCCGATGGGATTATGAAAGAGGAAGAATTGGATATCAAACAGAGGAACATTCGAATGCCAAGAATACCAAAACTTGGCAAGGAGTTCTGGATCAACGCAGATCCGGAGATTGTTGATAATCTCAAAGGCAAAGTCGTCGTCGTGGATTTCTGGGAGTACACATGCATCAATTGTATTAGAACCCTCCCGTATATCAAAGAGTGGAACAGACGATATGCAGATAAGGGGCTTCTCATCCTTGGTGTTCATGCTCCGGAGTTTGAATTTGGAAAGAAACGGGAAAACGTGGAGAATGCCGTGATGAAATTTGTGCTGAAATATCCGATCGTCCTCGATAACAACTATGCGATCTGGAAAATCTTCGAGAACCGCTACTGGCCCGCTAAATATATCTTCGATAAGAACGGAATCTTACGCTACCAGCATTTCGGCGAGGGGAGCTATGGCGAAACTGAAAAAATGATCCAGAACCTGCTCAAGGAACTTGACGCTTCATTACATCTACCGCCACTGGTTGAGCCAGTACGCGCCGAGGACAAGCCCGGTGCAGTGTGCTACCGACCAACACCTGAGACTTATCTCGGTTATGACCGGGGCAACATTGGAAACAAAGAAGGGTACAAGGAAAAAAGAGAAATCTCGTATTCCGATCCGGAGAAATATCGCGACGACACGTATTATCTCGTTGGCAGATGGTACAATGGTCCGGAGAGCGTGCGTTTGGCGGAGAAGAATGGAGGATCAGGCAGTATCGTCATTAGCTACGAAGCGGCAGAGGTCAACTTAGTGATTCACCCCGAAGCGGAATCAGGATTTAGGATTTACGTGCGGCAGGATGGAGTCTCTGTGCCTCACGAAAGCCTGGGTGAGGATGCGAAAATCGACGACGGAAGAACATACATTTACGTCGACACTCCGCGGATGTACAACGTTGTTAAGAACAAGAAGTTTGAACGACACGTCTTGCGACTTACTTCGAACTCCAACAGCTTCGGGGCATACGCGTTCACGTTTACATCGATGTGCGCCGAGACGGAGAAGTGATACCCTCCTCGCGGCGCTGCGTCTTGCGGCTATGGAGAACCGAGTTGTGCTCTTATTCTCCGATATCGATAGGTCGCCTTCTTGTGTTCTGCGAACGTGCGCGAGAAAGTATGCCCCCCCTGCCCGTTGGCGACGAAGTATAGGTATTTGTGACTGGCGGGGTAAAGGGTCGCAAGGATTGAGGCTCTGCCGGGATTGTTGATAGGTCCGGGAGGCAATCCGTAGTTTCGATAGGTATTGTACGGCGATTGGACCCACAAATCGTTGTGGAACAGCCGTCGCGGCCCATCGTCGATGATGTATTGAATTGTTGGGTCTGCTTCAAGCCGCATGTGTTTCTTCAGGCGATTGTAATACACACCGGCGATGATCGAACGCTCGTCGTCAAGGATCGCCTCTCCCTCCACGATGGAAGCAAATGTGAGAACTTTGTCTGTGGTCATCCCAAGCTCTCCCGCACGACGCTGGAGCGAATCCACATAAAAACTTTGAAACCCTTCCACCATCCGGCGAATGATTTGCTCTTCATCCGTTTGCCAGTAGAAGAGATACGTCTCTGGCAGCAAGTACCCTTCAAGAGAGATTCCCTCGATACCTGACGAACGTACAAATTCTGGTTCGCTGACAAGCTGAACGAAACGGGCAGAATCTATTCCTAATTCACGTCCATAAATCCGGGCCTGAGCTCGGGCACGCAAACCTTCACGAATCAATACGGGGATGATGATTGCGGATTTCCCGGTACCCAGGTCATCCAGAATTTCCTTGTTCGACACCCCTGAATGGAACGAATACTTTCCGATGTGCATCTGTCTCGTCATGCCCAGCAGCTCCCCGGCCGTTTCAAAGAGTTTTCGATTCCGAATAACGCCGGCGGCTGCCAATGAGTCGGCCACCCGAGCAAAACTCATTCCTTTCGATACCGCGACGACACGATCGCCATCGAAATTGTTCGGTGCCCAGAGAACTTCATAGAGCAGCAATGCGAGTACTACAACAACAACGGCAACCGGAATCAGCCTTGTGATCTGCGAACTCACGGCGGGGGTTTCGATTGTAAACGATCGTAGGCGTCTCGGTACTCAGAGGCTTTTGTCGTATCGATCGCAAAATCCTGATACACGCCCGCCAACGCGCGATAGGCCGGAGCAAACGCAGGGTTTTGCCGGATGAGTGACTCCAGCTGGGCAATCCCCTTCTGAGGATCCCTGCGCTTTACGGCGATCTGAGCCAAACCCATCTGTGCCTCCCAGAGTATCGGGTGAAGTCTCAGGGCAGCTCGATACTCATCTTCGCCTTTTTCAAGATTTCCGCCAGCGGTGTAGCATCCAGCCAGCAGAACATGCGTCCTCGAAGAATACGGATCGATACGCAGCGATTGTTGCAGAAGCAGGACGGCTTGCTGCGTGTTCCCTGCCGTGATTAGGCGAGTAGCCAGTTCGTTCGTTCGGCCAGCACGCTGAGGTGTAAAGCGCACTCGATTCGGGTCAAATGCAAAAACCTCCATGATTTCCGGATATCGCTCATCGGTTTGAAAAATGGGATTGACATTAACAATTTCGAACCAGTTCCTCAAGACGGCGAGGTGAGTGGTCTTCTTCTCGATCAAGAATTGTCTGAGTCGGTCAAGGCTGCCAATATTCTCGATCATTTCCGGGGACACAAGGCCAACCATGTCGGCTATCCGTCTTCCGGAGTAATACGCAATAGCACCGATGTCGTGCGTCCCTACCACGGCATCTGAAGGAAGATTGGCGCGAATCCATTTGGCCGTGCGCACCTGCCTGTCCGTAATGTACCTGCAGTATTCGGTGTACGTTTTCCGCTCGTTCCAAGTCGCGACGGCAAACTGTCCTGCGAATAACAAAAGAACAAGCCCGGCTGCCGGAAGTGCCTTCGCGCCCGTTATTACCCCGGGGAAAAGGTGCTTCGCAACCTTCAGTGCAGAATCCAGCCCTCCTACCGCTATGAGAATAACAGAGGGGAGGATTGGCATCAGGTATCTTCCCTCCTGGTACAGGTATGGCAAATTATCCCAGTACGCTATGAACATTCCGGCACTCCACAAGAACGGAAGCAGCAGAGGATTCGACTCGCGTCTCACTATTTTGAAAAGTATTGAGACGATCCCGATGGCAGCGAAGTACGACAGGACGCTGAAATGCCCAGCTGTAAGGAATTCAAGAACCTGGCCTGGAAAATCTGTGACTCCCTGGGAATAGTATCTGATCTTCGCCGAAAAACTGTTCGGAAATATCGATCCCGAAAGCCATAGATTGAAACCCGCATACACCAGGCCGAATATCGAAAAACCCAGCAAGAACCTTTTCAACCACCAGAAAAAGTCCGCCGTAAACGACAGCGGCTTCTTTTGTAAAGCCTTCAGCTTGACTACATAATCATGATACCAAAGATCGATGAGCACTGCTCCGAGAAAGATGAACGCTTCAGGCCTTGCCCAGAGCAGCAGTCCGGATGCAATCCCTGCGAGAATTTCACTGCGAACCTTGTAGTAATACATGGCCGCAGCTAACAAGAAGATGAACAACGTCGTTTCCATACCCGAAAGAGCAATCCACTGCAGCCGAGGTTCAAAGAGCACCAGGAAAACAACTCCGCCAGCGAGCAAGATATTATCGTTGAAGTCTACCAGGGAAGATTTCAAAAGATATATTCCGGCAGCGAGAAGAAAACCCACGCCTAAAATGTAGCTCATCAGCATCTCGTTATTCGTGACAAAAAAGCCCGCTGTGAGCAAGAATGTGTAAAGCGGGGAGGTGGAACCGGAGGTCACCGTGTCGTTCCTGAAGTAGGAGTATGCTCCAAAGTCGTGCACATTACGGGCGAACTGCAGATGAATCCAGGGGTCATCAAGAGGGAATCCAAAACTGCCGTTGGCTTCATATGCATACCAGCATACGAAAGTGCACATTCCTGCGCCAACTAGAAGTATGATGGTGAGTAAGAGATACGGACGGGCCTGGGGGTTGGGTATCATGAAGTTTGCAGATGTGAAATCATAGCGTGAGATTTGCAGCGGCGTTCAGTTCGAATCCTGACGTGATCCCCTCCTTCAATTTCATCCACCCAACCAATGCTACCATTGCTCCGTTATCGGTGCAGTATTCAAGTTTCGGGAAGAAAAGACGAAAGCCCAGTTCCCCACCAAGTCTCTTGAGTCGAGACCGAAGCTCTGAATTTGCGGAAACTCCACCGGCAATACAAACGTCAAACACCGAGAACTTCTTTACGGCTTGCAAAGTCTTTCCTACGAGAACATCGACCACAGCAGCTTGAAAGCTCGCACAAAGATCCGCTAATAACTCATGATCCAATTTTACCGAGCCGGCGCCGAACAGATGACGATCGCGCAGCCAGTAGAGCACGGAAGTCTTGATTCCGCTGAAGCTAAAATCGAAATTTCGATTATCTAAGTACGACCTGGGAAATTTCACATACTCCGGATTCCCTTCCGCCGCCAGTTTATCGATGATCGGTCCTCCCGGAAAACTCAATCCCAGCATCTTGGCCACCTTATCGAAGGCTTCACCGGCGGCATCGTCCAACGTTTGACCAAGGAGCTGGTGGTCAAACGGCTTCCGTACCACAACGAGTTGCGTGTGGCCGCCTGAAACGATCAAGCAGAGAAATGGATAGTTCGGCCTCGGCTCTTCAAGAAAATTCGAATACAGATGTGCTTCCATATGATTCACTCCCACAAAAGGCTTTCTTAATCCATAGGCCAGTGCCTTACCGAAACTAAGTCCGACAAGCAACGCGCCAACAAGCCCGGGTCCGTACGTCGATGCAATGCCATCAAGCTGGTCTTTCGTCACACGGGCGCACATCAATGCCTCCTCGACAACCGGCACGATGAGACGCTGGTGCGCGCGCGAAGCAAGCTCCGGAACCACCCCTCCGTATTGCCGATGGACGAGGTGCGACGAAATGATGTTCGATTTCACAACGCCACCGACAAGAACAGCGGCGGATGTTTCATCGCATGATGTCTCAACGCCGAGCACGGTCACATCATCTAATTAAGAAAATTTGCGTTTAGTTGCAACCGACCCACAAATTTATTATCTTGAGTTGGATTTTTTGCCGCTACTATGCCAGAAACCACAAACCTCGATCTCTCAAAATTAAAAATTGACCGGGAGAGCGGTACAGAAGCCCACCCGCGTTCATCCAGGGTAATCCGAAAGATTTTCCTCCTCGGCCTCGGTGTCAGCATTCTGATTCCACTTTTGATATTTTTTCAGAAAAATTTGGGAACGGCCGAAGAAGTGGAAGTGACGACTGCTTCGCTCGGGTATCCCTCACAGACTAACGCCGTATTGACTGCCAGTGGATATGTCGTTGCCCAGCAGAAAGCTGCCATCGCATCGAAAGCGACGGGCAGACTCATGTACCTTGGTTTTGAGGAAGGTGATCGCGTGCGGAAAGGGCAAATCATCGGCCGAATTGAAAGCGCCGATGTTGAAGCAGCGCTTGACCAGGCGAAGGCAAATCTCGAACAGAACAAAGCGGAAAAAAACGACACCGAACAGACGTTGATGCGTGCGCGGAGACTCTTTGAACGCCAGCTCATAGCCCAGGCTGAACTCGATGCGGCGCAAGCTCGCTACGATCGCGTAGCAGCATCAATCGCGTCGGCTAAAGCTGCAGTAAAAGCGGCGGAGGTTCAATTGGAGAATACGCTGATCCGCGCGCCATTCGATGGCACGATCCTGACGAAAAACGCAGATGTCGGTGAAGTTGTGGCGCCATTTGGCGCGGGAGCAAGTTCGCGAGTCGCCGTAGTTACCCTTGCGGACATGTCCTCCCTTCAAGTGGAAGCAGATGTCTCTGAATCCAATATCCAACGCATCACAACGGGGCAAGCATGCGAAATCGTCCTCGATGCATACCCCGACAAGCGCTATCGCGGGTTTGTGCATAAGATCGTTCCCACCGCCGACCGTGCAAAGGCGACGGTGCTGACGAAGGTTCGCTTCGTCGATAAGGACGATCGCGTGCTGCCCGAGATGAGCGCAAAGGTTTATTTCCTCGCGAAACCGCACGACAACACTATGGAAAGCACACCGAAACTTTTAATAGACGCTTCGGCCATTGCCAACCGAAATGGCCGCGCGGTGGTTTTCTTGCTGAAAGACGGCGCGGTCTCTGAAGTTCCCGTCGACCTCGGTCAGTCATTGGGCAAAAACGTCGAAGTCGTGCATGGACTTTCAGCAAACGACAAAGCCGTGCTGCGGCCTTCCGATAATTTGAAATCTGGATCAAGCGTCAGGATCAAACCGTAACCATGAAACCACGATCCTCAAATCAAACGACAAGGAATTATTGAACATGTCGCTCGTCTCGGTGCAAAATATCTCAAAGTCGTATTGGCGGGATTCATTGGAAATTCCGGTCTTGAACAACATTTCTTTTGACATTCCTCCAGGAGAATTCCTTACGCTCATGGGACCATCCGGCTCGGGAAAAACCACGCTGCTGAACCTCATCGCAGGTATTGACCGACCGACAGAAGGAAGAGTCGTCGTAGGAGATACCGAGGTCACAGGGCTCAATGAATCGGAACTCGCGGTATGGCGTGCCCGGCATGTCGGCTTTGTCTTTCAATTCTATAACCTGCTTCCCGTGCTTACGGCGTATGAAAATGTTGAACTGCCGCTGCTCCTTTCCAGGCTCCACAAGAAAGAACGGAAAGAGCACGTGGAATTCGCATTAACGATCGTTGGTCTGGACGATCGCATGCACTATTATCCGAAACAATTGTCCGGCGGCCAGGAACAGCGAGTCGCGATTGCTCGAGCCATCGTCACTGACCCAACCCTCCTCGTAGCAGACGAACCGACGGGGGATTTGGATAAGGTTTCTGCCGAAGAGATTCTGAAACTTCTCGAGCGACTGAATACCGAATTTAAGAAGACGATCATCATGGTCACGCACGATCCACGCGCCGCGGAAAAGGCTCATACCGTCAAGCACCTGGACAAAGGCGAATTATCGTAGGGAGATCATGCATGTTCATCCAGAAACTCATCCTCAAGAATGCCTGGCGCCATAAGCTGCGAACGATCTTGACTATTCTCGGCATAGCTATCGCAGTGAGTGCATTTGGGTTGCTCCAGACAGTGGTCCAGATGTGGTATATCGGCGTTGAGGCATCGGCAGCAAACCGACTCATTACCCGCCATGCCGTCTCCTTTATTTTCCCCCTTCCGTACGCCTACCGGGACCGCATCGGAAAAATCCCGGGGGTGGAACAAGTCACGTTCGCTAATTGGTTCGGAGGAGTGTACGTCGATAAGAAACAGTTTTTCGCCCGTCTCGCTATCGATAACGAAAATTTCTTCGATGTCTATCCCGAGCTTCTCGTCCCGCATGATCAGCGTGCGGCTTTCTCGCGAGAGCGTAATGCCTGCATCGTCGGTGAGGAGCTTGCCCGGCGCTATAATCTCAGGATCGGCGACGTCATGCCGATGGAAGGGGATATTTACCCGGGTCACTGGGAGTTCGTGATTCGGGGAATCTATCGCCCCCGTGATAAGATCACGGACGCTTCGAACATGTTTTTCCATTGGAAGTATCTTGATGAACGCCTGCAGGAAGAATCCCCACAGCGTGCCGGCGATGTCGGCTGGTACGTTATGAGGATTTCGAATCCCGGCGATGCCCCCCAAGTGTCACAAGAGGTCGATCAACAGTTTGCCAACTCAAGTGCCGAAACGAAAACAGAAACGGAGCGATCGTTCCAACAGGGATTCATTGCCTCAGCGAGTGCTATCCTCACAGCAATGAATGCTATCTCCTTTATCATCATCGGCATCATCATGCTGGTTCTGGGAAACACCATGATTATGGCTGCCCGTGAGCGGATCCGCGAGTATGCGGTCATGAAAACGTTTGGTTTCACTACCGGTCATCTCGTGGGCCTCATTGCCGGCGAATCCATCATGATTTCGGCCGTGGGGAGTGCAATAGGAATTGCGCTGACGTTTCCGATGACTCAGGGATTTGCGGGAGTGCTGCCGAAAGGATGGTTCCCCATTTTCAATGTCCAGGCAATCACTCTAATCCTCGCTTGCGTCGCAGCTCTGTTTGTGGGGATTGCCGCGTCGGTATTTCCGATCCAGCGGGCCATCAGAACGAGAATTGTAGACGGGCTGCGACAGATTGGTTAACGACAATCGTCAACTTATCGCGTAATTTCAATAATCCCAAGGATGAAAATCCCTTTCAAATACTCCTTTCGAAACTTGCTCACACGGCCGCTCACTACCTTGCTCACTATCACCGGCATCACTCTCGTTGTGTTCGTCTTTACCGCGGTTCTCATGATGGCCGATGGCGTGAGAAAAACGCTGGTCTCCACCGGCTCGGATGAAAATGTCATGGTCCTGCGGAAGTCGGCGAACGCCGAAATTACAAGTATCATCGACCGCGAACAGGTAAACATCGTTCGCGCGCTCCCTCACATCGCCCAAACACCGCAAGGCAAGCCCCTTGCTTCCGGCGAGGCCGTTGTTATTATCAACTTGACTTACCAGAAAGGCAATGGTTTCGGAAACGTCGCCGTGAGAGGAATCATGTCGGAAGGATTGCTCCTCCGACCTCAAGTCAAGATAGCTGAAGGAAGAATGTTCCAGTGGGGCTCCCGAGAGGTCATCGTGGGAAAATCCATCGCCAAACGATTCAGAGGAGTCGCCGTCGGAGAAAAAATCAAATTTGGCGGTGACCTATGGACGGCGGTTGGCGTTCTTGACTCAGACGGTAGTGGGTTTGATTCGGAAATATGGGGAGACGTCGACCAACTTTCGCAGGCATTCGGTCGATCATCCGCTGTCTCTATTGTTCTCGTTCGACTCGATAACCCAAATGCTTTTCAGGACTTCGTATCAGCCTTTACAAGGGACGTACGGCTCCAATATTTTGATGCCAAAAGGGAAAAACAATTCTACGACGAGCAGTCTGAAGATCTGGCATTCTTCATACGAGTTCTCGGCATTTTCGTAACCCTCATCTTCAGTGCCGGCGCAACGATTGGTGCAATGATTACGATGTACGCGGCTGTGTCTAATCGGACGGTCGATATCGGAACCCTCAGAGCATTGGGGTTTCGCCGCCGGAGTGTCTTATGGACATTTTTTGTCGAATCGGTTTTCCTGGCCCTCGTTGGCGGTGTTCTAGGCATTTTCATTGCCTCCGCTTTGCAATTCTTCAGTGTCTCGATGATCAACTTTACGTCATTCTCCGAACTTGCATTCAGGTTTTCTCTCTCACCAGATATCATCATACGGTCACTGATCTTTGCCGTGCTGATGGGTATCGTCGGTGGATTCGTGCCGGCTTTCCGGGCCGCGCGCTATAATATTGTCAATGCGCTTCGGTCGGCTTGATAAAACTTCGGGGGGAAACCCTACAGATATCCATCCTGCATTTACACCAATAATAATCGTTATGCCGGCGACCGAGCTGAGCTTGAACGGCGGCATCGGTATCCGTTTTTCCCTCGAATAATCCCTCTTGCCTCCCTCATACTTTTTAAGTATATTGGAGGGCGAAATAATATCGTAAACAAGAATCTACTCGGGGTTTTAGAATGGCAAAACTATGCGAGGTTTGCGGAAAACGGCCCCTCAGCGGGAATAACATTAGTCACGCGCACAATAGGACGCGCCGCCGCTGGGTTCCAAACTTACAATCCGTTCGAGCACGGATCGGCGGCAAAGTCGTTCGGATGCGCGTCTGTACAACGTGCATAAAACAGGGCAAAGTGCTTAAAGCCGCATAGCGATCAAGGGTATTGACTTTCAGCCCCGCCCACCCCCACGGTAGTGAGCGGGGCTATTTCTTTATTGTCCGCAAGAAGCCGCGGAGTTGCGAATCGCTCGAAAAATTCTAAATTACTTCGCATGAACTCCAGCGAAGCCTTAACGGTTCCAAACTCGCTCACTCTCCTCCGCATCGTTCTCACACCGCTGTTTGTCGTCCTTCTTTTTTCAGAATCGTCATTCTTTAAGCAGACTGCTTTGGTGGTTTACGTGATTGCAGCCCTCACCGATTGGTACGACGGATGGGTTGCTCGCAAATTTGGCTACATCACACGGTGGGGAAAATTCTTCGATCCGCTCGCCGATAAGATCCTCTCAGCCGCAGCATTGTTTGCGTTCGTTCATTTGAGCCTCATTGATGCCTGGATGGTCTGGGTCATTGTCATCAGAGATTTCTTGATCACAGGCTTGCGCACGCTGGCAGAATACAGGGGCCAACCGATTGTCACCTCACGGACTGCCCAGGCGAAAACTTTCGGTCAGTTTGTTGTTATCTACTACATCTTGATCCTGTATGTGGCACAATCCTTCCTCCCGCTCCAGCAACAATTCGGCGATGTGATCGACGCACTTCTCGATCCGCAAGTGCTTTTCGGGATGATGCTCGTCGTTACACTTTCTAACGTCGGGACGGCAATGATTTACCTATTCGACAACCGAAGATTCCTTGAACGTCTCCCCGCCGTGCAATTTCTGACCAAACTTCTTGCGACGGGATTCTTATCTGGCTATTCGCCCATCGCTCCGGGCACGATGGGTACTCTTGTAGGCGCTCTGTTGTATTTCGTCATACCTGTAAGCGACACTTTGACGTTTCTTCTGATTACCGTCATAACATTTCTTACGGGCGTTTGGACATCCGCCCAGCTTGAACGTCGGTTAGGCCACGACCCACAAGTCATTGTGATTGATGAGATTGTTGGGATGTGGATTTCTGTGATGTTCCTTCCGCGTCTCGTGTGGATGACCGCGATTGCATTTTTCCTATTCCGTGTTTTCGACACATTCAAACCGTACCCTGCACGCTACCTCGAACGGTTCCGCAACGGTTGGGGCATCATGCTCGACGACGTGGCCGCGGGCGTCTATGCCAATATCGTCATGCAGGCTATCTTTTACGTCATGAAATTTTCTCCATGAATGCAATCATCATATCGATTGGCGACGAGTTGCTCATCGGGCAGGTTCCGAATACAAACGCTGCGTTTATCGCACAGAAGCTGACCGGCATCGGCATCTTGGTTAAGGAGGTGGCAACCATCGGCGATGATGAGTCACAGGTCCTGGAAGCTTTCGCGAAATATTTTCCGAAGTATGATATTACCGTCGTCACAGGCGGGCTTGGTCCGACACACGACGATATTACGCGATCGGCCCTCTGTCGGTTCTTTAACGCGGACCTTGTGCCCGACCACAACGTTCTTGCGAACATCAAAGACCTTCTGAAAAAGAGAAACCTTCCCTGGACAGAAGCTGCCGAAGACCAGGCGCGTGTCCCTCGCGGGTGCATCGTCATTGCAAACATGCATGGAACCGCACCCGGAATGCTGTTTGAGCGGAACGGCAGGAATCTGCTCGTCCTGCCCGGGGTTCCCCATGAGATGGAAAGCATGGTGGATAATTTTCTCATCCCACACTTTAAGAAGAAAGCTGCCGGCGTCGTCATCCGCCAGAAAACGCTGAAAACCACAGGCGTTCCTGAATCAATGTTGGCGAATCGACTCGGCAGCCTCGAGGAGTTGCTACACGGGGCCAGGCTTGCCTTCCTCCCTTCTGTCAGGGGAGTGGCGCTGCGTATAACTGTCGTAGCGAAGGACGCAAAGAAGGCAGAACAGGAACTCAAGAATAGCGAGGATAGGATTCGTGCAAAGGTTGGAAAACATATCTACGGCATTGACGACGAAGAATTGGAAGGCATCATCGGAAAGATTCTCACGGAGCGCAAGCTCACGATCGCCGTGGCTGAATCTTGCACGGGAGGAATGGTAGCCCATCGCATAACGAACGTCCCGGGTAGCTCCATCTACTTCGAACGCGGTTTGATCGCTTACAGCAACGCCTCCAAAACCGAGATCCTTGGAGTTCCAAACGACCTTATCGAATGTTACGGTGCCGTGAGCGAAGAGGTCGCCGGGGCAATGGCAAGCGGCGTACGGCGCATCGCGAAAACTGATCTAGGCCTCTCCACGACCGGTGTTGCAGGCCCCACAGGCGGTACTCCAGAAAAACCCGTCGGCTTGGTTTGGATAGCCTACGCCGATGCCCGGGAAACCGTGGCGCTGAATTTCATGTTTGCTGATGAAAGACGCCTTTTTAAAGAGCGCACGTCACAGGCGGCTTTGGAGCTCGTGAGAAGAAAACTGCTCAACATCGAATTACCGGATCAAACTCGCCCCTGAATTCTTGCCCGCACCATGTCAGTCCGGTCCTTTATCGCAATAGATACCCCAGAAGCGGTTCGAATCGCCATACTTGATGTGCAGGCGATGCTCAAATTATCTGGCGCTGACGTGAGGTGGGAACCGCCGGAGAAATTTCATGCTACTATCAAATTTCTCGGAAACGTGGATGAGATCCTGCTACCCAAAGTCGTCATGGCAATTCAGGAATCACTCAAAAGTTTTCAGACATTTGAAGTAGCGTACACCCATCTCGGATGTTTTCCGTCCGTGAAATGGCCCCGTGTAATCTGGCTCGGGTGTGTGAACATCGACAGCACATTAAGACGGGCAAAAGAGGCACTCGATCACGCTCTTCTCACGTACGGCTTTGAAGAAGAAGAGCGTGAATTTCATCCTCATATTACGCTGGGGCGTGTGAGAAATCCAAAAGCTTTGAAAAACTTGATTCCGACAATGGAAAGCCTTACCTTTGAGCCGCATCCATTCAGGTGTAATGAGATCCTTCTCATGAAAAGTACCCTCAAGCCTCAAGGTTCAGAGTATTCGCGTATTCACTCATTCACTCTCTTGTAGCTTTCAAGTTTGGAATTCATGCGAGCAAGAAAAGTCTCTCAAAACCGTCGAACTGTTTTTCTGATCGATGACGAGTCCTCGTGGCTTCAGGCAATCAGCAGGATCTTGAAACAAGAGGGATTCCGAGTCATTGCCTCAGAAAGCGGCGAAGATGCTCTCACGCGGTTGAGGCGACAAAAACCGGATCTGATTCTCAGTGATGTCCGTATGCCGGCAATGAACGGCTTCGATTTCTATGAAAAGGTCAGAAGCGATCCAACATTAGCATCGATTCCTTTTGTGTTCATGTCGTCCATCGATGACTATGATGCGAAACGGGTGGCAAGGGAGCTCGGCGCTGACGACTACCTGGAGAAACCGTACGACTCGAGTGAGATGAAGACTATCGTACAGGGTCTCTTCTCGCGATTTCTAAAACAGGGACCAATGTAGCAATCGCGTTCCCTGCGCTGCCCGCCGACACGAGACTTGATTGATTCAGTTGGAAGTAGTAGATTACCATCGCTGCAATTCCCTGAATTCTTCGTTACACCTGAACGATTCGGATTTCTTCATTGAACGAACACTAAAGGAGCTCCCCATGCCAGAAGAAATGAATAAAGAATCTCGGCTCCAGGCACTCCGTATCGCCATCGAGCAAATTGAAAAACAGTACGGGAAAGGGGCTTTGATGAGGTTGGGTGAAGGTCCCATCGCAAAAATTGATTCGATTCCCACAGGCTCAATTTCCCTCGATGCAGCGCTGGGGATCGGAGGGATACCACGTGGTCGCGTCACGGAAATTTTCGGTCCCGAATCCTCGGGAAAAACTACCATCTGCCTGCACGTGATTGCCGAGGCACAGCGGCAGGGCGGTATGGCGGCATTCGTCGATACGGAACATGCTCTCGACGTGAATTATGCAAAGAAACTTGGCGTTGATGCGAACAACCTATTTCTCTCACAACCCGAGTTCGGCGAGCAGGCATTGGAAATCGTTGAGACACTTGTTCGCAGCGGATCCCTCGACGTCATTGTGATTGACTCCGTAGCTGCGCTTACTCCTCGCGCGGAAATCGAGGGCGAAATGGGCGACCCGTCGATGGGAGTGCAGGCGCGCCTGATGTCGCAAGCCCTGCGAAAACTGGCCGCCGCCATCAGCAAATCGAAAACATGCGTCATCTTCACCAACCAACTCCGTCAGAAGATCGGCGTCATGTTTGGAAATCCTGAGACGACGACCGGTGGCAATGCATTGAAATTCTACGCCTCCCTTCGTCTTGATGTTCGGCGGATTGAAGCGATCAAAGACGGGCAAAATATCGTGGGCAATAGAACGCGTGTAAAGGTCGTTAAGAACAAAGTTGCGCCGCCGTTCAAGGAAGCCCAATTCGACATCATCTACAATGAAGGCATCTCCCGGCTCGGCGACGTCATAGACACCGCCGTAGATCAAAATATCATCGCAAAATCCGGGTCGTGGTTCGCATACAACAATGAGCGCATTGGCCAGGGACGTGATGCCGTGAAGAAGGCTCTTCAGGAGAACCAAAAACTCGCGAAGGAAATCGACTCCGTCCTGCGGAAAAAACTGGGTCTTGTTGAAGACAACGGGCAGCAGAAGGAAAGCAAACCCGAATTCGCTTCTGCCAAGAAACCCGTGAAAGCGTAGAGCTGGAATTTGCGCCGCCGTCATCCGCGCATGCTCATGCGAGGTTCCTCTCTCCTAAAGCGTAATGGTGATTACAGCCATAGAACGCCAAAAGACTCACCCAAAGCGGGCCAACATCTATTGTGACGGTGAGTTCACGCTCGGCGTTCACGAAGACGTCCTTGCAAGCCTTGGACTACGCAAAGGAGACGTTCTCGACGAAAAGGACTTTAAGGCACTTCAGGAGGCTGAAGAGCTAAATCTTGCGAAGGAGAAAGCGTTCCGGTTCTTAGGTTACCGCCGGCGGAGTGAAAGAGAACTCCGCGCCAAACTCATCGAACTCGAATTCCTTCCTGCAGTTGTTGGCTCCGTCACCGAACACCTGCGAAAACTTGGTTTCGTCAATGACCGGGCCTTTGCAGAGGCGTTTCTTCACGATGCACTCATGAAGAAGCCTTCAGGTGCAAGGTTACTTCGTCAGCAACTCCGACTCAGAGGCGTCAGTAAAGATATCGTTGACGAAATTCTCCGGGAAAAATTGGGCGCAGAAATAGAGTTGTCCCTGGCCCGTGAAGCTGCTTCAAAACATATGCGCCCGTACGGCGCGTCCCGCAAGAAATACGAGCGACGAAAACAGGAGAAACGATTGGCCGATTTCCTGAGCCGCCGCGGCTTTGCCTGGGACACTGTTGCATCCATACTCAAGGAATTCGTCCCGAAATCATGACGAAAAATCATGTCCCTGGTAGTATTTGATATTGAAACTCTTGGCTTGCCTCTCGATTCCTTTGACCCGATCCGCCAGGAATATCTTCTGAAATTTGCCGACACGGATGAGAAACGGGAGGAAACGATCCAAAAATTCAGTCTTCACGCATTAACCGCCCGGATCATTGCGATCGGGATGATGAACCCGGACACGAATGCTGGAAAGGTGTTCTTTCAAGGAAATGCCAGCGAGCAATTCGTCTCCGATGACGGCAAGGTGGAATTTCGTTCGGGCGGGGAAATAGAATTGCTTTCGTGGTTCTGGGACAATGTTCAGCAATACGACCGCTTCATTACCTTCAACGGTCGCTCGTTCGATTGCCCGTTCCTTATGCTCCGGTCAGCAATCCTCGGTGTGAAACCCTCACGGAATTTGATGCCGTATCGCTACGAAGCATCGACGCATTGTGATCTGCTCGAGCAACTCACGTTCTATGGAGTAACCCGGAAATTCAACCTTGATTTCTACTGCAAGGCTTTCGACATCAAGAGTCCAAAAAGTGAGGGCATCACGGGACTCGACTTAGGAAGGTTGTTTGACGAGAGACGGTTTAGAGAAATCGCCACCTACTGCCTTGGCGATCTCGTTGCGACCGCGGAACTGTTCCGCCGCTGGGACGCGTACTTGAACATGAAAGATTGAATGAGTATCAGAATCTTTCAGATGAAGATTGTGGAGTAAACGATGGATTGCTGCGCAGCCGAAGCAACGAATAGGTTCTTCTCACGCTGGTCATGTACGTACCGCAAACGTTTCCGAAAGAAGGGGCTCGAAAAGGGTCAGAAATACCTTGTTGAAGGAATCACGAAAAGTCCAATTACAGCGAAGACCATCCTTGAAAATGGCTGCGGTGTAGGGGCCCTTCACCTGAATCTCCTGCAACGCGGTGCCGCTTCGTCCGTGGGAATCGACATCGCCGAAGGAATGATCAATGAGGCGAGAAAACTTGCTCAGGAATTAGGATTCGAATCGAAAGCGCGATACGACGTCGGCGACTATGTGGCCATGAACGGGGAAATCGGCTTATCCGATATCACCGTACTCGACAAAGTTGTCTGCTGCTACGAAGACGTGAACGCACTTCTGCAAAAATCAATTGCAAACACAGGGGAAACATACGCCCTTTCGTTCCCGAACAGTAATCCAATGATCAAGTTCTTCTTCAAAACACAAATCTTCATAAGCAAGCTCCTCAGATTCTCTTTTCGCCCCTACTGGCATGACTGGGAACAAATGTGTGAGGTGATCCAGTCGAACCGGTTCCGGGAAATATATGGGAACAATACGATCGTCTGGTCGATCCGGGTGTACAGAAAACAATGACCACAGTACAAGGGCATAACGATGAAAGTATCCGCGAAAAAACCAATATCGCATTAACTTCCATCGCGGCTGCGTTATTCCTCACTGGAATCAAGCTGTTCGTAGGCATTCAAACGAACAGCCTTGGCATTCTTTCGGAAGCTGCGCACTCCGGACTCGATCTTATCGCCGCCTTGCTCACGTATTTTGCGGTTACCATTGCTGAGAGACCGGCGGACGAAGAACATCAATACGGGCATGGGAAGATCGAAAACGTGTCTGCGCTGCTGCAAACCATACTCCTGCTCGTCACGTGCGCATGGATTATCTGGGAGGCAATCCGCCGACTCGTTTCTCACGAAACGCACATCGAGGCGACTGTGTGGAGCTTTTCCGTCATGGTCGTTGCAATCGTCATCGATGTCAGTCGATCCCGCGCCCTGAAACGTATCGCCAAAAAACACCGGAGTCAGGCGCTCGAAGCAGATGCTCTCCATTTTTCGAGTGATATATGGAGCTCGCTCGTGGTTATTGTTGGGCTTGGTTTTGTTTCCAACGGATATACTACGGTCGACGCAATCGCCGCGATCGGAGTGGCATTACTGGTTCTATTCATCAGTTATCGACTTGGACGGAAAACAATTGATGCCCTCATGGATCGTGTCCCCGAAGGACTTTACCAACGAATGCTCACAACAATACGGGAAGTCGAAGGTGTCGAGGAAGTCCACAGCATCCGACTCCGCCCATCTGGTGCAAAGGTTTTTGTCGACACCATCGTGGGGATTCGACGAACGACCCCCTTCGAGCACGCCCACGCTATTATGGACAAGATCGAAATGGCAATCCAAGCTGCCGATCCGAACGTTGACGTCCGCGTGCATGCCGAACCCTTCGAGGGCAAGGATGAAACCGTAGCGGATAAGATTCGAATGATGGTGATCAAGAATGGTCTCCGCGCCCCCCACAATCTGGAGGTGCATCATACCGATGGAAAGTATCACATTGATTTCGACTTAGAATACCAGCAGGGGAAGTCCTTCACCGAAGCTCATCAGGTCGCAACAGAAATAGAAGAACAGATTCGGCGCACCGTGCCCTCAGTCGAAAAGGTAACGATTCATATGGAAGAATACCAACCAACTGAGGTTGAACTGGGAGTAGTCACGGAAGCAGAAGCCGCGCTGCGGGAGAAGATTCGCGGGAAGGTCATGCAGGACAAAAGAATCCTGGGCTGCAGCGACGTAACGTTACTCAAGGCAGGCGATAAGTATACTGCATCGGTGACATGTCAGATTGAGAAGAAGAGACCCCTGGACGAAGTGCACAAGATTATCTCCGAAACAGAGATGGAGCTCTATAAGAAGTTCAAAGAACTTCGGCGAGTGACAATACACGCAGAGCCCGGGTGAGAATGCGGGATGCAGATTGTGGAATGAGGATTGGCTGTTCTTCGAACGAGACGCTATCTCAACAGGTCTTACTTTTCCCGCCCTTCTAATTCTGTGGCGTTTCTTTCCCCTGTCGTTTGGCCTGTTGCGTGATGATTGCAGCAGCCCCCAGTATCTTCGCAAGATCCCACCATGAAAAAATCAAGAAACCGTTCGCGATTGCCATTTCCCAATCGTGAAAATAAACGAAGAATAACTGAAGCGTCCCGAGGCTAAAGATCACAATCGCCCCAACCACCATTGAGACCAGAGCCCGGCGATAATTCGGTTTTCCTTCGAGAAGATATCCCACAACGAACGCGGCAACGGGGAAGCTCAGCAAATACCCTCCGGTTGGTCCGATGAGTCTTGCAAGTCCGAAACCACCACTCGAAAAGACCGGAAGCCCGAGAAGTCCGGCGGCAAGATACATCAACTGGCTGAGAGCCCCATTACGCCTGCCAAGCATCCCACCGGCAAGCAGTACGACAAAGGTCTGCAGTGTGTACGGCACGGGTCGATGTGGAATCTCTATTTGCGCCCCAACCGCGGTGAGTGCTGCAAATATCGCAATCCAGGACGCCTGCGCCGCGATGTTTTGTCGAACTGAGACAACAGGTTTCAAATCTAAGGTTTTCACCGTCTCCATAGTATCTCCTTCAGATTAGAAGAGAATGGAATTCAGCCACCGAACCGTCACATCGACCACACCGCGAATTGCAGAACCCTCTTTCACCTCCGGACCATCGAACTGATGGCCAACTTTTTCAAGCGGGAAAAGTTCAGTCGTTGTCTTGTCTGCCGCAGCGTACAGCTGCTCGCCCTCTGAAATTCGAACCGTCAAATCCTCGGTTCCATGAATAATTAGCCACGGGATATGGATGCTGGCAGCCGCCTTCACAATATCCTGCTTTTTTCGATTATTTTCAACATCCTCCAGCAACGCAAGGCCCAGCCGCAAAGGACTGCCCGCTGTGTCTCGCGCCAGCGGCAAGTAGCCGAGCTTTCGCCACTCCTCCTTCTGGTGTTGTGTCCAGCGGTCAAAGGTCGATACGCTCGACCAAGTGACCAGGGCTTTTACGTCGCGAAATTGCACCGCAGTCACTATGGCAAGACCCCCACCGCGTGAATGTCCAAGCAAGATAATTCGATCTCGCTGTATGCTGCCCTCCCCGATGAAACCCTTCTGTACACTGCCAAGCACGACAGAAAGATCTTCCAGTTCGTGTGAAATTGTGTTCCGCTGGAATGCATCGAAATCCGTAATGCGGTCAGGATCTTCACTCACACCATTTCGCGAAAAATTGAAAACGATCGTCGCAAATCCCGCCTTCGCAATTTCAGTTGCTACGAAGGGGAACCATCCCCAGTCCTTGAACGCCATAAAACTGTGACAGATGACGACGACCGGCTTCGGTCCTTCCTTCTTCCTATGGCGAAGATCGCAAGCAATTCTTTCACCCGAAGAACTCTTCAGAACAAACGATTCGCGAAAAATCGCAGGCGTCATCTGACAGAAGCATACAGAGGATATCCTCCGGTCATCGTCACGGCATCAACCGAGCCGCTTGAGAAACATACGATGCTCGGATGAATATGCATAACCATGCCGAAGAAGAAATTCCGTCAGTTCGTTCCGCATTGGATTATGAGCGTGCACAGAAGCACAGAGTGTGGGTGTCCTGGGCGAGTGGGCCTTCACGAACCGCTCTATCTGCTCAACCATGACGGACGTAAAACGCTTGCCGCGAAATTCGGGGTATATCAATACAGTCATCTCAGCCATATCTTTGGCATTGGGAACGGGCAGCAGATAGACGACCCCAATATGCTTTCTGGCCTCAACGACACGCAGAAGGTGCAGAACGTTCGTAGATTTCTCTCCTACAATGTCAAAACCGACGCTGTCTGCCTCATCGCTGCCAACGAGGTGTAAGTCGATGGCGTGAGAAAGTATTGAATCTTTTTCTTGAGGCGTTAAATCTTTGGGAGTTACGGGTTCGAGCTGGACGGACATTGCTTAGGATCCTTTGATTGCCGACGGAATATACCAATATCGCGAGCAAAATTCAATGCTTGATCTTTATCAACATATACCCCACCGAAAAAATAACATTATTGCGATTGCGAGAGGGGTTTGTTATATTACAACCTAAGCTCTTCGCGCCCCCGCAGTATATCAGGATAACGACATGAAACACTGGACAAGAGTTTTCTTCTTCATCCTGTGTACTTCGATGGCAATTGCCGCCCAGCAGGAAAAATTCAAACAAATCCGAATCTTCGTTCCCGACAAAACGACGCTCGATCGTGTTTGGTCGACGGGTATTGACTATGAAGGCGTGACGGGCAAAATCGGCGGGTGGATGGAGTTTGTTGCCGGCGACTATGAACTCCGGCAACTCGCAGCGAAAGAATTTTCATACCAGGTCGTCATCGAAGATTTGGCTGCTCATTACCAAAGAAGACTTACAAAGGGTCCGGTCAACGCGCTCGGATTCGGGCTCGGAAGCATGGGAGGGTTTTATACCTACGCCGAAGTAGTCCGGCAACTCGATACGATGAGGCTGCTCTATCCGACCCTTATCACTGTCAAAGATTCCATCGGCAACTCGAGGGAAGGACGTGCGCTGTGGGTCGTCAAAATCTCCGATAATCCTGAAATTAACGAAGCCGGAGAACCCGAAGTCTTGTACACAGCTCTTCACCACGCTCGTGAGCCGGAAGGGATGATGGCAGTGCTGTACTATATGTGGTGGCTGCTCGAGAGCTACGGGCCGAACCCCGAAGCAACCTATCTCGTAAACAACCGTCAGATGTACTTCATACCTGTTGTAAACCCCGATGGCTACGTGTACAATCAGGCGACCTATCCGAACGGCGGCGGAATGTGGCGAAAGAATAGACGGAATAATGGCGACGGCACGTACGGCGTCGATCCAAATCGAAACTATGGGCCATACTTCATGTGGAATGCACCGAATGGCGGCTCCAGCACAAGCACAGGCAGCGAAACGTATCGCGGCACAGCACCCTTTTCCGAGCCTGAGAATCAAACTATCGACCGTTTCATGCGCGCACATAGCATGAAGACTGCACTCAACTATCACACGTACAGCAATCTCCTTATTTTCCCCTGGGGATACCTCTCTCGCGAAAACGGCGACTCGTTGATTTATCGCGATTGGGTGCACGACATGACTTCGGTCAATCGCTACACCAGCGGCACGGACCTGCAAACGGTGGGGTATTCTACACGTGGAAACTCAGACGACTACATGTTCGGGGATTCCACGAAACCGAGCACCTATACCATGACGCCGGAAGTCGGGACGACAGGGTTCTGGCCGTCGACGGGAGAGATATTTCCCCTCGCAATCGAAAACCTTACTTCGAACAAATTGCTTTCCTACTTTGCAGGACCTTACCCAACTCTGCGGCATCATGAAATCCAGGACGCTGGCGGTAACGGATTCATCGATCGCAATGAGAGCTTCAGCTTAGTTATTCGGGTCAAGAACAGAGGACTGAGCCAGGCGATTAACCTTTCCGTCACAGTCTCAACGAGCACTCCTTACATCGTATTTCCAACCCCAACTGTCACAATATCGACGATGGCTCCACAGGTTGAACGGCAATTCGTCTTTGCGGGTCAAGCCGCTGCAAACGCGGTCACGGGAATCCCTTTTAGGGCGTATTTGACGTACTCCGATCCTCAAGGATTCATGAAACGCGACACGCTCAATCTGTTCCTCGGAACCCCGACGGTCGTGTTCGCAGACAGCGCGTCGATCGGCACAGGCAACTGGACAACCGGCGCGGGGTGGGGATTGACGGCAAGCGCACATACACCACCAAATGCTTTTACAGACAGTCCGGTTGGCAGCTATGCTGCGAACGCAAACAACCCGCTTACGTTGGTTAGCCAGGTGAGCCTTTTCGGCTACCAGTGCGCGCAGTTGAAGTTTTGGACCAAGTGGGCGATCGAGCCTACGTGGGACTTTGCCACAGTCGAATTATCCACGAACAATGGATCGACCTGGACAACTCTCCGGCCTCGGCTGTCGCACTCAGGCTCAGGCCGCGACAGCCAGCAGCCCGCCGGAAGCTGGGGATATGATGGCTACACGCCCGGCTTGGAATGGGTGGAGCAAGATATCGATCTGAGCGAATACACCGGCAGACAAATAAGACTTCGTTTCCGCGTAGCGGCGGACGCCGGTGACCAACGAGATGGCTTGTACGTGGATGACATTCGATTGTACGGATACACAACAAATTCAGATACGGGGATGTTTGTTCGTCCCGCGCAGTTCACCTTCACCGGACGCACGGGCCGAATCTTCAGTGACTCAATGAAAATTCTGAATCTGACATCAGGTGCACTCCAGATCAGCGTTACGGAAACGACTTCAACATTGGTTGGGACGACATCCCGACTATCCCAGGCCGGCGTGATCGATATTCGGTCTCTCATCAAGAAGTTGCGACCAGCAGTTACAAATGCACATATCTCTCGGTCTGTTCTGAAGAAACTGACGGGCACTGCTGCAGAGCCAGAATCCTTTTCCACAATCATCACCGACGACAGAAATGAAGCGACTTTCGGTGCGGCAGACCTCTATCGCGTGGATTACCAGCTGAGGACTGTCCCTCTATTCGGCACGTTTCATGATTTCCGAATTGTGTTGGGCGATACCCCGGACACGAATATCGTGGCATTCCTTTCACTTGATACAGATCAAGACTTTGGATCGGGGGCTTTTCCCACACCCCTGGGATTGGGACCGACATCGCGCGATATCGGTTCTGAAAGAGAGGTTCTTCTCGATGCGAGCGGCTTGATCATGGATTCGCTCGGTTTTGGCCGTATCCCCGCGGGTATTGTATTAAGCACAGCGACGGATTCACTCGTTGGACTTCCGTTTCCACTTTCAATCAGCCGGGACAGCGTACTCACGTTAAACACTGCCGGCACGGCGATTACGGGTATACTCGATCAGTGGTTGAACGATCCTGATCGAAAGATGAACGTCGGTATCGTGGCGTCACGCATCACGGAAAACGCAAATCCCCTACCCGATTTTGCACCTTCTATTGGTCACGGGACCATCGGTACTGAACGGAACGTCTCGTGGATCACGGAAGACACTTCCTCCCTCACAATTCCAGCGGGAGATTCGGCTGTCGTTCACATCACGGTCCTGGCAGCAAAAACTCCGGGGACGTATGATGCTTGGCTGCAGATCCGCCCAACCGGTCGACCCACAGCTTCAGTCCCTGTATCAATGGTTGTGCTCGCTGCACCGATACCTCGGATCGCCGTAACGCCCAGATCGTTCTCGGACACGCTGGCATCTGGCGATAGCACGACACATGCACTATCGGTCTCGAATGTCGGCGAAGGACAACTCACATTTGGGATTTTCGACACGGCTGCAACACCCTGGTTCTCCGTCGTACCGTTCCTGGGCACGGTCGATTCAGCTCAAACGACAGTGAGTACTGTGTTCCTCAGGACCGCCGGGCTTATTCCCGAATCAACATACACAGCCCACTTTTTCGTGGCGAGCGACGATCCGGATTCAAGTGCAGTACCGATTGACATTATCTTAAGAACGTTTCAGCCGACCTCCGTAGGCAGTGACGCGTCCAAACCAACAGAATTCGCACTTCATCAGAACTACCCTAATCCATTCAATCCGGCGACGAACATCAAGTTTGATCTTCCCTCAAAGCAGTTCGTTTCGCTTCGTGTCTATAATCTTCTCGGTCAGGAAGTTGCCAGACTCGTCGGCGAGGAAATAGCTGCCGGAAGATATTCAATTCCGTTCAGTCCCAGTCGTTACAATCTTGCAAGCGGCGTGTACTTGTACAGGATTGTCGCGGGCAATTTTGTCGAGGTGAAGAAAATGGTACTGATGAAATAAACGCAGCACGCTGGTTGTATACAAAGCCGGGATCCGTTCAACGATTCTCGGCTTTTTTTTGTGGTTCGATGAATCGAAAACTCCTTGCAAGATTTTACAATTTTGCTTATATTACGGCGTTTTTGGGTTGAGCAAACGCGGTCGCAGTCAGCCAGTTCTGCCACAAATTCCCGATATATGGGGGCCGAATTCCCCTCTTTGAGTGGACTACTCCATGAGGGTCCGAAATTCGTAGAGTCGAAGACAAATTGTCACAAGTTGACGGCATAGCTGTATGTCCGAACTCAAACTTTTTTCCGGCCGCTCCAATCGCCAGCTTGCCGAGGATATTGCGAACCACCTCGCTATGAAGCTGGGCGCTCTGGAGATCAAGAACTTCAGCGACGGTGAAATCTGGGTCAAGTACAGCGAGAACATCCGCGGCAGCGATGTCTTCGTCATTCAATCGACGAATCCACCGTCGGATAATTTGATGGAGCTGCTCATCTTGATCGATGCCGCCAAACGGGCGTCGGCGCGCAGGGTAACGGCAGTCATCCCGTATTTCGGATACGGAAGGCAGGATCGTAAGGATCAGCCGCGGGTTTCGATAACGGCTAAACTTGTGGCAAACCTGTTGGTTCATGCAGGAACCGACCGCGTGATTACAATGGACCTGCATGCACCGCAAATCCAGGGTTTCTTTGATATTCCTGTTGACCACCTGTATTCGTCAGCCGTCTTCGTACCGTTTTTCAAGCGGAAGAAGATTCCTAGCCTAACGGTTGTTTCACCTGATGTCGGCGGGATCAAGATGGCGCGCGCGTACGCAAAGCGCCTGGGCGGAGATTTGATCTTGATCGATAAACGCCGACCTGTACCGAATGAAGCGGAAGTCCTCAACATCATCGGCGACGCCAAAGCTCGAAACATCTTGATCGTTGACGACATGATTGACACTGCCGGGACGTTCGCCAGTGCGGTGAAAGCGCTCAAAGAGGAAGGTGCGGAGGAGATCTTTGGCGCCTGCACGCACCCGCTGCTCTCGGGCAAAGCGGTCGAACGGGTCATGCAATCAGCGGTGACAACGGTGTACGTTACCGACAGCGTTGCGTTGAACTCGAAATGCAAAAACTCAATCAAGGTAGAGGTGCTGTCGGTTGCGGCACTGTTTGCCGACGCGATCAAACGAGGATTCAAGAATCAGTCGATTAGTTCGCTGTTCGACGTAGATAAGGGTTAATGAACGAAAGAATTTCGGAGAATATGGTATGCATGAAATAACATTGGAAGCAGAAATCCGAAACTCCCGCGGCAACAAGGCACACAGGTTGCGGCGCGAGGGAAAGGTTCCGGGCATATTTTATATTCGCGGCGAAGATAACATCGCCATCGCCGTGCCCGAACGCAGTTTGCACCAGCTTATCTATACGTCAGAAACCCATGTCATCAACCTGAAATTGAATGATGGAAAACAAAAAAATTGTATCCTGCGTGACATTCAATTCGATCCTGTGACCGATCGACCGCTGCATGTAGACTTTCAGGGGCTCCGGTCTGACGAAAAACTGACTCTGGAAATTCCCCTGGTTATCACCGGAGGCATCCCGCAAGGCGTCCGCGACGGAGGCGTACTCCAGCACGTCATGCACAAGTTACGCATCACCTGCCTTCCCAAGGATATCCCCGACCACATTGAGGTCAACGCCGAGACGCTGGCGATCAACCATTCTATTCACGTTCGGGACCTCAAACTCGAAAACGTTACCGTCCTGGTCAATGCCGACAGTACAGTCGTCGCAGTTATTCCACCGACGGTTGAAAAAGTTGCTGAACCCGGGATTGTTCCTGCCGAAGAAATCACAGAGCCTGAAGTGATAGGAAAAGGCAAGAAGGAAGAGGAGGAAGGCGAAGAAGCAGCGGAAGGGAAAGCAGAACCTGGGGCGAAGAAGGAGGGCAAGGCAGAACCGGCAGCGAAGAAAGAAGGAAAGGCGGAGGGACCGGCCAGACCAGCCGCTGGTACAGCGGGAAAACCAGCGACTCCTAAGAAAGAAGAAAAGAAGGAGGAGAAGAAAGAAAAAAAATAACCTCTCCTCCCATATCCGTCCTCAGTATCGTGAACTTGACGCACCGTGCACGCAATCATCGGCCTGGGAAATCCAGGCTCGGAATATGAAGGCACGAGACATAACCTCGGGTTTCGAGTTATCGATGCGTTGTGCGAGAAATTCGGACTTCGGCTAGTCGCAGGGAACGGCGAGTACCTGATAGGGAAAAGTTCCTATCGCGGTGAGCAAACGTACCTGGTCAAACCGCTGACCTATATGAACAACAGTGGTATCGCCGTGAGCGACATCGTACAGCGATACCGAATCTCCCGGCAGAACGTCCTGGTGATATGTGATGATTTTCAGCTCCACATGGGAAGATTGCGTATACGTCCGATGGGAAGCGACGGCGGGCATAATGGCCTGTACTCAATTATCTATCAAATAGGCTCGCAGAATTTCCCAAGGCTTCGGTGCGGCATAGCAGCCGAACGGATGCCGAAAAAAAAATCGCAGATGGCGCAGTTTGTGCTTTCGCCATTTGAGAGCGATGAGGAGCCCGTTGTCGAAGAAATGGTAGGACGTGCGCGGAATGCCGTTCTCATCTATCTCGTTGAGGGGATTGAATCGGCAATGAATCAGTTTAACAATGCTACAGTACTAAAGGCAGGAAAGCATTAAATCACCTTGCTCCAGGCTTCTTGCGGTCACACAGACCAAATCAACCTGGGGCCAAATTGTTCAATGAACAATCGTCCAGAAGGAAAGGAAATCCACGGACCATGGAACAAACAAAGCGGCTCTATGAAACAACCTTTATTATCAACGCTGCGCTTGAAGACACACAGATCGATACCATCATCGCGCGCGTGCAAGACCTTATCACGTCCAATGGGGGTGAGGTCGCCGCACTCAACAAGTGGGGCCGAAAACGATTGGCCTACACGATTGGCAAAAAGAACAACGGCTTCTACGTAAACATTGAATTCAAGACGCACGGCCAATTCATCGCACAACTGGAACGGTTTTATCAACTTGAAGAAAACTTCATCCGCCATCTCACGATCCAGTTAGACAAGAGAGCCATCAAGGCTCGTCTTACGCCTCCCGTACAAGTCCTCACGGACAACCCCCCGTTACAGCCGCCGGTTCCCCAAAAAGAGCCCCTCTTCGACGACGAACGAAAAGTAGATGAGACGAAATGATGTTTTATTCCACGAAAACGAAGTACTTCTCTTGAAAGGAGAACAGCGGGTTTATCATGGATAGACGACAACATCGCAACGGTCAAGGAACTCGCACGGGACGAACCACAACCAAAGAAACCGCGCTGCGCAAGAAAAGAACTTGCAGGTTCTGCGACAGTAAGGAAATATACATCTCCTACAAGGACGAGAAAAAACTCTATCGCTTTATCAGCGAGCAGGGAAAAATCATTCCCAAACGAATCACCGGGACGTGCGCAAAGCACCAACGTCAATTGGTAAAAGCGGTAAAGCGTGCGCGGCACCTTGCCCTCCTCCCCTATGTTTCCGAAACGATCCGATAAGAAGGATGGCTCTATGAAAGTGATTCTACGACAAGACCATGAAAAACTAGGTAAGATGGGCGAAACCGTTGTGGTGAAAGACGGGTACGCCAGAAACTTTCTCATCCCGCAGAAAATCGCCTACCCGGCGACTGAAGGAGGCCTGCGGGTTCTTGAAGAGGAAAAAAAGCAGCATCTTATGCGAGAGCAGAAAGAGCTGCGCGCCGCGGAAAAACTCGTACAAGAGCTGGAAAAAGTATCCATCACTGTCAAAATGAAGGTCGGCGAAGATGATAAACCGTTCGGGTCCGTGACTTCACAGATCATTGCTGACTCACTCAAGGAGAAAGGTTTCAGTATCGACAAGCGTATGATCGAACTTGAAGAACCGATCAAAGCCCTTGGCATCTATACTGTCAACATGAGACTGTTTACGAATGTCATGGGAAAAGTCAAGGTCTGGGTCGTGCGCGAGTGAATTCCCTTCTGCAACTTCGGAGGACAGATCGGTGTTTGTAGTGCGGGCAGCCCGTCGAAGACGGGCTTGACTTTTACTACGAAAACCTTGAACTTTAGGAAGAAAGAGAATCCGTATGGATAGCATAAACATATTCTCAGCTTTTGTTTTTGGCCTTCTCTCGTTTGCGTCGCCGTGTGTTTTGCCGATTGTGCCAGGATATCTGTCCTTCATATCCGGCGTGTCGCTTGATGAAATGCAGAATACTGAGAATCGCGCAAAAGCAAGGAGACACATCTTAGGAAATGCGATTTTTTTTGTGGTCGGCTTTTCACTCGTCTTCATTGCGCTGGGGGCGTCGGCAACGGCTATCGGGAGATTTCTGCAAGAGCAGCTGCATGTTTTCAGCAAGGTCGCCGGAGTAATCATCGTCATTTTCGGGCTCCACATGATGGGCCTCGTCAAGATTGGATTCCTCAATTATGAAAAGCGATTCCACTCACAGTCCAAACCACTGGGACTCCTCGGCTCGTTTCTGGTCGGTTTAGCCTTCGCATTCGGCTGGACACCGTGTATCGGACCGATCCTGGCTGGGATTCTCACGATAGCGGCTCAGCAAGAAACGGTTGGCCAGGGAGTCGTCCTGCTGAGCAGCTACTCCGCGGGCCTCGGAATTCCGTTTCTCCTCACAGGAATGAGTCTGACAGCTTTCTACAATGCGTTTGATAAGATCAAGCATCACTTCCGAAAAATGGAGATCGTCGGTGGCTCACTCCTCGTGATTGTGGGCGTGCTTGTGTTCACAAATTCTCTGACAATAATTACGAGCTACCTTTTGAAGTGGTTCCCGGTCTTGAGCGAATTGGGATGAGTCAAAACGAGAGAAGTTATTAGGAAGAAAAGAGAAAAATCCAGGACACGATGAAAAAGGTAAAAAATCTCCAGGAGGTGACCATCCGATTTGCAGGTGATTCGGGTGACGGGATGCAGGTTACGGGGTCACAGTTTACGAGCACCACGGCGCTTGTCGGTAATGACCTCAGCACACTTCCCGATTATCCCGCTGAGATTCGTGCCCCTGCTGGAACGCTCTTTGGGGTCAGTGGATTTCAAATCCATTTTGGCTCGACAGAAATCAACACCCCGGGCGACGCTTGCGATGTCCTGGTAACAATGAATGCTGCTGCCCTCAAAGTCAATCTTCGCAGCCTTCGCGATGGAGGTATTATCATTGCCAATACTGATGGATTTAACGACAAGAACCTTAAGCTTGCAGGCTATGACCGAAATCCGCTGGAAGATGGATCTCTCTCCAAGTATCAGCTTTTCTCCCTCGATATCACGAAACTGACTCACGAGGCGATAACCGACTTAAATCTCTCGAACAAGATTGTTGACCGGAGCAAGAATTTCTTCGCTCTTGGAATGATGTACTGGATGTTCAACCGGCCCCTGGAGCCTACGGTCAACTGGATCAAGGAGAGATTCGAGAACAATCCCGATCTCATCGAAGCCAACATACGCGTCGTGAAAGCCGGCTACAACTTTGGGGAAACAACGGAGATCTTTGCAGTTCAGTACGAAGTCAAACCTGCTCCACTGAAAGCAGGCAAGTATCGCAGCGTCACGGGCAACGAAGCGACAGCCTGGGGATTCATCGCGGCTTCGGTTAAATCGGGCCTGGATTTGTTTCTGGGAAGTTATCCTATCACGCCGGCAAGCGACATTCTCCACGAACTTGCGAAACACAAGAACTTCCATGTAAAGACCTATCAGGCCGAGGATGAAATCGCCGGAGTCACTGCCGCTATCGGAGCAGCGTATGGAGGTGCGCTTGGCATCACGTCGACGAGCGGTCCGGGACTTGCGTTGAAAGGCGAGGGGATAAACCTTGCGGTCATGACCGAGCTTCCGATCGTCATCATCGATGTGCAGCGCGGCGGGCCAAGCACCGGCCTCCCTACCAAAACGGAACAGGCGGATCTCCTGCAGGCGCTTTACGGAAGAAATAGTGAATCCCCGGTGGCTGTCGTAGCACCTGCGACGCCTTCAGATTGTTTTGCAATGGCGTTCGAGGCTTCGCGACTCGCGATCAGGTACATGACGCCGGTGATTCTGCTGAGCGACGGATACCTCGCCAACGGTGCCGAACCATGGCTCATACCGGATGTGAACAGGCTGCCCGATATTACACCAAGCTTCCGGACAGATCCCGAAGGTTTCTATCCTTACCTGCGCGATGAGAAAACGCTTGCACGACCATGGGCCATTCCCGGTATACCGGCCCTTGAGCACCGTGTCGGCGGATTGGAGAAGCAGGACACCACGGGCAACGTTTCCTACGACCCGGAGAACCATGAGTTCATGGTGAAAATCCGGCAAGAAAAAATCGATCGTATCGCCAGTAACATCCCGCCCGCGGAAGTTGAAGGCGATCCGGAGGGTGATTTGCTGGTCGTCGGCTGGGGCGGCACATATGGAGCAATCAAGACGGCAATCGAAAAGAAACGACAGGAGGGAAAATCCGTTTCCATGCTGCACCTACGATACCTGAATCCCTTACAGAAAAACGTCGGGGAGATTCTCTACAAATTCAAGAATGTCCTCGTTCCGGAACTTAACCTCGGTCAGCTTGCAAAAGTCCTCCGCGCCAAGTATCTTATTCCAGCATTATCGTTGAACAAGGTTCAGGGGCTGCCATTTAGGGCAGTAGAGATAGAAAAGAAGATCGATGAAATACTTTAGAGAATTGGATATCCGACAAACAACGGGAAAACACCTATGAGTCTCGTGCAAGAGTACATCGATAAGTACAAAGATCAGGTGTTGCCGAAGTACACAGCGAAAGATTTTCAGTCAGACCAGGATGTTCGCTGGTGTCCGGGCTGCGGGGACTATTCCATTCTTGCTCAGGTCCAGCGCGTGATGCCCGACCTTGGGATTCCGCGAGAGCGGTTCGTGTTTGTGTCGGGTATTGGCTGTTCGAGCCGTTTTCCTTACTACATGAACACCTACGGTTTCCACGGCATCCACGGCCGGGCACCTGCGATAGCTACGGGTCTCCGCATCGCGCGCCCCGACCTGTCCGTATGGGTAGCAACCGGGGATGGCGATGGACTCAGTATTGGTGGTAACCACTTTATTCACACGCTCCGCCGCAACATTGACGTTAAGATAATCCTCTTCAATAATCAGATTTACGGACTCACAAAGGGACAGTATTCACCGACCTCGGAATTCGGCAAAGTGACGAAGTCAACGCCGTTCGGTTCTGTCGATCATCCCTTCAACCCGCTCCTCGTTGCGCTCGGTGCCGAGGGGTCGTTTGTCGCTCGATCACTCGACCGCGATCCCAAGCATTTGCAGTACGTCATCAAACGGGCGGCACAGCACAAAGGCACTGCGTTCGTCGAAGTGTATCAGAACTGCAACGTTTTCAACGACGGCGCCTTCTTCCAGTTTACGGAAAAAGACACAAAGGACGAAAACGTCATATTCGTTGAACACCAGAAGCCTCTGATCTTTGGCAAAGAAAAAGAGAAAGGGATCCGGCTCGATGGGTTCACACCGAAAGTGGTCTCGTTGAAAGATGGTCAATATTCCGTGAACGATCTCATTGTCCATAATGAGAAGGACACCATGCTCTCCTTCATCCTTGCACGGATGTCAAGTATCCCCGAGTTGCCCCGACCGGCTGGCGTGATCTATGCCGTGGAGCGTCCCATCTACGAAATTGAAATCCAGCACCAGGTCGAGCTTGCGACGCAAAAAATGGGTGAAGGAAATCTTGAAAAGCTCCTCAACAAAGGAGAGACGTGGGTAATCAACTAGTTTGAACCACAGTGAATTTGTAAGTATCAATTACCAATGACATGCTGGCGGCTTCGAACCATCGGGGTCGCCTTTTTCATTGGCACTGAGACGCCAGGAGGTTTCCGGTGGTCCCGATCCTCGAGCGGGTAAAACGCATCATCGCTGAGAAAGAACACTTCGTGCTCACTACGCACGTCAATCCCGACGGAGACGGGTTGGGTTCACAGGTTGCGCTCGCCCTGTTTCTCCGCAAACTCGGAAAAACAGTTACCATCGTCAACCACAGCACTACGCCCGAAAATTTTGCCTTCCTCGATCCCAATGACGAGATCGTCCACTTCACCCCCGAGCGCGACCGTGACAAGATTCTCCGGGCAGATGCGATCGTTATCGTCGATACGAATCAGCCCGCGCGGTTGCGAAGCATGGAACCATTTGTCCAGCAAACCAGGGCCGTGAAGGTTGTTATCGATCACCATCTGGATACCGAGGACGCTTTTGATGGACCGAGCCATTATCTGATCGATGAAGACGCGACGTCGACGGGGGAAATTGTTTATCGATTGATGTCCTCCATCGACCGCGATCTCCTCGACAAAACGATCGCAGAACCGCTCTACACCGCCATCATGACCGATACCGGATCGTTCCGCTATCCACGCACTGATCCTGAAATTCATGCCATCGCGTCCCACCTCATCGAATGCGGCGCAGACCCTACACTGATTTTTGCCCACATCTACGAAAGCTGGTCAGCCGGACGCATGCGGCTGCTTGGCGAAGCACTCGCCAATATGAAAACGGAGTACGATGGCAAGCTGGCATATGTCGTATGCACGCAGAAAATGTTCAAAGAGACCGGGACGACGGAAGTCGAGACCGACAACTTTACGACGTACCCGATGAGCATTAAAGGAGTGCTGGTAGGCGTTCTCATCAACGAACTCTCAAACGGAACGAAAATCAGCTTCCGGTCGAAAGGTGACATCCCCATCAACAAGCTGGCCAAGGAATTCGGCGGCGGCGGACACAAGAACGCGGCCGGCGCACGCTTGTATAACGTGACACTCGAAGATACGATCAAATCGGTCCTGGAAAAGTGCGAATCGTATGTGAAAAAGTGATTGAAAATTGTACGAGTTTTCTAACCGATAACCTTTAACGTATTTTCCGTGACCGTATGAAACTATCATCTCAACGGTCGACTCTTCGGCAGATGAAGGCGGACGCTGTTGGCATTTTTGTTGTCGAAGACAAGACATTTTTCCATGAACAGACATCCGCTGTCAGAACAATCCTTCGAACGCAAGTCGAGCGCATGGTGGAGATGGAAGATTTCAAAGGCAAAGATGGCCAGATTGCCTTTGCGTATACCGAAAAACAGATTACCTCCCCGCGAATATTCTTGCTGGGTCTGGGTGAGGTGAAGAAACTTTCTCTGGAAAAATTTCGCCGCGCTGCCGCCCTGGCGGCAAAGAAGGCAAAGGCACTTAAGGCAGAACACCTTGCATTCCAGTTCCCGGAAGAGCCCGGAGGGTTTTCGGAATCCCCGGAGGATATTGCCACGGCAATCGCCGAAGGGGCTTTCCTTTCCCTCTACAAATTCGACAAGTATTTTACGGAAAAGAAAGATGAAGAAGGAAAGGTTACAGGCATCACCATTTTTGATACCAAAGAAGCGAATGTCAAAAAGATTAAGAAGGCTTTAAACACGGCCGGGATAGTTTGTGAAGCCGTCTGTTTTGCTCGCGATCTGGAGAATGCACCGAGCAACGAGATCTACCCGGAATCCCTTGCCGCCAGAGCAAGAGCATCAGCGGAAGATCATGGCTATAAGGTGACAGTGTGGAACAAAAAGAAAATCGAAAAAGAGGGCTTTGGTGGTCTAATCGCGGTGAATTCGGGCAGTGTGAGGCCACCCGTGTTCATCGTTTTGGAATACCGCGGTTCTCGCTCAGCCCCCATTGTCCTTGTCGGTAAGGGGGTTACGTTCGACACCGGCGGAATTTCCATCAAGCCGTCGGCGAGCATGGGAGAGATGAAGATGGATATGTCCGGTGCGGCTGCGGTGATTGGCACATTTGAAGCTGCGGCACGGCTGAAACTTCCGGTGAACCTCGTGGGACTCATCCCGGCCACAGAGAACATGCCGAGCGGCTCTGCGGTGAAACCGGGCGACATCGTTAGGCACTACGGTGGAAAGACTTCGGAAGTGGACAACACCGACGCCGAGGGGCGGCTGATTTTGGCCGACGCACTTGCTTATGCAGCGAAATACAAGCCGGTCGCGGTGATCGACCTCGCGACGCTCACGGGGGCATGCGTGGTTGCACTCGGTCATCATGCAACAGCCATGATGGGTAATGACAGCGGATTAATGGATAAATTAAAGGAGGCAGGTGAAAAAACCTACGAGCGCGTCTGGCCGCTGCCCCTCTACGATGAATATGAGAAGCAGATCAAGAGCGATGTAGCGGACGTGAAGAACGTTGGTGGCAAATGGGCAGGAGCCATCACTGCAGGATGGTTCTTGAAAAAATTCATTGGCGACTACAGGTGGGCGCACCTGGATATCGCGGGGACGGCAATTCTCGAGGAGGATTTGCCCTACACTCCTAAAGGAGGATCCGGCGTTGGTGTAAGGCTACTTGTAGAATTCCTCAAATACTCGAAGACCTAGCTGCACCCTTTCTCGGTTTACTTCAACAACAAGAGTTTCTTCGTCTCCAAAAACTCCCCAGCCTGCAGCCTGTAGAAATACACACCGCTCGCCAACCCTCTGCCGTCATATTCCACCTCGTATCTGCCCGCCTTCTGCTCATCGTTGACCAATACCGCGATTTCCTGGCCGAGGATGTTGTAGATTTTCAGGACAACTTTCGACTCCCTCGGCAGCTCGTAGCGAATCGCCGTGCTGGGGTTGAAAGGATTGGGATAGTTCTGCTCTAAGGCAAAGCCGCTTGGTATTTTTGGAACTCCTTGCACAGCGACAACTCCCCCATTCGTTGTCTTGTAAATTCCGCCGCTCTGCCCGACGACCCAGCCGTTGCTCTCATTGATCATGCAGATTGATTCAAACCCGCTCCCGGTATATGGACTTGGGTACTGGGTCTCCCAGGTTTCGCCGCCATCGGTCGTCCGGGTTATGAACGGTTCAGTATTAAGCGCACCGACAACCCAACCAAGGTGCGAGTTTAGAAAAGTAACTTCCCTGAAACTGCTGCCGCCAGGGGAGAAATAAGTCCAGGTCGTCCCACCATTTGTCGTTCTGGAAATGACATTAAACCCCGCGATGCCTCCAGCAGCCCACCCGCTGTCTGCCGTGGTAAACTGCACGTCTCGCACCGGTACAGTCATCCCTGGCGCGGGACGGCCGACTGTATCTTGAAATACCCAGCTTTGACCGCCATCCGTCGTGTGGAACATCTTTCCCTCATATGACACAGCCCAGCCCACACTTTCATTAATGAATGAGATCCCTTGAAGTTCGTCCCCACTGCTATCAATTGTCGAAACAGTGAACCAGCTCGATCCTCCATCAGTTGTCTTATTCAATATTCCCATGGAGCCAACCCAAGCACCGCCAGAGAGATAGCCGAGTTGCGGGTTGATAAACTCAAATTCTGTCAGATACTGATACAGGCTATCGACCGTCTCCCAGGTTGTCCCTCCGTCAGTTGTTCTCCGGATTCGACCGTTGAAGCCAGCGTAAAAAGCTACGTTAGCGTCTTGGGCAAAGAGGGCTTCGCCTCCCCCGTGTGATGAATCCTGGGGCGTCCAGGTAACTCCGCCATCTGTGGTCTTCCACACGAAAGAGAAGCTAAGAACCCACCCTGTTGTAGAATCCACGAAGCGTACATTCAGAAGGTGCTCCGTTGACGGGAAGGGCTGCTGAATCCACTGAGACAGAAGAATTCCACGGGTGGGAAGGAGCGAAAGGATCACGATTGTCACAATAGAAAAAACCCCTGAAGTAGTATTCCTGATCTTCATAACGACCTCCTTTGTTATTTCAGCAACAAGAGTTTCTTCGTCTCCACAAACTCCCCTGCTTGCCCGCCATCTATTTGGCGGGCTTGCAACCGATAAAAATACACACCACTCGCCAACCCTCTGCCGTCATATTCCACCTCGTACTTGCCCGCCTTCTTTTCATCGTTGACCAATACTGCGATTTCCTGGCCGAGGATGTTGTAGATTTTCAGGACAACTTTCGAGTCCCTTGGCAGTTCGTAGCGAATCGCCGTACTCGGATTGAAAGGATTCGGGTAGTTCTGGAACAGAGCGAAACTCTGCGGGATAACATCTTCCAATTCGGGCAGTCGAGTAAGAATATCAAGAGTTATTGGAACATTGATCGTGCGATTCAGCGGATCGTTGTTCTCGATGAGCAGGGATCCCGCTGTGCTGCCCATTGGTAAATTGTTGGTCCTCACCCTGAATCGTAACTCAGTGCTATCGCCCGGGAACACTGTTCCAACACCCCCCGAAGAAACGGAAAGCCATTTGTTTTCAGAAGTTATAAGTTGGACTTGGTAAAGGTTCGACATGAAAAGGACATTAATCGTCGGAGTATTGCCTGCCCTTAAACCTCCAACAATCGTACCAAATGAAATTGGCATAGGCACAGGCGCAGTCGGTTGAAAGAAAAATCCGACTGTACCGCTTGCACCCACACCCACAGCGTAGTATAAGCCGGAATCAAGTACAACGCTAACTGGACCTGAAGAGTAGAACTGCAGACCCGGTCCTGCATTGGAAACCTGTGCTTCGAATATCCTTGTAAACACTCCTGTCGCGCCAGTGTTTTCATAAACCGAGAATACAAGATCCCGCGGAGTGCTGATGTTCAACCGGGCCCTTATTTCAAACAGTTGAGATGTCCTCGCCACGTGGACTACTCCACCCAAAACTGGCTGTGTTGGGAAAGGATTGTACATGGTCTGGCCATTTCCGATATTTTCAGGGGCCAACGCGCCGCTTACCGTAGTCCTGTATCTCAACGGACCCTCACCGCCATTTCCGATAATTATCGTGCTCACTACACTATCCCCGCCGTTCAGTGCAAAATGGAAGGAATCGGGTGAAGCTGTGGCTGACGGGGCAAGAGTAACCAGGAAGGATACGTTAATCGTATCACTCACATTGACGGAATCATTGCCGCTCACAACAAACGACGTCACGTAAACGCCGGTGTCGAGAGATGAGAAGTCCGTGTGTAGCCTGACAGCCATTGCCTGGCCAGGAAGAACATTCCCGCTTTCAGGCAATGCGGAAATCCAGGAGTTGACTGGATACTGGACCACTGAGAACCTCAGTGGAGCAGAAATAGACCCTGTGTTGGAAATTACAAATGAGGAAGTGGAATCAACGACCCCTACGACCGACGTATCGACAATCACTTGTGGACTCACCACCATCTGTGGTGAATTCGTTGGAACACCGAAGAAGAGATCATCCACAAACCAGTTATCCAGCGGTTCGCTCGGCGGGGATGCTTCCCCTATGCTGCGGAAGCGTACCTGGAAACCACTGTGGAAGAAAGTAGCTCCAAACCCTGGGTAGACACTCCAAAGAGGAATGTACTCGAATTGAAAATCGGGAGTTGGCGCACCTGGCGGAAGACCGGGGTAGCCCCTGACCAACCTCCATTGCCCCAGACTATTCCTGAACTCCACGAGCAGGCTGTCAGCAATTTCAGGTGGATCGGCGATCCCTTTGGGCTGGAAATAGTACGTAAGCATAACGCCGTCATTCTCACGGCCGAAGAGATCAATCGGACGGGTCTCAGCAACGTCTCCGTTTCCAACTGGGCTTCCATTAGGATTCAAGGCAAACGGAGAACTGGGCAGATTAAGTCCTCCAGTGTCAACATCTACATAGGTACTCGTATTATTCCAAACCCCGGGATTCGGCAGCCCCGCCGAAAGAAAGTAATCACCGAAGGGCAGCTCGAAAATAGGAAACACAACGTCGCTCGGCGAGCTCTCATAGACGGGCACCTCGTTATCGATGGCCGTCACGGAGTAAGAATGTCCCCCCATTGAAGGTACATCGAGAGTGCTGTCTACTCTCCCTGTGTCCGCAACACTCCGAGCGAGGACTGTGAACAACACACCGTCGCGATAGACGCGTATGCCTGCAAAATCATTCAGTACTGCTCCATCTATTTGTGTTGAAGGATTTCTCCACTGCAGCTGATAGCCCGTAGCCAGAGTTCCACGTACACTTAACTCAGAAGGGGCGGTGGGAACCCTCGCTCCGCCAGCAATCCCTGAAGCGTAGACTTCGAAGCTTAGACTGTTGTTCGACAGAAGACGGGTCTGGAAGCTATAAGTGTACGTTGTGCCTCCCATAAGACCTATGTCCGTGTACGTAGATTCAGCACTTGATGCTTCAACAATGAGCAGACTGTCTCGATCGATTCGAACAACATAAGGTCCGATCTCCCCTCCACCCATGAGAGTCGGTCTCGTCCAGCTCAGAGCGATTGAAGTGGACATCGTGTAGTCGCTGTAAGCTCGGACGTTTGTGGGCGGAGCCGGAGCCTCAGCAAGTAATTGCGAATAATACGTCTCACGTGTATCTTCAGTGTGATTCTTGAGGACTGTAATACTGTTCAGGTTGCTCGTACCCAGGCCCCCGATCGCAGCAACGACAATTTCCTGCGAATCACCAACAGCCAAAGTAAACGGTCCTGAAGGCATCAGCATGCGCCTGTCGCCGGGCGCTTCCATAATTCCATCTACCCAGCCAGTGCCGGCTACCGGATCGCCACTCAGCCAGTACGACGTGGGCTGTCCGGTCACGGGATTGATGAATCGAGGGGCACCCGGCGGTCTCGGTGGGTAGCCGCGTAACATCTGGTTCCATTCGAGTGCGCCGGTGTAATTGAAAGGCGGGTCCGAGTAAAGACCCCCCGATGCAAAGTAAATAAAAGAGGTGAGCGGGAGGTTTCTCGCTCCTGCAATCTTTCGAAAATCGAAAACTGCAGTATCGGAAAGATTTCCCGTAGGGACAATTGGACCTTGAATGATATCGTAACCAACTGCTGGCGGGTTCAATCCATATGTCGCGTACACATTGTCAACGGGATGCCCGTTATATACATAGCCAAGGCTTATCGCAGAATCACATCCCACAAAATCGTCCCAGAATGATCCCAAATCGGGGTCGGTCCTCTGGCACAGATACAGGCTGTCGATTCTTGCGCTGTCAGGCGTCGCCGCAATGCCTTTGTAAAATAAACGGAACCTCTTGAAAATGACATTGTCCAGTGCGTCTGCCCTGTCGTATCCCCAGATCGTCACCTGTTCTTCAATGCCGCTCTCAGGGCACGCCCAGGGCTGCGCAACGCCAATGTCATTGCATACATACCACAAAACCTGGTCGGCTGATGCAATGCCCGGATCTTCACCGGGTTCCTTCACACCGTTGAGATTCATGTCGTAGAAAGGGGCTCCCTTCCACCATGGCCACTCTACCCAATCCCTTGCATACTGGTTTCGAACAGAGTCTATATGTGCCTGCGTTACAATTCCGGGGGGAATCCCGAAAAACTCGGCAGCATCGAGACGCAAATCTGCTGTTGCATAATCCCTGCGGATTCTCCAGATGCGCACATCAGGTGCGTTCGGATCTTCTGCTATTCCTGTTCTTATTCCAAGAATAGCCCCGGGTTTGGTACCGTTTTGATAACTCTGCCCGTTGGTCCGCGTGATCGGAGTTCTTCCATCGTTGAATTTTCCTCCCCAAATGAGTCCGGCTGAGTAAATCGCAGTGGCAGTCCCTCTCGGAAACGTGAGGCCTGAGTTTCCGCTACCCGGTATCCTCTCTTGTTCACCGTTCGCATTGTACCAAGCCGAAATGTTGTTGATATTCGAAAGGGTAGCCATCGGAACCCCAGTTACATTGGCGGGCATCGCCCCACGCGGTTTCTTATTCTGCTCTCGCGCCCAGACCTCACGGATCATAACAGCACAAGAAAACACCAGAATAACAGCGAGCACTCCAAAATACGGCGATCTCTTGCATTGGTTTTTCATATTCCTCCTCCTTCACGAAACGAACAAGCAGTCTCGTACAAAAACAAAAACCTCCTTTTCCTCACCATCAAATGGCGAAAACAAAGGAGGTCTCTATGTTCTAGCTTGCGTCCTGTCATTAGATTACATCCTTGCCCGTAGTCATCTGGCAGAGCAGCCGATGTGACGCGCGGAATTACGTGCACATCAATCTACACACTCATCGGCCAAAGTCAAGTGCCACATTTCGCATTCCTTGCATTTCTTTCCCCTCATTTGTACATTGCAAACCATGATGTCAAGTACGATTCGGCTCGCTTTTTTTTATACGCTGCCTCTTTTCCCCGTATTCCTCCAAGCATCAAGCATAGAAGCCCCAGACCAGCGTGAGGATCAGCGCCGTGCGGCTTTGTATGGGGAATCTCCCCTCATCTATTACGAAGCCTTTAACAGCCCTGCCGAAGACCCGTCAAAAAGCCACGTGGACATTACCTACCGTATTTCGCACAACTTCTTTATTTTCGTCAGGAATGAGAAATTCACCGACCCCGCTGTTTCCCAAAATACCCAAAAGCCCAATTATCAATTTATCGCAACCGCGGAAATCACTGCCGAACTTCTTGACAGATCGGGGGTGTCGGTTGCCCGTGAATTGGCCCAGAAAGAAGTCGGGACGGACGATCCAGAAAACCCGGCCAACAAGAATGAATTCCTCCAGGGGATCTTTTCCTTCGTGCTGAACCCCGGCGAGTACACCGTGGTCTTCGGGGTCGATGAGCTCGGATCGAGTCGACAATTCCTTGAGAAATCCAGAAAAGTAACGCTGCGCGGCTTTTCTAAGAATCCTCTTGATTTGTCGGACGTCCTTTTCATCGAACCGATCACCGGTCTGCGACACGAAGCCCAGGAATTCATCCCGGTGAACCTCGGTGGCGACGTGTTCTTCGGAAAGAACTTTGAAGCTTACGTCGAAATCGCCCGCAGCGTCCTGACAGACACCACGCTGCAACTGAGCTATTCGCTGTACAGGCTGGGGGAAGAAAAGAATGACACAACATTTTTTGTCCATGACTCACTCCCCTCGAACATCATCGCGAATCCGAAAAAACTCGAAATCGAACGGACTGAAAGAGCATACCTTTACCGGATTCGAGAATCTCGGGCATCGGACAGGTTTTCTGCATTGCTCCCCCTCGACGGCGACCAACTCCCGCAGGGGAATTACGAGCTTGCAATCTCCATCACGGACGGAGTGAATGCACAATCCCGCGTCCACCCGTTCCGTGTACGGTGGCTGAACATGCCCCGCTCACTTCGCGATTTCCAGCTGGCAATCAATGCCCTGGAGTATGTCGCGACAAAAGAAGAAATGGGCGACCTCAGAGCAATGTTTGCAAGCAACCTGAAAGAACGGTTTGAGGAGTTTTGGAAAAAACGGGATCCGACGCCGAAAACGGCGTTTAACGAAGCCACAGCCGAATACTACCGCAGGGTGGACTATACGATGGAAAATTTTGGCACGTTGAAAGGAACTGATGGCTATAAGACCGACCGCGGAAAAATCTATATCTTGTACGGCCAACCCGCGAGTACGGAGCGAAAATTCTCCGCCGCGACTCCACCAAGAGAAATTTGGAACTACGCAAAACTCAGAAAAAGGTTCATCTTTGTCGATGAAGCCGGACGCGGGGACTATAAACTTGCAGCCACCGAGAATTTTTGATGAGGCCGGTAGTCCTGGTTACGATGGGGGATTTTAACGGCATAGGACCGGAAGTGGCTCTTAAGGCTGTTTCCTCGCCGCTCGTACGGAGGATCTGCAGACCGGTTCTGGTTGGCTCCATGGACGTGTTTAGGTATTATCAAAAGGGTATACCACGGAAAATCTCTTTACGGAGGATAGAACATCTTTCCACTTTATTGTTCCATGATCCTGTGGTGGAGTTACCGGTAATCGATCTCGGGGGAACCGGCGCCGCTCGCATCGCAGCCGGAAGGGTTTCCAAAGAGGCGGGCCGGAATGCCTTAGAGGCAGTCGACGCAAGCGCAGAGCTGTGCCTGAGAAAGCATGCCGACGCGATGGTCACCGCACCGATCTCCAAGCAAGCGATGGATGCGGCGGGCTACCGCCACCACGGTCATACTGATCTCCTCGCTGAAATCTGCGGCGGGGCAAAAGTTGCAATGATGCTGATCGCCAGCAAGTTCAGGGTGGCTTTGACCACCGTCCATCTTCCTCTAAAAGACGTTCATCGATCAATAACGCCGCGACTTGTCTATGAAAAATTCTCGGTCGTTCACAGATCGCTGAAGCAGGATTTCGCTATCATTTCACCCACGATTGCCGTACTCGGGCTTAACCCTCACGCCGGCGAAAATGGCATTCTCGGCACAGAAGAGAAGGGCGCAATTCTTCCCGCTCTGCGAAAGGCGCGATTACATCGGATGCACGCCGAGGGGCCGTTTTCCGCAGACGGGTTCTTCGGCACGCACAAGTACACAGAGTACGACGCCGTTCTCGCAATGTACCACGATCAGGGATTGATTCCACTCAAGATGATTGGCTTCGATGTTGGCGTTAACTTTACCGCCGGTTTGCCGATCGTCCGCACCTCCCCCGACCATGGTACGGCGTTTGAGATTGCAGGAAGAAACATCGCAAATCCGGCGAGCATGATTGAAGCCATCAAGCTGGCAGTTACAATTATCCGCAATCGACAAAAATCGCATTAGGAAAATCAAATGATTGCCCTCGAAAACGTTTCTGTTGCCTTCAACGGTCAGTCTGTCTTGCAGCGCGCGAATCTGACAGTCAAGCCGGGTGAATTTGTTTCTGTGGTCGGTGAGACGGGCATCGGCAAGACCACGCTCCTGCGGCTGATCTACATGGACGTTTTCCCCGACAAAGGCATTGTGAGAGTCGGGAATTTTAATTCCCGCGACATCAAGAAGAGGGAAATCCCGCTCCTGCGCCGTACGATCGGTATTGTTTTCCAGGATTTCAAGCTGCTCGAAGACCGGAATGTATATGACAACGTTGCCTTCGCCCTCCATGTGACGGGAGCGAGGCGAAAAGAGATTGGCAAACGCGTCCTGCATGTTCTGGCAGACGTCGGGTTAAGCCACAAGAGAAACAGCATGCCATATGAGCTCTCGGGAGGCGAACAACAGCGGGTCGTGATCGCGCGGGCGCTGGTGAACGAACCGGTTGTCCTCCTGGCGGATGAGCCGACCGGGAACCTCGACCCCGGAACCTCGATGGAAATCCTTCAGCTCCTGAAGATGATCAATACGCGCGGCACGGCTGTCGTTCTGGCGTCCCACAACTACAATCTTGTGAAAGAATCCCGAAGCCGCATTGTACAGTTGAAAGACGGAAGGGTTACCGAAATTCAGATGGGATAATCGCAGACAGGAAAACGTCTATCGGGAAACAGTGTGTTCTCAGTTCGTCGGAACAACAGATTCGACACGTTTGATTTCCGGCGCGCAGCGAAGAATGACCCGTTCAATACCCGCCCGCAATGTCATCCGAGACATTGGACATATCGTGCAGGTACCATGAAACATCAGTTCAACCACGCCGTCTTCCCCCACCTTCAAAAACTCCACATCGCCACCATCTTTTTGCAGAAAGGGTCGGCACAGTTGCAGCGCCTTTGCGATCCTTTCCTTTAGAGGAAGGCCGGCAATCTCATCATACACGCTCATACTTGCGGTGTTCCAATCTGAATCTCAATCTTTGGCCTTGGGGCTCCCGACATATGCCGTATGCTTATCTGCGCAGCCATGTTCCGTGCGATTTGCATTACGATCCGGGCTATTTCTGAATCCGGCTCGAGAATAACAATCGGCTTCCCGGAATCTCCCCCAACGCGGATCGAGGTGTAAATGGGAATTTCGCCGAGAAAATTCGTTCCAAGCTCTACCGATGCCTTTCGTCCGCCACCGTAAGCGAAAATCTCTTCGCGATGGCCGCAGTTTCTGCATACGTAATAGCTCATGTTCTCGACGATCCCCAGCACCGGAACATTCACCTTCTCGAACATCTTATAGGCTTTCCTCGCATCGGCAAGAGAGATATCTTGCGGCGTCGTCACCACAACTGCGCCCGTAAGAGGAATTGTTTGCACGAGCGTCAGATGAATGTCTCCCGTGCCCGGCGGTAGGTCAAAAATCAGATAATCCAGCTCACCCCAGTCCACATCCGACATAAACTGCTTTACGGCACCACTGACCATCGGTCCTCGCCAGATAACCGCCTGCATAGGGTCAACAAGGAACCCGATCGACATGACGCTGACGCCATGCGCCTGGAGCGGGATGAGCTTTTGATTGCGCAGTTCCGGGCGCTTCGTAATACCCATCATCAGCGGTATACTTGGACCGTAGATGTCGGCATCGAGGAGACCGACGTATGCACCATCTTTTGCCAGAGCAGCCGCAAGATTAACTGCAACAGTTGACTTGCCAACTCCTCCCTTTCCGCTTGCGATAGCGATGGTGTTCTTGACCCCCGGAAGGATCACCTCGCGCTGCTGGTTAACGTGCGTGCGAACATTCGACGTCATCTCCATCGTTACTTTATCAACACCATCAATATTCTCCTTGATAACTCGCACGCAATCGATTTTGAATTGGTCCCGCACCGGACAGGCGGGGGTAGTTAATTCGAGTGTAAAACTGACATCCTTACCGTTTATCTTCAGGTTCTTTACAAACCCCAGCGAAACGATATCTCTGTGCAGGTCAGGATCGCTGATGAGCCGCAGCGCATTCAAAACGTTTTCTTCAGTGAGAGGCTTCTTCATTCTTCCTCAAGAATTTGCACGCAAGGTACGAAATTTCATGGCAATATCAAATGAAGTTTTCCAGCTTTGTCATGCGAATCCTTAGATAAGGCGCATTTTCTTTCCAACCCGCTGGAAAGCTTCCACGGCCCGATCAATATCTTTCCTGCCTAAGGCGGCTGAAATTTGGGCTCGCAGACGTGCTTCTCCGCGAGGCACTACCGGAAACCAGAGACCCTTGATGTACACCCCCGCTTTCAGCAAGGCCGCACTCATGTCCTGTGCAATGGCTGCCTCGCCGAGCATGATAGGAACGATGGGGTGAACTCCTTCCAGAATTTTGAAACCGAGGGCCTTGATCTCCTTTCGAAAGTACGCCGTATTGTCGCGCAACCGCCGGACAAGCGATCGATCTTTCGTCAAAAGATCGAATGCGGCCATCGCCCCGAAAATAATCGAAGGCGGGAGAGAGTTCGAAAACGTGTACGGTCGGGACTTTTGCCGAAGATAGGCAATCATTTCTTTCGACCCGCTGATGTAGCCGCCTGCTGCACCGCCAATTGCTTTCCCCAGCGTGCCGGTGAGAACACTGATCTTGCCGAGCACGTGATTTGCTTCAGGTGTTCCTCGTCCCGTTCTTCCACATACGCCAATACCGTGTGAGTCGTCAACGAACACCATTGCATTGTATTTCCCGGCAAGTTCAACGATCCCATCAAGCGGTGCCAGATCACCTTCCATACTGAAAACGCCGTCTGTCGCGATAATCCGAAAACGATAGTCCGTGTTCTTATCCGCTTCCAGCATCTGTTCGAGATGGTTCAACTCGGCATGGTTGTAAATCTTCTTATCGACCACTTCCCCCCTGCACAATCGCTGTCCGTCAATTATGCTCGCGTGATTCAATCGGTCGCTGTAGAAAACGTCCTTGTAGTTTTCCAACCCCAGCTTTTCGTTGGTCAGTGACGCGAAAAATCCTTCGTTTGCCGCGAAGCATGATGAGAAGAGGATTGTATCTTCGCAGCCGACAAACCTGGAAATCTTCTTTTCCAACTTGAAATGGATGTCCTGCGTGCCGCACAGAAACCGGACCGAGGCAACCCCGTAACCGTAGCGCCTGATGCCTTCCATCGCGGCTTGTTTGATTTTTGGATGATTTGACAGCCCGAGATAATTATTTGAAGCCAGCATCACAACTTCCCTGCCGTCGACTTTAACGACGCCGGCTTGCGGACTTTCCAGAGCCGTTTCGTACTTATAGGTCCTGGTTTCTTCGAGTCGCCTGAGTTCTTGCGTGACAAGCTCGAGCGGATTGATCATGATTGAGTTCCCGTTTCGATTCCAGATGGCAGAAGGCGGAAGTGAGACTAAGGCCGCAGAAGAACTTTCAAACCGTCGCCGCTGCGAAGCGCACCAAAGCCTTCTTCAAATCTTTCCAAAGGCAGATCGTGCGTGATAAAACCCGACCTGACGAACTTTTGCGCAAGGCCCTTCTTCAACAGTTCCCGCATGAGGTCCCATGTCTCAAACACCCGGCGTCCGATGATGCCGCGAATCGTCACGCCGCGAAAGATCACGTCCCTGGTAGCATCAAGCGGCATCAAGCCCGAGGGTAGCCCGAGCAAGGAAATGTTGCCTCCCATCCGAACCACGCGGAAGGCGTCTTCGTAGGCGCGGTAATTGCCGGACATCTCAAAAACAGCATCCACCCCCGCGCCGTTGGTCTCTTTCTTGACGGTATTGTAAAAGGCCTCTTTTTCTTCCGGAAATGACACATCAAAGCAGTAGTTCGCGCCATATTCTTTGGCAAGGCGAAAACGCGTCGATTGCAATTTCTCGTGACTGAAGTTCCCATGCGAGGCATCCGTTACAAAGATTTTCTTTGCACCGGCAAATTTCGCAACCGCCGTCGCCATTAAACCCTGAACGCCACAGCCGAGGATAGCCACGGTCTCTCGCAGAACGGGGGTCGACTGAACCGTGTGTGTGGCGTTGCCAATCGCATCCATGAATGCGATGACCTCGGGCGCAATCTCACCGTCATTGAAGAGCACGATGTTCTGGACGGGGACAACAACATATTCTGCAAACGCGCCGTCATCGTGGATTCCTTTGATAATCGTATTCTGGCAGACGTGCCGTTCCCCGAGACGGCACTGGTAACAGGTTCCATCGGTGATGTGCATTTCTGCCGAACTGAAGAAACGCTCGTGGAGAAGCTGAAGAAAGTTCTTGTGCTTGGCGAGCTGTCTGGCATTCTTGTGCCCGACAAATTTTTTCACCGACGGATCAGCCTTGCTCTTCACAATCATCATGCCGGCGAGCACTTCTTTCGCGCGTGTGCCCGCATCAACAATTCTGCCACAAAACTCATGACCTATGATTACCTCCGGCTTGGTGAGTTTCGCCATCTCTCTGCGGAGCGATTCTTTCGATTCATAGATACCTGCATCAGTTCCGCAGATCGCTCCTGCAACGACGCGTATTTTCACATCGCCCGACTCTTCGATCTCGGGAACAGGCATTTCGGCAAGACGCAACCCCGTCTTCCACACCTGACCGTCGAAGGGGGGCTTATCCTTTACAATCGCTTTCATGCGAGATTTCCATTGGCGCGCAGAGTGATTTCGGATTACGATCCTGAGGAAGATTTCACAAGTCGAACTGCAAACGATCCATCAATATGATGGCGATGGGGAAACGTCTCGACAAAACCTTCAGGGGTCACAAGTGATTTGTTCACGCACTGTGAGGCATCATCGAGGCGAAACTCGGGGTGTTTCGAAAAAAATTCGTGAACCACACCGGAGTTCTCTTCCGGTTCGGTTGTGCACGTGCTGTACACGAGGTAACCGCCGGGCTTTACAAGCCCCGCACCCCTTTCGAGCAAAGCGAGCTGCAGCTTGACAAGGTGCGGAATATCTTCCGGTTCACGTTTCCACTTGATGTCAGGTTTTTTTCGCAATACTCCGAGCCCTGAGCAAGGGGCATCGACGAGAACTTTATCGGCGGGTGAAAGCGTAAGCTCACTGGAATCTGCAGCCAGGTATTGAACATTGTGAATCCCTAACCTGTCGCAGGTGTTCTTGATAAGATTGAGTTTCGCCTCGTACTTGTCGACTGCAATGATTTCGCCCTGGTTGTTCATCAGCTCGCCGCAATGTGCCGTTTTTCCGCCCGGCGCTGCACACATATCGATGACACGCTCCCCGGGCTGCGGTGCAAGAAGAATGCACGGAAGCACAGCACTTTCGTCGTGGACGGAAAAATACCCCATGCGAAACAAATCCATTTGTGAGATGCCTGCGAGGCTCGGAACCTTAATGACATAATCAAAGAATGCTGAACCATGATAGGATATTCCGTGGCTGTCTAGCATCCCAAGAAACTTCACAGGATCGATTTTCAGTCTATTAATGCGAAGGGTGAGTTCAGGGATGTCGTTATTTGCAGCAAGGAGTTTTTCCGTTTCTTCGCGCTCAAAACGCGCAAGCCACCTCTTGACTATCCAGGAGGGATGCGAGTAATACGCTGAAAGGTATTGAACGAGTTCCTGCGCGGGATCGGGATAGCGGATAGCATCGAGGCTGCGGATAATATTGCGAAGGACGGCGTTGACGAGGTTTGCAGGTTTCTCCCCGCGAATCTTTTTGATGAATTCGACTGCTTCATTCACAGCCGCATGGTGCGGAACGCGATCCAAAAAGAGAATCTGGTACAGTGATACACGGAGGGCGTTCTTTACATTAGTCTCGGCTTTGACAAAGTTGCCGTGGAAAAAACCGTTGAGAACCCAGTCAAGCCTCCCCTGCCACCGCATGACCCCGTGAACCACCTCGGCAAGAAGCGCCTTGTCGTTATCATTGAGTTCTTTGGCACGAAGCTCGGCATCAAGAAGCTTGTCGAAATAAGCATCGGTCCGTTCCACGCGGTTGAGAATTTTTACCGCCGTTCCTCGTGGCCCCTCATAAAGCGTTCTCACTTGAGCCGATAGCTCGAATTGCTGGGTCGTCTCCATAGGTATCAAAAAATTCGGGCCCGCGCCCGGTCAGCGACGGTTTCTTCAAAAACCTTGGTGAATAATCGTTCATATGCGGGCGACCACTTCACCTTGCGGCGCGCCATCACACGTTGTGCTGTCTCAATGCTCTTTTCCAACCGATAAGCAGAAAAAGATGATGCAACATTTCCCCATGAAAATGATGGAAGGTACTTCGGCGGCAAGCCGGCCCCATACACGTTGCATGATACGCCAACGACGGTGCCCGTGTCAAACATAACATTAATCCCCGTTTTCGAATGATCCCCCATGAACAGTCCGATAAATTGCAAATTCGAGTCGACCGATGTGCCGTTTACATACACGTGGACTGTGTCGTAGTTATTCTTCAAATCACTGTTGTTCGTATCCGCACCTATGTTGATCCAACTCCCCAGATACGAATGTCCCAGATAACCGTCGTGCTGTTTGTTGGAATATGAATGGATGGTTGAAGCCTCCACTTCACCGCCTACTTTGCACATTTCGCCAATTGACGAATTTCCGTGGATTCTAGCGCCTGCCTTGATATTCGAACCATTACCGATGAATACCGGACCTTCAATGACGGCGTTCGACAAAACCGTAACGTTTTCACCGAGGATAATCGGACCCTGTTCGGCATCCAGAACAACTCCGGGTTTCACAACCGTCCCCTTCCCGATGAGAATTTCCGGCTTATTAAGAAGGTGGGTTCCGGGCAGCAGCTTTCCAAGTATTTTTTTTCCTCTCATCTTTTTTGCTAAGTGAAGGAAATCGTTTCGAATTTCCTCGCCATTCCGCTGGACGAGCTCCCACGGATACCTCAAGAGCACCACGTCAACCTCTTCGCCTGCAAGCCCATCGAACATTTCCTCGGATACAACATTCGTCAGCACCCTCTGCTTCATCGATCGCACGAATTCAACACCAACGAAGGCCGCGACGATATTTCCCTCCCTGGAGTACACCGTTTCGCGTTTTGGAGTGCCCTTCAGTAAATGGTGAAGATTCGCATCTGCAAGAACACGCCCATTCACAAACCAGGTCGGTTCTTCTGAAAATTCATTCACGTATCTGTCGTGATGGACTTCCCGCAGGTAATCAGTCAACGCATGACGACAATGATATACGATAGAGGTTTTTGGAAAAAGCCGCTCGATTTTCTCACGAAGTTTCGTCGGGCCCGACCGCAAGGCATACACGGGGCGGAAATAGACAAGCGGGAAAAAATTGCTGAAGTATTGATCTTCGAAGATACAAAGCTGCATGAGTCAGTGGGCTATATACCAGAAACGGAATGCACGTGGTGTACATTCCGTTTCTTCCTGAAAATGTTATCTCTCCGCTTACGCTGAAACTTCTTCTATCTTGGGTGTTTTCTTGTATCTCTTATTAAAACGCTCAACGCGCCCGGCGGAGTCCACAAGCTTCTGCTTCCCGGTAAAGAACGGATGACAATTGGAGCAGATTTCCACTTTGAGATTGCCAGTCGTGGAACCAGTCACAAACGTGTTCCCGCAAATACAGGTAACGACGGACTTTTGATATGTCGGATGGATGCCCTCTTTCATTCGATACCTCGATTCTCGTAGGAGTTTTGCGGCAAAATATACATATTCGCAGCATCAATTGCAACCCTCGAAATTTTTTCTTGAATTTCCGTGTTATTCTTCATAGATTGCCGATGGACAAAGAGGCCACGTCCAAAAAGGAGCTCATGAACGTACGCATTTCTCTTGTTTTTCTCTCAGTCATTCTGCTTGCAAAAGCGACATTTGGAGGAGAGAATCCCACGTTCAGTTTTCTTCGCAACGACTACGGTGCTCGTGCTGCCGCTCTGGCCGGCAGTTTTGTTTCGATGACCAACGACCCGAACGTGATTTTCTACAATCCTTCCGCCCTATCAACGGTTGAACGCCAGCAAATCTCGGTCGGCTTCTTCAAGCATCTCCTCGATATCAATTCAGGTCACGCAAGTTATGCCCAAGAAATTCCAGGCTTCGGTTTCGTTGGTGCAGGAATCGTTTATATTAATTATGGTGAATTCACACGGACGGATGAAACCGGCAATAAGCTCGGCACATTCTCGGCCAATGAGCTTGCTCTTTCTCTTGGATACGCTGACAGCCCCGCACCGCAGGTTCACTACGGCGCCAATGTTAAGTTTATTTACTCAGGCATTGCCGAAGCAGCGTCCACGGCAGTCGCCGTTGACCTTGGTGTCCTCTATGCATTTCCCGAGCAGCGAATAACGGCCGGGGCTAGCTTGCTCAATCTGGGCACACAGCTTGATCCCTATTTCTCCACCCGCGAAAATCTGCCGCTTGATCTAAAGGTTGGCGCGACGATAGAGCCCGAGCATCTCCCGCTGCTCCTGAACGTCAATTTTCACGGACTCAACGAATCACAAACCAGTCTCATCGGTCACTTCCGATCGTTCTCACTCGGAGGTGAATTCCTCGTCAGCGACGCGCTGCGATTGCGTTTTGGTTACGACAATGACCGTCGACGAGATTTAAAGTTGGGGACAAGCTCGGGTCTGGCGGGGTTTTCGTTTGGCGGGGGCGTTCTTGTCGATATGTACACGGTGGATTATGCCTACACCTCTTACGGAAAGATAGGAGCACTTCACAGAATCTCTCTCGCATTTTCCTTCTGAGATCCCGGTCAACCTTCCCAAAGCGAAGCCTTCCGAAACACAACCATCCTCGTCCTCAGCTCACGCGCCGCACCCTCAACGAACCACATTCACGGAAAAAAAGAAATCACCGAGGTAAAAAAGCATCATTCCTCCCAAGACGAGAATCGGGGTGACGCGATTTCCCGATTTGTTAATCTCCGGTATCAGGTCGCTCGCGCCCACGTACGCAGCAATTCCTCCCGATAGGGCAAAGGCAATTCCCACAATCTGTGCGCTTACTTGATTAAGCAAGAAGACTACGAAAATTCCTATCATGGTGGCAGCACCGATTGCAGACGAAGCGAGGATTGCGTTGCGACGTGATTGTCGCGCAGCAAGCATCAAGGTTGCCATTGTTAATCCCTCGGGCAATTTATGAAGAAGAATGGCGATGAAGAGAAGGAGCCCAATCGAGAAATCGTAGGTCATGCCTGCCGCGATGGAAAAGCCATCGAAAAAAGCGTGAACCACCAACCCGGAAAAAGCGGAAAGACTTGCCGCTCTCGAGATCATAACGTCTGAGTGAATCTCTTCTCCAAAGTGAAGATGTCCTACCAGCGTATGCTCAAACAGATGCAGGACGGCAAAGCCAAGGAGGACATAAACCGAGGCAATCGGGCCGAGAAGGTCGAGACTTTCAGGTATCAACTTGAGAAATACCAATGCTAAAAGAAATCCAGCGCTGAGAGCGATGAGATACTCCTGGACTTTTCGAGGCCACTCTTTCCGCTTTATGATGAGGATGCCGCCGAAAATTTCTGCAAGAGCTGCTACAAGACCAAAGAAGACGATTCTCAGCATGAACGATCAATTCCGGCCATAGGGTTTGCTTAAATATTGCTCCGCGATTCTGCGGGAATCCTGATAATCATCCATCTGCAGTACTTTTTCATACTGCTGCTGCGCAATGGCACGTTTCGCCTGAAGGTCAAAGATCATGCCCATCTTAAGATTCGCCATCGTCATAAAACCGGAAGGCCCACCTCTGTCGAGCACCCGAGAAAGCTCATCGCATCTGAGAAAATGAGCCAGAGCGGTATCGTGTTGATTAAATGTCATTTCGTATAAGCCGAGGTAATATTCTGCCTCACGTTCTAGAGCAGGACTGTAACCGAGCTGCTTGTTTTGCGCCAGATGAAGAATAGCGTCGAACTCGCGCTTCAAATCGTTCCACATTCCCAACGCAGCATAACAGCGACCGACGTATCGATGAAAAAGAGGATTGTTCGGAAATTTTGCATGGAGTTTTTGTGCAAGCGGAAGAGCCAACGTGTAATTTTTTTCGTAATTATAAAATAACTGGAGTAAGAAATACGAAGCCTCGATATCAGCATAGTTCGCTTTTTCGGCCGCACGCTGAAGCTGTTCGATTCCTTTCCTCTTGTCTCCTTTTGGAAAGAACAACATGAGGGGTCTCACGAACGGATACTCTTGCGGAATGACGTCGGCGTAATAATTGTAGATTCCTATTCCGAGGAGAATATCGTCATTGTTTGGAGCAAGCGTGTACGCCTGCTGAACAATCGGCAGTGCCAATCGGCCGTCATTTGCCGCCCTCAACCACTCTTCGCGGTGCGCACGTAAGCGTCCCCGAAAACCAATCGATCCCCCCTTGAAAAACAATGCGGTGACGTCGTTCTCGTCGCGATCCAATCGCCTGTCGCAGACCCCGATGACGTTATCGAGCATCGAATAGAAGTTTTCGTCGTTCTCCGTGTTGTCGATATCAATGATGATTCGCCACCACACCACCATCGCCCCAAAAAAGTGACCTGCGGGATGATTCGGTTTCAGCCGGACTACCTTTTGAAATTCCGCCCGCGCACTGTCGAATGACAGGTTGTACACATGCTCGATCCCTCTTCGGACGTGTGCATCAAAAACAGGATCGGAAATCCACTGCGATGACGACAGCGGCGTGAGCAAGAGAGTCGAAGCAATTATGCTCAGAAAACGGTATAGTTTCATGCAACGATCGTATGTGCCAAGAGGTGGCGCAGAATCACCCGCCGTTCCGATGCTTCCGCCGTGCTTGGCAAGCTCACTGCATCTTGCCTTCGAGATAAGATTGCAGCTGCTGAGCAGCGATGCGTTCCTGGCGCATGGAATCTCTGTCGCGCACCGTCACGGTCTGATCTTGCAGTGTTTGCGAATCAATTGTGATGCAGAAAGGTGTCCCCGCCTCATCCTGACGACGATAACGTCTGCCGATGGCACCACTGTCGTCGTAAAATACGCGGAAGTGTGGACGGAGTTCTTGCTCAATCTTCTTAGAGACTTCCGGCATTCCATCCCGATTCACAAGTGGAAACACAGCTATTTTGACCGGTGCAAGGCGAGGATGCAATTTCATGACGACGCGCGTCTCCATCTTGCCTTCAGCTGTCGGGGCTTCCTCTTCCGCATAGGAATCAACCAAAAACGCCATACAGGAACGACTGGCTCCGGCAGAGGTTTCTATGATATAGGGGATGAATTTTTCTTTCGTCTCGCCGTCAAAAAACTTTAGCGCCTTCCCGGAATACTGCTCGTGCCGCGAAAGATCATAATCCGTCCGGTTATGAATACCCTCGATTTCCCCCCAGCCGAACGGGAACCCGTACTCGATATCGTAGGCATCCTTCGCATAATGCGCCAGATGTTTCCCCTCATGACGTTGAAAACGAAGCTTTTCTTTTCGCATGCCAAGATCGATAAACCAGCGGATGCGTTGGTCTCTCCAGAATTCGAACCACTTTTCATCCGTGCCGGGTTTCACAAAGTATTGCATCTCCATTTGCTCGAACTCCCTTGTGCGGAAGAGGAAGTTCTTTGTATTTATTTCATTGCGAAACGCCTTGCCGATCTGGGCAATGCCGAATGGGAGCTTCTGACGGGATGATGACTGAACGTTGAGAAAATTTACATATATGCCTTGAGCTGTTTCAGGGCGTAGATAAACAACCGCACTTGAATCCTCCACGGGACCGATGAATGTCTTGAACATAAGATTGAATTTGCGGGCATCTGTGAACGTTCCTTTGTTACCACAATTTGGGCAAGCCGCAACGCCAAGATATCTCTGTGGATTTGATGCCGTCTGTCGTTTGAATTCTGCAGCGAAGCTTTCATCGTCTTTGAAATTTGACCAATCCGGCTCGACCTGACGGAACAACTCCTTTTGCCTCTTCATTGACAGGTCTTCGAACAGAACATCCACCCTGAATCGCGCTTTACAATGTTTGCAGTCCACCATTGGATCAGTGAAATTCTCCACGTGTCCGGAGGCCTCCCACACTCGCGGATGCATTAAAATCGACGCATCGATGCCTTCAATATCTTCCCTGTACGTCATCGCACGCCACCATTCTTCCTTGATGTTGCGGAGCAATTCTACGCCGAGAGGACCATAGTCCCAGCAGCCGTTCAATCCGCCGTAGATCTCGCTGGATTGAAAAATGAACCCGCGTCGTTTCGCCAGCGAGACGATCTTGTCCATAAGGTCTTCACCTGAATTCACCACGACGTTGGCAGACCCCTGGATTGCGGAACGAGCTGCTTGAACCGAATCAGATTTTTTTGAGTTGGCCACCGGGTTCCTTTCGATCGATCTCGGGATTGACTTTCACTATTACAGTTTGAATGACAGTCTGCTGCAGAATGATCTGGATGGTTACCGAATTCTCTTTCAGATTTTCTGTGGCCACTGCCCGTCCGCGGAAGCGACGTGCCAGAGAATTTAGCTCACGATTCAGCATCGCCGGCAAAACATCGGGAGGGACGGCAACCCGCCGTTCAACGCGCCTGAAACGGCCGCCAGGATCACTGATTTCTCTCTTCCTCACCCATGTCTTCTCAATGCCAAACTGGTCCAGCACGAGATCAACTTCTTTGTCGATGGCACTGGAGGAAAGTATGAACTCTCTCTCAAGCTCAGCGGGGGTCTTGACTTCGGCCTCCCGGTTAAGTATGAACAATCCGACTGCGATAACCGCCAGAGTTACCGAAAGCAACAATCGTATGATCATCCCTTTTTCGATCTTTCTCACGGCTAGCTTCCCTTGAATACGGGTTTCCGCTTTTCCAGAACCGCTTTCGTGCCTTCCTTGAAATCCTCAGTCCCACAACACTCGCCAAACAACGCCGCCTCCACGTGTAATCCTTCGCTGAGTGGCATTTCTAAAGCGGCGTTGAGTGCTTTAAGCGCCAGTCGAATTGCAATCTGGCCCTTCGAAAGAATGGTTTTCGCGAATACTTCTGCCGTCGGAAGGAGCTCGCCCAAAGGAACAACCTTTTGCACTAACCCGATGCGATACGCTTCCTGCGCATCGATCTGATTGCCTGTAAGAATCAACTCTGCCGCTTTGCCCACCCCGACAAGTCGAGCAAGGCGCTGTGTGCCGCCATACCCGGGAATGATTCCGAGGTTGACTTCCGGCTGACCGAATTTGGCATTCTCCGAAGCAATGCGAACATGACATGCCATTGCAAGCTCACATCCGCCGCCGAGCGCGTAGCCATTCACCGCTGCAATCACGGGTTTGCCGAGATGCTGAATGAGATCAAGAACGGCCTGCCCACCTTCGGCAAACTCTTTCCCGCTTTCCACGTCCAGCGATGTTAGTTCTCCGATATCCGTTCCTGCCGCGAATGCTTTCTCCCCCGCACCCGTGAGAACAACAGCATCAACATCGCGGTTACCTTGGACTGACGTGAAGAAGTCTCTGAGCTCTGTCTTGCACTGGGCATTGAGAGCATTGAGCTTCTCGGAACGATTGATAACAACCCTCGCAATCCCATCGGAGTCTGAGACCTGAAGCGTTTGATAATTCATATCTTTTCCTCTGAAACGAGATTATCGCGGTGAAAAGCTTTTCAATCAGACCACGGCCCTCACCAGGCTACTTCCACCCTGCTCTGGTCGCCAATCATGAACCGGTGGACATGGGGCTTGCCGTTGGCTTCAACGATCTCAACATCGTTGCCGAGAAGACTTCCTTCGATGCGAATCTTGACGTCCAGAATCTTGCATTCACTGAGAACGATGCTGTATTCCACTTCGCTGTTGCGCACAATGGTGTTGTCCCCAATCGAGGTAAACGGACCAATATAACTGTTTTCGATGACGCAATTCTTTCCAATAATCGCAGGTCCACGGACGACGCTGTTGATGATTTTCGATCCCGTCTCCGTGACAATCTTCCCGGCAAGTACTGATGGCGCGTCAGCCTCGCCTGAGATGCGAGGCTCCATGTTGTCAAGCACGAGTCGGTTCGCCTCCAGCAAGTCAGAGGGCTTGCCGGTATCCTTCCACCAGCCCGTGATCTCGCAGTAACCGATTTCATAGCCTTTATCGATCAAAAACTGGTGCGCATCGGAAATCTCCAATTCGCCGCGTGCGCTCGGTTTGATGTTATTTACCGCTTCGAACACATGGCGGTCATACAGGTAAATTCCAGAAACCGCAAATTCACTCTTGGGATGCTTCGGCTTTTCCTCAATCCTTACGATCTTGCCATTGTTAATCTCCGGCACGCCAAAGCGCTCGGGATCCTTGACTCTTGCCAGCGTGAGAAAACAGTTGGCTCCGCTTTTCTCGAACTCATCGATGAACCGTTTCACGCCGCCGACGACCATGTTGTCACCGAGATAGAAGATGAACTTTTCCTTTCCGATAAACGATTCGGCGATTTTCACAACATGGGCCAGCCCGAGTGGGGCATCTTGCGGAATATAGGTAATCTTCGCACCCCAACGGGAGCCATCGCCGATCGCTCGCTGAACTTCATCACTTTCCGCGTTCGTGACAATTCCGATTTCCTTGATGTTTGCCCCCACCGCCGCTTCGATGGCGTAGTGCAAGATGGGTTTGTTGGCGATCGGGATCAGGTGCTTGTTTTGTGTATGCGTAATCGGGCGAAGGCGTGTCCCCTTCCCTCCGCTTGCTATGAGTGCTTTCAATGTTTCTCCTTTGTTAGTCTGCGAATCGTTTCGACGTGCGACCCAACATATGGCCGAATGAGAGCGATGAGATCTCGAAACTGCTTCGATGTCAAACCACCCCCTTGGCGCACCACTCGCGCCGTTTCAATTCCTGCCACACAATACAGCGGAATAAGCTGCGGGGCAAATTTCTGCAATGCGTCGAGATGCAATTCGATTGTTATCAAATCGTTCCGTACAATCGGTCCTGTCAAAGCCTCACGTGGACCCGTTCGTAGGGCATTCTCCACTGACGTCGAGAATAACGGCATCATGATCTCTCGCCACCGTCGACCAAAGCCAGCCGCGCGCGATGCCTCCCTTGCCGCATTGAGCAGCGTTACGACGTAGTTCGACGCAAAAATGCACGCAGCATGATACAGCGGCTTCATGCCTTTTGGAATGGCCAGCGCTTTGCCTCCCAGTAACCGCGCAAGCGCTCGAACCATCCTCATGCCCCTTCCTTCCCCCTCGACCCCGAAGGCGATACCCTCGAGACTTCTCACCCGCTCGCGCAGGCTCTTTGTCTCAGGAAACGATTGGATCGGATGCAAGGATCCAATTATTGCGCCCTTCCACTCTAGTGGTCTCAGGACATCAATCGAGTAGGCACCCGATGTATGGACGACGAAAATTTTCCGCCAGCGCATCGGTGAGTTTCTTGCACACCGACGAATAACTCCCAGAAGCGCATCGTCCGGAACCGAGAAAACCAATAATTCAGTGTCCAGGGAAAGATTAGCCACCGAAGTCGAAACTCGTTCACACCTCACTGTTTTCGCGAACACCCGGGCCGGCTTTGCGGATCGGCTTACGATCGATACAATCGTGCACCCTTTCTCAAAAAGCTGCATCCCGAGCGTTGTTCCAACCGCCCCCGCGCCGACGATTGAAACGTTTTTCCGTACTCTCCCTCCTTCCCGGAATTCTTCCTTTCGAGCGCGCACCGACGTATGTTCGGCTCGCCTCAACTCGTTCTCAGAATCGCCGCTGAGAGATAACCCACGACGCCGCTTCGGTCTCCCGTCACATCCCCTGAATTGCAAACATGGAGGATCCTTATCACGTTAGCCCCCAATTCATGTGCAGCCAGAAGCACGGCCACCGTAGGACCTCCTCCACATGCCTCCGCGCGTTCGGTTTCCAGGTCAATCATCAATTGTTCATAATCGAAGCGCTCGACGTCTCCGACAATAACTTGATCCAGGGTGACCGCAGTATCATACGGGTAGTAATGAGACAAATCAGTGCTCGCAATAATGAGGACCCTTCGGCCCGCAAGTATCTTTGCCAACTTCTTCCCCAGATGAAAACAGTATTCTCGGCGTTGGTCTCCTACGACGATTGGAAGTACTTTGATTTTTCCCAACACCCTTTGCAAAAAAGGAAGCTGAACCTCGACGGCGTGTTCCTGACGATGGCCGATCTCCGAAAGAATAATGACCTTTTCACCCTGAACCGCCGCGGCTCGCAAGTCGCCATCGACGGGGACCTCTCCCAACGGGGTTCGATACGCGTCGCCGTCATAGACGGAGATCCCATCGAAATATTCCCGGTGGCTTGGCGAAACGATGACTACACTGTCGTAGTTCTTGCCTTGAAGCAGCGTGTATGCTTTCGCCGCCGTAAATCCCGAATACATATAGCCCGCATGAGGAGAGATAAGCGCGACAATTTCCCCAGCTACATCCGCTTGCTGTGCTCGTGTAAGCAGTTCGTCAATCTGCCGACCAAGCGTGTGCGGCTCGCCCGGATAAAACATACCCGCCACGGCAGGCGGACGCACGGTGGTTCGAGCCGTCATCGCGGAGCCTCGCGATTCGCGCTTGGATCTTCTCCGAACACTTCGGCTGAGAACTTGTACAGTATTGCTGCCGGGTGTTTCCATGCGTCCGGTGGCAATCCCGCCTTCAAGACAATATTTTGAAGAAAGGCCGCCCGATCCCAACCATTCTCCAAAGCAACTTGAGGCAGCAACAATCCGCGGTGCCCGGCCAGTTCAACAATCAAGCCATGTTTTCCAATTTCAATCGTCTCGATATCGGACACGCGTTCAGGCAAAGAGAGCACGGATATTTCAATCTGGACGTGATCGAGTTCCTTCTCAGTTAACGGAGGAAACCGAGGATCTTCCAGAGCTGACTTTGCGGCAACCTCCCGAACGGCTGTAATAAGAGGCTTCACCGGCTCGATGTAACCGATGCACCCACGTAGCTTGCCTTCTTCGTGTAGTGTTACGAACGCTCCCCGCAGCTCGGTCAACGTGGAGGGTATTCCCTTATCATTCGGCACTTCCTTGCCTTTGAGTCCACAGACTATTGCTTCCCGGGCCGCCCGGAGGAGAGTTTTCCTTTCTTCCTCGGTGATCACACCAACCTCGTCAACTGTGACCGACAAAATCTGCTCAAACTTAACCAAAATACCGAAAAGGTGCAAGAAGCCAGAATACCCGGTACTGGCTCAGTCAAGAGGTAGGAGTGGCTCAAGTTGAAACTTGATCTTCACAAGAAGTGAAACCAGGATGTTGGCGGTTAAAGCGGTGGCTCAAGTGGGAATTGGGGTCGGTAAACCACCGGGGATCCAATCGCGTGCTGAACAGAGCCACTAACAGCGAGAGATGGGCAAGCGGACCAAAACTACGTGGAATTTGAAGGGATGTTTTGCGTGCGTTTGCCATCGTTGGCGCATCTCAGTTATCGGCATCTGCAAACTACGAGTTTAGTGGGCGATTAGCAAGAGCGGAGAGTTTATGATGTGAACGCCCACCTTGACTCTCGTCCACACTTTTGCTACATTTTTTCAACAAATCATAGGGAAATTCGTGGCTTTGATAGTAAGCATCTCTGGAATTCGGGGAGTTGTCGGAGACAGCTTCACGCCTGCAGTGGTCGTTAAACACGCCGCGGCGTTTGCCGAATATTGCAGTCACGGGAAGATCGTTCTCGGCCGCGATGGGCGAACGAGCGGAAAAATCCTGGCAAACATTGCTTCCTCTACGCTTCTTGCGGCCGGGTGTGATGTGGTAGCGTTAGGCATCTGCCCCACCCCTACGGTTCAACTTGCCGTGGAACATTTTCAAGCCGCCGGAGGAATAGCAATCACGGCAAGCCATAACCCCATCGACTGGAACGGCATGAAATTCATCGGCAGCCATGGAATGTCCCTCGACGCAAGCGAAAATGATCGCCTTTGGAACATTGCCGATCAGCCGAACCGGATATATGCCCGATGGGACAAAACAGGAGCCCACTCCGCCGATGATTCATTCATTCCCAAACATATCGAACTCGTTCTCGGCCTGCCGTATGTCAAGGTTGAACAGATCAAGAAACGCAGGTTTACGGTGGTCGTTGACTGCATCAACGCCGCAGGGGGTAGAATCGTGCCAGCGCTCTTGCGCCGACTTGGGTGTTCGGTCATCGAAATGAACTGCGAGCTCAGTGGAATATTTTCGCACAATCCGGAACCCCTAGCCGAAAACCTCGGTACGCTTTGTCAACGCGTGCATGAGGAAGGAGCCGACCTGGGAATTGCCGTTGACCCCGATGTTGATAGACTCGTACTCATTACGGAAAAGGGCGAACCGTTCGGGGAGGAATACACGATCGCGACCGCCACACAATTCGTCCTAGAAAAAAACACACAAACCATGAACCCCAAGCCGAAAGTCGTTGTCAATCTTTCTACGACGAGAGCGGTAGACGATATTGCAAAGCAATTCGGTGCTGAAGTCATCCGTACTCCCGTGGGAGAAATTAACGTCACAAAAAAAATGAAGGAAGTTGGCGCGCTCATCGGCGGCGAAGGAAGCGGGGGCGTCATTCTTCCGGCTGCGCACTACGGCCGGGATGCCATGGTTGCAATCGGTTTGATCATGCAGATGCTCGCGGAGTTCGAGGGAACGCTTTCTCAGTTGAAGGCATCCCTCCCCCAATACTTCATTCAGAAAAGCAAGATTGACACTGGCACCCACAATCCGGAGAAAATGCTCCTCGAAATTCAGAAGCGACACGCATCTAATGGTTCAGCGACGTTGGACGATGGGTTAAGAATTGATTTCCAGAATTCCTGGATTCACCTCCGAAAATCCAACACCGAGCCAATGATTCGCATAATCGCCGAGGCTTCCACACATTCCGAAGCAGAACGCCTCGTCAAAACATTCGAAAAAGAACTTCATGAGGAAGCGGGATGATCCTTTGTAAAGCAATCGGAACCATCGTAGCGCCGCAAAAGAACGAACATTTGCGCGAGCGCAAAATTCTCATCGTCCAGCCCATAGACCTCGACGGCAAATTCATAGGCCGAGATATCCTTGCCATCGATTCCGTTGATGCCGGTGTCGGTGATACTGTTCTTGTAATCCAGGAAGGTGCGGCAGCGGCACAGGTCTTGAAGAGCAAAAAAGTGCCCGTACATTCGGTCATTGTCGCCGTCGTCGATGGATTTGAAGTGGTGACCCATGGATGATCTGCATGGGCTTTTGAAACTTTCCCAGGTGCCCGGAGTGGGCAGCAACAGACTACGACTGCTTGTTTCACACTTTAGATCTGCGTCTGCGGTCTTCAACGCCTCTCCACGAGAATTGATCAAAGTCCAGGGAATCGAAGAAAAAACCGCTCTCAACATAGTTCGCTTCAAAGATGGTGATCGATTCGCCGACGAACAGCTCAGACAGCTCAAGAAAATCGGGGGCCGCGTGGTCACGTTCTGGGACGCAGAGTATCCGGATCAACTGAAACGAATCTACGATCCTCCCCCCTTTCTGTATCTCCTCGGTGAATTTGCCCCGGAAGATGGATATTCGATCGCGATCGTCGGCACAAGAGGCCCAAGCAATTACGGCAGACTGTTAGCGGAAAAATTCACGACCGAACTGGGCTCTCTGGGGCTGACAATCGTCAGCGGACTTGCTCGAGGAATCGACACTGTGACGCATATTAGTGCGCTTAAGAGCGGCACGCGAACCCTCGCAGTTATTGGTTCCGGAATTGATGGCATCTACCCACCCGAAAACAAAAAACTCGCCACGCGCATTATGTCCCAGGGAGCGGTGCTTTCCGAATTCGAGATGGGGGCAAAGCCCGACGCCGAACACTTTCCACGGCGCAATCGGGTCATCAGCGGCCTTTCGCTGGGAACGCTTGTCATCGAAACGGCCGTCGATGGCGGTGCAATGATCACGGCGCGGGTGGCACTCGATCAAAACCGCGAAGTCTTTGCCGTGCCGGGCCCCATTACCGAAAAACGGAGCACCGGCTGCAATGCACTCATCAAACGTGGCGAGGCAAAACTTGTGCAGACCGTCGATGACATCCTCGACGAACTCGCCTCAAAACTACGGCCGATTCTCAAGATGAGTGAAAAACACGACCGCACACCGGCTGCCGAACTCACACTTTTCGAGAAAAAAATTTACGATGCGCTGGGAGAAGAGACCCTCCATATCGATGCAATTGCGGCTCGTGCGGCGGTCACCACGTCTGACGCCCTTGTCCAGCTCTTGAGTTTGGAATTCAAGGGACTTGTGAAGCAATTGCCGGGAAAGATGTTCGTGCGGATTTCTTGAAAAATCCGTATCTTTATTCTGGAAAGGACAGCATACAGAACAAGAGTTTATGCTTCGTCTCTCACAAGATCAACGACTTCTGCAAAAACTGACGCCGCAGCAGGTACAGTATCTCAAACTGCTGCAGCTCCCTATCCTTGCGCTTGAACAACGCATCAAGGCAGAACTGGAGATGAACCCACTCCTCGACGAGGGGGAGGAGTTGGAGCCGATCGAAGAAGAAACGAACGGTGAGAAGGAGGAAACAGAAGGTGAGTCCGAGAGCGCATCAGAGGAGGAGGAATACTCTCTCGAAGACTTCATGAATGACGACCTTGAAGGATACAAGGCCGAAAGGGCTCAGGTTGACGACGAGGAAAAAGGAGAGCTTCCGCTTCCAGCCGAGGTTCCTCTTTCGCAGCGACTTCTTGACCAATTACATATGCAAAACCTGGATGATGAAGACCTTCTTCTTGCAGAGGAAATCATCGGTAATATCGACGAAGATGGATATTTGCGCCGCGAGCTTGAGCTCATTGTCCAGGACCTCAACCTCAGCCGACAACTATCCATCGCGAGGGAAAAGGCCGAGAAGGTATTGCGCATTGTCCAGCGACTTGATCCACCCGGTATAGGCAGTCGAACGCTCCAGGAATGTCTTCTCGCACAGCTCGACGTGGCCGATGCACAACCAAAACACAAGGATCGCGCGCGCAGGGTCCTCCAGGAATACTTCGACGACTTCAGGATGAAGCATTTTGAGGATCTGGCCAAAAATCTTTCCATCCATATCGACCAGCTTAAACCCGTCCTCGAACTTATTCATAAACTCAATCCCAAACCTGGCGAAGGTCAAATTACTCCGCAGCAGAATTACATCATTCCCGATTTCATTGTGGAGCGAGTCGATGATGAACTCGTCATTATGCTCAACGACCGTTCGATACCATCGCTGCGGATTAACAAAGCATACAAGGAAGCAATGGCGCGGAAAAAATCGAACGGCTACTCCCCGGAGGCGAAAGATTTTATACGAAAGCGGTTCGAGGCTGCCAAGTGGTTCATTGCATCCATACACCAGAGGCGCGATACACTCCTTCGCGTCATGCGTACCATCGTTGATAAGCAACGACAATTTTTCGAGACCGGCCAAAATCTTAAACCGATGATCTACAAGAACATCGCGGATGTCATCAGGATGGATATCTCCACCATCAGCCGTGTTGTGAACGGAAAATACGTTCAGACCGAACACGGGATGTTTGAATTGCGCCACTTCTTTAGCGACTCGATATCGACCACAAACGGAGAAGAGATTTCCAACAAAGAAGTCAAAAAGCTCATCAAAGAAATGATGGAACAGGAGGATTCCTCCAGACCCCTGAGCGACGATCGGATTGCTGAACTCCTTAAGAAACAAGGATTCAACATCGCACGACGCACTGTGGCAAAATATCGGGAGCAAATGAGAATCCCTGTCGCCCGCATGCGGCGATCAATATGATCTGACGCCTGCCCGGAATATCCATGCAAGAACGCATTCATTCAACGACTGTCCTCGGACTCATACACAACGGCAGTGCCGTCGTAGGCAGCGATGGTCAGATAACTGTCGGGGCTTCGGTGATGAAGCAGCGTGCGAAAAAAGTTCGGAAACTGTACAACGACACTGTGTTAGCTGGTTTCGCCGGTGCGGCAGCCGACGCGTTCACGCTGTTCGAACGGTTTGAGGACAAGCTCCAGGAATATCGAGGAAATCTGCCGCGAGCGGCGGTGGAGCTTGCAAAGATGTGGCGTACCGACAAGTATCTGAGGCAACTTGAAGCGCTCCTCGCTGTGCTCAACAAAGAAAAAGTGCTGGTGATTTCCGGGACGGGAGAAATAATCGAACCTGACGATGGTATTATCGGAATCGGTTCGGGGGGGAGCTATGCACTGGCCGCAGCACGAATGCTGGTAAAACATTCGAAGCTCTCACCAAAAGAAATCGTGCGAGAATCTTTGGAAACCGCCGGAGATATTTGCATTTATTCGAATAAGAATATCGCCATTGAGGAGTTGTAGCTGAAGCGCCATGAATCGGAAACCGAAAAAAGACCCGGTAAGAGAGCTGACGCCACGCGAGATTGTTCGTGAATTGGACAGGTACATTATCGGTCAGGACGCGGCGAAAAAATCGGTCGCGATAGCGATCCGGAACCGATGGCGGCGGCAGCAGGTTCCCGACGCGCTCCGGGAAGAGATCATGCCGAACAATATCATCCTCATCGGACCGACGGGAATTGGAAAAACCGAAATAGCCCGCCGCCTTGCAAAACTTACGAACGCTCCCTTCATCAAGGTGGAAGCTTCAAAATTTACCGAAGTCGGTTATGTCGGTCGGGATGTTGAATCGATGATTCGGGACCTCACTGAATATGCGGTTAATATGGTGAAGGCGGAAAAGGGGGCTGAGGTGCAAGAAAAAGCACGACAGCTTGCGGAGGAGAGGCTCCTGGATATTCTCCTTCCGCCCTCGCCGCGCAGGCAGCCGGTGGCCGTGACGGTCGCGCAGGATGAAATCGTCGAGGAACATGAAGATGCTTCGGCAACACGAGAGAAATTCAGACGAAAACTCCGGACGGGCGAGCTGGATGAAAGGACCATCGAGGTCGATGTCGCGGCGGAGCAGATCCCCGCGGTCCAGGTGTTCGGCCCTATGAACCTCGAAGAAATGGGAGTGAATATTCAGGAGATGTTCGGCAGTATCCTCCCGAAGAAACTCAAGAAAAGAAAGATCGCCGTCAAAGAGGCAAAGGTAGTTCTCGGTATGGAAGAAGCGAGCAAGCTCGTGGATATGGACGCCGTCGTAAAAGAAGCGCTGCATCGCGTGCAAAACTCAGGAATCGTGTTCGTCGACGAAATCGACAAGATTGCCGGACCGCGAGGTGCAACGATGGGACCCGACGTTTCTCGAGAAGGAGTGCAGCGGGATTTGTTACCCATTGTTGAAGGATCGAACGTACTCACGAAATATGGCGTCGTCAGGACCGATCATATTCTGTTCATCGCAGCCGGCGCGTTCCATGTCTCCAAACCCTCCGACCTCATCCCTGAGCTTCAGGGGAGGTTCCCCATCCGGGTTGAACTGGAAAGTCTTACGGAAGAGGATTTCATTAAGATCCTGACACTTCCACAAAACGCATTGACAAAACAGTATGCTGCCCTGCTTGCGACCGAAGGCATTACGCTCGATTTCGTCGAAGATGGAATCAGGGAGATTGCAAGAATCGCAACGGAAGTAAACAATCAGGTTGAGAACATAGGTGCGCGGCGGCTGCACACCATTATGACCACATTGTTAGAAGAGCAGCTCTTTGATACGCCTGATGTTGTCCGGGAGACGGATGGAGAAAAAAATATTCGGGTAACGGGAGAGATGGTTCGTCAGAAACTGCAAGCGATCGTGAAGAACAGGGATCTAAGTAGATATATTCTCTAGGATCATATCTTAAACCTCATCCCCAATCCTATCGAGAATTGATTGAAACTGTTGGGGGTAAAGACCGCAGCAATATTCTCGGTTCCCAGATCAAGCGTAAAATACGTCAGATCAAATCCAAATCCCACCGCCCAGTTGAACCGATCGGCTCCGCCGAACGACACGCCGGTTCTCAATGGAAAGAAACCAACCGGGCGGTACTCCATCCCCAGCGAGACCCGTGGGCGCGTTGTGTTCCCCGGTGAAGAGTTGAATCCCTGCTGGACCTCAGCGGCAAGAAGCAGCCGGCCCGGAAGCCATGGCGTCCATCCGGTTTCGTCGAACTGTACCGAGCCTCCAAAGTGGAGTGCCGTAGCAAGCGGCGTCGAAAACTCGCCTATCGCCCGTTCCTCTCCCTTAAAAGCGTTTTCCACGCTATCGCGCTGCTCCTGAGCCGTCGGATTGGTGATCGTGAAACGACCGGTGCCGACACGCTCTTTCGTGTTCAGCGTCCATGTAATAGACCCTATGTCGGTTACGCTAAACGCGGCACGAACCCCCTGAAAAACCTCGGCGGCAAACCCAATATCAACGCCGTAACCGGTTCCAGCAGGAGTCGGGAATGGTGTGAACGAAGTTTTACCCTCCCCAAAAGCATCTATTCCGGATCGAATCAAAGTGAAGTCGGCACTTCCTGCAGCCGTATAGCCGATGAAATTGCCGATCGAATCAAGATCGCGCGAGTTCGCAAATGTTGCGTTGTAATGGTCGGTGCCCACATATCCGTATCCATGAACATACTTGATCGTAATCCCTGCAACGACGTTTTTCGCAAATTGAAGATCAGGGAGTTTGCGTGCGTAGGATAGACTGTATTCTCTCAGCCACCAGCTGCGCTCGTCCGTACCGGTAAAGACATACGACGAACCCAGCGAATCGAGGCCGAAGAGAATAAACCGAGCATAATCTCGCGGCATATCAAAATTCAACGCCAACCTTTCAGTCACGGCAAGGCCGATACTCCCAAGGTAATCGCTGTGGATCGTAATTCCGAATATACGGACGTCGATGTCTGCGTGCGTTTCCGCCAGGCCGGATGGAAAAATAGAGAGAATACGGTCTTTGTCTGCATCCGTAAGGAATTTAGCTACGCGCTGGGATCCTCCAGTGTCTACACCGGTGAAGTAATCGTTATAGATTTCATAGTTCAGAAAATCTGAACGAAAACTCAAGCCGAACGGTGGTATAATCGTAAACGTGACGTTGCGGTTGTCATCGCCCAGGGCCAGGTTTGCCGGATTCGTCCCTATCGCGTCGAGTCCACGCGAAGAGGCAACAAATGTTCGCGCCATGCTGACTCCGGCGATGCCTGAGCGCTCATCGCCTGCGTATGCTGAGCAAGCGATGAAAAGCACAAGAGTACTTAAGACGCAAAAGAAAACCTGCCTGTGTTGTCCGCTGCGCTCCATTGAGATCATCTCGAGAATGAAATACGATAGCTCAATGTTCCATAGACGCGCGTTTTGATCGCATCGGTCGTTCGGAATTTTACCGATGATGCACCCGTCGAAGTGTTCAAGATGATATCAACACGGAGAAATTTTGCATCGACCAGTGCACGTACATCCTGTCGGTCGATTGTCAAGGGAACTATGGACTGTGTGCTGCCTGAAGAGAAGCCAGCCAGCGGCCCGGTGGTCACGAGCGGAGCAGCAGCGACAACGATTGGCCCCGCACGGGGAAAAGACCAGGTGCTGTCGCGATTGTTGTTTAGCATCACAAACAAGAGACGCAGCTCTGCCGGGAGAAAGTTAAGAACCCGGACCGTCAGGGTGCCGCTATTGAGCCTGTCAATATCCTCTTGATTTATGGAAAATTTGTCTGCAATATCGACCGTATCCCGGACGGTCCCGTTCTTGATGCCGATATTCATTGGAAAATCGACGTCAACATCCCCGGCAATCTTGCTCGTATCGGCAACGGTATACGCTACCATTGTATCGTAATTATGATTCAGAAGGCCATTGCCAACTATCCGGAAGCTATCCGGCAGCGTTCTTGAACCGGCGACGAATCGATTAAGTACATCGACAATCGTGCTGTTAGTGTCAACCAAAAGGACTTGGTTTATTACAGGGGGCGGGAGCAGGTAAAGCGTGCGATTGTCTCTATACTGGATGGTGTCCGGCGCACCACTCCCCTTGCGGGCGACGATACGAAAAGCTGAAACCCTCGCGGGAACCGGAGTTCTCAGACTCAAGGTAATGCTCGCGTCAGGCAGCCTGATGCTATCTACCTTGAACTTCGTCGGCAGGTCACCGAGACTGAGGCTCACCGGTTGATTGATATTTACCGCGGTCGGCTTGATTACCCCAGAACCTGACTCCGCAACGAAAAGTGTATCCGGGGGCGAAATATTCGCGTCCGCGACAACCGAGTCGTTTGCAGTGACAGTCCGATATTGCACTCCCGATGAACCAAGCTGAGAGATTTGAACAGTGTACACCAGAAAGCGGGTAGGGGTTGGAGAAGAAATTCGGTACTGACGCATGTCAAATGGAACCGAGATCGAATCGTTGCGCTGGATGGTTGCCGTTGAATCGTAGGAGGTGTTGTCAGACCGCCTGAGCAGTTGCGGAAGCTGCAGGCGGACCAGCACCCCCAGGTCGACCTTATTGGTGAGCTTTATGGCGAAGTTTCCCGATTTGAACGTCAGCGATTGGATAAAAGTCGAGTCATCGACCACGATGGTGCTGCTGTCCCGGCTCACGAGCGTCTGTGCAGGGATCACTGCCAGCGTGGCGGTGCTCACAACCAGATTCGTGAATTGCAAATCAAAAAAAACATTGCTGGAGGGACCAAAGGTTACAGGGTTTCCACCGCTGCCCGGAGTACTGATTGTTATGCTGTCAGGAGGACCAACGGTCAAAATTCTCAAAACATTGTTGATTGTTCTGCCGCCGAGATTAGGATCCACGCCGATCAGTGTGCCACCGGGAGGAATCTGCCCGGTAATCCCGCCGAACGACGCCACGACTCGCCCCAGGCCATCCCTGATCGAGAGAGTTTCAGGAAAAGCGATTGCGATCGGAAGGTTATTCGTAATCGTCAACTGTGCCGTGCCTGATTGCAGAGTCAAACTGGAAAAATCTTGTACGGAGGCTGAGGGGGGCGACGGCGTCCGAATTGTTTGTGCCGGCACCGGAGAGGGTGGGCCGGATGGAAAGGGGGAGACCGTATCGGCTATCTGAAAGTCGTTTACTGAAATTGCGCCCAGGCGAACCCGCGCCCGCGCACTCCGCGGCCTCACGCTTATCCGATCACCGATAGAATCCGACACCGCCGGGTTGTTGAATTTGTAGTGAATGAGATTATTCCCCGGGTCACTCTGGATAACGCTTGTGTCCTTCTCTACCATTTCTTCGACATTCCGTGTGGTATCGAGAAGGGGAACGGAGAGTTGCACATCCCACGATGGAGCTATCGGCTCGAGAGGTTTTGTAATACACTGAAGGGAAAGAAATGAAACGGTCACCAGAGAGCTAATAATCAGCACGGAAGCGAACGTCGAGCGGGCAGTGTTCAATGTCATTTCATTCCCCTTATAGTGGTCCCAAGCTCTCCGCACGGACGAAGCTTGAAACTGGCCTAAACGATCAGGAAGGCAAATTCGGAACCAATATATTCGAAGAGAAGAACAGAATCAAGATGAAAGGTCAAAAATCCGACCGCAAGGCACTGGATTGTGATCCTCAGCACTGAATAGCCTGTGCGCTTCTGAACCTACGAAGGTTTTTGAAGGCCGCCCGCTGACGGTTGAAATCCGAATGTTCCCGATACAGTTGGCTCCCCCTGTATTTTGATCTCTCCAAAGGTCTTTTCGTATTTCTCGATATTGTCTTTCAGAGCGTTCTGAAGCAACTTGGCATGTTGTGGTGTCGTAATGACCCTGGCGAAGACCTTTGTCTTTGGAACGCCGGGAAGAACGCGCGTAAAATCAATGACGAATTCTGCGGGTGAATGCGTTATGATAGCAAGGTTAGAGTAAATCCCCTCGGCTTCTTTTTCTCCGAGTTCGATGTTGATTTGCTGTTGTGGTACGTGGTTTGTCATAAATTCTCCGTTGTTAATGAAATGCCCTCGGCAGCATCCCCTGGCCGGGATGAGGCAGCGAAATAACTACTTCGCTTTCCTCAAGCTATCTGCTTTCGCAAATGCCTCCATGGCCTGCTTTTGCATGTTTAAATGCCCATAGGCCTGGCCCAGAGCTTCCCACACGTCGGGATCGTCGGGCTTCAGGTCCCGCAGTCGCTCAAGATTGTCCCTCCCCTTCCTGAATTGTTGTTCGTAAGACCTGCTCACCTGCTTCTCCTTGCTCCCCCTCGCCGCGGCTTCTGCTTCCTTTCTCAACTTCGCACCCCACTGGAGATAGCCAACGCCTAAATTATACAGGGCATCTTCAAATTTTGGATCAAGAACCACGGCTGCTTCGAATTGCTCAACGGCAGCCCGATGGTTGTCCGCCTTTATCAGCAAGACTCCATAGTTATAGCGATACATTTTGTTATTGGGACTTTTGTCGACTGCTAACTTGAAGTTATTCATTGCTTCGTCGGTGCGGCCCGCAGCAATGTATGCATCAAGGAGTAAGCCGAGGATATTTTGGTTTTCCGAAGCCCACTGGCGAGCCTGTTCCAAGGTACCAATCGCCTTGTTAAAGCTATTTTTCGAGAGGCCCAGCAATGATTCCTTCCTTGATCCACTCTCATCCTGCGCTTCTTTTTGGAACTTTCTTCCCTTCTCCAGGTGCAGGTTTGCGACCGATGCGGCAAGACCGGGGTCCTTCTCCTTCTGCAAGGAAGTTTCAAAATTCCGAATCGCCTCCTCAAAGCTATTCAACGCGAGCCTCTGTAATGAATCTCTTCTCGCTCCACTCTCGCCTTGTGTTGCTTTTTGAAACTGTCTTTCCTTCTCGAGGAACGCAAGCCCCAGATTCGTGTACGTTGAGGAACTATCGGGATTGATTGCGAGGGCGGTATTGAAATAATCTACGGACATGTTCATAAGAATGGCAGCGCTATCCTCCTCAGCTTTTTTCCCTTTAAGATATGCGTCAACACCGCTCTTGAATACGAGCACCCAGACGGCAAGGCGATCCGCCTGAATCTGCTTTTCAAATTTTTTTTCTGCGGCGAGTGACCGTGTGTAAGCTTCAGTCATCCCTTTATAATTCTTTTGTTCCCGGCGCACGGTTCCAAGCATATACCATGCTTCGGCGTTCGCTGGGTTTTTTGCTGTCTCTTGTTCCAGGTGCCGCTCTGCTTCGGCCCAGTTACCCAGCTTCATGGCCATCTTTGCGCTGGTCAGTCCGGGGCTGCATTGGAACCCCATAACGGCAAGTGAAATAATGAGTGCGCCGATAGCGACGAGCGGAACATTCTTCATGGAGGATTTCCTATTGGATGACAGAAAAAGTGAGCTGATTGCGCGTTTAATATAACCAATGGTCGCTAGAGAGTCAAGATAAGTTGAAATAATCCGTTGATTTTGCTATCATGGAAAGAACAGAAAACGCCTTACCTGCGGGCTTGGAGTATGGCTGAAACAACTATTCAGACTGACGAGGAGAAGGACATTGACATCGCCGTTAAGGAACCCGCAAAGGTTATCCTTTTCAACGATGAAGTGCACACGTTCGACGAGGTCATCGAGCAGCTCATCAAAGCAACAGGGTGCAGCTATCCACGCGCGGAAGCATTGACCATGCAAGTCCACAGCAGCGGCAAAGCGGTGGTATTTGGAGGCGATATGACCCGGTGCGTTCAGGTAAGTGCAGTGCTGGAAGAGATCGCGTTGATGACTCAAATCGAAGTTTAATGACCGCAGACGAAATCAGAAAAAGTTTCCTCACATTCTTTGAGAAGCGGGGGCACAGCATCGTGCCAAGTGCCCCGGTCATTCCCCCGGACGATCCAACTCTCCTCTTTGCCAATGCAGGTATGAATCAATTCAAAGATATCTTTCTTGGAAAAGGGAAAAGCGATCTCAGGCGGGTCGCAAACACGCAGAAATGCATCCGCGTCAGCGGTAAGCACAACGACCTTGAGGAGGTCGGGCGCGACACATATCACCATACCTTCTTCGAAATGCTCGGTAACTGGTCGTTCGGCGATTACTACAAGAAAGAAGCCATTAACTGGGCGTGGGAATTATTGACGAGAGTCTGGGGGCTTCCAAAGAATCGACTCTGGGCCACGGTATACAGAACCGATGACGAGGCGGAAGAGTGCTGGAAGAAAGGCACAGACATTGACCCTTCCCATATTCTTCGATTTGATGAAAGGGATAATTTTTGGGAGATGGGGGAAACAGGTCCGTGCGGACCGTGTTCCGAAATTCACTTCGATCAAACGGACGACCTCTCTGGGGGAAAGCTCATCAACACCGGCGACTCGCGCGTAATGGAGATCTGGAATCTCGTCTTCGTCCAGTACGATCGCGACGCTGGCGGAACGCTGACCCCCCTTCCATCCAAACACGTTGATACCGGAATGGGGTTCGAACGCGTCTGTGCCATTCTGCAGGGAAAGGAATCGAATTATGACACCGATATTTTCCGGCCCATCATTGAAAGTATTTCCGGACTCGCTGAGAGGCGGTACAGCGGAGCGCTCGATTCAGAAGGGGATATCGCCATGCGTGTCATTGCAGACCATGTGCGGATGCTGACGTTTTCCATTGCTGACGGTGGAATTCCTTCGAACGAGGGGAGGGGCTACGTTATGCGCCGGATTCTCCGCCGTGCCGCGAGATTCGGTCGTAACCTCAATCTGCATGAGCCGTTCATTCACAATATTGTCGATGCAGTAGTAAACACTATGGCCAGGCAGTTTCCCGAGATCAAGGAAAAACAAATACATATCAAGCGAACAATCAAAGGAGAGGAGGAGAGTTTCAACGCAACGCTCGATCGTGGCTTGGAGATTTTCGAGTCAGTCGTTCGAAAACTCGGCGGTTCAAAAGTGTTTCCGGGAGAAGATGCCTTCAAACTGTACGACACATACGGGTTCCCGTTGGACTTAACGCAGCTGATGGCCAAAGAGACAGGATTGGCAGTCGACACCCGTAGATTCGCCGAGCTGATGGAGGAACAGAGGGAACGTTCTCGTGGTGATACTTTGATCTCACGGTATGGCTTTAAAGAAACCAGAGAACAATATGATGAAACGTACAGTGCAACTGAATTTGTAGGCTATGAGGAACATGAAGTAGAAACAAAATTAGCTTCTTTTGGCGATACTTCTTGGGGAATCAAACAAGTTGCGTTCCCAGAGAAAAAAGAAGTGGTATTGTTCAAAACAACCTTTTATGGTGAATCGGGCGGTCAGGTTGGTGATACTGGTAAGATTTTTGGTGACAAGTTTGAGTTTGATGTTTATGACACTCAAAAAAGAAATCAGGATATTGTGCATATTGGTAAGTTGATTAAGAGTGAGTTGAACGAATTCTCTCGTGGAGACTTTTTTGTAAAAACTAGAATTGACAACGTCCGACGTTTCAACATCGAGCGCAACCACACAGCAACCCATCTTGTCCACGAAGCTTTGCGTCGTGTTCTCGGGACGCATCTTCACCAGCAGGGCTCGCTTGTGGCGCCGGATCATTTGCGATTCGACTTTAACCACTTCGATAGAATCTCGCCAGCGGAATTGAAGGCCATCGAAGACATGGTCAACGAGAAGATTGAGGAGGCAATTACAGTCAGCGCTTTAAACGATCCAAAAGATTGGGTGAGCATTGAAGAGGCAAAACGCCGTTACCCGAACATTAAGATGTTCTTCGGCGACAAATACGGCGATCGCGTACGCATCGTGGAAATCGACCCAAAATTTTCCGTCGAACTTTGCGGAGGTACACACGTACGAAGCACCCGCGAGATCGGCGTCTTCAAAATAATCGCAGAGTCAGGAATCGCCAGCGGTATTCGCCGCATCTCGGCGGTCACGGGCGACGGTCTCCAACAGTACCTCGAACAGCAGCTCAAGAGAATCGGTGAACTCGATGAGCATCTCGCAAAACTCATTGAAGAAAAAGAAAAACTCGAAAAAGACCTTGGCCTCCACACAAATGTTGTAAGTGCAGGCAGCCCCAAGATATTGAAGATTAAGGTGAGTGAAAATATTACCGTTGAGGATGTCGATAAAGTGGAGTCGGCAACAAAACTCCATGAAGAAGCCATAGAACGGGTTACAAGAACAACGCTCGAACTCAAAAAAGAACTCAGTAAAGTCCGTGTCAAACGAGCCTCGTCACGAATCGACGATCTCGTTGCAACGGCCAGTCGGCTCGATGGCTTCAAGGTTATCTCTGCCAGGGTTGATGCACAGACGATGGACGAGCTCAAAAGCATCGCCGACGGGCTCCGCGCAAGATTAGGTAGCGGTGTTGGTGTGCTTGCTTCCGTGGTCGATAACAAGGTCGCGCTCGTTTGCGTGGTCACGGACGATTTGATCAAGACGACAAACCTGCAGGCGGGAAAAATTATCGGTGAGCTTGCGAAAGGAGTTGGTGGAAGCGGCGGTGGCCGAGAACATCTGGCAACTGCAGGCGGAAAAGACATTGCCAAGCTCGACGAAACGCTGCAGCGTACATCTTCGATCGTTCAAACGATGTTGAAGAACTAGCAAATATTAACCGTTCATGGCCCATCTACCGCTCAGCCTCGTTTCCAGAAAAAAATACATCCAGGAACAGCTCGACGAAAGCGCCGCAACGAAGAATAAGATCTTCGAAGCTTGTGCAGGCGATATTTTGAAGGCCGTTGATATTATCCTCAATGCATTCAATAACAAAAAGAAAATCCTGCTGTGCGGCAATGGCGGAAGTGCCGCAGACGCGCAGCACATCGCAACCGAGCTTGTTATTCGAATGAACAAAGCTAACCGTCCTGCCCTTGCTGCTGTTGCACTCACCACGGATTCTTCCATGCTGACAGCGGGCGGAAACGATATTGGCTTTGAAAACGTCTTTGCACGACAGGTCGAGGCACTCGGCGCCGCGGGAGACGTGCTCATTGCCATCAGCACAAGTGGAAAATCGGAAAACGTGAATCGAGCCATCGCGACGGCACAAAAACGTGGGCTGAAGGTCATCGGCTTTCTGGGAAAGGACGGCGGTACGTCAAAAGATTTGGTTGACATTCCCATCATCATCCCTTCCAATGATACACAACGAATCCAGGAAGGGCACATCACGGTGGCGCATGTTATTTGCGGGATCATCGAAAACGAAATGTTTGGGTAACAAACAGCGGCTCCAATGGCGCAGCCTCGGCGAAACGATTTCCTCATACCAACATTTGGCGTTCTTTTCGATAGCATCGCAATTGAGTTTTCCTTCCTTTTTTCATACTGGCTGCGATTCAGAACTAACGTTTTCTCCTTCTTGCCACTCGGCCAGGAAACTCCGCCGTTCGACGCCTATTTCTATGGTTCGCTCGTCATCGTGCCTGTTTGGCTCCTGATCTTCAAGACGCGAGAAATGTATGGCGCCCGGCGAAACGTCGCCCTTGTGGATGAAGTCTTCAGCATCATACGGCTCGTAACACTCGGGATGCTCATCGTCATGAGCGCGGCATTTTTCTACCGTGCGTTTTCCTATTCGCGGGTTGTGTTCGGATTGCTCTGGCTGACTTCCATCACCGCAATTTTCATCGGTAGGTTCTTCCTCTACCATCTCGAAAAGTCACTGTACCGCCATGGCCGTGAACTCCGCAACGTGGTTATTATCGGCGACAACGAAACCGCAGAGCTCATCTGCAAGAAACTGCACAACCATCCTCTGCTCGGTTATCGGCTCGTCGGTTATTTCGCCGATAGGGTGAAGAGCAAGAAACGACATACGCTCAAGGGATCGCCGGCACTCCAACAATTAGCCAATCTGGGAGCAACAGAAAATGTTCCCCGTAAAATCCGTTCTGGGAACATAGAGCTTGTGCTGATCGCTCTGACCTACAGAGAATATCCGAAACTCTCAGAGCTTGTCTGCGAATGCGAGGGGATAAATGTCGAATTCATGCTGGTGCCAGAGTTCCTGGAAGTCATGACCAGCGGCGTGAGGGTAAAGGAGATTGAGGGTATCCCATTTATCAAGATCAAAAGCTTGCCCATGACGACGTGGGGAAGAATCGCAAAACGTACTTTCGACATTCTTCTCTCTTCGGCTCTTCTGATCGTGCTTTCGCCCATTCTCCTTTTGATTGCGATTGCCATCAAGTTAGAGTCCAAAGGGCCCGTATTCTTCAGGCAGGAGCGAATCGGCATCGACGGAAAAAGCTTCGAAATGTGGAAGATTCGTTCCATGATGGTCGGCGCTGAGGCAGAATCCGGACCGGTCTGGGCGAAAGAAAACGACCCCAGGACGACACAAGTGGGAACATTTCTCCGCAAAACAAGTACTGACGAGCTGCCCCAACTTATCAATGTGCTTAAGGGGGAAATGAGCTTGGTGGGTCCCCGACCGGAACGTCCTTATTTTGTGAACCAATTCCGCAACCTTGTACCAAAATACCTTGACCGACATCTCGTGAAAACCGGAATGACGGGTTGGGCACAAGTCAACGGATTGCGGGGAAATACTTCCTTGCAGGAGAGGATAAAATACGATGTCTATTACATCGAAAATTGGTCGTTGCGGTTCGACATCAAGATCTTACTGAAAACCATCCGGGCGCTGTTCTCTACCAGGCGCTCGCCTTGACTGTGGCACGTTACGTTCTTTTTCTGTCTCCTGTATTTCCAGCAGATCTTTTCAGCACGCAATGATTCCGCTTTTCATTTTTTATATCCACGTCGTTGCCGCAACGTACGTTTACGTGAAACGCTGGCAGGAAGAAGGCAAAACCGAGGCGTTTCTTGCCGTTGGTTTCATGATACTGATTTTCTTTGTGGGCTGGTCCGTTTCGACATTTATCCTGAAGCTCCTCGTAGATCAACGGGGACTCGGAGAGTTCTTCGACAGGGACGCAATGTCGTTAGTACTTTTGACGATCCTGGAGGCGGGGCTCTATGTTTTCTACTTCAGAAAAAAAGGAAGATCTGAGAACCAAAAAAAAGATTATTGAACCTTGTCGATCCAGAACCCGCTCTCAAACATGTGTTCCATATCTTTGGCAGTTTTCGCCGCTTCCCGGCGGGTTTCATAGCGACCGAGACTTAAGCGATACCAGGTTCCTCCACCCGACACCTTCTCGTAAACCAAAGACTGAAAGCCTGCAGAAGACCAGCGAGCAGCCTCTTCCTCCGCCGCAATCTTGTCGTGGAACGAGCCGATCACGATCGTGAAATCCCCTTTGCCCATCGCAGGTTGAGTTGGTGTAGCCGTCGTTTTTGAATCTGATTTTGACGTTGCTTTCTTATCCGTGGGGGGTGGTGGGGTCGTCGTCGGGATGGGTGCGATCGCTTTCATGGCAGAAGTGTCCGGTGGAGGCAAAATCTCTACCGGAGGTGGGAGGGGTTCGGCTTTCTTCAGAAAAGGAATCTTGCCGGATTTATAAAAATAGTAACCACCGCCACCGAGGAGGGCGATAACCAGAAAGATGACGATTTTCTTAACCACCCCGCCTGTCTCCCGTCCAGGCATCATCGGTTGTACCGGCATTCGACCACCGCCTTGTCCCGGCATATTCAGATTAGGCATTCAAACCTCCTGTGTTGAATGTATGAAGTCAAGAATTTCCATTATGTGCCAAAACCTCCTCTACCCGGACATTTGTCATAAATCTACTATTTTGAAGTTTGTAAGTCAAGGGATTTCGACCTGACCCCCATGGTACAAATGCCCGATTTTCCATAAAACTCAAAGAAGAGCCCCAACCAAAGCACCTGACCCTGCACACATTCCATTCACCCAATCGTTCGTGAGCCAGCGAACCCCTTTAAACAATCGCGCCGGTGCATCGCAATGCGTCACCCGCTCAGTGACCTTCCCACACCTCGGACATTTGAATTGTGCCTGGATCGCTGCCCCAAGGATGCTGTCGGTGAGCGATCCCGCCACGGCAGCAACCACTATTTGATCGAGTCGGCCGGTCGACAACTCACCTAACCATCGCCATCCGCTGAGCGCGATAAGGAGAGCTCCCGAGAAGCTCGCAGCCGTCCCGAGAATCGAAACCCCTCCAGACGTCCCCCGAGGGACTGGGCGAAAAGTGGTGATCAAAAATGTCTTGCCATTGGTTAACACTCCAATTTCTGTTCCCCACGTATCAGCAGTAACTGCTGCGACAGAAGCTAGATACGCAAGATAATATGAATTGCCGGTATCAAGGAATTGCAGGACGACCAGGAGACCGCCAATACCGCCATTTGCCAGGACCTGCCATGTATCGCGAGTAGCAGTTTTTTCGAATACTGATCCGGCGTCGACATCTTTCCTGCGATTGGAGAGGAGACTCGAGGAAAGAAAGAAGATGACCAGCGGAACAGCCCACGGAAGCCCTCCAAGTCCAAAAATTACTGTTCCCAGAACTGCCGCTGCAATCGCTCCGCCAACGGTAAGGAATCGAAATTGGAAAGAGACAAAACCGATCAGAACTGCGGAGATCAAACCGATGAGGGTTTGGGATAATGAAAAGGGCCCCATGAACAATGAAGAAGATCCGATTACTCCTTACCGGTTTCTTTGGCTTCGTGCATTTCGAGCCGTTTCAGAGAATCCCTTTTCGCTGAATTCGAACGCGCCTTGGAAACGGACTCCCTCTCCATGATGACTCGACGCATTTGTTGCACCGCTGAGGTTCCCGGCACTTCAAAGGATCGAGCGGACTGAGTTCCTCCTCCGCCAACTTGCTGCAAGGAGCCGCGCCTCAGCAATTCCCCTGCAGCTGCTTCACGGGCACGAGAAATCTCCGAGACAGATACGTTAGCGGATTCTGTTTTTGAACGCACTGGCCGTGACGCCACCGAACCCGGTGGGAGTGTTGGAAAGAATGCCGTGTCGTGTTGACCCATTTCCATCGCAGGCTTCGACTCCATATCATCCGAAGGACCATCACCCGTGCGCAAGAACGCATAATATGCAACCAAACCCACGGCGATAACGGCTGCCAACGAAAGTGCATACGCGGGCACACGTGACCCAAACATTTTCTCCCACGCCGATTCACTTTCAGGAGCTTCAGCTTTTCCGGCGATACGCCTTCTTAACCGCGTTTCGAAATCTTCCTTAGCGGACACCGTGGGCAGCGATTTTAGCACACGACGAACGGGGTTCTGTTTTTCATCCTGATTCATGGGTTTTCATCGATTTGAGCTCGATCCTCTCTTGTTTTCTATCCTGAAAAATAAATGCGCTTCTCCATGCTGCTACTCTTCGAAGATATCTTTCAGCAGAGCTTGCAGCATCGTCCGCCCCCGCTTGATCCTCGACTTGACTGTTCCGAGGTTCAAACCGGTGATCCTGGCTATTTCTTCATAGCTCAGTTCCTGAATGTCTCGCAGCACAACAGCTTCGCGATACTTCGGAGAGATCGAATTGAGGGCTTTTTGGATTCTCTCATGTTTCAACGAACTGTCCGCGCCCCGGTCGGCCGCATAGCGCAGATCGGGAATTTCGATCTCCTGCTCCTCTCCCCCCCTTCGCCCGCGGACCAATATGGGAACGACGCGGCGCCGTTCTCTTTGTCGGAGCCGACTCTTCGCCAGGTTGCTTGCTATGGTGTAGATCCACGTCGAACATTTTGCCCGCGGTGTATACGAGTGCTTGTTACGAAACACCCGGACGAAGGTCTCTTGCACAATATCATCGCTGTCATCGTAATCGCCAACAAAGCGATACACGAAATTCATTAACGGGTTTTTGAAGCGACCAACAAGGAGCTTAAATGCTGCTTCGGAACCGTGCTGAAATGCGGCAATTAATTCTTCATCTGTGTGATCTGAGAGTGACGTTTCTCCGTCGGCCATGCCGCTCGTAATTTAACTGTTCAGGGAATTGAAAGTTCCGTATCCGAATCTGTGGCAAGAGAAAAAAAGCGACAAACTGATGAAAAATCAGTATACTATGGTTTCTTCAACCGGTTTTATCAACTTGCAGACCAGGCTGGTCATGACGACCCGGGGGTCTTCCGTCGTCGACTTAAGTGTCACATCGGCATCAAGCAACAACGCAAACACTTGCTCCGTTCGGGTTGGCGAATATCGTTGGCTCGCCGAGACATACTCTTTGACAAAGAAAGGCCTTACACCTAAGCCTGAAGCAAGTTCATACTCTGACTTAACCTGCCTGCGTAGCGACGGTAAAACCCATAATTTGTGGAAATATCGTGTAAGCATCACAATCACGCCGAGGGGAGACTCTCCCGCATCCATCATGTGTTCCAGAATCTCGATCCCCAGAGCAAGGTCACACCGGCCGATTGCTTTTTGCAACTCGAACACATTGTAGTGCTTCGACATTCCAACCACGGCATTGACATCTTCTGCTTCAATCGTTTGTTTTTCACCAAGATAAATGAGCAGCTTTTCGATCTCGTTGTGAATCTCTCTCAGAGACCTTCCAACGTACGCTTGCATGAGTTGCGACGCTTCTGATGTCATCGTCCGCCCATATTGCAGCGCTTTCTTCGTAATCCAACCCGGAATAAGGTTTTCGTACAGCGGCTTGAATTCCACAACGATTCCCCGATCTTGAAAGGCTTTGAAGACAGCCATGTGCATGTCGGCTTTGGGGGTGACAAAGACCATGATCGTAGACACCATCGGATGTTCAAGATACCGCAGCAGTATATCTCGATTTGCACCGGTCGAGACCAGCTTGTCCGAATCACGGACAATGACGACACGTCGATCTGCCATCATAGGAAATGAAGAGGCGTGCGAGACAACATCCTTGACGTCGGCCTCGCTGCCCTCAATAACGTCCAGATTGAAGTTTTTTGAAGAAGGATCGACAGCATACTGCAGAAGCAGATCAACGGTCTCTTCAATCAGAAAGTCTTCTTCCCCATGGAAAAGATACAAGGGGGCGAAATCCTTTCGCTTAAATGAAGCTACGAGACCTTCTGGGGGAATGGAGTTGTTTTTTGGTTTTGGCATTCGGTGGAGGAGAAAGATATCATCACCAAAACGATTCCGGTAATCACGAAACGCGTTGCCGTTTCTTCCGCCAGTAGAAATACACAGGAATCCCGCTTAAGATAATCGCGAGGCCAAGTCCGGAATTACGAATGTCCCCTACAAAAATGTAGACAATGAAGAATACCGCCACGAGGATATAGAAGCTCGGCACAAGAGGATAGCCCCACACCTTGTAGGGCCGTTCCATCTTCGGCGCCTTCTTGCGAAGAACAAAGACACCGGCGACTGTCATTACATTGAACAATAATGAAGCAAATGTCGTGTAGGTCAACAGATCGCTGTATGTTCCGGTCAGGGTGAGGACACATGACCATACGCATTGATAAAGGAGCGACGTCACAGGGGTTCGATATTCTGGATGAACTTTCTTTACGCCTTCAAAGAACAAATTGTCCTTCGCCATCGCATAGTACACTCGCGGTCCGGACAATATGAGTCCGTTGTTACACCCGAATGTCGAAATGAGAATCGCCACCGTGACAAAAATCAGCCCACCTGCACCCATGACTCGCTGTGCAGCTTCGGCTGCGATTCGGTTATCCGCCACCCTCGCCATTTCCTCTACCGGAACGATGTAGACGTACGCCATATTCGTGAGCGTGTATACCACTGCGACGATCGCTGTTCCCAGCACAAGGGCGCGAGGGAGATTCTTATGTGGGTTCTTCGTTTCTTCCGCTGTAAACGTGACGGAATTCCATGCATCATAGGCAAATAACGCCTTTGACATAGCGACCGCAAAGGCTGCAAAAAAGGTCATCTGCAGGGCTTCGGGGATTTTCGGCTCAAGCAACGGACTGAAGTTCGAAAAGGCGCCGCTACCGATTGCAAAACTCAGACCAATCAATAATGCCAGCGCCGCAAGTTTGGATATTGTAAAAACATTCTGGACTATCGCTCCAAGCCGAATACCAAAAATGTTGACGGCAGAAAGGATAATAATGCTGGCAATGGCAACAATCTGTGCGGAGTTGACTGTGTAGGTCCCGATTGAAAGGATAACGTTGTTCTCGGAGAATGCGGGGATAAAGACACCAAGATATTTGGCAAACGCAACCCCGACTGCTGCAATAAAGCCCGTCTGAATTACGAGGAACAGCGTCCAGCCATACAGAAACGACCACACGGGTCCGTATGCCTCCCGCATGAAAACGTACTGACCACCTGCACGAGGCATTGCAGCGGCTAACTCGGCATAACTGAGACCGCCGAAGACCGTCAACACCCCTCCAATGAGCCAAAGCAGGATAAGCAGTCCAGGGGTCTCGAGATAACCCGCCATCAGTGATGGCGCAATAAAAATGCCTGAGCCAATCATCGAACCAATAACTATGGTTGTGGCATCCAGCAGACCTAATCCACGCCTTAGTTCTCCAACAGCAGGTTTCGTCATGTGTTCTCCAACAAGTTATGATGCCATAAGGTCACTCAACTGTTATCCTACTTGCTGCTGGCTTTCTCTCTCTTGATAGTTACTTTTTTCAGCATAATATCTTTTTTCGGGCGAGTATCGTTGGGTCCCACGATCTCAACCTGACCGATTTTCTCCACAACATCCCAGCCTTTCACAACTTTACCAAAGATGGAATATTGAAGGGGTAGGTTTACATCACGCAAACACACGAAGAATTGGCTCGTATTCGTATTTGGTCCACGATTCGCCATCGCAACAACGCCCCGCTTGTACCCTTCTTTTGCGCTCGGCGTACGAGGATCCAGCTCGTCCTCAAATTCCCCGCCATAAATGCTTTCCCCTCCCGTCCCCCACAAGCCCGCCTTAGCAGGATCTCTTGAATTTGGATCACCGGTTTGAATGACGAAGCCTTTCACAACTCGATGAACCCGCATGCCATCAAAATATTTTTTCTCGGCGAGTTTCACAAAATTCTCAACTGTTTTGGGTGCATCCTTCCGATAGAGTTCGATTCTAAAGGTCCCCATCGACGTCTGAAGAACGGCGATTTCCCTTTGAGAAGCTGAGGTGTTCTGCGAAGTCACTGTTGCCCCTTTCGAATGTGCTGGTTGCCCTCGAGAAATATTGAAAGAGATTGTCAAAGCAATAATGGAGAAAAGAATACATGATTTCATAGAAGCTCCTTCGGCAGTGACAGAGGTGGATGTTCAGCCAATGAAGAATACTCCAAGAATACCCATAACAAAACAGTAATAAGAAAACCAACTAAACCTTCTTTTCCGCAGAATACCCATAAGACCCATGATAGCGTAATATCCTGAGACCGCCGCAACGCCTGTAGCTACCGCAATCGTTAAAAGCCTACTAAGAGACGGAGGAGAAGAGATCAGAGCATTTGTTTCCAGAAGCGTGGCCCCAAAAATTACCGGTACGGCCAGAAGGAAGGAGAACTTCGCGGAATTCTCCCGCGATACACCAGAAAAGAGCGCGGCACTAATTGTAGAGCCCGACCGCGAGATTCCCGGAACGATGGCGACGGCTTGAGCACAACCTATGATAATCGATGAGACCAGCCCGACCGCGGCACTTCTCTTTGGATCAACAAAACGGGTGAGAAATATGATAAGCCCCGTAACCATTAACATGACCGCAACAAGTTTTGGGTCAGCGAAAAGATTTTCAATCTGATGTTCGTACATCAGCCCAATCACCGCCGCTGGTATCGATCCGACCACGATATAAACCCCGAACCGCAAAAACTCATTGGCATTGTAAAGCCGCACGAAGTCACGAGGATTTCTCAACAACGCACCGAGAGCCAGATGAATTGCACTGACTTCCTTCCGAAAAGCGACAAGAACACTCAAGAGCGTTCCAAAGTGTACGAAAACCTCGAAATATATGTCGCCTTCATGCGAGATGTTCAATACCTCCTGAGCAAAAACAAGGTGCCCCGAGCTACTCACAGGAAGAAATTCCGTGATTCCCTGGAGAAGACCCAGCAGAACTGCATGTATGAAGGTCATTGACGGGTATGGAGGCGTTGTTAGAAATAATATATGAGACCAAACTTGAGGCCGAAGGCGAAGAAACTCATTTTTGCATTCCTTGGTGCCGGACCCTGTATTCTGAGCGTGTTACCGTTAGCATCCTGTAATGTGCTCATAAAATCAGCCCGGACGTCCCCAGAAATCAAACCATAGAGGTGTTCGCCGAGAGCAGTATTTGCTTCAACCTCGAACTTCAATCCAAGCCCCGAGGATTTCAGATCTCTGCTTGCTGCGCCCCGTTGTGTTTCAGAAAACGAAGCGAAGTGATATCCAAGACCACCGCCAAACTTGAACGCATAACCTGCTTGAAAATCAAGATACTGAGCCATCAGAGTCGGCATATGCACCGCGTAAAAGTACTCCAACCTTACCGGCCCGGCATCAACGTCATAAGATTTTATCAGATAGGCGTACTCAAACTTGACTCCCCAGGAATCGCTGAGGCAGAGTTCTGAGGTCCCAAAAAACTCGGCGGCGGAGGCAAAGTCATCCAGCCGATTGCTCGCGGAAGCTACTCCGCTAATGTAATCAATAACATCGGTAGCGTTGATCACGGTAATCCCGAGTCCTGCGGAAATGCCAAACACATGTGTTGGCAGACCCTGAGCACACACGGGGCAGACCGATAGCACGATGACCCCGCCACCAATGATTAAGTTACGAACCACGTGTCGGCTCTGCAGCCGCAGAAGCTTTCGGCGCCATGGTGTTGGGTGTAAGCTCTGCCTTCATCACTTCCGACATGTGAAGCTGATCCCTCAGAAAATAATAAATTCCAACAAGCGTTACGCCTATGAAGCCTACGGCATGGGTTACGACTGCATAACTACGCGCCAAATCTTCATCAACTCCGTAGAGCTTCGTGAGAGATTGTATGGCGAAGTAGTGGTATGGTCCCGTCGCCCCGGGAGTTGGAATAATAATCCCGATGCTCGAAATCGCCTGCACAACCAACGCGGAGCCGAGATCAAGTGAATAGCGATCAACCAACTCAAAAGCAAGAAACGGCAAGTACATCATGAGGATGTATAACCCCCAGACCCCGATGGTCAATACCGCAATCATGAAATAGTTTTTTGGTTCCTTGAGGAAAAGAAATCCGTCCAGAAATGAATGGGCAATACGTTCAACAATTCCTGCACGCCGTTTTGAGAGATGGCGTGTGAAAGAGTCGAGCGTTCGCATGACGATGTCGCGACGCATCATCAGGAAAACGAGCAAACCAAGCACCAGCAGCGTGACTGTGGAAATCCAGATGCCGGCTTCCTCAAGCCAGGGAAAGGCCTCTCTCAAAGGTCCTGAGTACACCGCGGGAATACAAGCGATCAGAATCATGAACGAGATAATGTCAAGAATGCGTTCCATGAGGACAGTGCCAAAGGCGGCACTTCGTGACATGCTTTCGAGTTTGCCGATGGCATATGGACGAACCAATTCGCCGGCACGGGGAAGAATATTGTTCATCATGTAGCCGATCATCATCGCAGAGAATAGATTGCGAAACCGCAACTGCTGCTTTACAGGACAGAGAAGGTACTTCCACCGCCACGCCCGCAGCGCATGGCTCAGCATGAGCAGGGGGAACATCGACAAAGCCCACCAATAATTTGCTCCGGAAAGTGCTTGACCAAGTTTTTCAAAGTCCGTCCCGCGGAATGCAAGATACAAGAACAACAGCGTAAGCCCAATACTGATGAGGTATTTCAGCGCAGTCTTAATTCGTGTGTTCATTCAGGCGGGCGTGCTATTGCGAAGCGCGAAGATCGACAACTTCCACGTCGGAGGGAATATCAAAATGAAAGAGATTGTCGGCAATGCCCTCATTGATCTTTAGGTCTTTGATAAGATACGTCGTCTGATTGTCGCTCACATCAAGAACTTCAACTTTGGCCATGAGCCATTCGGAGGTATTGACCCACACTTTCATGGACTTCGTGAGCGATTTCTTTTCTCTGGGGACAAGCTTCAGGATGAGTATTTCTCCGTCATCAACTTTTTCATTCCCGATGATATTTGCAAAATAGTTTTTGGGCACATTCACCAGCACCTTATCGGGAGTGAACGCATTGGCATCATCCCGAAACTTGTCGATCAGCACTTGCTTGTTGAGTTCGGAAAACGTCCAAACCGTTTTACCGTCAGTAACGATGGTTTGCTGCTCCATTTCGATTCTGTATCTATTTCCTTTTCTCATCCACAGCTTTCCGGCGAACAATTGGGTGTTCCCCGTAACACCGAATCGCACAATCTGCGTAAACGATGCATAGAGATCGCGGGTAGACTGATACCTCCTTTCGAGACGCGAAAGCACATTTTCGACATCCTGAGCCTGAACCCATTGCGAATCTAAAAGAACAAGAAACGTCAGCGCAAAGAGAATCACGTGAGTCATGAGAGTACTCTGAGGATGCTTTCGAGATCCGCCTCGTTCTCAACGAGAACTTCACGGGCCTTGCTCCCATCGAACGGGCCAACGATACCTGCGGCCTCAAGTTCATCCACGAGGCGTGCTGCCCGGGAATAGCCGACCTTCAATCGCCGCTGAAGAAGTGAGACCGAACCCTGTTGGTGTCGAACAATCATTCGCGCCGCCTCTTCGAACAGTTCGTCCCGGTCGCCCGGACCGGCCCCGAATCCGGCTTTCTTGCGCTCGAGAACCGAAGGCAACATAAATGGCTTGCCATATCCTTGCTGCCGGGCGATGTGATACATGATCCTTTCGACCTCGTCCGTTGAAATGAAAGCATTCTGAATACGAATCGGCTTTGAACTCCCGGCAGGCATGTACAGCATGTCACCGCTGCCAAGGAGCTGTTCGGCGCCATTCATGTCAAGAATCGTCCGCGAATCGACTTTCGACGCAACCTGATAGGCGATGCGCGCGGGGAAGTTTGCCTTGATAACTCCCGTGATGACGTCCACCGACGGCCGCTGCGTCGCAAGGACCAGATGAATCCCGACCGCCCGGGCGAGTTGTGCAAGTCGGGCAATAGGTTCTTCAACCTCCCGCGCCGCCGTCAACATTAGATCCGCGAGCTCATCTATGATTACAATCAGATACGGCATCTTGCGGTGTCGGTGCAATTCTGAATCCTTCAAACGACCGGACTTAATGCGTTCATTGTGGTCCTCAATATTCCTCACACCGGCAGAGGCGAGACGATCATATCGTCTCTCCATTTCTAGCTCCACACTCTTGAGCACCGCAACAGCATTTTCGGGTGTTGTGACGATCTCCTCTTGGACATCGGGAGATGTGGCCAGGAAATGGTGGCGAAGTCTCCCATACAGGGTGAGCTCGATCTTCTTTGGATCAATGATGATGAACTTAATGTCGGATGGATGAAGTTTGTAGAGCAGGCTTGTCAGGATGGTATTGATACCAATGCTTTTCCCCGAGCCCGTGGCGCCGGCAATGAGTATGTGAGGCATTCTTGCAAGGTCATCGACATATACTTCCCCAGAGATCGTTTTTCCCAGGGCGAGGGGAAGAACGGCTTTCGAGTCATGGAATCTCACCGAGTTTAGAACGCTGCGGATGGAAACAACGGAGGGGTGATGATTCGGTATTTCTACTCCTACGGCACTTTTTCCCGGAATAGGGGCAATAATACGTATGCCCTTCGCAGCAAGCGCCAGTGCGAGGTCATCGGCCAAACTTACTATTCGACTGATCTTGACGTCGGATGCAGGAACGAGCTCGTAGAGAGTGACAACAGGTCCAGGAGTGACACTCACGTTCTCGATGGCTACGGAAAAATTGCCGAGCTTCGCCCGAAGCAATTCGGCATTCGATTTCAATTCCTCATCATCGACATTTTCCGTTTGTCCCAGAGCATCGAGCAGGTCAACGGAAGGAAAAACATAATCAAATTCTTCCACCTCGTCCGCGAGAGGAAGTGGCTTTTCGACCAGGCGGGGAACTTCTTCGATCCTCATCGGCTGGAGTCCAACCTCAGCCTCGGAGCCTCGTTGATCCCCGGCAATTTCAAAGTCCATTCTTGACGGCTGTTTATTTTCTTCCCATTCATCGACCGTCGAGCGAAGAATGCGCCGTGACGTCGGTTCATCTCGACGAAGCTCCCCGAGGGGAATGTTAATGGTAACATCTTTTCCAGCCCGGGAGGACCTCCCCGCTGTGAGACTCAAAAAATCCTTCACACGCTCGGTGATCTTGTGAACATCAATGTGAAAAGCAAAAACACAAACGAAAAAGAAGGCTGTGAGAACAACGATAGATGCACCCGCCCTGCCAAGGAGTTTTGCCAAACTCTCTGCAAGGAAGGCCCCTGTTATTCCGCTGAACTCCTTGTCAATCTCCCCCAACACCAAGTCTGCTACTCCCAGCGAGACGCAAAACAGAAGGGCGAACAGCAATACATAATTCGTAAGCTTCATGAGCCTCGAGAAATGTCTTTTCCGCAAGATCATCCATCCCCATGTACCAAGGAGAAGGGGAAAAACGATAGAAGCGTAGCCTATCGTCCCGTTGACGGCGCCGTTCGCAACGATTGCCCCGACAAGCCCGAGGCGATTGCGTACCTGGTCGGCTTTCAGCCTGAGGTTTTCATCAAAGGGAATGCGTACAACATCGCCGAGTGGAACATCGATATATGACTCATCGGCCCTTGTGTAGGAAACAATACTGATGAGGATGAGCAGTGCCAGAACCATCATCAGCACCGAAACAATTTGTGTTCGGCGATCCGTGGATGTCCCGCTTTCCATTTTCTGCTTCAATGGCCTTGCCAGTTATGATGCGGCTTGTTGATTGATTCCGCTTGAGACAGACTTTGTAAGTTTTATGACGTTTCCCGATACTATCGGCAGCACAGGAATTGAATCGACAGAAGCGCAGATCGGTAAGTCTTTTCCGAAACCGATATCGATCAAAAACTTTCCGTGTTCTGACTCTTCAAGCATGCGGAGAATATTCTTGCCAAAATTCTTGTACAACATGACGGTAGCCCTACCTGCGTCACCGACGTCGAGATTGCGAATTGATTGCTGCAGCTTGACAAGCAGCATCCCGCAACACACGGCGTCTTCAAGGCAAAACTCGTTTTGCCTCCCCGCACAAATCACAACAAAATCCTCCTTCAGCTTCTTCAAGAACGCAGCAACTTTCGAAAGGTTTATGAATCCGCCGATGACGAGATTCTGAGCATAACGCCCTTTCACCACGGCTGCGGATCCGTTGGTCGTTGTGTAGATTATCGATTTCCCTTTGACTGTTTCTTCGGTATACTCCCCTGGAGAATTCCCGAGATTGAATCCTTCGATGACTTGTCCGTTCCGCTCTCCTCCTCGGAGCGTCACATCGCCGAACAAACTTCCAGAGATTTTCACAGCACTTTCCACGCTTGCGACCGGAATTATTTCTTTCGCCCCGCTGTGGAGCGCCATGGCAATCGTGGTGCTCGCCCGGAGCACGTCGACAACGACAACGTTTTGCCCGCGCAGCGACAGTTCATCGACTCGCGCCGGCGAAAAAAACACGTCAACCTTCCGTGGGACCTTTCTCCTCATGTCGTTCTTTATTTCTTGATAAAAGGGACCGTCGTTACCTCTGCCCTCGCCTGGCGATCACGGATAACGATCTGCACAACGCTCCCGGGTTCTGTGAATGGTCGGGCTATGTATCCCATGCCGATCGGTTTTTCCAGCGTGGGCGAAACGCTTCCGCTTGTCACAAAACCCACAGACGATCCGTTGAATCGAATTTCGCATCCGTGTCGAGGGTAAGCCTTCTCCTGGCTCATAATAAATCCGACCAGCTTGCGCGCCAAGCCCTTTTCCTTGATCCTCCGTAGCGCATCCCGACCGACGAAATCTCCCTTGTCCAATTTTGTAATCCACCCTAAGCCTGCTTCGAGAGGATTTGTAGTTTGATCGATATCATTTCCGTACAAGCGATAGCCCATTTCCAGGCGCAGGGTATCCCGAGCGCCGAGCCCCACCGGTTGAATGTCAAACTCCTTTCCAGCCTCCATGATCGCGTTCCAGATTTTCTCTGATACAGAAAGGTCGGAGGAAAAATAAATCTCAAAGCCGACCTCACCTGTGTAGCCGGTGCGAGACATGATCGCCTGGATTCCGGCAAGTTTTGCTTCGAGAAAATGGTAATATGGAATAGCCGAAAGGGGGCAATCCGTCAGCTTCTGGAGTGTTTCGATAGATCTGGGACCCTGCACTGCAAGTAAAGAAACGTCGGCGCTCGCGTTCGCCAGCCTCACATCACCGAAAACATGCTGCTGCATCCACAAAAAGTCCTTTTCGATGTTCGCAGCGTTCACGACAAGCACAAAGTGGTCACCAAGGTGGTTGACGAGCAGATCGTCAGCGATGCCGCCATCTTCGTAACACACGGCAGAATACTGAACCTTGCCGTACGATAGTTTAGAAACATCGTTAATAGTAATTTTCTGGACGAACGCTGGTGCGTCTTTTCCCCAAACCTCGATCTCACCCATATGGGAGACATCAAAGATTCCAACACTTCGACGTACGCACCGATGCTCATCCAGAATGCTCGTATACTGCACCGGCATCTCGAAGCCGGCGAACTCAACAAGCTTTGCCCCCAGGCTTTTGTGGGTGTTGTAAAACGCCGTGCGTTTCATTCACGCGAATTATTTCTGTCCTTTTTTCCAATCGGAAAGAAATTTTTCCAATCCGACGTCCGTCAACGGGTGTTTGATAAGCTGTTCAAAAACCTTATACGGCATCGTGCCGATGTGTGCGCCCATCGTCGCTGCTTCGACGACATGAATGGGATGGCGGATACTTGCCACAAGCACCTGCGTCTCGAAACCATAATTCCGATAAATGGTGAGAATCTGCTTGATGAGATCCATTCCCGAAGTGCTGATGTCATCGAGCCGACCCACAAACGGACTCACGATGTACGCGCCCGCCTTTGCAGCAAGGAGAGCCTGATTGGGTGAAAAGCAAAGCGTCACATTCGTCCGAATATCCTCTGCCTTCAAACACTTCACCGCCTTCAGGCCTTCACCGATAAGCGGGATTTTGACGACGATGTTGTCGGCAAGTTTAGCGAGCTCCCTTCCCTCACGCATCATTCCCGACGCATCGATGGCAACCACCTCGGCACTGACAGGACCGTTCACAATGCTGCAAATCTCTTTCAGAAGGTTCTTGAAGTCTTTGCCTTCTCTGGCAACAAGGCTGGGATTTGTTGTAACCCCATCAAGAACCCCAAAGCTCGCCGCTTCTTTGATTTCCCCGACGTTCGCGGTATCAAGAAAGATTTTCATGGAATGTCCTCACGATGATTACGCGGCATACTGACCGGTGATGTCTTTTTTCTGCTTGGAAGAGATTACCCGGAACTCATCGATGCTCAGATTGGGGTCTTCCTCAAGCTTGAGCTGTACAAAAAATTTCAGCATGATCTTTGTCAGCCGGCTGATTGTTCCTACCTTGAGATAGGCGGCAATGCTTGGGTGAACACGAAGAACGAGCCGAAATTCCCTCGACTCCGACTTGAGCCGCCGAATCCAGCGTTCGATGTGATTGACAATGGTCGTCTTCGATTGCACCAGCCCTGCACCTCCGCATACGGGGCACGGCTCACTGAAACTGTGGAGAATGCTCTGACGAACACGCTGACGCGTAATTTGCACTATGCCAAGTTCGGTCATTGGCAGAACGCTTATGCGTGCGCGATCTTTCTTGAACTCTTTCCTCAGTTCGTCGTAAATTTTCTTTTTGTTCACTTCTTCGTTCAGGTCGATGAAATCGACGACGACGATACCGCCAATGTCACGCAAGCGGAGTTGACGGGCAACCTCACGCGCCGCCTCCAGATTCGTTCGGAGTGAATTCTGCTCTTGTTCCCTCTGTGCGGCGTACCGACCGCTGTTGACATCGATAACAACCATTGCTTCCGTTTGCTCGATTATGAGATACCCACCACTCTTGAGCCACACTTTCCGGCTCAACGCCGTGGCAATCTCTTTTTCGGTGCCGTAAACATCAAAGATAGGTTCTTTTCCCTTATAATATTCCATTCTATCGAGGAGAGATGGCGAAACCCATTTCACGTATCCGCGAATTTCCTTGAAAAGACTTTTTGAATCAACCACCACGCGGTCAACATTCTCTGTAAATAGGTCCCGGATTACGTGCGACGTCGTAGCCATATCCTTGTAGATCAACGCCGGCGCAGCTTCTGATTTTACCATTTTCTCAATTTCACGCCACGTTGTAATGAGACTCTCAAGATCTTGTCGAAGGGTCGTCTCATCTTTTTCCTGAGCGACAGTTCGGATAATTGCGCCGAAATTATCCGGCAGCATACCTCGCACGATACGGCGCAACCGCCTTTTTTCCCGAAAATTGGTAATTCTTTTCGATACACCAACATTCCCATCGTAAGGAAGCAACACAAGAAAACGACCTGGCAGGGAAATTTCCGTGGTCACCCGAACCCCTTTACTGCCGACGGGTTCTTTCGTAACCTGAACAAGCATCTCCTGATCTTTCCTCAATTGAGGGACTGCCAGGGGCCGGCGTCTGCCGTTGTCGCGGCGATGGGCTTGAACGCGGGTTTGGTCGTGAGTGAGAACGGCTTGGGCTGAGGAGGTCTGTTGTTGTATGTTTGCGGGTCCGGGCTCTTCTGATTCGTCCTCAGTATCGAGATCGGAATCCTCATCGCTGAGCAGTTTTGAATAGCTCTCTAAGGATCCACCGATGTCGGAAAAATGGAGGAAGGCATCCTGTTTGTGTCCAATGTTAACAAATGCCGCCCGGATGCCCTGCATCACCCGTGCGACCTTGCCTAAGTAAATATCCCCGACCATTCGTTCTTTTTCGGGGGTCTCGACGAAAAGTTCAGCTAGCCGACCGTCCTCCGTGATCGCGATGCGAATTTCGTTGACAGTGGCGTTGATAATAATTTCTTTCTTCATTGGATCTTCGTTCCTTTGCACCCGTAGCCTGATGGTCGGGTAGATTGTTCGAAACATAGCTGCAACGGCGCTGCCGGATCCATGCCGGAGCGAAGTCACGGAACGAAGAGGGGACAACTCCTGCCAAGGGAGGATACGCTCTGTGTGCCGGTATTCCCGTCATCGTTGACCAGTAACCTGTTGCGATCTGAATTTGCATTGATCTAAGAATACGAACCAAGCCTGAATTTCAAGTTATTCATGAAGCCCTTGGCTTAAGGTAATGAATTTCAAGCCCGGTTGCAAGGATGAAATCTCGTATCCTACCCCGCCTGGATAAGGCTAAGGTGCTCCTTGTAATTTTCCACAAAATGCTCTCTCAGAGGAAGATGTTCGGGAAGCCGCAGCTGGGGGTCTTGTTCAATGACCCGGAATGCCTCCTGCCGCGTAATAGCGAGAATGTCCTTGTCCGTAAGCACATCCGCGATGTGTAATTGCGGCAGACCGCTTTGTCGCGTTCCAAAAAAATCACCCGGACCACGAAGTTGTAAGTCCACTTCCGCGATCTTGAACCCATCCGTCGTTTGCAGTATTGTCTTCAGTCGTATTTCGGCCTTCCTGCGTTCTTCAAGTTCATCATCAAGAGCCAAGACACTATCATGACGACCCACATTGGCTATCCAATCAGGTGCGAGAAGAATGCAGTATGACTGTTCTGCTCCTCGTCCGACACGACCGCGCAGCTGGTGAAGCTGCGCCAACCCAAAACGTTCGGCATGCTCGATCACCATGATGGTCGCGTTTGGAACATCGATGCCAACTTCGATAACCGTAGTCGAGACCAGGATATCAATTTGCCTGTTCTTGAAGGAATCCATAATGGCGTCCTTTTCATCCGCCGGCAATCTCCCGTGAATGAGTCCAACTCGATGGTCCGAGAAGACTTCCTTCTGGAGTAAATGATAGCTCTCTGTCGCAGCTTTCAGGTCGAGTTTTTCAGATTCTTCGACGAGAGGATACACAATATAGGCTTGTCTTCCCGCTGAGATTTCATCCCGCAAGAATTTGTAAGTGGACGTACGCTGCGATTCAAATCTTAAGATGGTTTTGATCGGCTTGCGTCCGCCCGGTAACTCATCGATCGTGGAAACATCAAGATCGCCATAGATCGTGAGCGAAAGAGTCCTCGGAATCGGCGTTGCAGTCATCACGAGCACATCCGGATGGACAGTCCGTCCGTCCGAAAGAAATCCTTTTTCCCGAAGCGCCAGCCGCTGTGCAACGCCGAACCGGTGCTGCTCGTCGATGATGACAAGTCCCAGTTTCGCAAACGCGACCTGCTCTTCTATCAGCGCATGTGTGCCGACAACAATTTGCGCCGTGCCACGGTGAACATCCTCCAGGATTTCTTCGCGTAACTTTTTTCTCTGGCCGCTGATGAGGAGCCGCATGTTTACCGGGATCTTCTCAAGAAACTGCTTTACGGTGCGAAGGTGCTGTTCGGCTAAGATTTCCGTTGGCGCCATAAAAGCCGCCTGGAAGCCGTTGTCGACCGCTATGAGCATTGCTGTTAGCGCGACGATAGTTTTGCCGCTCCCGACGTCGCCCTGGAGCAGCCGGTTCATGGGCTTCGATGAACTCATGTCTTCGGCAATTTCCTTAATCACCCGAATCTGGGCCTTCGTCAGCCTGAACGGAAGTGAATCGACGAGCTGCCTCGCAAGCCTGCTTTCCACCGTAAATGAGATACCCGGACTCTCTACTTTCACGATCTTTCTCCGTATCGCCAGGAGAAACTCCAGAAAAAAAAGCTCATCGAATTTTAATCGCCGTTGAGCCTCTTGAAGCATGGTCAGCGATTCTGGAAAATGAATTTGCCGCAGCGCGTCCATGAGGGGGAGAAGTTTGTGACCTTCCAGGATCTGTTGAGGAAGGAATTCCACAACACCATCGAGACATTGTTCGAGAGCTGCTTTTACAACCCTGCGAAATCCTTTCGTATCAAGCTTCACTGCTCTGAGCTCTTCCCGGGACCGATACTTAGGCACGATTCCCTTGGTGTGGAGAAATCCCGCAAATTCTTCGTCATCGTCCCCATTACTTGATAACCGATCGATGCTTGGATGCACGAGCTGCGGTCGGTTTTGGAAATCTGTCACTTTCCCCGAGACAGCGACTGTTTCACCAACGGTGAGCGCTTTTTTGAAATAGTGGATGCTTCGAAAGAAGACAAGGGGGATTGTTCCCGTTTCGTCGGTGAGAATGACGAGAAACCTCTGCCTGGGTGGTCGTCCTGCAAGATCAAACGTTCGCACTGTGCCAATGACCGTTACAAATTGGCCTGAATTCATCAGGCGGCGTAGGTTGCCGATTTTCTCAACCCGGCTGAGGTCGAGGTAGTCGCGGGGGAAGTAATAGAGGAGTTCTTTGACGGTTTCAATTCCCAGCGCTTTGAGGACCGCGGAACGCCTGGGCCCGATGCCTTTGATGTACTGGACAGAGGTTTCCAGTTTCGATGGAGGCTTTTGCCGAATCATCGGCAGGAAGATAAGAAAAGCTCGCGGGATAGGCAACAGGAACAGGGAAGGCGTCTCAATGCTGCGAGACGCCTTCGCGAACCGAAATTCACCCGTTGTATCCTACGAAACTCCGTCGTTCTATTCAAATACTTCGAGTCATCATTTCTTCATTCCTCGCCCTTGACATCACTTCCACCACCATCACAGCGTGAACACGAAATACGTCAAGACCTTCACGGCATCTGTCGTAATGTTCGCCTCATTGTGAAACGTTGTGTAGACAACACGACCGCTGCCTTCGTCAATCATGATGGCAAGTGCCTTGTTGGTTTGGAATCCAGAGGTTGAGGAATAGTCTCCCCTTAGAAGGACGATTGGTCGGTTAGACAGGCTGTCAAGGATTTCCCAGGCGCCAAGATCATAACGAATTTCCACAGAATCCTTTTCAATGAAGGCTCTTAGACTCGCATTCACAACACGGCCATATATGGTTTGAACATCCCCTATCCTACGAAATCCCATAACATCCGTCGGAAAGACCCCACGGACAACCTCCTGTGCCCAATCTGAGACGTAGAGCCGCCCTCCTCCAGAAACGTAGGTGCGAAGAGTCGCAGCCGAAGCACTGTCCAGGAAGGACAAATCCATACCACAATTGAGAAAGATTGCAACATAGCGCGCCAAAACAGAAGAGAATCGCAGGCTATCGGCCACTATCTCCTCCATGGGATATCCGAGGGTATCACGAATGATATCCTGAATTCTGTCATAAGATCCCACAACGTAGCCGAGTCTCCCAACGCTCTGCAGCTGAGCCGGAGGTGCCATCACTGTTTGATTCTGTAGTACGTTGGCATTGGTCGTCGCGACGAAAAGACCCTTTGTTGCAACAATGGTTTGCGTTCCGGTCGGGACCCCCGCTAAGGTGTAATTCCCGCCGGTGTCGCTTGCTGCAACGGGCATGTTACTGTAATTCGCCCGAACCGTCACGGACGCGCCCTGGATCGGCGTGACGCCGTTTGCCGCGACTACTTTCCCTGTTACTGTGCCTGTCGGTCCTGTATAAATCCCGCCACCGCTTACTCCTCCGTCATCCTTCTTACAGCTTTCGACCGCCAGAGTGGAAATCATGAGTGCCGAAATGAGAATCAACATCAAGGATTTGTGCTTCATAAACCCTCCTTTTTTAATGAATGATCGTTGATTTACACTTCACCTTTTGCATCCCGCGTCATTAAGTTCGAAGTCGCAGTTCTCGGATCCTTACCCTTGAAGAGAACTTCGAACACTTCCGTAATGATTGGAAGATCCACATCATATTTCTGTATTAAATCGTACGCCGATTTTGTGTTTGGGACTCCTTCGGCCACCATGGCCATTTCGCTCACGACTTCGTCGAGCTTCCTCCCCCTGCCGATTTCCTCCCCCACGTGACGATTCCGGCTGTAGCGACTCATGCACGTGACAATCAGATCGCCGATTCCGGAGAGGCCTGAAAACGTAGGCGGTTGAGCGCCGAGCAATATCCCGAGCCGGGAAATCTCCGCTGTTCCGCGTGTCATGATTGCCGCCTTCGTGTTATCCCCGAAACCCGCCCCGTCACTTATGCCTGCCCCAATGGCAATAACGTTTTTCAACGCTCCGCCAAGCTCGACACCCCGAAGATCCTCGCTCGCATATACGCGAAAATAACCTGTCATAAACGTCTGCTGTACGGTCTTCGCCACGCGCACGTCCTTCGCCGCTGCAACCACAGCGGTGGGGATTTTCCGACTCACTTCCTCAGCGTGGCTTGGACCAGAGACAATGGCAAGATTCTCCTTCTTGATCAATGGCAGGACATCGAGCATCAACTCGGACATGGTCAACAGAGATTCGTTCTCGATGCCTTTTGCCACATTGACCATAATAGCATTTCGAAAATCGTGCGACCGCAGCTTCTGGAGCACAGAGCGGAGGTGCTGAGATGGTACCGCTGCCACAATCATCTCTGCGCCTCGAACGGCCTCATCGAGGTTGCTCGTTATTTGAAGATTTGCCGGTAGGGAAATACCCGGCAGGAATGTAGCGTTTTCTCTCTTTCGAATCATGACCCTGGCGTAATCCTCACGATAGGACCAGAGCACAACATCATGGGAGTTATAAAGGAGGAGAAGCGCAAGCGTCGTCCCCCAACTGCCCGCGCCCAAGACAGCAATATGCATATCACCAGACTATTTGGATGCCGACGAACCTTTTTTTCTGAGATAGAGGCGGATGTTCGTCAGCGGGTTTTCAGTTCCCTCAAGCAGCCGCTTGACATTCGCTCGGTGGGTGTATATCAAGAGTAGCGAAATACCAATGCTGAAAAAAATAAGCGTTCCATACCCTTCTACCTCGACATGAAAAATGTTTTCGCGGAAGAACATCGTAAGGGGAAGGGCCACGGCAGCGCATAACGAACCCAGCGAAACGTATCGCGACGCCACAAAAACCAAATCGAATATGATGAACGAAACCAATACTTCGATCGGCGCCAAACCGAGCAACATTCCTCCTGCGGTTGCTATCCCCTTACCTCCGCGAAATCCACCAAAGATAGTCCAGATGTGACCCAGAACAGCTGCACAACCGCAAATGACCTGCACGACAGTAAAGTCGTCAAACGGGGTGCGGTTTGTAAACGGAATTGGTCCATACATAAGCCTCGGCACAAACATGGTCGCAGCGTAACCCTTCAAGATGTCGAATGCAATAACCACCAGACCCATCTTGAGTCCCATGACTCGTATGACATTCGTGCCACCGGCGTTTCCGCTCCCATGTTCGCGGATATCGATGCCCCTCTTCACCTTTGCAATAAGGATGCTTGTCGGGATGGAGCCAACGAGGTAAGCAAGAACAATGACGATGGAGAGCGAAAGCATAGAAACCTTAGTCCTGATGGAACAGCATATTGACGTGATAAGATAGAGACTTCAAGTCAGAAAGTCAAGAGAAAATAATCCTCGCTTCCGCATCAAGAATTCGGCTAAGAGAAGGTCTTCCGAAGTCGTTATTTTTAGGTTTTCGTAGGCTCCGTCGACGATCTTAACCTTTATACCTGTCCGCTCCACCAAGCTCGAATCGTCAGTACCGTAAAAGCCGTCCCGGGATGCTTTCTCAAATGCCCTATATAGGAGGGACGCCTGGAAGCCCTGGGGAGTCTGCACCAACCAGAGTGAGTTTCGCCAGGGGGTTGCCTCCACAAAGTTGTTCCCATTCGAAAACTTGACGGTCTCTTTCGGGTGCAGGGCTGGCACGGCGGCTCCAAACGCCAACGCGCCTTCGAGGACAGCTTCTATCAGCGTATGAGAAACAAATGGACGTACAGCATCATGAACGAGAATAATCTCCGGTGTAAATTTGCGCAACTCATCGAGCGCAGCGCGAACGGAATCCTGCCTGTGTTCCCCACCTCTGACGATAGAGAGTTTTATCAATTTCGACGTTGGCGCTGCCCGCTTCATGTCCTCGACCGCATTGGAGGGTCCAGCAACTACTATGAAATCCACGTGGGAGCATTGCTGGAATTTCTCCAGCGTATGGATCCAGACGGGTTTCGACGCAATTTCGAGGAATTGCTTCCTTGCATTTCCGCCGGCGCGGACACCGCTTCCCGCTGCCGCAAGTATGACACCAACTGTTTTGCCTATATACATGAATCGCTCTTCGAATGTCGTCAGAGAATCAACATGCCATCGCCGTAACTATAGAACCGGTACTTATTCTTGATAGCCTTTTTATATGCGCGCATGACAAACTCATGCCCACCAAAAGCACCGACAAGCATCAACAGGGTCGATTCCGGCATATGGAAATTTGTTATCAACTTATCCACGACTTTAAAGTCATACGGAGGAAAGATGAACTTATCCGTCCACCCTTTGTTGGGTTTCAGGTGACCAGTGGTGGTCACGCTCGACTCCAATGCGCGCACCGTGCTCGTGCCCACAACAAATACGTTGCCCCTTTTATCAATGGTCTTATTCACAGCGTGCGAGGTATGCTCAGGTATTTCATAATATTCCGAATCCATTTTATGTTTCGAAAGATCTTCCACCTCGACGGGACGAAAAGATCCCAACCCCAGATGGAGTGTAACGGGAGCCATCTTTACCCCGCGTCTTTCAATCTGTTTGAGTAAGCGCTTTGTGAAATGCAAACCCGCAGTTGGTGCGGCAACCGCGCCTATGTTCCTTGCATACACCGTCTGGTAGTCTTCCTTGTCTCTCTCCTCTGATTCACGCTTGATGTAATACGGCAGAGGTGTGTACCCTATCTTCTCAATGACGGGAAAGAGATCTCCTCTGTAATTAAATCGCACCGTGCGCCCGCGCGACGTGGTGTTATCGATGACTTCACACCAGAACTTACCATCATCGAAGAAGATCTTGTTTCCGATCCGTACTTTGCGGGCCGGATCGACGATAACGTCCCAGATCTTCTCATCGGTGCTAAGTTCTCTCAACAAAAAGACTTCAATTCTTGCATTTGTCTTTTCTTTCCGTCCGAACAATCGAGCCGGAAATACCTTCGTCTCATTGACGACGAGGCAATCTCCCTTCTTCAGGTATTCGACGATATCGTTAAACCGTCTTTCTTCGATTCGTTCATCCGCACGATGGAGCACCATCAGCCGCGCAGCGTCACGCGGCGATGCCGGATACTTTGCGATGAGATTTCGAGGAAGCGGATAACGAAAATCTGACAGCTTCATTAAACTATCAACCTCCTATACATCTTCACTTATTGCGTAGCGCGGCGCGGGCCGCCGCCAATCGGGCGATGGGTACACGATATGGCGAGCAACTTACATAATCGAGATGAAGCCGATGACACAGTTCCACCGAGGCCGGATCGCCGCCGTGCTCGCCACATATTCCCACCTTTAACTTTCTTCTGACCGCTCTGCCTTTTTCGGTTCCGATTTTCATCAGGAGCCCAACACCCTGTTGGTCGATTGTCTGGAAAGGATCCTTATCCAGGAGACCCATCTCATAATAACGCTGTAGAAATTTGCCCGCATCATCCCGCGAGAGCCCGTATGTCGTTTGCGTGAGGTCGTTCGTCCCATAAGAAAAGAACTCCGCGACGCCTGCAATTTCATCGGCAGTGAGGGCAGCCCGAGGCAGCTCAATCATTGTACCCACAAGATACTCCACAGCAACACCCCGCTCGGCGAATACTCTTGCAGCGGTATTTCGAACGAGCCGATCCTGGTGTTTCAATTCATTCACGTGCCCCACGAGGGGGACCATGATTTCGGGATGAACATTGATGCCTTCCTTCTTCACGATGCACGCTGCCTCAAAAATTGCGCGCGCCTGCGCCTCCGTTATTTCCGGGTACACAATACCCAGGCGGCAGCCTCTTTGGCCCAGCATCGGATTAAACTCATGAAGCTGATGCAGCCGCTGGTGAATTTTTTCCGGCGATATCCCGATCTTGGTGGACAATTCTTCGATCTCTTTCTCAGTATGGGGCAAGAATTCGTGGAGTGGAGGATCAAGCGTACGAATCGTAACCGGCCGATCCTTCATGACACGAAAAATCCCGACGAAATCCTCTCTCTGCATCGGCAAGAGTTTCGTGAGCGCATTGCGGCGACCATCCTCATCGTCAGCGAGAATCATCTCACGCACCGCGTCGATCCTATCGCCGCCGAAAAACATGTGTTCGGTACGGCATAATCCAATCCCCTCTGCTCCGAAAGCGAGTGCAACCTCACACTGCTCAGGTTGGTCTGCGTTGGTCCGCACTCCCAGCCGGCGAAAACGGTCAGCCCACGACATAAGCTTCTTGTATTGCATATACACACGCGAATTGCCGGGACGAAGCGTTCTCGCGAGCAAGACTTGCAGAACCTCCGATGGTCGCGTTTCCACCTCACCGACGATGACCTCACCAGTCGAACCATCCAATGAAATGCATTCTCCTCCTCGAATCACCTGTCCGTTCACGCTCATTTCTTTCTTGAGATAATCGATGTTCAGAGCACCACATCCGACAACGCACACTTTACCCATTTGCCGTCCGACGAGGGCCGCGTGCGAGGTCATTCCGCCACGTGCGGTAAGTATCCCCTCTGCCACACTCATACCCTTGATATCTTCGGGGGATGTCTCTACTCGCACAAGGATAACGCGTTCTCCGTTGTTTGACCACGCGACTGCTTCCTGAGCATCGAATACGACACGCCCGCTCGCTGCACCCGGACCTGCATTGAGGCCCCTGGCAAAGAGTCTGCCGTTCTTCAACGCAGATTGTTTTTTCTCAGCATCGAACAGAGGCCGGAGAAGGTGGTTAAGCTGATCCGGCTCGATACGTCTGATGGCTTCGGTCTCCGTGATCAGACCTTCGTCAACCATATCTACCGCGATGCGCAGCGCGGCAAATCCTGTCCGCTTGCCAGATCGCGTCTGCAGCATGTAGAGTTTTCCCCTTTCGATCGTAAACTCAATATCCTGCATATCCCGGTAGCGTTTCTCAAGAATCTTGCGGACTCGAAGAAGCTGGGCAAGAATTTTTGGGTTTTCATCTCTTAGTCGCTCAATCGGCAGGGGTGTCCGGATGCCCGCGACAACGTCTTCTCCCTGCGCATTCATCAGAAATTCCCCGTAGAAGGTATTTTCCCCCGTGGCGGGATCTCTCGTGAATGCCACTCCTGTTCCCGAATCATTCCCCATATTTCCAAAGACCATCGCCTGAACGCTTACCGCTGTGCCCGAGCTTTCGGCAATGTCGTACATTTTCCTGTACGCAATAGCCCGCTCGTTCATCCACGAACCGAACACGGCTCCAATCGCCCCCCAAAGCTGTTCCATCGGATCTTCGGGAAAATCGACACCGCCTCTTGCGTGTATCGCTCGCTTGAAAATACCCACCAAATCGCGCAAATCCTCGGAATTGAGATCAATATCGTGTACAACGCCACGCTCACGTTTCTTCTTCTCGATAATCGCTTCAAAGGGATTCGTTCCATCGCGTTTTTCGAGTTTCAGCCCGAGGACCACATCACCGTACATCTGGACAAACCGCCGATACGAATCATAGGCGAATCGTTCATTCCCGGACTGAGCGATCAATCCCTGCACCGTCATGTCGTTCAGCCCAAGATTGAGTATCGTATCCATCATTCCGGGCATCGATGCACGTGCCCCTGAACGGACAGAAACCAGCAGAGGATTGCTCGCGTCACCAAAGTTTCTTTTCATCTGTTTCTCGACCCGGTGTAACGCAGAGACGACAAGGTTTTTTAGTTCCTTGGGGTACGCGCCTTCATGCGCGTAATAATGCGCGCATACATCCGTTGAAATAGTGAACCCCGCTGGCACGGGAAGTCCGAGGTTCGTCATTTCGGCTAAATTTGCACCTTTTCCCCCGAGAATGTCTTTTCTGCCGGCGCTTCCGTCAGCGGTGCCGCCGCCGAAGAAATAGATATACTTCCGGGATTTCAGTTTTCGCGCAGCGATCCTTTTCCTCGATCTCATGCCTCTACCGATTTTTCTACTTCTGACAAGAATTTTTCAAGGACATTTCTGGAGCACCGATTCTCAAAATCATTCATCCGTTCGGGATGCCACTGCACAAGCAAAAGGAAAGGCTTGTCGCCGGGATCGGACCGCTCGAGTCCCTCGATGACCCTGTCATGGGATGTTGCGGAGACTTTCAAACCGGCCCCGATCCTCTCCGCCGCCTGATGATGTGAGGAATTCACTTCTCCAAACCCATCGCCGACAATATCAGAGAGCAGGGTGTCCGCTACGATCTCGATGGGATGTCGACATTCTTCATTCCCGACCGGTCGATGCCCGGGGAATCCTCTCGATTCGAGATCAACGATCAGACTTCCACCGATGGCCACATTGGTAACCTGCAGCCCACGGCACACGCCGAGAGTTGGTATGTGCAGCTTCATCGCCCGTTCGATGACACGGAACTCGAACTCATCCCGCTTCCTATCCACTCCCCTCGTTTGGCCCAGATCGTTCTCCTGATTGTAAAACCCTGGATGAACGTCACCGCCGCCTGTCAACACAAGACCGCCGCAGCGGTCGAGTTCGTGAAGATTGTCATTGAGATAGGACAACTTCACGGCGTCGAGTGCCTTGTCTCCTCTCATGAGCCAGCGGATATACTGCTCAAAACTCGGCTTTTGGTTGTCGGTGATTCCTATTCGCACGACCTAGTTCTGGTTCAGCGCCTTATCAAGAAGCTGCAAGAAATGAGAATCGTCACTTATATGCGTCTCGATCTCGATGTAGTATAACGGATATCGTTGTCGAAAACGTTGCGCTACATCATCCATGAGGTGGATGGCGTCTTTTTCCGTTGTAAGAACAAAGTTCGGGTTCATCCGTTCGATGATGCTTGCGAGAAATTCCAGATCCTGATCGGTATAGCGATGATGGTCGGGAAATTTCTGAAATTCTTTTGTTGTCAGCCCGAGATCCTCAAGCATCCGTCCGAAAGCCTCCGGCCTTGCAATGCCGCAAAACGCTATGCACGAGTTTCCCCTGACCTTATCCGGGGATTGTCGCATTCCGTCGGACAGCCGGACCAGCGATGTGGGGGGGAAGACGGCCTCGAACTGCGGTGCCCGCGTGATCCTCTTCAACTCCGCATTCATCGTTCCCCTTTTTTCTGCCGAACGATGAGTCAGCACAACAATGTCCGCGCGTTTAAGGTCTCTGACCGATTCGCGGCGTGGTCCGGATGGCAACATCCATGTCCCGCGCAGCGGCTGATCTACATCCACCAATACAATATCCAAGTTTCGATGGAGTGACCGGTGCTGAAACCCGTCATCCAGCACGATCACACCGGCCCCGCACTGTGTCATTGCATGGCGAGCACCGCGAACTCTTTTTTCATCAACAAGGACGATCGCCTCTGGAAACTTCCGTGCAATCTGAAACGCTTCATCGCCGCTTCGATCGGGAGTCGAACGAATCGACCTGCCGTCGGAAACCACCATGGTCCCGCGAGACGAACGACCGTACCCGCGGCTGACAACCGCGACTCTGACCTTCCGCTTCAAAAGGCGTCCGACGATCCACTCAACGACCGGGGTCTTCCCTGTTCCACCAGTCGTAATATTTCCGACAGAGATGACCTTTGCAGAGATTGATTCAACGCGAAAGATCCCAACATCATAACAAAGATTCCGGAGCTGGATCAGCAACCCATACAACCATGAAATCGGAAGCAGCAATATCCTCAAGAGAATCAATAGCTGGCTTCCGGATAGTACGACAGTGCGAGGATTGCATCAGCTACACGGGCAGAGGCTCCCGGAGCGCCGAGACGCAACTTGACCTGCGAAAGAGCTTGTCGTGTTCGCTCCCGCAAGGAACTGTCCTCCAGGAAACGCGCTGCCAGATTCGCTAATCGCTCCGCCGTTACCTGATGCTGAATAAGTTCCGGGACGATCGTTTGGCCAGCAACGATGTTCACCAGGCCGATATTCTTGATTCGAATAAGAAGCCTTCCGATACAATATGACACCCACGATGTTTTATAAACGACCACCATTGGCCTGCCAAAACAGGCCGTCTCCAATGTCGCTGTTCCCGAAGCGACCAGTGCCACGTCGCAATTTGCCATAACATCATATGTAGCGTTTTGAATGATCTTCACCGGCAAATCTTCTCTCACAAACGACTTTACGAAATCGTACGCGAGGATGGACGCCGCTCCTACCGCCACCTGCGCGCCGCAGTTGCGCATCAATATCTCGGCAGCGCCGAGCATCGGAGGAAATATGCGCTCGAGTTCCTGTCTCCGGCTCCCCGGAAACAATCCGACGATCGGCTGCGAAGGGTCAAATCCATGTCGCGTGCAAAACTTGTCTTTTGCCTGTGGTGTGCTCAAGACTTCGAGAAGAGGATGGCCAACGAAGTCGACATCAATTCCAAACTTCCGATAAATATCCACTTCGAACGGAAACACCACCAGCATCTTATCGATCATCGCCCGCATTTTTTTGACGCGCCCCGGATTCCACGCCCAAACTTGAGGGCTTATGTAATACACGATCTTTATACCGAATCGGCGGGCCTTCTCCGCAAAGCGCAGATTAAATCCGGGATAATCGATCAACACCAAAGCATCCGGTTTTCGACCGCTGAGCACCGCCTCGAGGGTACGCTCGACCGAGCGGATAAGCGGAAGGTGTTTCACCACTTCCCAAAATCCCATGAAGGAAAGCTCACGAACATGATAAATCAGCTTCATGCCTTCCGCCTGCATTTTCTCACCGCCAATCCCAAAAATTTCAATGTCTGACTTCCGTTTCTTCAATTCGCGCACCACGCCTGCGCCGTGGAGGTCTCCGGAAGCCTCGCCTGCGATGATCATGATCCGCATGCCGATCAACCCGGCATAAACGAGATGACGATGAGAACAACAACAAGTCCCGTGATAGCTTGAAGCGTACGCCGCTCCGATTGCAGCCCACGTTTCCAATCCAGCTCCGGCTGCTCATTGTTACCGGGCGGATACTTGACGAGCTTCGGGATAAACCGCGGAACAGAAGCACGATATCGTTGATATTCCTCCCCGAACGCACCCGCAAGATGTTCTTCTTCCAGAGTCACGATCAAAGAGTATTGAATGAAGAAGTACGCCAATGCCGCAATCATTAGCCAGGGGAACAATGCGTTCGACATCATCCCGATCCCTGCGTAGATTAACATATTGCCGAGGTAGAGCGGATTGCGAACATACGCGAACGGGCCTGTCGTAATGAGAAATGTTCCCCCAACGGGTCCCGATGTGCGCGTCTCACTGCCGGCAATAGCGACCCCCCACAGTCTCAAGAGTTCGCCGATCATGACCATGAAAAATCCGAAAACGAGTGTCTTCGCAGTCGGCTCGGCGTAGAACACCATAATTACCAAGAATGGAATGGGAATGTAGCTTCGATACTCAAAAAGTTTCTGACGAAAATCCATCTGTCGCTCCGCTTATGAATGACGCCTGTCCGTTTGCCTCAGACGTTCGGTGAAGAGTGTTTTACCCACATCGGCACGGTTGATGGTTCCGTCATGAATCAACAAAAATCTTGAGCATGGACTGAAAGAATGGTACGTTACACGCCGCTCGCGATTGCAGCGGATTCCACCCTCGCACCTTCCGTGAAGCGGACTGTAACGATCTTTGAAACGCCCTCTTCTTCCATTGTAACGCCGTACAATGCGTTTGCAGCCTCCATGGTACGCTTATTGTGTGTAACCACGATGAATTGTGTGTTGTCGGAAAACCTATGAAGAATACGTGTGTAGCGATCAATATTCGAATCATCCAGCGGTGCGTCGACCTCATCGAGAATACAGAAGGGACTCGGTTTCACCAGATAGATGGCAAACAGCAGAGCGATCGCCGTCAGGGTCTTCTCGCCGCCAGAAAGAAGTTCGATAGACGTCGGACGCTTTCCGCGCGGCTTGGCAATGATTTCTATGGGGGCCTCGAGTGGATCACCATCCTCCTGGAGGCGCAAGTCGCATTCATCACCGGGATCAAACAAACCGCGGAATGTCTTGATGAAGTTTTCTCGAATCAACGCAAAGGTGTCGAGAAACCTCTTCTGGGCGGTGGCGTTGATTTCCTCGATCGTGCTCAACAGTGTCCGCTCGGCATCAAGAAGATCGTCACGCTGGCTGGTGAGAAATTGAAGTCGCTCGCTTTCGATCTTGAACTCATCGAACGCAGCAAAGTTGATTGCGCCCAGAGCACGGATCTTGTCTTTCAGCTGCCGCACGTCTTCGCGACGCGCCGCAAAATCTACCCACTCGGCGTCGGGATAGGCATGGAGTTCCAATTCTCGCTCGAATTCATTCTTTGCACGCTCCTTAAGATGCTCGATGTTCGTCGTGATTTCCGTTATTTTCACTTTCACATCGTTCACAGTGCCAAGGGCATCGTCGTGGAGACGACGATCATCTTTAATCTTCATCTCAATGCGATGAATCTCTTCGCGATGCTGAGCATATTCACGGTCGATCCCCTGCCTGCGGCGCTCAACGGTGTGCGTGTGTTCGTGCAGTGACCGCAGGTCGGTATCCTGGGCGACCATCTCAGCGCCGAGTCTCGCGATTTCCTCACGAGCTTGAACGATTTCCTCTTCGCGCCGGGCGAGCGAGGCAGCGATATCCGTGATGGACAATTCCCCATACTCAAGCTCACGCTCTGCGTTGCGCAGTTCATTCTGCACTGTCAGCAGCCGAATCTCAAGATCGTTGACCATCTTTGCCTTGGCACTCCATCCGCGCTCAAGGATTTCCACCTCGGCCGAGGAGGCAAGCACCCGTCGATCCAGATCACCTTTTGATCGCTCGAGGGCGTCGAGTTCCGGAGATAGAGCTTCGATCTGTTGCTGAATCTCTCTTTTTTCTTTCGTGAGCTGTTCCAATTCCGCATGATTACGGACGATGCCGTCGCTCGCTCGACTTTTTTGAAACTCTCCCTGAGCAATGCTGACCTCGATAGCTGTCATCTCTTTCTCGACTGCCTTGACCGCTTCTCTGTAGGGATTAAGATCCAGGGCACTGTGAGCCTTGATTTTTTCTGCTTGTTCAGTTTTGATTCCTTCAAGTCCCTGTTGCAATTGTGCAAGGCCCTCTTCCAGCTCGGCAATCTGTGCCTGCTTCCCGATAAAACCCCCTTCACCCTGTCGAAGACTGCCGCCACGTACCATACCCCAACTTGAAACGATCTGTCCATCAAGAGTTACACAACGGACTCCTGCTCCCAACGGTACAGCTTTTTTTGCCTGCTCCAAGTTTTCAGTGAGCACCACGCCATCAAGTAAGAAATTGATCAAGGAACGATACTGTCCTTGAACCTGGACAGCATCGATCGCCCTGGTAAAACCGATTCTTCCCAAATTTCGCTCGCTCCGAATCCGCGGAATTCGATTTAACACAACAAACGTTGCTTTCCCTTTTTCGTTCTTCCTCAAGTCTTCTATTGCAGCGTACGCATCCTCCGGTTGCTCCACGACTAAAAGGTTGGCTGCCTCCCCGAGCGCGGCCTCGATGGCAATGCGGTATCTCTCATTCGCGTCGACCAGATCGGCGACGGTGGTGAGATGCTTATGCTTCCATTTTTCCTGGGAGAACAGGAACTTCGCGCCTTCCGAACCTCCTTCTTCTCCCTCTATGAGTCCACGGAGGAAATCTCTTTTGGCACTCTTTCGCTCAACTTCTGTTTTGAAGGCGATAGACTTATGCTGAATCGAATCGATCTCCTCCTGCAATTGCTTTTTGGCCAGCTCCTGCTGGTACAGTTGCATTTCGGCTTCAACGAACCGACGACGTAGTTCTTTGTCTTCGGCGGTCATACGCTGGACACGTTCGTCCATCTGCTTGATTTCTAACTCGTATCGTGCGGAATCCTCCTGTGCCCGTTCGACTCGTCCTTCTACGTTTTCTATGCGACTCCGAAGTTTTTCATGTTCTCCCCTCTTTTCCGCGATGGCATGAATGCGCGCAACCGCATCGTCGTTCGATTTTTGTAATCCCGACTTCTTCCCAGCGAACATCTGGGCAAATACTTCGAGCTCGGATTTCTTGCTCTGATACTCTTGATCAGCGACCTTAACTTCCCCTTGCAACTTCATCCTGCGTTCGATAAGAACGAGTCGATCATTCTGCAATTTGTCCCGCTGAATGCGCAGGTCGACATTTTCTTTTCCACAGCGGTCAATATTGACATTGAGTGAACTGCGCCGCTCATTTGCCACGAGGTTCAAGTCTTCTATTCCATGGATCTTGCTTACGTGGGCAGCCGCTTCACGCTGGACTTCAACAAGGTTCTCTTCCGTTTTGCCCATCGCCAGGCGGAGTTGTTCGAGAAGTTCTTCCTGGCGCGCGAGTTCGTCATCAATCTTGTCTTTTTCCATCGTGGCGAGCGAGAGGCGGTTTTCCAGTTCTTTAAACCTACCGTGAAGATATGCATATTCGCGCTCCAGCAACTCAATCTCAAGATTCTTGAGACGTTGCGAGACTTCGTTATATTGCCCGGCTCTCTTCGCCTGACGTTCCAGGGAATTCACTGTCTTCTGGACTTCCTTCACAATGTCGTTTACGCGGACGAGGTCTTGCTGAACGCCCTCCAGTTTGCGGTAAGCTGCCCTGCGACGGTGCTTATATTTCGTCACGCCTGCAGCCTCTTCGAAGAGCCGTCGACGCTCATCGGCCTTGTCGCTCAAGATGGTCTCGACCATCTTCAATTCAATCACTGAGTATGCATCGGGTCCCATGCCGGTGTCCATGAAGAGATCGACGACGTCTTTCAATCGACACGGAGCGCGGTTGAGCAGATACTCGCTTTCACCGGATCGGTACACGCGGCGTGTGATGGTGACTTCGGAGTATTCCGTGGGGAGGACACCGCCCGTATCTTCGATGGTGAGCGATACTTCCGCCATGCTGAGAGGTTTGCGGTTTTTGGTCCCGCTAAAAATGATGTCTTCCATCTTGTCTGATCGCAGAGCGCTGTAGCGCTGCTCGCCGAGGGCCCAGCGAATGGCATCGACAATATTGGTCTTTCCACAACCGTTTGGACCTACAATCGCAGTTACGCCTTTGTCGAACCTGAGGACCACGCGTTGCGCAAAGGCTTTGAATCCCAGTATTTCAATTTTCCAAAGATACATAGTTCACACTGAACGACTTGCTGCCACAGAAACTGCGCCCCCCACCCACATGAGATGCTTAAGATACCCCGACGTTGCCTGAGTATAATCCAGATAACCATAGAGAAGTGCAAAACCGGCGACAAGAATGAGAACCCCCGCAGCATACACCTTGGGAGGATAAACATCATAAATAATCGAAACGCCTTTGAGAAGACGATATATCACCCAGAGCGTGAGTATTCCTAAGAGAGCGAAGGCCGACACAATGCTAAACGACGTTTCCATGATGCGGTACAGTATTATCGCCACGGGAATGAGGATAATGTACGGTAACGTCGACCAAACAACAACGGAAACCGAATGGTAGAAATTGATGTGAGATCGTATGATCAGCGCACAGAGTCGGACCAGAGCCGAAAGAATTCCAAGATTGACGAATAGCAATCCAGAGAAGACCAGAATGAACTTCGGCGGATTCCACACGAGCCGGACAATCCAGTTCTTCAGAAAATCGGGCATGAACTGGCTGAGCAGATTGTCGAAAAAGAGATTATCCCGGTAATGCGTGAAAATACTGGAAAGTACCGTCGCCCATGTGACCGCAATAACCGCCGCCAGGAATGCGGAGTGAACTGAGGATAGTACCCTCTGGTCACGCACGTCCGCAAAGAAATTATATGTGCGGGTTAGGGAGCGATTGACATTCTCGCTGAACCGACGATTTCTGCTGTAGAAGAATGCAAATCCGAGAAGCACTGCAAGCCCGACGACAACAAAGACCATCGGCGGCGCGGCAGCGTACGCGCCAATGGGAAGCGCCGCCACTTTTTCACCATTGTACAACGAACGAACGACGTCATACGCCAAACGTTTTTCCCTGTCGTAACTCACAAGCCCCGATGCGTGCTCGTATGGATTGCCAGAGTGCGTCGAGAGGGCAGGACGATCACCTCGCCAATCGTTGAATGTCCACCACACACTGCCAACAATATCTAATTCACGGAAAGCTTCAAAATGCTGCAAAGCATAACGGGCTTGCGACTCCAGCGACATCGGGTCGCTGTATCCGGAATGGTTGCCCGGCTCAATATCTTTGCCATATCGTGTTACGATGAGAGGTTTCGATGGATGAATTTCTTTCCAGTACTTCAATAACCGACGGAAATCTTTTGCGTCCTTTGTGTACGAGCTGATTGCCAATAAACTGGAACTTGCAAGACAGCGGTCGTCTACCTTGCGAGTGATAAAGTATGTCGGTCGACCATCAGCTGAGCTTACAAGCTGCCTCATCAAGGCTACGAATTCGCATGCATGAGAACCCGGCAAGACGCTGTCCGATTCGTCTCCAAGCCCCCAGGCCAGAATCGAAGGATGGTAGCGATCGCGCATAACCATCTTTTTGAGATAGTCTGCAACGAGTTCCTGGTACTGCGGCTTCATCATGATGTCGGAAGGAACCCCGACGAGCGGAAGTTCTTCCAGGACAAATAAGCCATATCGATCACAAAGGTTAACCATGTAGGGATGTGGTGGATGGAGGAAGCGGACGAGATTTCCCCCGAGACTTTTGATCTGGACGATATCTTTTTCAAGCGCCTCATAGGTCATCGCCGATCCATAGTGCGGATGATCTTCCTTCCACGCCACGCCCTTCAGCGTGAGCGGATTGCCGTTAAGCAAGATATTGCTCTCTTTGAACTTGAGCTCCCGAAATCCCCAATTCAGATCATACTCATCAATCCGAACGGTTTTTTCCCCGCCGACACGAACAAGTAAACATTTGAGTACGTAAAGGTTGGGCGAAGCCGGCGACCAGAGTTTCGGAGCTGGGATTGTCAATTCAGCGCTCACCTTGACCGTTTTCTGTCGCGCGACCGTAATTGGAAAGAGCCCGCTCCGCCCCGCAAGCGCTCCAGTCAGCTTATCGTAAACCTCAACGACATAAGCGAGAGAGTGTCCTTGCTGTTTCCGCGATTCCTTAACACCATAGCCGGGGTTTTCTAATGCGCTGCGAACCCGGAGCCTGGCCATCCTGAAGTCTGCCGATAGGTCGGATTGAACTTCCGTTTCGGCAATAAACATCTTCGGTGTGGCAAGAAGGTAAATATCGCGATAAATACCGCCATAAGCTCTCCACCCTCCTACCATTTGACGGAGCGGAAGCGTTGTCCGCGCATCGAGTTCATTGTCGACTGCGATTCTGATAACATTCTCACTGCCGACTTGCAATATATTGTCGGAAAAGGGTATCACAAAACTTGTATACCCGCCGATATGCCTCCCGATGAATATGCCGTTAACTGTGATCTCGGCTTGATAATTTATTCCGTACACAACCAGCGAGTACGTATAACGGTCAAGCATCTCGCTCGTGATTTCAAAGGTTCGCTGAAAAATCACTCTGGCAGGCTGATCGTAAGCGCTAGGAACTCCAACGGAGTTCCAGGAAATCCCATCGAGTGTGTACTGCCACGTCCCGGCAAGATCAATCTTTGCGCGGGTGGGCGTGTCCGGAAACATACCGCTATCAGGCCCGCGCAATGTGCCTGAACCGTTCTGGAGGAACCTAACTTGCGAAAGGCCGACTGTGGAGAGAAGAATCAGGAAGAACGAGGCGCCGAAAACCTTGCTCAACCCCGCTTTAGCTAATGTAACATGGCAGGTTAGGGGGGATAGGTCCTTGGGAATAAACACCCCAAAATATAACAAATAAATCGGGGGAAAGCAACGAAAAACTGAGAAATTTCGGGTTTTGAGGGAATCTATGCTATGGCTCGCTGGCCAACCTCAACTCCGGCACGGATGATCGACATGAAGGAATCCGCCTTCAGGCAAGCACCACCAACGAGAGCGCCGTCGATGTCCGACTGTGACAGCAGATCAAGTGCATTGGAAGCATTAACGCTGCCGCCGTAAAGTATGATGAGCTTTTCCGCAGTCGCCCATGAGTACAGTTGTCCCACAAGCTTGCGGATGAGTTTGTGTGCATGATTTGCCTGGTCAGCTGTGGCGTTTTTCCCCGTTCCGATTGCCCAGACTGGCTCATACGCAATCACACAGTGAGCAAGATCTGTTGAGGCAAGTTCGGCAAGCACTCCTTTGACCTGCGCGGTTATGATCCTATCCGCGACGCCCGATTCTCTTTCTTCAAGCGTCTCGCCGACACAGATGATTGGAGCCAGCCCGAACCCGCGCGCTTGATGAGCCTTCGCGTTTATCACTTCGTTTGTCTCTTCAGAATACTTTCGTCGCTCCGAGTGACCGAGGATAACGAATTGACAGCCGATTGCCGTGAGCATCCGCCCGGATATCTCCCCGGTGTAGGCACCATCCCCTCTTTCGGACATATTCTGAGCACCGAGTTTGACGGGTGTGTCCTTGATAAGCCCGCGTGCTACAACGAGAGAAGTAAAGGGTGGACAAAGAACGATATCGACCTCGTTACGAAAACCCTTCAGCCGCTCCTTAAGCTCACTTATGAGATCGGCCGTCTCACGGATATCTTTGTTCATTTTCCAGTTGCCTACTATGAGCTTTCTTCGCATGAACCGTCCTCTCCTTATCGTTCTATTCGCGTTCCCAGTTTCTTCCTTAGCACGTCATTCACCACGCCGGGATTCGCCTTTCCTTTTGTTGCCTTCATTACCTCTCCCACGAAAAATCCAAAAACCTTGTCATTCCCCGCGAGATATTTTTCAACCTGTGGCTTGTTCCTGGCGACGACATCGATAACAATTTTTTCGATGGTGGATTCATCGGAAATCTGAACAAGTCCCTTCGTTTCGACAATGACCTCAGGATCTTCGTTGGAATCCAGCATATCCTCCCATACTTCCTTTGCAATCTTGCCGCTGATGGTACCGTTGTTTATCAGCGCAATCAGCTTTGCGAGGTGTGCGGGGGAGATCCGAAAATCCTTGATGTTTATTTTCTGTTCATTGATGACGCGCAGCACTTCAGTCATCATCCAGTTGGCGACAATTTTTGCGTTGTCTTTCGGTGGATTGTCAAGATGTCGAAGAACTTCTTCGAAATAGTCAGCATAGCCTTTCTCGGAGGTCAGTATATCGGCATCATATTTTGGCAGACCGCATTGAGAAACGAACCGGTCACGGCGCGCAGTCGGATGCTCCGGTAACGTCGATTCTACTTGCCGAATCCATTTCTCATCAACGAGCACAGGCACGAGGTCGGGCTCAGGAAAATAACGATAGTCATGCGCCTCCTCCTTGCTCCTCATCGAGTAAGCCACGTTTTGATTTGCGTCCCATAACAGCGTCTCTTGAACGACTTGCTCTCCATCTTCGAGCAGCCGGATTTGACGGTTGATTTCAAACTCGAGGGCGCGTTCGACGTTGCGGAACGAGTTCATGTTCTTCACTTCCGTCTTTGTACCAAATGTCTCTTCCCGTTTCTTTCGGACTGAAACGTTCGCGTCGCAACGAAGACTGCCTTCCTCCATGTTGCCGTCGCATATTCCCAGATAGGTTACAAGTTGACGAATCTTGTAGAGATAGAGGTACGCCTCGTGCGGGGAGCGTATGTCGGGCTTACTGACAATTTCAATCAGCGGCACGCCGCAACGGTTAATGTCCACCAGCGTGTCGACGTCGAGATCGTGGATGGATTTACCCGCATCCTCTTCCATATGAATGCGTGTTAAGCCGACCCTTTTTTGTCCACCATCTTCGAGATCGATCTCAACGTAGCCGTCCGTGCAGGCGGGCTCTTCGTATTGAGAGATCTGATAGCCTTTCGGCAAATCCGGGTAGAAATAATTTTTTCTTGCGAAGATCGATCGAGGCGCAATCTTGCAATGTGTCGCCAATCCCATCCGTATGACAAACTCGACAAGATCGCGATTGAGAACTGGCAGAACTCCCGGCATTCCCAGACAGATGGGGCACACATTCGCGTTGGGCTGATTACCGTACTTCGTCGTGCACGCGCAGAATGCCTTTGATGCCGTCAGCATCTGGGCGTGGACTTCGAGTCCTATAACTGGCTCGTATTCCGAAGTGGCGACCTTCATTACCGTCTCGTTTTGCTGAGATACGATGCTCTAATGGTTTTGATTTGTCGAAGGTGGTTGATGTCGTGTCCCGCGAGCATGTGGATCATGCGTTCGACAGTCTCTTTGCCCCGTTCCTCATGGATACCATATCGTTTCCACTCGCGAGGCCGCAAGTTTCGAAGAAGAGAAACGTGCGAACGCCGGAGTGAGGTAAAAAGACTAAGTTTTTCCTGGCAATCCGTCTTATCGTAAAAGAGAGATTGGGCCCACTTATCCTGGTCATACGCTTGCAAAGGTCGTCCAGGTTGAGCAATGACCATACGCAACCGAAATCCCATGGCCCACTCTGCATCACACAAATGCGAAACAAGATGTGCGATCGACCATTTCCCTCTCGCCGGTCGTGTACGAAGTTGTTTCTCACTTAAGCCGTGGATTAGGCGCCTTAACTCCGATGGTGTTTCAATGAACACAGACAGTGGATTGCGGCCGATAAGATATGACAAGATCCGTTTGCTATAAGGATCTTTGATTTTTCTGACACTGGTAATTTTATTCATGTGGATTCATCAATTGTGGATCGCTTTGGTTACTTTTTCTGCTGCATCCTGCAAACTACTCGCCACAGAAAAGTTAAGACCTGAATTCGCCAGAATATCCCGCGCCTCTATGGCATTTGTTCCTTCCAGACGCACGACGACGGGCACCTGCACCTGAACCATTTTTGCCGCCTCCACGACCCCATTGGCAACGCGGTCGCAACGGACAATACCACCGAAGATATTTATGAGGACGGCTTTCACGCTCTTATCGGCGAGGATAATCTTGAAACCATTGGCGACTGTCTCAACATTCGCCGAGCCGCCGACATCGAGGAAGTTTGCCGGCTCTCCTCCTGCAAGCTTAATGATGTCCATCGTGGCCATCGCGAGACCTGCACCATTGACCATACAGCCGACATTACCATCGAGTTTGATGTAGCTGAGATTATGTTTCGATGCTTCAATTTCAAGAGCTTCCTCTTCATCAATGTCGCGCATTTCCAGAATGTCGGGATGACGAAAAAGAGCATTGTCATCGAAATTCATCTTGGCGTCCAGCGCAAGGACTTGGCCTTCTGTCGTCAATACGAGGGGATTGATCTCTGCAAGTGAAGCGTCGGACGATTCATAGGCTGTGTAGAGGGCAAGAAGAAATTTCACGGCATGCTTAAACGCGTCGTCAGCGAGTTTCAGGCAAAAGGCAAGCTTGCGTGCCTGGAATTCTCGAAACCCGACGCTGGGGTTCACATATTCTTTCAGAATAAGTTCGGGCGTTTCGGCTGCAACCTTTTCAATCTCAACGCCCCCTTTCGTGGAAGCCATCACGACGTTCTGCGAACGGGACCGATCAAGCGTAATTCCCACATACAACTCATTTCCAATGTTGATGCCTTGCTCAATGAGGATGCGCTTGACGATGCGGCCTTGAGGGACCGTCTGATGCGTCACCAGTCGCATTCCGAGAATCCGAGATGCGTACACCCGTACCTCGTCCAGGGTCCTAGCGAGTTTCACTCCGCCGCCTTTTCCCCGTCCACCGGCATGGATCTGCGCCTTCACTACCCAGACGCTTCCGCCAACACTTTGTGCAATGTTCACCGCTTCATCTACCGAAAATGCGACGCCGCCATTCGGTACAGCCACGCCGTATTGTTTGAGAATTTCTTTCGCCTGATATTCGTGAATTTTCATTCTACGCCCCTATGCGCGTCACAGTTTCCCGGCTTCGATGGAATCAGATTGCCAATCTTTGAGCACTTGAACGGCATGCGCGTATTCCGGAATTGGAACAAAGATTTTTGCGGGATAACGCATGAGAAGCCGAAAAACGGCAGACTCCCCAAAAAATGCCCCCATAGGTGCGGGACTGAGATTCTGTGCCTGAACTCCTACGCCTGCGGCGGCCAGCACGGACTTCACCATTTCAGCGTCGTTGGCGTCATGTGTTCGATACACCTCTGCCCAATCTTCCTCCACTTCTACGCTGCAATGTTCGTTGCAAAAGAAGCGCCTTCGCACCCGCTGAGCGCACTCTTTGCAGAGCGTGGCCCGACAAATGATGCAAACTGTTGATGCCGGGCGTTCCGGATGCGTTTCACAAAGAACTTTCTCAATCAGTTCGAAAATCACACCGCAGTGAGGACAGAAGTCGCTGTCTTCTGTCACTTCGCAATCACAGTTGCTGCAGCTTCGAGTTTCAGCCGTCGCCATGGATATCCTATCGTAGTTTCTCCGCGATGGACTTTGCTTGCAAGAATAGCAGGAGGTAATCCTGGCCGCCCGCTTTCGAATCGGTGCCGCTCATGTTAAACCCTCCGAACGGGTGCGCTCCTACCATTGCACCGGTGCACTTGCGGTTCAGGTACAGGTTACCAGTGTGGAACATCCTCTTCGCTTTTTCCAATTTCCTCCGGTTTTTCGAATAGACGGCGCCTGTCAGACCGAATTCCGTATTGTTCGCAATTTCGAGAGCGTCATCGAAGTCGCGAGCTTTGACAGCTGCCAGCACCGGGCCGAAGATTTCTTCCTGAGCGATCGTAGCCTTCGGATCAACTTCGGCGATGATTGTTGGCCTCAGGAAAAACCCTTCCCCGGGCTCGCGTGTACCGCCCGCCACAAGCTTGCCGCCTTCCTTCTGGCCAATCTCAATGTATCGGAAGATTTTTTCCAACGAACCCTGATTGATGATAGGTCCCATGAAATTGGCAAGATTTTTCGCAGGCCCAACGGTGATCGAGTCCGCACGTTTGCCAAGCTGGTCGACAAACTTGTCATAGATTTTTGCGCCAACAATCACGCGAGAGCATGCAGAACATTTCTGTCCCTGGAATCCAAAGGCCGACACCGTTACTCCCGCGACGGCTTCATCAATATCAGCTTCATGGTCAACGATGATCGAATCCTTCCCGCCCATCTCCGCGACCACCCGCTTAAGCCAAATCTGTCCCTGGCGAACTTTGGCGGCCTCTTCATTGATATGGATGCCGACCTCCTTCGAGCCTGTGAACGCAACAAAACGGGTCTTCGGGTGCGTGACGAGCGTGTCACCGACGGCTCCTCCGGGACCGGCGACATAATTAATCACACCTGGCGGGAGCCCGGCTTCTTCCATCACTTCCATGAATTTGTGACCAACGAGGGGAGAATCGCTGGACGGCTTCAGGACAACCGTGTTACCTGCAACAACAGCAGCGCTGGTCATTCCCACGAGAATGGCGAGCGGAAAATTCCACGGGGGGATGATGACGCCGGCGCCAAGGGGGATGTAAACGAGTTCGTCTCGTTCACCGGCAAGTTGAATGGCTGGCCTTGCCCCGGCGTGACGCAGCATTTCGCGACCATAGAACTCAAGAAAATCAATTGCTTCTGCGACGTCGGCATCGGCTTCGGGCCAAGTCTTGCCGACTTCGAGAATCTCCGCGGCGTTCAGCTCGAAACGACGCTTGCGCATGATTTTTGCGGCCTTGAAGAGATGGCTTGCCCGCTTGTCAGGAGGAACCCATCGCCATTCTTCGAACGCTTTCCATGCAGCATCAAGCGCGAAGAGTGCATCGGTCGGAGTTCCCCTTTGAAAAACACCGACAACGTGATTCGGTTCGGAGGGATTGAGAGAGTTGAATTTTTCTTCAGACGTCACTCGGTCACCGCCGATGATGTTGCTGTATTCCCTCCCTGTCTCGTCTTCAAGACGTCCGATCGAATCCTCCTGTTTCTTCCGGTTGCCTGGCTTAGACCAATCGGTATATCGTTCGTTTTTGAATTTCGGGACTTTCATTCTTACCCCTGTGTGGAATCGAATATCATTTTGATAGCGCCTTCACCACTGCGTCATGCACCGCCGGACGAACCTTGTAAATCTTCGTGTTCTCTCGTGTCGGGTGGACGCGGTTCGTTAGAAATATAACAAAAATATTATTCTGTGGGTCAGCCCAGATCGAGGTTCCGGTAAAACCCGTATGGCCGAACGATTTCCCACTGAGAAACGATCCAGCGGAACTGTAGCCATCGGTGGTCTTCGTGTCCCATCCAAGTGCCCGAGCACTCGTGCCGGTCTGTTTGGCGGTAAACAACTCGACCGTTTCGGGTTTAAGATATTGCCTTCCGGCGTAATTACCACCGTTCATCAGCATTTGCATGAAAATGGCAAGGTCGGAAGCGGTGGAGAATAGTCCTGCGTGCCCTGCCACCCCGCCGAGCAGCGATGCTGTTTCATCATGCACTGTGCCGCGCACGAGTTTTCTTCGCCACATTGTATCCTGCTCGGTCGGAGCGACGTTATTCCACAGATCTTCCGGCGGGTTGAACATCGTCCTTGTCATTCCAAGCGTGTCAGAGAATTTTTCGTTCGTGTACCTGTCAAGCGTCATTCCGGAAATCTTCTCCACTACCCTTCCGAGGGTGATGAATCCGAGATCGCTGTAGACCGTTGAATCACCGGGTGAGTAAATTAATTCAGAATTGTAGATAGAATCTAGTACCTCCTCCTTCGTCTTGCACGTCAGATAGAATCGTTTGAATGCCGGCAGTCCGGAGTTGTGCAGGAGAAGATTTGTGATCGTGATGCGTTCTTTGCCATGGTTGGCGAACTCGGGAAGATAGTTCGCAACGTGTTGATCGAGGTTCAGCTTCCCCTCGTCGTACAGCTTCATCACGGCACTCGTCGTCGCAATAACCTTCGTCAAGGAAGCGAGATCGTACATCGTTGTTTTTTCTACCGATGCACTATGTTGCAGATACTCCAGCGAACCGAACGACGCGTTATACACAATTGCCCCATCCCTCGCTACGAGGAGCTGCGCGCCGGGAAATGCCGAATCGTCAATTGCACGTCTCATGATTGTGTCAAGGACGTAAAGTCGCTCGGGATTAAATCCGAGTCTTGGCGGTGAGTCTTCCCTGAGCACGTACTGCGGCTGCGCCAGACCCGAACCTCTTTGAAACATACCGGAAATCGTCACCGGAAGATATCCCCGAACCGGGATCTCGCCAAAAAGAGCCTCAACGGTGGCTTCTGTCGCAAGTTCTCCGTCCGAATACGAACAGATATATGCGAGCCCGTTTTTCAGTGCCCCCAGAACGTAGGGGCTGCCCATCGCGACGAAGACAACTGGTTTGCCACGATCGGCGAGAAGGTTCGCAAAATCCACGAGATGCGGGGGTAAGCCAAACCTGCCCGAGCCAGAGCGGACTTTCACGAATACCGGGCACAGGATCATGTCGGCTTTCTTCGCACGGACAAGCACGGAGTCGAAGTCCAGCTTGTTTGCGCGAGGGTCGAGTCTGATCGTTTCGACATTCGGAAATCGAACGCGGAATTGTTTCATGAAATAATCTCCAAATCGCTCGTTGGAAACGGAACCCGATGAGCGATGGACCTCCGTCCGATAGTCTTCGTTGTCACCGATGATAACATTCAGAATTCTTTTGTTTAATCCGATACGCTGAAGCGGTAACACATTGTCATTTTTCAAGACGGTAATCGCTTCACGAGCAACCGCCCGTGCAACATCCCAATGATCCGGTGTTCCCACGACATCTGCAATGTTGGTGAGATCAACTGTGCGCCGCTGATCGAGATTCAACCATCCTTTGAGACGCAAAATTTTTCTGACCGAAGAATCAATGCGCCCCTCCACGAGCCGACCACTCGCGACGGCATTCTTTAAGGCGACGATCACGCTTTCATCACCAGCCGATGGCGGTGCAACGAGCAAGTCAATTCCCGCCTCAACAAGACGCGCAACGGCTTCATCAAGGCCGAAACCATTGAGCAAGCCCTGCATGTCGATCGCATCGGAGACAACAAGCCCGTGAAAATGTAATTCACCTTGAAGCAGGCCGCCGACAATGGCAGGAGAGAGAGTCGCCGGGATTTTCCTGTCTGGTTCAATCGCCGGTACTGCAAGGTGAGCAACCATTACTGATTTGACACCCTGATCGACGAGCGTCCGAAATGGAACCAACTCAACAGAATCCAGTCTGGCACGGCTCACATTGAGAACAGGCAGCCCAAGATGCGAATCAACATTGGTGTCCCCGTGACCCGGGAAGTGTTTCGCCGTTGCAATAACCCCCCCGCTTTGTAATCCGGCAGCAAACGCCGCGGCGATTTCTGCAACCCACGTTGGATCTTCCCCGTACGAGCGTACGTTGATGACGGGATTCTCCGGATTTATGTTCACGTCGGCTACGGGCGCGTAGTTCTGATGAACGCCAATTGCACGGGCTTCTTCAGCAACAATCCTTCCCATTTCATATGCAAGTTTCGGATCCTTCGTTGCCCCCAGAGCCATCGCTTCCGGAAACGCCGTTGTTCTTCGCGTGCGCATTGCCAAACCGCGCTCGAAGTCGCACCCGACAAGGAGCGGGACATCGGCCATCTCCTGCAGACGGTTGAGGGCAATAGCAGTTTCATACACGTCGCCTTGAAAAACCGCAACTCCGCCTACCTTACGCTCCTTCACGAGGTGGACAATTCGCTTCCATTCTTCGCTTTCTGCGCTGGTGTATGAACCAAATAACTTCGGAACGACCATCTGAGCTACTTTTTCCTCGAGCGACAGCCGTTTTAATGTTTCCTCAACCCAACGCTGTATTTCTTCATTACGGATGGTTTCTCGACCTCCTACGGTAGACTTCTGTGAGGCACAACCGATCAACAGGAAGGTAAAAAGAGCGATAAGAGAAAAAAGTAAAGCTCTCGATTCCGCGATAGCTCCCATGCGACTCTTATCAACAAGAGGAACTTTCATGCTCACTTGCTTAACAAGATTGTAATATCGTTGCCTTGATTGTTTGCTGTAACTATGTCAGCTCTGCCGTCGCCATTCAAATCTCCAAGGGCGATGCCTTCCGGGTGTCGACCCACTGCAAACGGCGACCCCTCGGCTTCCGCAATCCCATCTTTCCCGCCCAGCAAGATTGTTACGTTGTCACCTCCAAGATTCGCCACACCAATGTCGAGTACATCATTTCCATCGACGTCGCCAAGCGCAACACTCACCGGTGCATGGCCGGCGCGAAATGGAGAGCCTACGGCTTTTGTGAATTTGCTTCTACCATCGCCGAGCAGTACCGTCAGACTATCATCCCGGGTATTCTCGAGATTTCCGGAATAATGAGAGATTGCCAGATCGGGATCGCCATCTCCGTTCACATCGCCTATTGCCGCGCAAAATGGAAAGTTGGGGACTGCAAATGGAGAGCCTTTCGCCTGAGCAAATCGGCCTTTTCCATCCCCAAGAAGGGCTGTCACGCTGCGGCCGCGGAAATCGGTCGTAATAATGTCCGCCTTCCCATCTTTGTTGAGATCGCCTACGCGAACCTTCTGGTAAGGCATTCTTCCGACCGCAAACATCGGGCCGGGTGTTTGAAAGTCTCCCTTCCCATCACCGAACAAAACTTCGACTTGGTCCTGCCGCGAACTCTCTACAGCAAGGTCAAGGTACCCGTCTCCATTCAATTCTCCTGCAGCGATTCCGTGGGGATGCGGTTTGCTACGCACGGTAAACGGGGAACCTGACGCAAAGTTGAAGCCTCCCAGCCCATCACCCAACAAGACGGTAACAAATTTCGTTTCGTGGTTTGGAAATGCGAGATCAAGTTTGTTGTCCCCGTTGAAATCACCGACGGCGATGTCGTTGGGAGATTTTCCGGCAGGCCATGGTGAGCCTTTTGATTGTGTGAATTCACCCTTATCATTGCCAAGCAGAACCGTCGCGCTATTGCTTCGTTCGTTGGCAACAATGATATCGGGGCTGCCGTCGGCATTGATATCGGTAATTGCCACGCTGACGGGCCCACTGCCAACAGGTATGCTCAGGGCAGGATCAAAAGAAACGATAGGACCCTGCATATAGACAAAGCTGCTGAGGCCAATGATCAGCAGGGCCGTGACGGCAAGAATTTTTCGCATCATGGTGCGGGGTGCATGAACGGTCGAAACGCGAGGATTGCCGCACCGTAGACTGCAGGGAACTGCGGTTTCTGAACAACCACCCGGGATACGGTAGTCGTAATTGTTTCCTTTACCATCGTTGAGTAGACATTATCTTTTTCGAGCAATCCTCCCATCAACGCAACAGGAAACTTTCGCTTCGGCTGAATCTTCTCCATTAGGACGCGGACAAGGTCAACGAGTTCACCGGCTCCATGCGTGAGGATTCCTTGAGCAACATTGTCTTTTTTCGATGCAGCCTGAAATACCTTCGGCACAAACGTAGCAACGTCCGCCTGTTCCCGGTAAATCTTGCCGACCAGTTCCTCGATTGAGGAAACAGAAAAATGCTGAAGGGCAAGTTCGCTGAGCATCGTTAGAGGACCGCGTCCGTCGTAGGCGCGTAGGACAGCACCTAACCCACTACGGCCGATAGCGAAACCGCTTCCTTCGTCTCCCAACACTCTTCCCCATCCCCCGGTGCGGTGCAGCGATCCATCCTGGGCCTTCGCGCATGCGATGGAACCCGTCCCTGCAATCAGCACAATGCCGGAACCACCGGCAAAGGCCGCTTCCAGCGCAATGCGCCAGTCGGACTCGACAACGAGTTCATGGATGGGAAACCCTTCATTCTTACTCAACTCAATAACCTGCCGCCGAAGTTCAGCGCGGTCGGCCCTCCGACCTGCACCGGCGAGCCCAATGCCTACGGCGTGCAAATCCTGGGCCACGCACGATCCCTTCTGGCAGCACTTCTTCACCAGGTCGACAAGGAGCCTGGCCACGTGATCGACCCCCATGGTCGCCAGATTTGACGGCCCGGAAGTTTCACCCGCGCCAAGGGTTCCATCCCTCGCAACAAGAATGGCTGTGGTTTTTGTGCCGCCGCCATCAATGCCCAGCACCCACTGCTGACGAGCCACAATAATCTCAGGACTAAATTAGAAAAAAACGAAGCGAGAATCAATCGTTGTAGATATCACCCTGCGCCGCACGGAGAGTATTGTTCAAGAGCATGGCGATCGTCATCGGACCAACGCCGCCCGGAACGGGAGTGATCGCGCTCGCCACCTGCGAAGCCGAGGCGAAGTGCACATCTCCAACGAGACGGTGGCCATTCTTCGCTGAAGGATCCTCGACGCGATTGATGCCGACATCGATGACCACTGCGCCCGGCTTGATCATCTCCCCCGTTATGCATTCAGCGTTCCCCATCGCGGCGATAAGAATATCTGCTTGCTTCGTAAAGCGGGCAAGGTCCTTTGCGCCCGTATGCACTATCGTAACGACGGCGTTGGCACCCTTTTGCTTTTGCAGCAGAATGTTCATGACTGGTTTCCCTACGATGTTGCTCCGTCCAACCACAACCACGTGTTTGCCTCCAGGATCATTCCCCGAGCGAACAAGCAATTCTTGCACTCCAAGCGGAGTGCACGGTTTGAGGCAACCCTGTCCGGTGACGAGTCGCCCAACATTTATGGGATGGAAACCGTCAACGTCTTTGCGATAATCAACGGCCGTCAGGATGCGCTCCTCACTGATATGCATCGGCAGTGGAAGCTGAACGAGGATCCCGTGAATTTTCGCGTCATGATTGAATTGATCGAGGAGTTTCCGTAGACGTGCCTCGGAGGTTTCCGCGGGGAGCCTCTCTGTGACTGAATAAAACCCGACTTCGTCGCAGCCCTTGCCCTTCATTTTCACATAGACCTCCGATGCAGGATTATCGCCCACGAGAACAAAGGCAAGACCCGGCGTAATACCCCGCCCGGCTTTCCATCGTACGGTTTCTCGCTTGACTTCCTGTTTTATTTCTTCCGCGATTTTCTTACCGTCAATAATTATTGCAGACATAGGCTAGAACTCAGGATAGACAAAACTTTCAAATTTTAGAGCTTTCCCGGTTTCCACTTCAACTTGCGCATAGACCCCGCAGAAGCGCACGTCGTACTGCGCCATCTCATATTTATAAGGTGTACCGTGGAGAAAGCGACGGATGGCAATTTCCTTCTTCAATCCAATGACCGAATCGTAGGGACCGGTCATACCTACATCGGTAATGTACGCCGTGCCGCGGGGGAGAATTCTCGCATCGGCAGTCGGAATATGCGTGTGCGTCCCAACGATGACGCTTGCCTGACCATCTAAGTACCACGCCAGCGCCATTTTTTCAGCGGTTGCCTCCGCGTGCATATCGATGAAAACGACTTTCGTCTCCTCATGCACCTTACTCAGAGCCCACTCGGCAGTCTTGAACGGATCATCGATGGGCTGCATGTAAATGCGCCCCTGCAGGTTTACGACGCCTACTTTTCCTTTTTCCCCCAGATCGTACACGACATAGCCGTTACCGGCATTCTCGCGGGGGTAATTCAGGGGACGGAGAACGTTACGATTAGCGCTGAGGATTTTTCGTGCCTTCCAATCATCCCATGTATGATTGCCGCCGGTGATGACATGGACGCCGAGGTCAAAGACTTTCCTCGCCAATTCTTCGTTGATGCCTTTACCATCGGAAAGGTTCTCGCCGTTGGCGATGCAAAAATCGACGCCGTATTTCTGAAAATAACTCTTAATGAGCGTCCCGGCAAGGTCAAGCCCGGGCTGCCCGACGATATCACCGATGAAAAGTATGTTCAGGACTTTGTTCGCCAATGAAAGTTATCCTTCTCGCAAATCTGGGGCTCAAATATATGAAGATTTGAGAAAAGATGAAAATAAAAAAGCCCTCATCAACCGATAAGGGCGACTGGCTTCCCTGCTATATGTGCTAGATTGCCGTGTTTCGATGTGACTGCAACGCGGATCGCGTTTGAAAATTACTTAATCGAAAGTAATTCCACTTCAAATACCAACGTGGCATTTGGTGGAATAAGCTGGCCGGCACCACGCTCACCATATCCAAGCTCGGGCGGTATGAACAATTGCCACTTCGAACCAACCGGCATCATTTGGAGAGCTTCGCCCCATCCCTTGATAACTGCATTACATGCAAACGCCGCAGGCTGCCCACGCTTCATCGAACTGTCGAATTCCTCTGCGTCGATGAACGTCCCTCGATAATTCACTTTCACTGTTTCGGTTGCCCTGGGCTTCTTGCCGCTTCCCATCTTCAAAACCTTGTACTGCAAACCACTTGGCAGTGTAACCACCCCTTCTTTTTTCTTGTTTTGAGCGAGATAATCCGCTCCCTCCTTTTTGCTTTTCTCAGCGAGTGACTTCATGTTCTCCTCTTGTTTTGCCGTCATCCTGGCCTGGAACGGCGCGAGGATTGCCTGAACCTCCTCATCGGTGAGTATGGGCCTGTTTCCCGTCTGGACGTCCTTGATTCCCCGAAGAAGAATATCCGGGTCGATATCGATAGACTGCTGTTTGAAACTGTTCCCGATGTTACGCCCGATGCTGTAGCTCACGCTGTCCTTCTGAGTTTTCAGCTGGGTTGTATCTTGGCTTCCTTGCTGTGTATTGCCGCGACATGCTACGAGAGCAACACAAATTGCTCCGATGCTCAGGTATCTCATCGAATTCCTTTCATTCGTAATTTGTATTTCAAGACGGTGATTTCTGACCCCGGAGTGCAACGCTTCATGATACGATTTTTGGCGGCGTAATCCAAATTGACAATAAGTCGCATGTCGCCTATTGCTGAACCACGATAACCCTCGCTCGCACCCTCGCAATCCGGGAATGACCAAACGTCTCTGAGACCGCGACTGCAGTAAAGTAAAAGAAACCAAAACCAATGACGCGGTATGGCTCATCTCCCCAGAATCCACCTCCGGGCAATTCCTGCGTATGTATCACGTCCCGCCTAATATCGAACACAGGGACTGGCAGCATCGTAGTAACAGATGTAAACGGCAAGTAGAACAGGAGGCCCGTTGCCCAGGAGAATACGACCAAATCCTTCCAAGGAGGGAAAAACAGAGAATTCTGAGAGCCCGCTGCGACGGTTCGTCTACATCCTAAGGAGAGCAGATGACACTATTCATCCGTTCTCAAATCCTCCGGCAGCAAGATAAAGCCGGTCTTGAGATCGCCGATTACTTGACTTCTCCGCCCACGAAAGTACCAATGCCAGAGTCCGATCAAGGCACAGAAGAGAGCATCAGTTCGATCTTCAACGGACTTCGTCCACGATTCACGCAGAAGCTTCTTCGATTCAGCATCCAGCACAAGAAAAGGAAATTCTTCCCGCATGCATTTTCGCATCAAGTTTTGCAGACGTCTAAATTCTTTTCGCCGGTTGGCAACACGCCCCTTCTTGTATTTCACGATGCGGCTCAATTTGAACAGGCGAACCATTGCAGGATGAGGATAGACTTCAGCGGCGGTCCGCAAGCCTCGCTTAAGTTCCCAACCCGGTTTCACACCAAGGAATTGCAATTTTCGTAGGATGCGAGCCGGACGCGGACATTTTGTTGAATTGGCAGGATGGCAGGCAGCATGCTCTCGGTGAAACATTCTGTGGGTAAGCCGGTCGACGGGACGCGTGCCGGTTCTGTTCGGACAGACGATCGGCGCGTCGATGGTAATGAAAGCTTCCTCTGATCCATCCAGCGTGGACCGCAGGCAATTGATTAAATCGTCATCACCGTGAGGATATTCAAACCCCAGCACTCTCGCACCAGATTGATGAGTCTGAAGAAAACAGACGCCGTCCGGTTTCTTATCTCCCCAGGCGAGATCGATGCCGATAATCAGTGTTTCAGTACGCAACGGCGACAACCTTTCGCAGATAGGTATTATCGGTGAGCTGCTTCAGCATGAAATCCGCAACGTCGGCGCGAGATATCCATACTGTGAGAATGTAGTTCCCGATATCCGGTCCGTGGCGATACACCCCTCGCTTTCGGCCGTTTGTTAGTTGACCAGGTCTAACGATAATCCAGTCAAGCGAGCTTTCTTTGATGCACTCCTCCTGCAGTTTTTTGTCTCTGAAATAGAAATAAATGATGAAAGGAATGACGAAGAGAGTGTAGTAAAGTCCAAGTCGACCTCGGCTGTCTCCAACTCCAAGGGAAGTCTCACAGATGAACCGCTTCACACTAAGTTTCTCCATTGAGGTGATGATGTTTTTGGTCCCTCGGGAAAGAATTGAAGTCTTAATGAACCACTTCTTGTGTCCGAGAGCAGAGAGAACTGCATCTTTGCCCTTGATTGCATTCTCGACAGAAATGTAATCCAGCACATCCCCTTGGACGACCGTGAGATTAGGGTGTTGGATTCTAACCTTGGCGGGGTTGCGAGCAAAAGCGGTGACGGTATGTCCCTGTTCAAGCGCTTGCTTGACAAGTTCACGACCAGTTCCACCTGTCGCTCCGATGATGAGGAGGTTCATGGTTGCCTAATAATCATATCGTGTAATGGGGTTTGTCAAAGCCATCCGCTCGGGACTACTCCCGCGCCTGCATGCTCAGAATTGGATCTCCATCGCAGGCCGTGGCGGAAGTAACTTCAAATCTGTGGCGGAGTTCTTACTCCCGGATATTCGCCTGCTTAAGGTTAGCCGTTCCTCTACGTCTTTCTCTTCTTTATCTTTTCAAGGCTTGCCTTCGCCGTCTCCGCCGCAACGTTGTCCACATCATCTGCGATTTTTTCGAGCGCCCGGAGAACGGTTTCATCCCCGATGTCGCCCAGTGTACGCGCTGCAGTACGTCGTATGTTATTATTCTTATCGTTCAACAGCGAGACATACAACGCCATCACATCCCGCCGCCCTTTTCCGTACCTGCTTAGAATATCCAACGCCGTAAACCGCGTGGACAGCGGCTGGCCGTATCTAGCTTTTGCAAGTGCCAGCGCAAGTCCCTTTGTACTATCGAGCGCAGCCAGTGAACTCAGCCCGGTGTTGGCAACCTTGTTCCCGTACGAGGGCGTATCGATGTAGGCGATGAGTCTTGGAAGAGCGTTCGCAGAGTCGGCATTCGTGAGTGAACGAAGCGCACTTGACATGACCGAGTAGCTCGAATCTTGCAACGCGCCCCGCAGGGTTGCAACAACGTCGCTCCCTTTGAATTTTCCCAATTCTCCAATCGCAGCGCTGCGTACTGCGGGCTTTGGATCTGTGCATCCCGCCATCAAGGCAGCCTTGACTTTATCTTTGAGAGGATCACTCCCGGTTTCCATCCTTCCAAGCGAGAAAATTGCCTCACGCCGAACGGCCCAGAACTGATCGTGGAGCGCACTGCGGCCACAGCGCGAGATTGACTCTTCATTGTTCGGAAGTCGTGACAACTCCTGCAGGGCACGGATGCGGTCAACCGGATTTGTTGCAAACTCCGCCTGGTTTAACCATTCCTCCCTGGATTTATCAAACTTCAGCTCTTTTAACAGCCAATTGCCTTTATCGAAGATCACCAGCCGCGGTTTTGCCGGCGACGGGATCATAAACGTCGTATCCTTGCTCATGATATTCACCTTGTGCGTCGTCGCCCCCACAGAAGACGTCACCTCTATTGTCACCGGCGTTTGAAAGACTCCTGTCAGGCTGTCAATCGTTTGTGTTTGTTCGACCGAAAGGAAAATCGATTTCGCCGAGTCGCTCCATTGATACGAAACGTTGAAATTCGGATGGCCGGCTTTATAGACCCACTGGTCGAAAAACCAGTAGAGATTCTGTCCTGTCGCTTCTTCGATAGCGAGTTTGAAGTCGTTTGTCTCCACAGGCGTAAACTGATACTTGGTTATGTAATGATTGATGGCACGCCAGAAAAGCTGATCGCCCAGGATAAACCGAAGCATATGCAGCACGGAAGCCCCGCGTGGATACACATTCGCGCCGTATGACCCGACGCTCACGATCGGCTTCCGTCCCAACGTTGTGTCGGCGTTGATACCTGAGAGCTGACTGTTGTACATCTCATAATCAAACTCATCCCTCCCAAGCCAGTATTCATGGTAGAGGGGTTCGAAATAACTGGCGAAGCTTTCGTTAAGCCAGAGATGCCGCCAGTCTTTGCAGGTTACAACATCCCCCCACCATTGGTGAGCAAGCTCGTGCGCAACTAATCCCGTGGGCATCCTGTTGTCTACCCGTGCGCGCGCATCGTACACGAGGGCATTATCCGCCATCGTTGTTGCACTCGTATTCTCCATCCCGCCAAACATGAAATCTGCGATGGTCACCTGTGCATATTTTTCCCACGGGTATGCAAAGCCGATTTTTTCGCTAAAGAACTTGATCATATCCGGCGTCAGCCTGAGACAGGCCTTCGCATCTTCTACCTGGTGAGGATACACATAGTACTCCACCGGAACATTTCCCGCCTTGTCCTTCACCACCGCATAATCGCCAGCAGCAAGCATGATCAGATAGGATGCGTGCGGCTTACTCTGCTTCCAGTGGAACGTTTTCATGCCGTTCTTTTTGTCTTCCTTCACCCTCACTAACTTGCCGTTGGAAAGCACCGTGTACTTGTCGCGCACAGTTGCAATGACTTCCGATGTTGCTTTATCATTCGGAAAATCGTAACAAGGAAACCAGAAGTGGTTGTCCATATCTTCCCCTTGCGTCCAGATCTGCCAGGGCTTGTCGGGATATCCCGAGTCCGGCTGGATAAAATACAATCCCTTCTTCGGCGTACAGGAGTATTCAATCGAGACCGTGAGCGTATCTTTGAATGAATAGCCCGTGTCGAGCTGAATTGCCAGCCTCTTCGGCTGCATGTCAAACCTCAGATCTTTTGTCCCCAACTTCACCTGGTGTATCCGCATAGCTTCTGCGTCGAATTCGATTGTCTTGAAATCAGGAAGAAACGGTACGAGCGTCGTTGTGACTTTACCATTTACCATCCTCTTCTGTTCGTCGAACGAGACTTCGATCTTGTAGTGAAGAACATCGTACGTGCGGTTGGGCGCTTCACCCTGATCGCGAACCGGGAAGACAGATTGGGCAAGCAAAACACTCGATATCGCAGGAAAAAGGAAGAGAATTCTGAGCGACTTCATACTTACTCCTGTATTGCAACATGACCTGGTAGCGGGGAATAATATAGAGATTTTCCTGACAAGAATCATCGTCGACACAAACAAAAATGCCGGATCGTGGACCCGGCATTCTTCCTGAACCGCTAAGAAAAGCTACTTCGCGCGCTCGAAATTAAAGACAGTCGGCGGTGCATCCTTCCCCTTATCCCGCATTGTCCATTCCTGCGTGAAATGATCGTTATCTTTAAACGTGAATACGACCTTGTGCATATGCGCGGCGTCCGGGCTCGAGAGATTGGTTGCGTCCACAAATGAAAACGCGAGCGTATTCTCGTCCTTGGAGCTCATCGCTTTCATCCGCGGCTGGTTGCCCATCGAGCAATAGTGCGTCAACATCACCTGGTCACCGTTCAGGTGATAGAGCGTCACCATGCTCTCCTTGTGCTCGGCCATGTCTAATGTTTCCATGAGCGTCGACCCTGCCGAGACGATTTTATACGAGACATGGATCGGATTGCCATCCTTGCCCGTAGCCTGCCAGGAGCCCTCAAGCCCTTTAAGCTTGTCAAGTTGAGCTGCGCCCTTTCCGGGATTCGGCGGATCCCCCGCGAGAAGGTTTGCTGCGGACAAAGCAAAGATTGCTGCCAATATGGTTAACTTCATTGTGTATCCTCCTATAGATAGTATGGTGAATGATGAATTATGGTAAATGATGAAACCCGGTTGGCAACTTCCTAAGAACCAATAACGCCGATCACGGCGGACCGCGCAATTGTAACAAACAACAAGACATTGAGGAGCGTTCCAGTCAGAATGAAAGAGCAGCCACTAACGACGGCTGCCGTGCCTTACCTGTTGCGTTCCATGTCAATCTCGCGGCGCGCTCAACTGTTCATACACCGCATCGAAGATCGAATAATTCAGATACTTGCTTTCAAACTTTCCCGAGTTTTTCACACTTCCATTCTCCAGCTCCAGCCTCACAGCCGATATCTGAATCTGCGCTGAGGTATCTGTGAGGGCGCTCGTATTGAACGTGACAATGTATTTGTAACTTGTCGTCCTCGGCGGTTCGCTGGAGACAACACCAGCGCTTGAAGTTGTGCTTGACTTGTCATCCTTCGATTTTTCACTCGAGGATCCTGCAATCAACAGCACAATCCCAAAAATAAGGATGACGCTCAAAATTACCAACAGCACATGTCCTACGGAAGGCCCCGGCTTCGGAACCTGGAGCATTTTTTGTTCTTCCGGAAGAATTCGTGAACTATTGATCTCCGTGTTGATCAGTCCGGTTTGGGGATCGCTCAGCGTCACGACGTACCCTCGTTGCTGCATCGAAGCAATTATTGCACTGTAGGAAACCTCTTTTGAGACGCTTACTGTCATTACGTCGCGATAGGGCAAATCATCATACTTATCGAGATGCCGCGGCGCCTCGTTTGAGCTGCCGCAGCCAACAATCGAATAAAAAAAGAAACAAAGAGCCACGGTCAACGTAACACTCTTAATGCGAAATAATTGCATGGTCGCATGGTCGCATCCTCACTTCCCAGTTCGAACAGTATCGAGCATTGCTTTCAGTTCGGTGACAAGCGTAGCTCCAATAACCATTCCTTCCACAGCTTCATCGGCAGTGTATTTTCCCTCTAACTCGGGACCGAGATACTTAAGCCCGTTCTGGATTAACGTTCCAGGACCGGGAAGCGCGACGCCAGCCACGGCTCCGACAACTGTGGGAACCAACGACTTGAGCTTTCCCCGGCTTGCGAGTTTTTTCTCCACGAGTCGGTATACTTCACGCTCCTCGAATGTTCTTAACTCTGCGGATTCAGATAAATCCACGGTGTCTGCTATATGTCTTGTGACAAGAAGCCTTCCGATCCCAAGATCGGCCTGTGTTCTCAGTTCGAGGTCAAGTTGAAACTGGATGGTATTTCCTCGTAATTTGCGCCGAAAGTTTTCTATCCACACGGAATATTTTTCTCCGAAATTTACCACCTCTGCCCAGTCGGATTGCTTGAGGTATGCGATAAGTCCCGCTTTTGCCAGTTTCGATTTCTCTTTTACCGCAAGAGCGGTCTTTATGTCGAGTTTGATGGGAACGCTTGCGGTGTCGGTGACGTAGGTTTGCGCACGCGTGGAATCGGCTGCCTTGTCCTGCCCAAGGCACAAATCAACAGGAATAACAAAGAACAGCAGCGCTACCAGAAATATCTGTTTCATAGGCAACCTCCTTTAGAACAAACGTTCCCAGACGCTCTTTATTGCTTATGTATGAGATGAGCAAAACCCAGTTTTCCCTCTCTGCTAAGAAACTCAACAAGGACATCCCCTGGAGAAACTCGGAACGACACGAATCCCAAATTCGTCGCCGCGTAGATGGTATTGTCCCTCCACGTGACACTGCGGTGCTTTCCGCCCCCGCCGCTGATAATGTGATGGACGCCGTTCATAGGCTTCAATAGCTCCAGATGATGGTCGTGGCCGGACAGGTACATATCGACCTTGTACTTGATGAATAACGGTTCGAGCATAGAGGTTAGCTCTTCGTTGTCACCGTGAACTCCTCCGGAATACATCATATGGTGTCCCATGACGATCTTCCATCGAGCATTCGACCGATGAAGCTGTGCCTCCAGCCAACGAAGCTGTGGCGCGGGTTTTGATTTATCCGTCGTATCCCCTTCCTCGAAAGCTCTGCTCGTCAAGGGGGAGGTGTCGATACAGAAGAATTGGATACCAGTCGAATCGTCGATTGACTGAACGAAGGTGTAATAGCGATCAGGCATCCTCCAGCGCTTACTCACGCTGGTATACTCAACCTGCGCTTGAGGGTTCCTTCGATAATCGTGGTTGCCCAGGACGGCATAGAATGGAACTTGAAGGCTCGGATGCCAATACATCTTCTCGAATTTTGTTTGCCACTGCTCATCGTATATCGATGTAACCCCCGATTCATAAAAGTTGTCACCCAGAACGAGCACAAAGGAAACGGAATCCTGCGCAGCTTTCCGGGCCATCGACCCGGCGACCTCAGCCTGCCCATCGCCCCCTGTACCAGCATCGCCGACCGCGATGAACTGGACGTAATGGAGCTGCGGATCCTTCGGCGGCACTGTAAATTCAGGAACCGGTCTGGCGTTTTTGACCTCGCTCGTGAAGCCGCAGCCTCGGAGAGCTGGAGAAACTGCGACAACAAGAAGAATTCCGGAGAAGAGAACCCTGCGGATGTAACTGAGATTTTTCATAGGTTTCAGCATCGATGTGATTGATGCGTCGTCATAGAAGGTGCAGGCAACGAGCTCGCCGCGGTATTCCCGTCATTCTACTCCCTGAGGATGCCTATTCGAATGCCGGCAATTCCCTCCTGATCCAGCCGACGTGGTCCATATCCATAGCGCAGCACGTCGACGCCAATCTCTATCGAACCGAGGACGATAAGGGCTCCGAGTGTCGCATGAAGTTCGAAACTGTCTTCAGTGTTGTCCGAGAGTCCGATACGGGCCCTCAATTGCAAGGGCTCAGCAAGAAGCGCGAGTAAGGGCGAAATCTTTAATCGGGCCAGAGGGCTCACGGTTCCAAACCCCCATGTATCTGAGTCGAAGAATTCGAAACCGGGGCCGAAATATACCCCTAAGGCAAACTGGGTTGTTCTTGACCGCTTGTTAAGATTCCAGATGTAAGAATAACCCCACGGATGTAACGAAACGTGTCGCCCTCCCGCGTGGATACTATAGCCGAAGGGATAGAATATTTCAAAATTGCCGGAACTCAGACGCCGGGGAGAATCTACGTCGGGGATGATCCAATCTTCACCCGCGAGAGAAGATAGAGGCTGGATCAGTTTCTTAGCATCGATCAAATGAGCAGGCAGCAGTTCTTTGCTGAACGCTACTCCGAGCGTTAAGGAGAACTCATGAGAGCGAAAGCCATGTATAAAAGAGTATCTCAGGCCTTCAACGCTTACCCAGAGACGGCGGGAGAAATAAACATCAAGACGAAGGAAGGAGAGGAGCGGATCGACCTCAAACTTGTTTCCAACCAATGAAGCTTCCACCACCGTTGGATCGAAACCGTACGCGAGATGATCCGAATACACCCACAAATACGAGCTGAAGCTCAGCGCAGCAATCCAGACCGTTCTGTCCGCGTGAAACCGGCGACCGATTTCAAATCCCGCAGCGAATGCAAACGGATCGACTCTGTTTGGAGGTTTTCCAAACGTTGTCGCAAGCATTAAATCTTTCGCGCCGGGAATGCTCCCTAACCTCGTCCTGACACCTATCATGGTCAACGACCGCCATTCGCGCACTTCACGGGGCGCAGGTTGAACCTGTATCGTATCTATCATGACAGTGTCCGAGCTGCTGCGAAAATTCCTTTTCAAAAACTCTTGCCATAGCTCTGTAGCAATCGCGGACAATTTGCCTGGCTCCTCGGAAGTACCCTTTAGAACTGCGAACGTTGTGACCAGCAAATCTTCGACAACACCCGCAGCTCTGAGGCCTCGTTCATTCAGATAACTCCGCGGGACGAAATAAGGATTCCGATCGAAGAAATCTATTTCTTCATTTTTGACCGAATCTTCTTTGAAATATCGCTTGTCACGACTATCTGTCGGAAATGTATGGTGGTTAGCCGAAAAGAAATGCTTCCACCCTGACCAATAGAGCACATATGGCTGCCAGGAAGTTGCCTGCCAGGGTTTCAAATAGTCGATTGTCCATTTCGCAGGCTCACGCTGCGCGTGGGCTTCCGAGTACGAGTCGCCGATGGTGTGGATGAGTGCATAGATATCTCTGTAATGTTCTCTTGCCTCAAGTTTGTTAAACAAGATGTCATAGAACATCCCGCTCATGGACCGCATCGCCCGGGGGTACGCCCGCCGTGATAAGCCGACCGGGGCACCTGTGAGTTCGTCAATTTCAGGTTCGAGAAAAATATCAATCGGGGGTCGCCATGAAATGAAAGTTCTGTCCATTCTCGCTGAATTGCCTGTACATGATGGCATCCATATCGCCAGACCCAATGACAGGCAGCCAACGGAGAGAATCCTGATGCATGTAATTCAAGCATGCGGGGTCTAATTGACGTGAAACCGGATAACACGGTGGAGTGCGAAGGATCCGCTGCGCAATAAGATATTCAAGTATTTCCTTGCCTGAGTAATCGGGAAACCTCGGGATGTCTCCTTTGTTCTTCTTCAGCAGATTCTTATACGCCGCGGCTTCGATAACGTTGTGCCCCCTCGTGGTATGTGCAGCTAAAGGCAAACAGTTCAGGATGAGGAAAACCGCAGCGAGTATGAGGCGAGTCGGGTGAGCCAAGAACTGAGCCATGGACGCCGCTCCTGATGATAAAGTGATTCTATCGTGCCCCCAAGAGGTTATGTATCAATCACTTACAGCAGCAAGAATCGTCCCCCGATTGATATGCTTCAGCTTTCGGTGCTGGCGAAGGCCGGGTCACACCAAAGGTGCCGTGCCTGCCTCACCAATTTTGCAAAAGAATCTAAACACTTTCCTGATAGGAATCAAGTCCGAAAACTTCCCAATAACAGAATTTTTCCCGGGTACTTATCTCTCGAAATCATTTCTGCAAACGCTTCAAAAGCTGGATCTGGCCCGCATGATACACATCGTGCAAGGCGATGCCGGAAATGATGGACGCGTTGCTGACTTTGCTTCCCTCAGGGAATCTCGGCAGGTGAGCCGGGGTTAGACGGACGATTGCCTCGCGCATACTTCGATGGCATTCCTCGAGCAGGAGGACATCTTTCCGCCATGCTTCTTCCGTCACGATCTGCGAGCGATGAAACCAATTGCTCCCTTTGATTGGGAATGATCCTTTCTTTTCTCCGAGCAGTCTCCTGCGGACAATGTATTTCCAATACGCAGTGTGAACGACAATCTCACAAATATTGTGTCGCCCTCGTGCCGGTCTCCACGCTGCCTGTCTGGCGGTCAGTCCCCGGATCGAGCCTCGTAAATTTGGACCATGCCAGGCTTTCTTCTCATAGCCCTCGTCGATAATCCGGAGAAGTTCCTTCATCGTGGCGTGAGGATTTCCAAATTTCATAGATCAGATCTTCCGGCCTTCAAGGTGACTCTGAGCAGAAATGCCTCACCTACATGGGAACATCGAACATTTTCGAGACCATAATTCCTATACTCCAATTCTCACTCAGGTCGAACGCCGTTGCGAAGTCACGGTTGTTTCCCGCCAGTCGAACGGAGCCGAACAGATTCCATTCGAGCAGACCGGTGTTTGCAGCCACTCCAAGGCGCGAAACGAGTTTTGCATCATCATCCCGGTAGCCCGTCAGCCCGATCATTTCCGTGAACAGGCGTGTCGCTTCACCCACTGGAAAAAGCACCGCACCGTAGAAGCTATACACGTCATCCTGCGATCCTGCGGCTTTCGGGTCTCCGAGAATGGAGAGGCCGACGTTCATGCGTGTTTGAATGCCCGGGGAGGAGTTCGCAAGTAACAATCGAGCGTAGAAATCCGTCTGATCGCTCCCCAGACGATGAGGCAAATACGACGTGCTCGGGAGCTTCACTGCCGTGAGCAAGCCCACAGCCGTTGGGCTACTTTGTCCGTGGAAAAGGTTAATCCTCGTTGAGACGATCAAATCCCCCCAGTCCGACCCGTGCTGACCATTCTCGAAGGTAGCCAGAAGTCCGCCTCTCCAATCGAGATCAAAATTGACGTTGTCCGCCACGCCGTAGTGCATGGCAACAACGAATAACCTGAGCAACGACCGAGGAAGATCGGGCGCCGGCGGACGGTTTTTCGCGAGATATTCAAAACCCACGCCAGCTTGCAGCTTCCCTTTCCCGAGCGTTAGCGCGTCCTCTGTCTGAAGAATCAGATTCTGCGCCTGCGACGCAATGAGAGGAATCAAAAGCAACGCGAATAACCAGGCCCGCTTTTTCATCTCAACGTTCTTTCCTTTCTCTGTGTGAGTTGACAATCTATCAACGCGATGGGACTGGAGGATCAAATCCGACAGTGACGACTCACTTCGCTTTATCAAATTTGAGCGCGGCGGAATTCACGCAGTAACGCAGACCCGTCGGCTCCGGTCCGTCGTCAAACACGTGTCCCAGGTGTGCGTCGCATTTGCTGCACACCACTTCTACCCTCTGCATGAAGAAACTGTTATCCGTATCCGTCCTGACGTTTTCTTTCGCAATAGGTGCCCAGAAGCTCGGCCAGCCAGTGCCGGATTCAAACTTGGTGTCCGAAGTGAATAGGTCGTTACTGCAGCAGACGCACTTGTACGTTCCTTTTTCATGGTTGTCCCAATATATGCCGGTAAACGCTCGCTCGGTTCCCTTCTTTCGTGCGACGTCGAATTGTTCCGGAGACAGTTGCTTCTTCCACTCCGCGTCTGTCTTGACTATCTTGTCGGCCATAAGGAACCCTTTCTGTTGCGCTGAATATATTTTTATTTGAGACGACACATTTTCCTTTTTTTTGCCCTGTTCAACAGAGAACTCAGAATTTTTGACTCCTCCGCCGTGACCTGAAAGGCCAAGCAGCGCAAGCCCGAGAACAATAGCGCTTATTTGCATAGATGCGTTTCCTCGCGAGATACCCGTATGGAATCATCGCTGACAAAGCTGAAATCCGCTGAACGCCGTGGATCGCATACCAAGAATTCATTTGCCGGAGTGATAAGAAGAACGGAGAAGGGGGCCTGCGTCCAACCTTTCCATATCTGATCGCCCAATTTCTCGCAGATTTCAAAGGCTTCTGCGAGTCGTATCCGATCGAGCGCAGGGGTTGTCGCTCCGTCCTGCGGCAGAACTCCCTGGGCTGACAAAAACTTAGTCACGAGAAGAACGAGTTTTTGATGCATGCCGATTTCTAAGCCAAAGAGCCAAACGTCCCACGAAGCAATTCGCCATGATCGAGTGCAGAAACCCCTCCATGGTCGGGCACTCCGTCGCAACAGTTTCCTCGACCTTCAACGTCCTTTTCAGTCACCACAGATATGCAGCCCTGACATCTATTTGGTCTTGCGTCCCCGGAGGTTCGGCGAGCCGAGCTCTAAATGAAATCGGTGTAAGAATCGATGAACAATCGGCGCGAAAAATACGCCAACGGTTACGAGGAAGACAAGTCCGGAAAATAATGCGTAGAACGATGCAAATAACTTACCAGTTATGGTATGCAATTCGTTGACCTGACCCATCCCCCCGAGAATCATCGCCGCGTTCACTGCTGCATCAATCCAGGGCAAGCCTTCAAACTCATGATAGCCAACAATGCCGATGCTGAGGGATCCGAGAACAATGAGGACGGCAATATATCCATGGCGGGTAAGCCGCCGGAAAAACTTGTCTCGTGAAAGCAATGGCTCACTGCGATGTTCAAACATCGGACTCAACCGTATGGTGGCTTGGAACCGAACAACTCATAAAGTGGGCTATGGATCCCGTCCCTTACTAACGTACCAAGAATAATAACACAAATCAATATGTTTTATTTGGCCTGTTTTTGAACAATCGTCTTCAGATTCTCGATATCCCGGTATACCGTAGCCAATTTCGATTTATCCTTTTCCAATTCGGTGTACGTCAGCAAGGAGTTCAGCGCTTCCGGGTATCGTTGCATGAAATACAGGGTAAGACCTCTGTTCAGATGCGCCGGCGGAAACCTTGGATTGATATGGATGGACTTTTCAAACGCCCGTAGGGCTGATTCCCAATCCCGCAAGGAAACGTATGCAGTCCCTATGCTGAAATAGGAAATTGCCTGTCGCGGATTCATCGAATGTCCAATTGCATACTCGGCAATGGCTGCCTGGACGTTTCGCTGGGCCAGATAAACATTGCCTATGTTATTGTGGATATGAAATGTGTTCCGGTAGCGAAGTGATTCATTGAACGCGCGCATCGCCTCGTTGTATTGCTTGTCGGCAAAGTGCGTCAGTCCGATGTATTCGTATTCGGTCGAGAATTCGTCGGGAATATCATAATTGATCACCGTTGTAAGCAGCACTGCCGCCACAAGAATAACGATAGCGCCACGAAGCTCTTTCCACCGTCGTTCTTGCGACCGCTCATAGAGCTGAACTGCCGCAAGACCTGCGAAGAGAATCATGAAGGGGATTGCCGATAAGCGAAACCTGTCGGTGACAAAGAAGGCAATTACTCCAACAAACTCAGCAAACAATATTCCATACAGCAAGAAAAGGTCCTTCCAATGCTTGCGGGCTATGAAACATCCAACGACTGCCAGCGGACCAATGACGATGAAAGAGGGAAGGAAAGAAAGAAGAGGAACCGAGGTGGAGTAGATGAATTGATAGTTGTAGCCCAACTGACTGATTTCTTTATGATGAAAAAACAGAATTGCCTTGCGGATTATCAATTGAAGGAGATCCAGTGGCTGATGAACAACAAAATCTGCCGCCTGTGAAAACCAGTACGAAGATACCTCGGACGGCTTGAGAATCTTGTTAAACACGGTCTCCAAGTAGACACGCCCGTCAGGATCATTGGCGAGATCAAGTTGATCAACGTTGTAATATACACCCACAGCCTGAGGATTATTTCCAAGGTAGAAGTTAAGTCCCCCATTTGAAGTGATCAGAATAAATTCATTCGAAACAAGATAATTCCGTATGGTCACTGGCGCCACGAGAAGGATCACCCCCGCGATGAAACTTGTCAGACGGACAACTTTTTCCTTTGCCGACTTCTGCATGAACAGGAAAGTCCATAATGCGACAACGATAACGACAAGAAAATCGGAAGGACGACAGAGAATCGCGAGACCCGTTGTTAAGCCGGGAGCTAACCACCAGGCAGCGTGTTTCTTATCCCAGGCAACGAGCAGCAACAACAGGGTCATGACGAGAAAAAAGACCTTAAGGGTTTCAACGAGAATGAGGTTGTTACTGAGTATAAAGGGACCATAGGCGCTCGAGATCATGCTTGCGGCGAACCCAACTTTCCTTGAAAACAATTTTTCGCCAACGAAAAAAATGCATATTACCGTCGCAACGCCCGCAAGGTTTTGAAGAATCCGAACTATCAAGAGGTCTTGACCGAATATCGAGTATATGAGGGCCAGGAAGTATGGGTAAAGCGGCGTCATGAAGAAGGGTTCAGAGCCCAGCCAGTCATTGTTTACGACCATCCTGCGTGCCCACTGGTTGTAGTAGCCTGAATCAGACCAAACGGCATACCAAAACACGGTATGGTAATACTGCATCAAGAAAATCACCCGCACGATGATCGCTGCGGCTATCACCATTATGATGATCGCCCTACGATTATCGACGTACGGATTCTGGACCGGCGGAACTTTCTTCATATCGGGAAAAAAAATAAGCTCGTCGGAACTTTGCGTCAAGCGAGTTTGCAGAAACAAGAAATCCCGCAAGAAAAGCGGGATTTCAAAGCGCATTGTTACCTATCTCTTAAATCATTGTCAGTGCAATCGTTCTGCGAGCAGAACTTCTACCCTGGCACGGATTTCTTTCGACATCGGATCGTCAGAAGGGGCATGCCGCGAAACGATCTCTCCTTTACGATTCACCAGATATTTTTGGAAATTCCATGTCACCTCACCCTGGAACGGTGAAGCCTCCGTGATATACCTGTAGAGCGGGTGCTTATCGCTTCCCCTGACACTGATTTTTTCGAAAAGGTCAAATGTCACGCCGTACTTCCCGGAGCAGAATTTCTTAATCTCCCGGTTCTCACCAGGCTCCTGCCATAAGAAGTTGTTTGCAGGGAACGCGAGAATGCGGAATCCTTTGTTCTTATATGTCTCGTACAATTGCTGAAGCGTAGCGTACTGGGGGGTGTATCCGCATTTCGACGCCGTGTTTACGATCATGAGAACGTTTCCGCGATACTCGGAAAGAGGTCGGGGTGTCCCATCAATCGTATTCATAGTAAACTCCAGCACGCTGTGATCTCGGAATCCCGACGCGTTATGCTCCTTATTCTCTTTGGCTGCCCCATTGATCTTTGCCCACAGCACGATTGCGACAATGGCGAAAACGGTCAACCCGATGATGCCGTAGAACGTCATAGTCTTCTTCATGTTCTATTGCGCCGGCTGGAACTTCTCCACTTCCTCGAGTATCGTCTGCACAATTTCTTCCTCCTTCACACGCTTCACGACTTCGCCCTTCCGGTAGAGGATAGCAACACCCTTTCCAGCCGCGATGCCGATGTCTGCCTCGCTCGCTTCACCGGGACCATTCACCACGCAGCCCAGCACGGCAATCTTCACCGGCTTCTTCACGCCTCGAAGTTTTTCTTCCAGTTGCTTCATGATGGCGAAAAGATCAACCTCAAGCCGCCCGCAGGTCGGGCAGGCGATCAGCTCAATATTGCGCGAGGCGAGACTGAGCGAGCGGAGAATCTCTTTGCCCACCTCGACTTCTTTCACCGGATCGTCGGTGAGGGAAACGCGAATCGTATCGCCAATGCCTTCGGCGAGAAGCGTACCAATGCCGACAGCAGATTTTATCGTTCCAGCCTTTGTCGGCCCTGCCTCTGTAACGCCGAGATGGAGCGGTATATCTGTCCGCTGGGCGACAAGCCGATATGCCTCAATCATCAATTTCACATCGGTGGATTTCACGGAAATGACAACATCACGGAATCCGAAACTCTCGCAAATCTCCACATGCCGCATTGCACTCTCGAAAAGCGCCTCAGCAGTTGGATAACCGTGTTTCTCCAGAATGTCTTTTTCGAGCGACCCGGAGTTGACGCCGATGCGTATGGGGATGCCTTTCGCTTCTGCCGCTTCAAGTACCTGCCGTATGCGCTCGCGCGCACCAATGTTGCCCGGATTGATCCGAACTTTCGCAACTCCAGCTTCCACCGCCTTTAAAGCAAAGACATGGTTGAAATGAATGTCTGCCACGACAGGGATGGGGGACTGTGTGACAATCTCCCGAATCGCTTCCGCCGCCTCTCTGTCGTTGACGGTAACACGGATAATGTCGCACCCCGAGTCCGCGGCCTGCTTGATCTGCGCAAGCGTCGCCGCGACGTCCGAGGTTTTTGTCTTTGTCATCGTCTGAACAGAAATCGGCGCGTCGCCTCCGACGACGATACCGCCAATGTTCACCTGCCGCGTTTTCCGCCGCACACCGACTTTGTACGTGGCGTGCCTGGATTCCGTTGCGCCGACTTGCCGGTTGTCGAGAACGGGGATCTCTATATCCATGAAAAAAGTACTGGGGAAGAATGTTTTATCAATTCAGTTTCTTACTCGCATCGAACAAGATCCGCTTGTCTTCCTCGGAAAGACTCTGGTAGCCGTGCTTGCTAATCTTGTCCAGTATCTCATCGATCCGCTCTTGATTTACCCCTTCGTCGTCATCTCGTCCCTGCTCATCACGATGCCGTGCGTCGGAGATTCCGTCGCGCGTTCTGTAACGATCCCGAAAAGTTGGATTTCCGAAACTTGACGGGCGTGTCGACGCAGTTTTCCACTCGTACCACCACTTTCGCAATGGAATCTTATCCAGATCAACCAGAAGATAGACGAAGCCCAATGCTGCTCCTCCAAGATGAGCAAGGTTTGCAACGTTTCCCGGATCTCCGACGGATAAGACTCCCAGCAGGATGAGACCAGCCACAAAATACTTAACTTTGACCGGTAGGAGAAAATACAGAAAAATGTGCTCGTTGGGGAACATCATTGCAAAAGCGAGCATCACGCCATAAATAGCGCCAGAAGCTCCCACGGTAGGAATCGGTTGGCCAAATTGGTCGATCAATGAAGAAGGCTCAAGAATAGGCGCCAGAAAAAGTTGTGCCAACCCTGCAGCAACCCCGCAGGCCAGGTAATAGAATAGAAACTTGCGTGAACCCCAGGTTTCTTCCACCCGCATACCAAACATCCACAAACCGAAGACCATATTGAAAAAAAGATGCCAGAAATCGGCATGCATGAACTGATATGTGACGACTTGCCACGGATAAAAACCACCTTGAAGAGGCATCAATCCAAAATAGTGAGTGAAAAACTCCCTGAGCGGCAGAGAGCCAATCCTGAACATGCCGAAGAATGTCACGAGAAGGAAGACCGCGACGTTTGACACCAGGAGACCCTTGATCACCGGGGGAAAAAACTTGAACCCTCCAATTGGCGAGGGGCGATAATAGTTATGACTCGAGTAACGATAGTATGCCATGGAAGATTCGCAAATTCCAGATTAGTTCACTTGTCGGCCAGAGCAGCAACTCCGGGTAGAATCTTGCCTTCGAGAAACTCGAGTGAAGCTCCACCCCCCGTCGAAACGTGCGAAACAGCTTTCTCCAACCCGGCTTTGGCAATTGCAGCGGCAGAATCACCACCTCCGACGATCGTGGTTGCACCGTTCTTTGTGACATCTGCCATCGCCCGCGCAATTGCCAGTGTTCCGTGCGCAAAACTTTCCATCTCGAAGACACCCATAGGTCCGTTCCAAACAACAGTCCTGGCATTGTTGATAGCATCTGTAAATAATTTAACAGACTCAGGGCCAATGTCAAGCCCGAGCCATCCCGGCTGAATCGATTTCACGGAGACAGTTTTTCTGTTTGCGGCGTTGTCGAGCCTATCGGCCACAACACAATCTACGGGCAGCAGGAACCGCATGTTGCGCCTTGAAACCTCTTCCAGAATTTTTTTTGCGAGATCGAGCTTATCTACTTCGAGGAGCGAATTCCCCACCTGGAGTCCCTGCGCTTTGAGAAATGTAAATGCCATGCCGCCGCCCGCAATGAGGGAATCGACCTTGTGCATCAGATTCTGGATGACATCTATTTTCCCGGAGATCTTGGCACCGCCGAGAATCGCCAGATAGGGTCGCTCGGGATTGCCTATGGCGCGGCTTAGGAAATCGATCTCCCTACGCATAAGATATCCGGCCACCGCCGGACGAAGAAAGTGCGTAACCCCTTCCGTCGAGGCATGTGCGCGGTGCGCAGAGCCGAAGGCGTCGTTTACATAAACATCGCCCATCGAAGCAAGTTCCCGTGCAAAATTCGGGTCATTCTCCTCCTCTTCTTTGTGGAACCGGAGATTCTCGAGAAGCAAACAGCCACCGTCATGCAGTTCGCCGACCATATTCTTAACCCGTTCACCCACACAATCGGATGCAAATGGGACGGGTCGGCCAAGTAACTGGGACAATACTGCGGCAATTGGTTTAAGCGAGAATTCGTGTGCTGGCTTCCCCTTCGGTCGACCCAGATGACTCATAAGGATTGCTCTTCCGCCCGCCTCGAGGATTCTTTTGATCGTCGGAACCGATTCAACGATGCGCGTAGCATCGTTTACTCTCCCGTTCTCCATCGGCACGTTGAAATCAACGCGCACGAGAACACGCCGAGATTTCAAAAGTATGTCGTCGATCGTAAATTTCGTCATTTCTTTTCTAAACAAAAACGGCTAACGGCGACTTCCGCACCGTTAGCCGATCAGCAAACAATGGTTCTATCAGTCGAATGATGAGGCGATTTTCTTTGTCAGGTCGATCACCCGACATGAATAGCCCCATTCGTTGTCGTACCACGAAAAAACTTTGATCATGGTATCAAGAACATACGTTAACGGCGCATCGAAGATAGCCGAATGCGGGTTACCTCTGAAATCGAGGGACACAAGCGGCTCTTCCGTATACTGAAGGATATTCTTCATCTTCCCACTGGCGGCTTCTTTGAACGCCGCGTTCACGGATTCTTTCGTCGTTGGCTTTTCCGCCTCGATGACCAGATCGACGATCGAAACATTGGGGGTCGGGACCCGAATCGCCACGCCGTCCATCTTTCCCTTGAGCTCGGGGATCACCAAACCTATGGCTTTAGCCGCTCCCGTTGATGTGGGAATCATGCTTAGAGCTGCGGCACGCGCGCGCCGCAGGTCGGAGTGTGGAAGGTCGAGGAGCTTCTGATCATTTGTGTAGGAATGGATCGTAGTCATCAGCCCCTTCTTGATGCCGAAATTCTGAAGCAGAACTTTGGCCACCGGCGCCAGGCAGTTCGTTGTGCAGGATGCGTTCGAAACGACATGATGCTTTGTCGGGTTGTACACTTCATCGTTTACGCCGATGGCGATCGTAACATCCGGCTGCTTCGCCGGAGCACTGATGATCACTTTCTTCGCCCCATTGGCTAAATGCTGTTTCGCCGCATCACCGTCCGTGAAATGCTTTAGGCCCGTCGATTCAATTACTATGTCGACCCCCAGATCCTTCCACGGCAGCTTGGTGTGGTCTTTTTCGGCAAGAACTTTGAGCGGCTTGCCGTTGACGACGAGCGTCGAATCCTTCACCTCGACGCTCGCCTGGAAATTGCCGATGATGGAGTCGTATTTCAGCAGATGCCCGAGGGTTTTCGCATCGGTAATGTCGTTTACAGCAACGAAATCAAGTTCGGGCGAGTGAACTCCGGCACGGAAAACGTTGCGACCGATCCGTCCAAAACCGTTAATGCCAACTCGAACAGCCATTACATCCTCCGTATGCGATCAAGAAACACGTCCATGAAGAGGAACAACCACAAACCCGCGCCAATCTACGGAGATTTCAGCAGAAAGTCAACGTGACGAAATCGTCAATTCTCAGGGCTGCGTACCTTGCCATGTCTCTTCGCTCCGACCGGATAGATGATTGGCGTACCGCGCCAGGACGAAAAGCAGATCTCCCAAACGATTGAGGTAACTGATCGGTTGGTCACCTACTTCCTCTTTGCCTGAGAGATGCACAGTGCAGCGCTCCGCTCTTCTACAAACCGTTCGTGCAAAATGCAGTGTCGAGGCAAGCTGTGACGCGCCCGGAAGAATGAAATTCTTCAGCGGCTCTAAGTTCGCATCGATCCGATCGATATGTCCTTCAAGCCGAGCAACATCAGATGATTGAATTCTTTGGATCGAGGATGATGAATCGGTCGGTGTCGCAAGGTCGGCACCAAGAGTGAACAGATCATTTTGAATTTCCCGGAGGATGGAATCGATTTCTTCCGGTGGATCCAATGACCGCGCAACGCCCACAACGCTATTGAGCTCGTCAACCGTGCCATAGGCTTCGACACGTGGGACATCTTTAGTTACGCGGTCACCGCCAAACAATGAGGTCTTGCCCTTGTCGCCGGTCTTGGTATAGATTTTCAAGGCATTTTCTCCCAAAGCCAGCCAGGATACACTGCAAAACAAGTTACCTCGTCGTTCATTCCCTGACCCAAAGATGACCAATCTGAGCCATCCCATTTTGCAACATTACTTGCAGCGACAGAGCCTGCGGACGCGAAAGACCCGCCGACATATAGTTCGCCATTAAACACGGTTAAGGCATAAACTGTGGGGGAGCTTCCTTGAACACCTTCGCCAACACTGGACCAGGCGGATCCGTTCCATTTCGCAATTCTGTTAACACTCACACCACCTGCACTTACAAACTCCCCACCAACATAAAGCTCGCCTTTATAAACTGCGAAAACAAAAACGCCGCCAAAGTAATTCGTCCCACCACCAACATCGGACCACGTACTGCCATCCCATTTTGAGATGTTACTCACGCTTATCCCGCCTGCAGTGGCGAATCTGCCACCCACGTATAACTCGTTGTTGTAGGCATCAAGTGCTGAAACGTAACTGGAGTTTAAGCTCACGCCACCACCAACGTCGAACCAAGCGGAATTGTCCCATTTTGCGATGTTGTTGACCCGCGCTGAGCCTCCAGCAATTGAAAAAGTTCCGCCCACATAGAGCTCGTTCCCATATTCAGCGAGACAAAGGGGAATTCCATTAAGCCCTCCTCCTACTTCTGACCAAGCCATTCCATCCCACCTTGCAATATCCGGTGAAAAAACACCTCCCGGCCAAGCCAGATCACCGCCTACGTAGAGCAAGCCTCTAAACACAGTCATTGCGTGAATATGTCCGTCCGCACCACCATTCAACCCAGACCACTGAAGGCCATCCCATTTCGCAATAAAACGTGAAGAAACAGAATCTCCGAACCCAAAATCTCCACCAGCGTAAAGTTTGTTCTGATATGTGGTCAATGACAAGACCCATAGCCCACTCATTCGTTGCCCAACATGATGCCATCTATTTCCATCCCACTGGGCGACAAATGTCGCAGTGTCCCCATCAGCGATTGTAAACAATCCGCCAGCATACAGCGCGTCTCCAAAGTGCACACGAACACGATTAGTATAAGAGCTCGAGGCTTTGTCGCCTATTGCGCGAACCCTGAAATAGTAATTTGACGTTGTGTCCAGCGCAACTCGTAATGTTTCCGCTATGTCATTAGCGCTAAGGGTTTTCAGCAGAGTGAAATTCACGCCGTCTGTGCTCAGTTCGATCTCGAAACCGCTTTCGTCATTGGTCCTATCATGCCACTGAAGTGCCACGGTCGAATCGGTAATCGAAGTGACTGTTAGATTTGCGGGGGCTGGAATCGGGGAAGGCTGGACCGGAGTCGCTTTCCTGCAAGAAACAAGGACAAACGACACTGCGAAAGCATAAAGACCATAGGATATTCGCATCATAACCTCATCGCTTACTGCTTGGCATTACTCTTGCCGGCGCTCGCGCGCTCAAGCTCTTCCAGACGTTCCTTGAGCATCTCCAGCTCGCCTTTGACCGCCGATCGAATCTCATGCAGCTCGGCCGCGCGCACCTCGTCGAGTTTCGCGTGAAGCTCCTGGAGCAGCAATTCCGACTTGAGGTTGACCTGATAATCCAGGTCCGCCTTCAATCGATCGACCTTTTGAGCACGGTTCTGACTCATCATGATCAAGGGGGCTTGAATGGCTGCAATGACGGACAGCACGAGGTTAAGAAAGATAAATGGGAATTGGTCGAAGGGCCTGAGCAATAACTGCACCGTGTTGAGGGCTATCCATCCAATTACGAGGATCCCAAACGCGATCACAAACGGCCAGCTTCCGCCCAACTCCGCTATTTTGTCCGAAAGCCGATCCCCAAACTTCATCTGCTCTTCAATCTCTACGTTGACGTTCTTCGACGCAAGCGACTGTACAAGTTCATTTGTTTCCCTAAGGCGCTTGCTTATTTCTTTCATCATCGAGATCGAAACGGCAGGACGTTCCATCAAAAACCGAACGAAATCCTCACGGTTCATTTCCAGCAACTGACACGGTTCCAGCGCGCGGGCCGATGCAGTTCTCGGCAGGCCGTCGATCAGCGACAGCTCGCCAAAAAAATTCCCTTCGTGAAGAACGGAGACCCGCATTTCCTTCTTCTGGTTCTGGATCGGTACAGAGACCTCGATTGACCCTTCTTCGATGATGTACATCGATGAGCCTTTCTCACCCGTGCGAAACAACACCCCACCTTCGCTCACGCTCTTCGGATGCCAGAGCCCTCGAATGAGTTCGAGGTCAGCCGATGAGAGCCCCTCGAAGAGATGTATCTTGGAGAGAGAATCGGTGGAGATCATTTCTTGCTGCTCATGTAGTTGGGGAGATTGTCGTAGAAATGGATTGATGTTCTGATGCCGCCGAAGAAATTATCAAGATTGAGGAACTCGTTGGGGGCATGAGCATTCTCATCGGGAAGGCCGAAGCCTAACAGCACCGTGTCGAGCCCCAACAGCTGTTTGAATTGCACGACGATCGGAATGGAGCCGCCCTCGCGTTGATAGAGCGGTTTCTTGCCAAACCCTTTTTCCAACGCTGCAACGGCAGCTTTGACGCCGGGGCTGTCGATGGGTGTAATAGCCGGTTCGCCTCCGTGCAAGCTGCGCACGGTAACTTTCGTCGTCTTCGGGGCAATCTTCTTGATGTGGCGTTCGAACAGCCCGGCGATTCTCGTTGACTTCTGATCGGGGACCAGCCGCATGGAGATCTTCGCGTGTGCTTCTGATGGCAGTACCGTCTTCGCGCCTTCACCCGTGAAGCCACCCCAGATGCCGTTGCATTCGAGCGTCGGCCGAGCCCAGAGGCGTTCCAGAGTCGTGAATCCTTTCTCGCCATGCAGTTGTCTCACACCGAGCTCTTTGGCATACTGTTTGTCGTTCCACGGCAGCTTTGCAAATGCTCTGCGCTCTTCGGCGGTGAGTTTGCGGACATCGTTGTAGAAGCGCGGAATCGTCACCCGCCCATTCTTGTCATGAAGCCCGGCGATGATCTCGGCCAAAGCCTGGATAGGATTGTGGACCGAACCCCCGAAGGAACCAGAGTGCAGATCACTCTTGGGTCCGACGAGGTCTACTTGCAGGTACGCAAGTCCTCGTAGTCCGTACGTTATGGAAGGCACGCCCTTCTTAAACATTCCGGTATCCGAGATAAGCACAAGGTCGGCCTTCAGCAAATCTTTATGTTCCTTCACCCATTGCTCGAGGTGCTCGCTGCCGATCTCTTCTTCGCCTTCAACAATCATTTTGATGTTCACCGGCAGGGCACCAAGGTTTTTCATGTACGCCTCGATGGCCTTGAAATGAATGAACACCTGCCCCTTATCATCGGCACTTCCGCGTGCGTAAAGGTTATCGCCCCGAATAGTTGCATCGAACGGCGGCGAGGTCCACAAGTTCACCGGATCGACCGGCTGGACGTCATAATGTCCATAAAACAGCACCGTCGGTTTTCCGGGAGCCCCAAGCCAGTCAGCGTAAACGATCGGGTGACCCGGGGTCTGAAAAATCTGCACGCTGCTCATCCCTATGGATTTCAGCTGGTCGGAAACCCACTGGGAACAGCGCTCAATATCTCCTTTATTTTCAGGCTTTGTGCTTATGCTTGGGATCGCGATAAGCTCTTTGAGCTCGGAAAGATATCGATCTTTGTTTCGCTCGACAAATTGAAGTACCTGCTCCATTGTGTCTCCTTGGGTATTCTTCTGAAAAACGTGGATGTGGTTTGCAAATGTAAATATACAAAAGCCTATCTGTAGTTGCAATACGATTGGCCCGGCCAAACCAGCCTGCTCCTCCGTGAAATCCTTGCTTCTCGAAGCGCTTTTCGTTATCTTTGAAAAAATTTTTGGATCCTGCGATTCGCGAACATGTATATGTTCGGCAATTTCTTAAGGATTTTCCCCCCACTTCTGAACTTTGTGACCGACAAGACATCCCGTAAAACACACGTTAACAGCATAGGGCAACCTGGAACCCACAGCGTTCGATGCACAGCCGGAACGAATTCGCCGAGGAGACCAGGGAGATCCATGGAGTGATATGCAGCGACTGCACACACATTTTGAATCTCGGACTACAGATACTGCCTGACAGGCCGGCCGTGCGCGCCAGAGAAAAAGTCGATTCGCTCAGCAAAGAGGGTTCGCTTTTTCATCCATGATCACTTCATTCAAACCAAAGGAGAGTAGCATGACAGACAAGAAAAAACTCATTGAGGGGCTAAACCAGGATTTGGCAAATGAACTCGGGGCCGTGATTCTGTACTTATATCAGACCTCAACCGTGACCGGATGGGACGGTGAAGAACTCCGAGAATTCCTCACACCAGAGATTACCGGTGAGCTGCAGCATGCAATCTTTCTTGCCTCGAAAATCGCTGCTCTCGGCGGGAAGCCGACAACCGAGCCAACGCAGTACAAATCGCCGAAAGACGTTAAAGGGATGCTAAAGTACGATCTCGGGCTGGAGCGCGAGGCGATCCAGACGTACCGCGATCGTGCCTTACAGGCGGAGGAAGCAGGAGAATTTGGACTGAAAGTCAAGCTTGAAGAGCTCATCGTTGACGAGACCGGGCACGCAGAACAGATAGAGCGAATTCTCAAAGGAATGTGACCATTCGCCGCCGCATCAGAGCCTCATCGCAGACTTCACCAACCAGGACTACCCCGCCGTCCAGAGGTCATGCCGGGACCTTAGAATTTCCGCCTAATGAAAACCAGCTACGGCGGCGTAAGGCGAAGAGATCGCTCTTTCTCTTCGTGCTCTCTCTGATCATTTTGATAAGTGGAGCGAGATTAGTTTCAAGCGATGAAGTCTCGATGTATTTGACGGTTGAGAGCGTAGTCGATCGCGGAACCTTCGAAATCCCGTACGAGGACACGCGGGGCACCACGGTCTTCAACGGCAAGCGATACACCTGGTACGAGGCGGGCAATATCATTGCTGGAATTCCGTTCTACATCCTCGGCAAGGCTGCAGCGGAGGTTCTGCCAGTTCCCGATTCTCTGAAATTCCTGGTGCCGAGGTCCGCTGTCTCACTCACGGACGCGTTTATCGGTGCGTGGATCGCGTTGCTCTTCCTCTCGCTCTGCCTGAAATTCGGCGCCCCGCTTCGGTATGCCGTCGTGATGGCGCTCGTTCTTATCTTCAGCACGTTCCTCCTCCCCTATTTCAAGCTGTACCTCCGTGAACCGCTCCTGACGCTCTGTTTGCTCGGAGGTTTCTATCACCTTGTCCCCGAACACCAGAACCGGAGGAGCACCTCGTCACTGATCGCCGCCGGGTCATTCATCGGTTTTGGGATGCTGACCAAACTTGCGTTCGCGATGAATTTCATTCCGCTGCTTTACTATCTTGCGTGGGATGGCAAAGGTGAAATGAGAACCCACCTCCGCGAAAAACTGAAGCAAGTGTTGATCTTCTCGATGCCAGTATTCCTGATCGGTGGAGTTGGTACAGCGTTGTACAACCTTGTTCGCATGGGAGATCCCTTCAACACCGGCTACACTGGGGGGACTGCCTTCACAACTCCGTTCTACGTTGGCGCGTATGGTCTCTTGTTGAGCCCTGGCAAAGGTGTCATCTGGTTTGCTCCGATACTGATGCTCCTTCTTCCTGCGATAAGATTTTTCCGGTCGAACCACACGCGTGAAACGAACTGCATCTTCGCCCTATTTCTTCTGAATCTCGGTCTGTACAGCTTGTACGTCGTGTGGGCCGGTGACGGGAGTTGGGGTCCACGGTACCTCGCTCCGCTTGTGCCGCTTCTCCTTCTCCCAATCGTTGTTTTCATGCGCCGCGCCACGCACGCGATGCAAAGAGCCGCGCTTGTACTTGCCCTCGCGGGCGGTCTGGTTCAATTGGGCGGCGCGGCAATATACGCAGGCGCCTACCTGCGCGAAATAGGTGAATTTCCATACCAGCGAAATTTCGACGATCCGGAGTTCTTATACAAGTCGCACTTCGTCCCAAACTACTCGCCCGTGATTGGCCATTGGCGGATGTTGTGGAGGAATCTGACTGAACATCTTGGAGGCGAATACCCCCGGCTGCAGTTCAGCAATCAGCAGACTGGCCAGCGCATTCCGCTTGCCGAAGAAAATCAAGAAAAGCTCTTGCACACGCTAGATTTCTGGTTCACGTATGCTCTGTACGCCGGCATATCGTCAACTTTGATTGGAGGGACCTTCATCAGCCTGCTCCTTGTGTCGGGAGCAAGCGGCCTCTCCCTCTACCGCACGATTCATCCCGCACCGGAGGGAAAAGGAGTTGCGCTCGTGTGAAGCTTTCGGTCGTCATTCCGGTGTACAACGAAGAACGAACGCTCCCTGGGATCATGAAGGAGATCGCCGCTGCATGTCCTGAAGCCCAAATCATCTACATCGATGATGGCTCAACGGATCGCTCCCTCGCGATCCTACGGAATGAAAAACGGCCACAGGATCTGGTAGTCACAAAACCAAATGGGGGCAAAGGCTCCGCAATCCGCGAGGGCTTGAAACACGCAGAGGGGCAGTTCACGGTGATCCAGGATGCAGACCTTGAGTACGACCCCCGCGAGATCGGAGCGCTGGTCAAGGAAGCGGAGAAAAACCCGGGATCGGGCGTGCTCGGCTCGCGCTTCTTGAAGCCAAACCCGAACATCTACCGACGCTACCTCTTGGGGAATAAGTTCCTGACGGCACTGATAAACGTGCTCTTCGGCGCACATCTCACCGATAGTTACACCTGCTACAAACTGCTTCCGACCGAACTCTTTCGCAGCTTGCAAATCACAGCATCTGGGTTTGAGCTGGAAGCCGAAATTTGCGCACGCTGTCTTCGTAGCGGCATTTCCTTGCACGAGATTCCCATTTCCTACCGGCCCCGCTCCATCGAGGAGGGAAAGAAGATCACCTGGAAGGATGGCCTTCAGGCAATCTGGACGATCCTGCGTCTTAGATTTCTCGATCGAAAAAAGTATGGAAGAACTCAGAACTTGCGCACGAAACCAGGAGATTGGGTATGAAGTCGGGGGGTAAGATTGCCATCGTGCTTTTCCAACTTGGAGGACCCGATTCCCTGGAAGCCGTGGAGCCATTTCTCTACAACCTGTTTCTTGACCCCGATATCATCGATTTTCCATTCGCGAAGTTAGCTCGTGAACCACTTGCCCGATATATTGCATCGCGAAGATCGAAAAAGGTTTCCGAAAAATACAGGGCGATCGGGGGAAAATCTCCCATTCTTGAGTTAACACAACAACAGGCCGAGGCCCTCGAGGTCGAACTCCGGAGATCGTTCGATGCAAAGGTCTTCATCGCGATGCGTTACTGGCATCCGCTGACTGAGTCGGTCGCCCGCCATCTCGCGCAAGCGCAGTTCGAGCGAATCGTCCTGTTACCTCTCTACCCTCAGTACTCAAGGACGACAACCGGCTCGAGTCTTAAGGAATGGAACCGATGGAGCTCGGCGCTCGGGTTGAATGCGATCCGTCAGGAAATCATTTACTCCTTTTGCGAACATCCGCTGTATATCGAAGCTCTTCTCGATTCAATGAACCAGACTCTGGAAAAATTCCGGCGGGCGGGAATCGGGGAAGTGACGCTTCTGTTCAGCGCACATGGTGTTCCCGCAGATGTTATCCGTTCCGGAGATCCATACAAAGATCACGTCGAGAAAACAGTTGATCTTATCTTGAAGGGGGGTAGATGGAATCTCCCCCACGTTATTTGCTACCAGAGTAAGGTCGGTTCCTCAAAATGGCTGCGCCCGCCTCTCGAAGATACCATCGTCATGTTGAGTGAGCGAGACGCAAAAAACCTTCTTGTCATTCCGATTTCGTTCGTCACCGACCACATCGAGACCCTCCATGAGATCGACGTGGAAGCCCGGGAGGTCGCAGAAAGGGCCGGCATCGCGCGCTTCGAAATGATGCCGGGATTGAATACCCACCCAAAATTTATCCTTGCGCTGGCAGACCTCGTGCAGATGCAGCTTGAGAAGAACTAGCACAGGACTTACACCACCCGCATATCAGACGTTTCTCTTGTGTCGTTGTGGTCGGGGCCTGCGTTTCGGGTCCGTACGCCGCGTGTTTCCCCTGGCAGCAGAATGCTAAGTCGTTCAAACCACAAAGGCGGAGGTGCGCCGTGAGATCGCGTTACAAATGCGGGGATTCGGTTGAGGATTACACATGCATCTCTCGGAAACATTTTGTACATTTCCCCTGTAATCCACCAAAACGGAATTCCACCCTGTAATAAAGGGAGAAAGAAAATGTCAGATCAAAACACTCACACATCGACCGAAAGAGGAATGAGGGCGGCCCATCTCATGAATGGCAAAAACACTCTTGGCATTACCGATAATCGCACGGGAAAGCAGTACGAAATCCTCATCGAAAACGATACCATCCGCGCAACAGACCTGCGGCAAATCAAAGTCAAGGAGGACGACTTCGGTTTGATGACGTACGATCCGGCGTTACTGAATACGGCGTCATGCAAAAGCAATATTACCTTCATCGACGGTGACAAAGGGATCCTCCGTTATCGGGGGTATCCGATCGAGCAGCTGGCTGAGAAGAGCACCTACCTGGAAACAGCCTACTTGCTGATTCATGGCGAGCTGCCCGCAAAATCGCAGTACGAAGAGTGGACGAACAAGATCATGACACACACGCTGATACATGAAAACATTAAGAAATTCATCGACGGCTTTCACTACGACGCTCACCCCATGGGGATGCTCATCAGCGCCGTTGCGGCTCTTTCGACTTTTTACTCTGATGCTAAAAACATACTCGATGCGGAATCCCGAAAACTCCAGATCTACCGACTGGTCGGGAAAATGCCAACCCTTGCGGCATTTGCTTATCGGCATAGCGTAGGACGACCGTATGTGTATCCGGACAACGAGCTGAGTTACACCGGAAACTTCCTCAGCATGCTGCTCAAGATGACGGAGTTGAAATATAAAGTAAACCCTGTCCTGGAGCGAGCGCTCGATGTCCTGTTTATCTTGCATGCCGACCACGAGCAGAACTGCAGTACAAATGCAATGAGAAGTGTCGGAAGTTCCCATGTCGATCCGTACTCATCCACTGCGGCGGCAGCGGCTGCACTCTACGGTCCTCTCCATGGCGGTGCCAACGAGGCCGTCCTCCGAATGCTCGACGAAATCGGCACGAAGAGCAATGTTCCTGCATTTGTCAAAGGCGCTAAGGAAGGTCAGGGTCGATTGATGGGCTTTGGTCACCGTGTGTATAAGAACTACGACCCGCGCGCAAAAATCATCAAGAAACTTGCAGAAGAAGTTTTTGAAATAACCGGCCGCAATCCCAAGTTAGACATCGCGCTTGAGCTTGAGCGCATCGCCCTTGAGGACGAATACTTCGTCAAGCGCAAACTGTATCCCAATGTCGATTTTTATTCAGGCTTGATTTACCAGGCCATGGGGTTCCCCGTCGATATGTTTCCCGTCCTCTTTGCCATTCCCCGAACGTCTGGCTGGGTTGCCCAGTGGGAGGAATTGCTCCTGGATCCCGAGCAAAAAATCGCCCGTCCGCGTCAGGTCTATCTGGGAAGTGATTCCAGAGATTACGTCATGATGGGGAAACGTTCCGAAACCAAAAAGAACAAAACCTGACTTTATCCTCCTCTAAAGAAAAAAATTCTTTTGAGCGAAACTGTCCTCCTCATCCTCTTTAACCTCTTCGTTGTGATGATGCTCGTGCTGGATCTGGGCATCTTCCAGCGCAAAGCACATTTTCCCTACATGAAGGAGGCGCTCGCGTGGAGTATTGTCTGGATCGCGCTCTCACTCCTCTTTAACCTCTACATTTGGCTCGATCTTGGCGGCGGCAAAGCGCTTGAATTTCTCACCGGTTACGTCGTTGAAAAAGCGCTATCGGTTGATAACATTTTCGTTTTCATCGTCATTTTCTCTTACTTCGCCGTTCCCGCTGATTATCAGCACAAGGTGCTCTTCTGGGGAGTGTTGAGTGCAATTGTTATGCGGGCGATCTTCATTGTGGCCGGGGCGGCGCTCGTTGCAAAGTTCCACTGGGTCCTCTACCTGTTCGGCGCATTCCTCGTATTCACCGCGGTAAAACTTGCTTTCCAGCGAGAAACCGAAGTGCATCCGGAGCGCAATCCCTTCATCCGTTTTTGCAGGAAGTATTTCCCCATTACCCGGAATTATGAAGGACCGAGATTTTTCACGCGTAACGATGGCAAACTCTATCTGACTCCGCTGTTTCTCGTCCTGGTTATGATCGAGAGCACTGACTTGGCGTTCGCCACAGATTCCATCCCAGCAATATTCGCGATCACGCAGGATCCCTTTATCATTTACACTTCGAACATCTTTGCCATTTTGGGTCTTCGCGCTCTGTATTTCGTGCTGGCCAACTTCATGAAGAAATTCCGCTACCTCAGGATTGGTTTGTCCGTCGTCCTGGGGTTTATCGGCGCGAAAATGCTCGTCGAGCCATGGATAGAGATTCAAATCCATTATTCCGTGCTGATTATTTTCGCGGTCCTCCTGGTCTCAGTGATAGCATCGGTCAGATCGGACAAACAACATGCGAATTAAGGTCAACGACATCAATATCAATTATGACGTTCACGGTTCAACCCGGGGGCTGCCTGTTGTACTGATCCACGGATTTCCCTTCAACAAGATCATGTGGAAATCTCAGATCGAAGTGCTAAAGAAGGACTACTTTGTCGTGGCGTATGATGTCCGGGGGCATGGTGGAAGCGACGTCGGCGACGGACAATACACCGTTGAATACTTCGTAGATGATCTGATGGTAGTGCTCGACCGCCTCAATATCGGGAAGGCTGTGGTTGTTGGCCTCTCGATGGGAGGCTACATCGCATTGCGGGCTATCGAACGAAACCCCGGCCGATTCAGGGCACTTGTTCTCTGCGACACCCGAAGCGAGGCGGACAGCAACGAAGCAAGAATCAAACGTGGAAGCCAGGCGAATGAGGCAAAACATGATGGAGTGAAACGATTCGCTGAGGGATTTCTGAGGGGGGTATTCCATGAGAAAACCTTCCTGATGAAACCGCAAATCATCGGACTGATGCAGGCAGTTATCGAGCAAACTTCTCCTATCGCAGTGGCAGGGACGCTCATCGCGCTCGCCGGGCGAACCGATACAACGCACGTGCTACCTCAGATTACGGTACCGACACTGATTCTCGTAGGCGAGCACGATACGCTCACTCCTCCTTCCGCATCTCAGGCAATGAACGAGAGAATCCCGAACGCCGAGATGCATGTTATTCCCAATGCGGCGCACATGAGCAATCTGGAAAATCCGGAGGAGTTCAACAGACACGTTCTTGATTTCCTGGGTAAACTTAAACAATAAGAACAAGCTGCCGGGTATGAATCGGAACGCGCGTTTGCTTATTCCGAGCGGATTGAATAGATTTAGTTAGCATCCCAGCCACACAGAACGTGAAGAGGCAACGGTCTAACGATACATGAACGGTTTGATAGACCACATTTGTGGGTGGTTCTTTCTTCGTTCCATACTGAGCAGATTGCGCTCGAGGGGTTGTTCGATTCAGTTCGTTTTGAAAAAATGTCGAACTAACAAACGGTGCACCCTAATCGGTCGCTCCCCATGAGACTCTCGTCACTGTTGAACAAAGTAACGAAGTTCTGTAGTACAGCTCGCAGCGCCGTTCACTTTCCGTATCATTCTTGAATAGGAGGTTCCATGAATCATGCTTT
>Ga0247727_10000098_pt1 | contig 189499 bp, 170 predicted proteins | sample WisWelCaveWW1625_FD_202498 | JGI IMG/M metagenome (GOLD analysis project Ga0247727, IMG submission 202498) | Biofilm microbial communities from Wishing Well Cave, Virginia, United States - WW16-25 | ecosystem: Environmental > Aquatic > Deep subsurface > Groundwater > Cave microbial mat... | reverse complement strand
ACTTGAAAGTGAGTGCAAGTAATTTACATTTGTGGTTAATGGAACTGTATCGCATTTTATCCCCAAAAAAAATTTACTTCTTTAATCCCTTCTTCGTTAGCAAAAACCCGGTATAATTTTTCGTTTTTTTTGATACACTCAAACCCGCATCTCTCTTCGTTTCGCTCCGCTTCACTTTGTTCGCGGGCGGTTTTTCGTTTTTAGGACATCACACAAAACTCCTTAGGGCATAACAACCGCCTGTTATCTTTGCACCCCATGCAAAATATGTTCGCAAAATATGCCGATCTGCTGGTGAATTATTCTTTGGCGCTGCAAAAGGGGGAGCGGGTTTTTATTTCTTCTACTTATCTCGCAGAGCCATTGTTGATGGAAGTTCACGCGGCAGTACTCCATGCAGGGGCACATCCGTTTTTTGATCTGGCTATGCGCGGTCAGGAAAAATCTTTTTTTGTTCATGCGCAGGATCATCATCTTGATTTTGTTTCGCCTTTCAAAAAAATGGCGTTTGAAGAATTTGAAGCTTTCCTGAGTATCAAGGCGCCTTATTCATTGGAAGAAGACTCCGGCATTGATCCTGAAAAACGCAAGCGCTTTAAAAAAACCATGAGCGCTGTAACCGAAACCTATATGCAGCGCACGGGTTCCGGCAAAATGAAACGCTGCCTTTGCCAGTTTCCTACAGAAGCAGATGCAAAAATTGCCGGAATGAGTCTGGAAGAATACACTGCGTTTGTTTTCAGCGCATGTTTTCTGAATGCAGAAAATCCGGTGGATGAATGGTTGAAGATCAGAAGAATGCAACAGAGCATCGTTGATTTTCTGAACACCAAAAAACAAATGCGCTATCGCCACCCTGATTTTGATATTTCTTTTTCCTGCGAAGGAAGAACGTGGATTAATTCTGATGGTCGTGCGAACATGCCTTCGGGCGAGGTGTTTACTTCGCCTGTAGAAGATTCTGTGAACGGCACGATTCATTTCTCGTTTCCCGGCTTGCAATTCGGAAAAGAAGTAGAAGGTGTGTCGCTGCATGTGAAGGATGGAGAAATAATTTCCTGGTCCGCGGAAAAAGGACAAGATGTTTTGGACGAGGTTTTTAAACTTCCTGGTGCTACAAGATTTGGCGAAGCGGCAATCGGAACCAATTCCAATATTCAGCGCATCACGCGCAACATTTTGTTCGATGAAAAAATCGGTGGCTCGGTTCACATGGCGGTCGGGCAATCTTATTATCACTGCGGTGGAAAAAATCAATCGGATATTCATTGGGATATGATCACCGATATGAAAAACGGTGGCGAAATTTTCGCGGACGGAGAATTGATTTATAAAAACGGGAAATTCCTGATCAGTTGATTATGTTGTTTCTGATAGAAAATATTTTCAGCAAAGATTACCTGACCAATCACAGCGATCTCGTTTTGTTTACCGTGATTGTTCTGGTGGTTGCATTTATTCTTTCGTGGATTTTGCGTGCCGCACTCAGCCGCTACATTCATTTCTCCAGTGAGAAATTAAACATTGATCCTACGCGGCTGAAGTTCATGCGCAACGCCATTCCGTTGCTTATTTTTTTTCTTGCCCTGCTGGTAATTATTTATTCCATCCCTTCGCTCAAAACGGTTTCACTCTCGTTGTTCGCTGGCGCAGGCGTGTTAGCCGTGGTGCTCGGCTTTGCTTCTCAGGAAGCTTTCTCCAATATCATCAGTGGAATTTTTATTGTCATCTTCAAACCGTTCCGCGTGCATGATCGCGTGCAAATCGGAAAAGATTACAGCGGCATTATTGAAGACATCACACTTCGCCACACCGTAATCCGCAGTTATAAGAACGAACGGATTTTTATTCCCAACTCTGTGATCAATAAAGAAACCTTGATCAACTCCACTTACAAAGACAATCTGATCTGCAATTTTCTTGATCTCAACATCGCTTTTGATTCTGACATTAATAAGGCAACAGAAATTATCCAGGCCGTTGCGGTCAACCATCCGCAAATGCTTGACAACCGAAGTGATGCAGAAATTGCTGCCGGCAGCCATCCCGTTGATGTGCTCGTGATTGGTTTTTCAGAGTATGCGACAAGGCTTCGCGCTTATGTGTGGTCAAAAGATCCGGGCAGCGGTTATGTCATGCTCAGCGATCTGCGCAAAAGCATCAAAGCGCGTTTTGATTCAGAGGGAATTGAAATTCCATCTGTCTACAAATATGTTGTGAATAAGAAAAGCTAATCTGCTTTCTGCCCACTATAGTTTTGGTTCATGCACGGGCGCAAACGCATCTCACAAAAAGCCAGGCACCATCAGGCCCCGGGCACGCTGATTTATACTGGCGAAAAACATGTTGACAAGGTCAGTATTTCCCTGTTGAGATATGACGAGGCTTCAGCCGAAGAACTTTCCTTTAACACCATAGAAGATTGTCTTGCTGCGATTGATAATTCAAAAAAAAACTGGATTGACATTGAGGGGCTTCACGATGTAAAAAATGTTGAGCTTATTGGAAAGCGCTTTAATCTGCACCCCTTGTTGCAGGAAGACGTGCTCAATATAAACCAGCGACCAAAAATTGATGACTACGAGAATCTTGGTAATTTATTTATTGTGTCCACAATGTTGTTTCCTGCCGGTGCAAAGAATGCAGAGATCATCAGCGAGCAGGTGAGTTTTGTGCTCACGAAAAATACGCTCATCACCTTTCAGGAAAAACCCGGTGATGTCTTTGATTCCGTTCGCGACAGGCTGAGAAAGACAGGCAGCCGGGTGCGGCAGAAAGGTGTCGACTACCTGTGTTATGCTTTGCTCGATTCCATTGTTGACACTTATTTCATTCTTCTTGAAAACATCGGCTCTGAATTAGAGCGCACCGAAGAGCAATTGCTCGATTACAAAAGCTCAAAAATCACACTCAAAGAAATTTACGGTTTGAAACAACAGATGCTGCAAATTAAAAATGCCGTTCTTCCGTTGCGCGAAATGTTCAGCAGCATTGTGCGGGAAGAATTTGATTTATTCGATACCTCAACTCTTGTTTTCGTCCGCGATTTGTTTGATCACAGTATTCGCGTTATGGAGCAAACCGAAAATTTTCGTGAGTCTGTGATTGGTTTATACGATATGTACATTGCCAATGTAAACCAGCGGCTGAATGAGGTTATCAAAATGCTCACGATTATTTCTACCATTTTTATTCCGCTCACTTTTGTGGTTGGTATTTACGGGATGAATTTCGACAACATGCCGGAGTTGCATTCGCAGAACGGTTATTTTGTCGTGATGGGATTGATGGTGGCGCTGGTTATTCTCATGGTGGTTTACTTTAAACGCAAGCGCTGGTTCTGATTATTTTTTCTGTGTCGCTTCTTTGATCTGGGCTTTCAAATCTTTGATCTCTCTGTTCTTATTCCGGATTACATACTGCGAAACCAATAATCCGGCAACAACACCGATTAACATCGTGGAGAAAAAGAAAACCACTATTGGCTGTGAAATATCCCAGAAAAGAAATTGTACCATCACGTCCTCGCGATTCTGGAAAATGAAAATCAAACCGAGAATGGCGAGTGATATTCCTCCCCATAAATAAATCTGGTTTTTTGTTTTCCCTGGTTTTTGAGTTTGGTCGCTCATGTTTTTCGTATTTGTTCCATCGAAATTAGCCCAAATTTGCAGGCAGAAATGAAAATCGGTTTGTTCTTCGGCTCTTTCAATCCTGTGCACATCGGGCACATGGCGATTGCAAATTATTTTGCAGAGTTCTCTGATCTTGATCAGGTCTGGTTCGTTGTTTCTCCGCAAAATCCCTTGAAAGAAAAATCTTCTCTGCTCAATCAATATGATCGTTTGCATCTTGTCCGAATCGCTACCGAAGATTCATCCAAACTCAAAGCAAGTGATATTGAGTTTCAGTTATCCAAACCCTCTTACACGGTTGACACGCTTGCGCATCTTTCTGAAAAATTTCCGCAACATCGGTTTGTGCTGATCATGGGCTCTGACAATCTTTCCACTCTCCACAAATGGAAAAATCACGCAGCGATTCTGAAACATTACAGCATTTATGTTTATCCGCGGCTGGAAAATGTTGGTGGTGATTTTAAAAATCTTCCTTCCGTTAAATTCTTTGCGGTGCCACTGATGGAAATCTCATCTTCCTTCATTCGTCAATCTATTAAAGCAGGAAAATCAATGCGGCACTTTCTTCCCTCCAAAGTTTTCGAATACGTTGACGAAATGCATTATTACAAAAAATGATTTGTCAACAGCTTTTTCTTTGTCCCGCGTAATAAAATTTCTCTATCTGCTTATCAATTATTAGATAGCCCGCTCCGACATGGCAGGTGTAAAACACATCATGTTCATTTGTGGAAACCAGGTTCTATCCGTGGCTAATTGACACAAGAGAAATTAACAGTCCTTGTTTATACAGGCGCATGAAACAAGAAATTGGATGTTCGACAAAACCTCTTTGTGTTATTGATTTTTGAATCCCACCCCAACAACTCAACAGGTGTTATAAAAAGCATGTGAATAGATGCTGATAAATGGTGACAAAATTTATTTGCAATTCCTTTTGCGCCATTCATAAAAACCCTCTGTTGATGAAACAGAAGAAATCTTTTCTTGATAACATTTCATTAACGTTGAAAAAAGGAGTCATCGCTGTTTTCTTATTCACCACCAGACTATCAACTGCTTGTTGGCAAACAAATCAAATCCTTTGGTATAAAGTAAATGCATGTAGAAATCGTGTTGGTAAGCAACACATGAATAGGGATAACTCATTTTCATAATATCTGCTCTGAAAACTATCCACGAATCCACAGCGCTAATAATTTACAATAGTTTTCTTTTTAAATAATAAAACAATAATCATCAAATGGATAAGTCTGTTTTGTTTTGCAAAAAGGGAAACTATGTTTGAGATCTCAAACAACAAAACATGAAAACAAAACACAAACAAACAGATTCACCAAACCAGATAATCACCATCTGTGGCAACAGAAATCGCAGGAAGACAATGATAGATTTCAAAATGATCGTAAGCCGGTTTTAAATTGAGCCAGAATTTATATAGTGCGGAAGTTTCACCAAATTTTATTTTGAGCAGATCGGTATTTTTTTTATCCAACCGCGCAGGAAAAATATGTACAGGAATTTCGGTCTGCCCGGAGTCCCGGCTTAACACGGAGAGACAATACAGCTCCTTTATTTTATCATCCGTAATTGGAAGACAACCAATGGTTACGCAATCGCCATGAATATAAATATCACCACCCAAATCAGCAGCGTTGCTGAGGATGCGGTCACTCTCGTTGGGATAATCCAAGCCCAGTGAAAGGTGAAAACTGCTTTCAGGGTTAAAAATTCGGATATGGTAAAAACCTTCGGGAATTTGTTTGTCGCCTTGTTTCCGTTTAGGACCGAGTTTGCCGGAAAGGTCGCAGATATCATAGGTGTGGAGCAAAACGAATTGAGAATCAAGGTCAGACCACACCCAGACCTCCAGATCGCGTTCGAGCTTGAATGCCCGGAGAAAAATTTCTTTCGGTGGATAAGGCAAACCTTTTGAAAGAAACATGGCGCTGAGGAGTAAATCCTTCTCTTCAAAAGCATCTTTGACGCGGATGTGATTAAGCTGTTCCTGTTTAAACGAAAGCTGGGCCGAAGAATTCATCGCAGCAAAGATGAAGAAGATGGTGATGGCAGAAAAGTTACGGATCAACATGAATGTATAACGAAAGTTGTTGCATTAAAAATATTTAAGTGCGCAAATATCTTTTCAAATCCTTTCAACAAATAATACGCGAGGCGAAAAAAACTCATTGCCCGCAATCGAAAAAGCGAGTAGCTAATTCAGCTTAACAGATTCCGGATTTTTGTTTAAGATTTGACTCACCAGCGGAAGATTTGTTTTCTCAATTGCCTTGAACCCGCCATAAACATTTTTAACATTAAGAAATCCGTTTTTACGGAGAATGGAACTTGCGATCACGGAGCGATAACCGGAAAGACAATGAACATACAGGCGATCATCTTTATCAAGTTCATCCAAGGTTTTTTCCAAATCACCGAGCGGAAGATTGGTTGCACCGTTTACGTGTGCGGCATCAAACTCGGTTTGTTTACGCACATCAAGAACAAGAAGCTTTTTTTCATGAGCATAATCCAAAGCCAACTCATCCGCATCAACAGAAATAATAATATCAAAATGAAGACCCGCATTTTTCCAGGATTTAAACCCACCATCCAGATAACCGATTACATTGTCGTAACCCACGCGCGACATCCGCACAACGGATTCTTTTTCCATTCCGGGATCGGTCACGAGAAGAACAGGTTTGTTTATGTCGAGCAAGGTGCCAACCCATTCTGCAAAACGCCCATCCAAACCAATGTTGATTGAACCCGGCACAAAGCCAATTTCAAAATCTATATTCTTTCTCGTATCGAGAACAATAACATCCTTGTTTGTTTCTGATTTAAAAGCTTCCGCTGAAAGTTTACGCATCGCCTTTTCCACAACCACATCCAAAGAGGAATAACCGTTTTTGTTAATCTGGACATTAAGCGGGAAATATTGCGGAGGCGCACCAAGCCCCTCGGTAACGGAGGTGATAAATTTTTCACGAGTCATTTCCTGCAGCGCATAATTTGTTTTCTTCTGTTCACCGATGGTTGAAAAAGTTTCCGGACCAAGGTTTTTTCCGCAGGAAGAACCCGGACCATGAGCGGGGTAAACAATCACGCCATCTTCTAACGTTTTGATTTTTGTGTTGAGCGAATCATACATGTGCGAAGCAAGTTCTTCCTTGGTCATGGTTGTTCCCAACAAATCCGGACGACCAACATCTCCGACAAACAAAGTATCGCCAGTGAAAACGCAAGTCGGTTTTTCGTTTTCATCGCGCAGTAAATAGCAAGTTGACTCCATGGTATGCCCAGGTGTATGCATGGCCTCAATTTCAACAGCCCCGAGTTGGAATTTCTCACCATCCTTGGCCACAGTCACCGGATAATCGCAAACCGTAGTGGGTCCGTAAATAATTGGCGCACCGGTTTTCTTTGAAAGATCAAGATGGCCGGAAACAAAATCAGCGTGGAAATGCGTTTCGAAAACATATTTGATTTTCGCATTGCGTTCCGCGGCAAGCTGAATATATTCTTCCACATCGCGCAGCGGATCTATAATGGCGGCTTCGCCATTTGATTCAATATAATATGCGGCCTCAGAAATACAGCCGGTGTAAAGTTGTTTGACAAACATGAATTATGATTTGGTGAGCAAAGTATGGAAAGAAACCGAACAAAAACAAGGATGCAAAGTTCGGAAAAGAACAAAACGAAATCAACCCCCGTAAGCTTTCAAATAATGAGGCTCGAAGTGCGGCATGTCTTCAAAAAGTTTTTTCCCGAAGGCTTTAATTGAAAGAGGGATCATGTGGGCAGCCGAGCAACTAAAGGTAGAATCAAAAAAAGCGTTGTTGTTTGAAATGAGCGGTTGAAATTTTGTCGCCCCACTACCAAAGAAAAGAATTTCATACTTGCTCAACAGAGAATCAAAAGATGAAGAGTCAAGAATCATTGCCTTAGCCGGAAGAAGATATTCACCCGATTTGTTTAACCCCCCACAGAAGACTTCCATTCTTCGGGCGTCAAGCATTGGGCAAAAAAGAACAACATCGGGATATTTTTTTTGCACACCCGTTGCCATTGCCGCGAGTGTGTCAATAGCAATCAAAGGGAGATCGGCTGCATAACACAAGCCCTTGGCAACCGAAGCCCCGATGCGCAAACCGGTGTAAGAACCAGGACCGGCACTTACCGCAACGGCATCAAGATTTTGGACCGAATAATTTGTCTCTGAAAAAATGTCCTGAATAAAAACGGTGATTAGAGAAGAATGAGATTTGTCAATTGTGCTTTCGCGAAGCGCAAGTAGCGAACCGTCTTTTGATAAAGCAACCGAACAAACGCTGGTCGCGGTTTCTATGTTGAGAATGAGTGCCACAACAAACAATATCAGAATTGAACTTCGGCTTCTATTTCTGTTCCATCGCGCAAAAAGGAAACGGAGGTTTTATCTCCTTTCTTAAACAAACTCAATCCTTTCATATAACTCATCATATCGGTTATTTCCAGATCGCCAAGTTTAATAATGATGTCGCCAGCTTTCAGGCCGGCTTGAAAGGCGGGTTTGCCTTCGGTAACGCCATCAACGCGCAAACCATTTCCGTCAAATAAATAATCAGGCACGATGCCGAGTGTAACAGTAAACCGCGGAACATCCATCGTGTCTTCTTTGGTTTTCTGAAAATCAATTTTCCCGTCATCATTCAATGAATCAATCAGCGCAAGCACGTACTTATTGATATCAACGATTCCATCATAATTGATCTTTTCTTCGTCATCAGATGGTTTGTGATAGTCTTCGTGAGTTCCGGAGAAAAAGTGAAGCACCGGAATATCTTTAAGATAAAACGAAGTATGATCCGATGGTCCAATTCCTGATTCGGTGGTTTTTATTCTCATGCTGTCAATATGAATTTTGGGAACCGTCAACCAGGAAGAGGAAGTGCCCACGCCATTTATTCCAAGGACATAATCGTTGCGATCCATTCTTCCAACCATATCGAAGTTGAGCATATAATTGACTTGCGATAAATCAACAGAGGGATTTTTTGTGAAATAATTGGAACCGAACAAACCCAGCTCCTCACCGGAAAAAGCAACGAACAAATAATTATTCGCAACAAACTCTGATTTGTGTAGTTCGCGGGCAAGCTCAATAATCAGAGCGGTGCCGCTGGCGTTATCGTCCGCTCCGTTATGAATTAATTTCTCATTGCCGCGATACATGGAGCCGCCTTCTTCGCCAAAACCAAGATGATCATAGTGCGCACCAATCACAATAGTATACGGTGATTGGTTATCAATCCAACCGATTACATTATGCCCGGTTCCGTGAACCTCCTCCATGTTAACTGAAATGGAAACGGCTTTCTTTTTTGCTGACGAAAGTTTTTCGTAAACAGAGTGGGTAATAAAAAACACGGGAATTTCTTCCACGGCAGATTTCATTTTAAGGTTGCTATCAGGGCTTTCAATTTTCGGATCAGTATTGTAAAAAAGAACCGCGAGCGCACCATTTTGTTTGGCTGTTTGCACGCGCAAGCGCAGATCTGTATAAGGCGAATATTTTGAATGAGGATTTTCGGGCACGGGGTTAGAAATATTGATCAGGAAAATTTTGCCACTGATTTTTTCTTCGCCCTTGTTTGAAAACTTTTTATAATCATCATACACGATTTCTGTAGCCGTGATTCCGTAAGCGACATCCACACATTTTGCATTAGCGACACCGTTTGCCGAAAACGCGAGAGGAAAAAAATCTTTGTGAAGAAGAAATGATTTGCCGTCCGATTCAAGAAAATTATTTCCGCTTAACTTTTTGCCAAGAGAAAAATCAAACACCTGCTCGTAGGAACCACCATTGGGGGGAAGAATTCCATTTGCGCGGAACTGCATCATGATATATTGATATGCTTTTTGTTCGCCCTCGCTGCCGGTCATTCTTCCTTCAAGTTCATCGCTGGATAGATATTGAATATGAGCCCGAAGGTTTTTTATCAGGACCCCAACGTTATTTTGAGAAAAAGAAAACAGCGTTGAAAAGATCAGCGCAGAAAAGACGAGTATTTTTTTCATGATTGTTGAATTAAATAAAACGGGGGCGAAATTACGCCCCCGCAAAATAAAAATCTAGGATTGCGTTTATTGAGGCAAAAGAAGTGCAGAATATTCAGCCGGGTTGTTGAATAATTCCAGCGCACGCAAAATATCCTTGTCAGATTTAAACGAAGCCTCGATGATACCCTCCTGATAATAAAATCTCCCCACAATTTCCCGGGTTAGCAGATCCATAATCTCTTCCTTGAAAGTATAGAGATCCTGCTCTTTGTCATGAGCAAGCAGCGCTTTCATTTCATCATAGTCGGCCGAGAGCGCATCAAAGTATTTTTCCTTTTCCGCATTTTTCTTCAACTCGTCAAGCGCCTTTTCGCTTTCCGTTTGGTAATCATAGTCCTTGTATTTCAGGTAAGCTACAAACGCATCGAACGTTGCTTCGTTTACTGTGAAATCTTTCGCAGAGGGCATGGTTGTGTTTTGCGAGGAGAAAAGTGTCGCATAATCGAAAATCAGATTCTTGCTTAACAAGCTGAGGGCGATATTGCTTAGGTCGTGGTGTTCAACCAACACATCGGGATCAATTCCGCCACCGTCCCAAACAGAACGACCGTTTTTTGTTTTGAATTCAGTTTTTAGTGAGTCGGGCACTGTGCCTACGCTACCGTCATCGTTTCGGTGTGAATAATCAAGCGACTGAATACAGCGCCCACTCGGGATATAATATTTAGCTGTTGTTAATTTCAACTTTGTGTTGTAGCTCAGATCGCGCGTGGTTTGCACTAATCCTTTGCCGTAGGTTTTTTGCCCTACGATTACACCGCGATCCAAATCCTGAATGCTGCCGGAAACTATTTCAGAAGCAGAGGCAGATCCGCGCGAAGTCAAAACCACGAGTGGCAATTTTGTATCGACCGGTTGATTAAGTGTTTTAAAGACCTTATCCCAGTCCTCGTTTTTGCCGCGGGTGCTAACAATTTCTTCATTCTTATCAATAAAAACATTTGATACGTTAACGGCTTCGTTCAGCAAACCACCGGGGTTGCCACGGAGATCAAAAACAACCCCCTTTACATCATGCGTTTTTTTTAACGACTCCAGTGCATCAGCCACATCTTTGCCTGCGTTCTCGGTAAAATGCAATAGCTTGATGTACGCAATGTTGTTATTTATCATGCCGTAATAAGGAACGTTTTTGATTTTGATTTCTTCACGGGTGAGGGTTACGGTAATTTCTTTGTAGGAAGCATCCGCCTGCATTCTTTTCACTTTTATGATCACACTTGTGCCCGGTGCGCCCTTCAATACTTTGCTGATATCATCCACGGACTTTCCGGTAATTGTTTGACCGTCAACCTGCAAAACCTCATCACCCGCCTTTAAACCCGCCCTGTCGGCCGGGTAATCTTTATATGGCTCAGCCACCACAATTTTGTCATTTGCATTTCTTATCAGCGCACCGATACCGCCATATTTGCCGGTAGTTTGCATTTTATAGCCTTCCATTTCTGCTTCAGAAATAAAATTTGTGTAGGGGTCAAGCTGCCCCAGCATTGCGTCAATTCCATTACGCATCACTTCGTTGGGCTCCAACTCATCCACATAATATGTATTGAGTTCTTTATAAAGTGTTGTGAATATTTCGAGGTTCTTTGAAATTTCGAAATTATTAGTTGGCTTAAACGCCATTGGAGCCAAAGCCAAAATTGCAACCAACGTTACGATGAGTTGCGGGTTCCATTTTTTCAATACTGCAAAAAGTTTTTTCATATCAGAATTTTGTTTTTCGATTCAGCAAGTTAACGTCCAAAATAATCGTTTCGGTATCCGTCAAGGGGTGATTTATACAAGTGTTTACACAAAACTGACCAACTCCGGATTTTAACCAATGAATTTTTTACGCCTCAGGGAACCGGATGGTGCCCATGTCCACCCCACGGATTGCAGGACAATAATCTTTTCAATGTAAGCCATCCGCCTTTTATCGGCCCATATTTTTTTATTGCTTCTATTCCGTACTGCGAGCAGGTTGGGGTATAACGACACGAGGCTGGCAGCCACGGGGAAATAGCAAGTTTGTAAAAACGAATTAAACCGAGCATGATCCAACTAAGCGGCATTAACACTTTTCGCAACATCCATGATTAATTTTTGAAACACTTCTTTTAAAGCAATTTCTATTTCAGAAAATTCCATTTCTACTTTTGAGGAATAAATAATCATCAGCACCAGGCCGGATTTCATTTTCGGATTCAGCGAATGTCGTGTCGTGATAATTTTTATCAATTCATGTTTATTCGTTCTATAGGCCTCAGAAATTTTTCTCTTGATTCTGTTTCGGATTGCTGCTGCCGAAAATTTTCCGGAAGGCACCGAAATACAAATCTGGACAGGAATATTTTGTAAAGGCAAGTTCGAGCGAAGCCACAAAACACGGAAAAACGGAGAAGCAACAGATTTGCCGCTGTCAAAAAGAGCGGCTATCAATTTTCTGCTTTTGAGGTGCTCTTCGCGTTTAAAACTGTTTTTTGCTGGCATCGCGTATGCGTAAAAAAAATGACATCCCCTTCAGAAATGTCATTTTTAAAAGGTATTTAACCCCGGGTTAATGGAGCTACTTCAGACTTTTCTCGTCAGAAACAGAAAGCTTTTTACGGCCCTTTCTTCTTCTTCTGGAAATAACTTCCTGCCCGTCTTTGGTTTTCATTCTTTCACGAAAGCCGTGAGTGTTTTTTCTTTTTTCGGTCGATGGTTGATAGGTACGTTTCATTATATTCTGATTTTAAAAAAGAGTCGCAAATATATTGCCTTTCGAACTTGTTCAGAAAAGGTGCGGATTACTTATTCATCGAAATCAAAAACTCTTCATTGGATTTTGTTCCTCTCATGTGTTGCAGCAGAAAGTTCATCGCCTCTTCGGTGTTCATGTCTGCAAGGTGATTGCGCAACACCCAAAGTTTCTGCATCACATCGCGGTCGTGCAATAAATCGTCTCTGCGTGTGCTTGAAGCCACGATATCAATGGCCGGATAAACCCGCTTGTTGGATAATTTACGATCGAGTTGCAACTCCATATTTCCCGTTCCTTTGAATTCTTCAAAAATTACTTCGTCCATTCTTGAACCGGTATCAATCAAAGCGGTTGCGAGTATTGTGAGGGAGCCTCCATTCTCAATGTTTCTGGCTGCCCCAAAAAATTGTTTTGGTTTATGGAGCGCGTTTGCTTCAACACCACCTGAAAGAACTTTTCCGGAAGCAGGAGCAACCGTATTGTGCGCTCGGGCAAGTCTGGTAATTGAATCAAGCAGAATGACAACATCGTGCCCACATTCTACCAAGCGCTTCGCTTTTTGCAAAACAATATTGGCAACCTTCACGTGCTTGTCGGCAGGCTCGTCAAATGTCGAAGCAATAACCTCAGCTTTTACGCTGCGCTCCATATCTGTCACCTCTTCGGGTCTTTCATCAATCAACAACACAATGAGATAAACTTCAGGATGATTGGCGGCTATTGCATTTGCAACATCTTTCAGTAACCAGGTTTTACCGGTCTTGGGTTGCGAAACAATTAATCCACGCTGTCCTTTTCCTATCGGTGTAAACAAATCTATTATTCGGGTCGAATAATTATCCGCCTTCATAAAAAGATCGAGTTTCTCTTCAGGGAAAAGTGGAGTGAGATAATCGAACGGAACGCGGTCGCGAACTTCTTCCGGCTTCCGGCCATTTATTGTTTCAACCTTTAATAAAGCAAAATATTTCTCCCCTTCTTTGGGCGGACGAATGGATCCGAAAACGGTGTCACCGGTTTTAAGTCCGAATAATTTTATTTGTGAAGGAGAAACATAAATGTCATCTGGCGAAGACAAGTACATATAATCCGAAGAGCGTAAAAATCCATAACCATCAGGCATCATTTCCAAAACGCCTTCACCGCTGATTACCCCCTCAACCTCGACAACAAAAACATTTTCTTTTTTTATCAACGGACGAACTTCCTGTTGGCGAACAACAGGCTCAACCACATTTTCCGGTTCTTGAAAGTCACCCGGTTCGATATATACAGATTTGGATTCTTCTGCATTATTACTTATGGGAATATTCGCCTCAGGCTCAACGCGAACTATTTTTTCGGGGCTATCCTCTCTGGCTATCGGTCTTTTCTTCCTGGGAATCCTTTCCTGGATTTCACCCGATGTTTTTTCTTCTGATCCCGGGGTCAATGCTTGCTGGTCAAGAATTTTATAAACTAATTCTTGTTTGTCTAATTTTTTGAAGTCTTTAATGCTGAGACCTTCTGCGATATCGCGCAACTCAGGAACAAGCATGTCATTCAATTGAAGAATGTCGTACATAGAAGTATTTGTTTGATGTTAATGTTCAAAGAGGTAAGAGAATATTTATTAAACGCTCCTTAATTAAGGGACTTTATTAAGAGAAAATCAAACTGATATTTTTTATGGCAATTCCGAAAGGATCGGATTATCAATAGAAATGTGATGCAATGTTACGCAAACACTTTGTATTAAGCAACTATCTGAAAAAAACTGAAAACGTTTAAAACTAATTTTGGCAAAAATTCAAGAGCAAATGTTGTTAGTTCAAAATATACGGGATCACTTTAATGAAGTGGCAGAGGCGCTGAAAAAAAGAAATATTGACGGCAAAGAAATTCTGGAACAAATTGTCAGACTGGATGATGAACGGAAACAACATCAAAGAATTCTGAACGAGTATCAATCTCAGATGAACAATCTGGCAAAAGAGATCGGGCAACTATTTGCTCAGGGCAAAAAGGAAGAGGCAGAAAAAAAAAAAAAAACCACCCAGACGCTTAAAGAGGAAGCAAAGAAAACCGAACTCCTCATGCAACAATCAGAGGATTCATTAAGAGCGGAGCTGATAAAAATTCCTAACACACCGCATACTTCAGTCCCCGCAGGGAAAACCCCAGAGGAAAATCAAGTAATAAAAGAGTGGGGTACGAAGCCGGCTCTTTCGAATCCATTACCTCATTGGGATCTTGCATCTCAATATAGCATCATCGACTTCGAATTGGGAGTCAAATTAACCGGGGCAGGATTCCCTGTTTATTTAGGCGCAGGCGCAAAACTTCAGCGCGCATTGATTTCTTTTTTCCTTGATGAAAACATTAAAGCCGGTTATCTGGAAGTGTTACCACCATTTATGGTGAACGAGGAAAGCGGCTTTGGTACCGGCCAACTTCCCGACAAGGAAGGACAGATGTATCACATGCAATTGGACAATTATTATATGGTGCCAACAGCAGAAGTGCCGGTCACAAATATTTATCGGAATGTGATTTTAAAGGAAAAAGAACTTCCGGTAAAACTAACAGCGTACACACCTTGTTTCAGACGCGAGGCGGGTTCTTATGGAAAAGATGTACGCGGATTGAACCGCGTGCACCAATTTGACAAAGTTGAAATTGTCCAAATTGCGCATCCGGGTAAATCTTATTTGTATCTGGAAGAAATGGTAGCACACGTTGAAATGCTTTTACAAAAACTCGAGTTACATTATCGGGTAATAAAACTTTGTGGAGGCGACATGGGATTTGCTTCAGCAATTACCTATGATTTAGAAGTTTGGGCAGGCGGACAAAATCGATGGCTCGAATGCAGTTCGGTTTCAAACTTTGAAACCTTTCAGTCAAACAGATTAAAGCTCCGCTTCAAAGCAAACAATAACAAAACATATCTTGCGCACACATTAAATGGAAGTTCACTCGCTCTTCCGCGTATTGTTGCTGCATTATTAGAAAACAACCAAACCACTGACGGCATCGTGTTGCCGAAAGTTTTACACACCTATTGCGGGATCGAAAAAATAAGCCTACCTTAGGCAAAGTCTAGCAGCACAGCACCCCGATCGCTCCGGGGATTAGAGAGAATCGGCAACGCGAGGCAACAGTATTTCGGGGAATTGGTTTTTACTGAATGTAAAAAGCGTAACGAAGTTTAAAACGTACGGCAATGAAAACAATTACACAAAACCAGGCAATTGTAAATTCAGTGAACGTTGATTTGTTGGTGCCTGCCCGGATAAATAAAAGCGAAGGCGAAGTGAGAGGCAGCGTTGTTCTTACCTCTCGGAATGAAAGCGTGATTGACGAAATTAACATCAAGCTGGTGGAGGCATATGTCCGCAATTTGGGTGGTTTTTCACACGAAGAAGAACTTCATTTAGGCGAAGTTCATATTCTGCCACAAATCCAGATGCGTGCCGGAGAGACACGTGCATTCCCATTTCGTTTGACTTTTGAAATTCTTCACGCGAGCGAGCGTATTGAGTTTGCATTAAAAGTTGCCGGAGAGAACAGCGAGAAACCACATTTTTTTATTGAAGCGGATGTCGATCTTAAAGGAACGGGAGCCGACCCGTCTGTAAAAAAAGACATCAGAATGGAGTAAGTTTTTTTGACCCCCCTTGCTATTTCAAGATGTTTTACTAATTTGCACCAAAATTTAACAGCTAACGAATCAAACATTTACTAACCCCCTCTCTTGTCATACGACACCAAGAGCAAAACAAGACCGAAAATGAATTTGAGGAAAACTCTTTTTTCCGGAACAAACGTGATTATTTTAATTGCAATTGGTATGTTGTCAATGACGATGACCACACAAATTATTTCTCTTGCAACTTCAGATCAAAAGCCGGAGACAATCGCAATGAATAATTCTTCAGCCCCGGAGAATTCAATAACAATGACGGTTGATAATCCATTGCCACATATCAACTCTACACTAACGCCCGAATCAACCAACAACGTGGTGGTCGAAGAGTCAGTGATCACATCACCGGTTACCAATAATAAGGAACAAGTTGTCACGGATAAAAATGAAAATATCCAAAACAGCAAAACAACTACAGATGTTTTTATTGTTCCAACAACGGTTTTTTCTATTGATGATGCAAGTCGTGGCGGGTCAGCAACATTTAATGGCGACAAGACAGAAGTAGTTATTCCTTCCAATACATTTATTGATAAATACGGAAGACCAATCGAAGGCAAAGTAGACATGAAATATCGCGAAATGCTAAACCCCGACAACATCAATATTCGTTGGATTGATATTACGGCAAGCCAAAACGGAACACCGGTTAATATACAAACAGGCAAGCAAATTACGATCAAGATTAATACCACCGAAGAAACACCAAACACTACTTACGTTTGTTTCGTGAACAAGAAACAATATGGCGTGATCGTAAAATCAAAATAAACGCTCACTGATAAAATTAACGCCTTCCTGAAAACAGGAGGGCGTTTTTTTTACCACTACTTTTGCACACCCTTTTTTATTACAACAAGTCATTTTATACAATATGGTTTTAGTTAATCACCTCACAGTGCAATTTGGCGGGAGAACCCTCTTTGATGATATCATTTTTACAATAGGCGAAAGTGATCGAATCGGATTAGTAGGGAAAAACGGAGCCGGAAAATCTACCTTGCTGCGAATCATTGCAGGAACACAAAGACCCGAATCGGGAGAGGTACGATTGCCGAATGATTTTACGGTTGGATATCTGCCGCAGGAAATGTCATCCAATTATTCCAACACCGTGATGGAAGAAGCAAAGAAAGCATTTAAGGAGGCATTGTTGCTGAATCAAAAAATACACGATACCGAAGATGCAATTGTAAAACATCATGATCACGAATCGGAAGACGCTCATCGTTTAATTAATCAACTCACCGACTATACTCATCGGTTCGATATTCTTGGAGGGAACACGATGGAGCGAGATACCGAACGCGTGTTGAGCGGGCTCGGGTTTCCGCGATCGGAATTTGAACGGAAAATTGCCACTCTCAGTGGCGGATGGCAGATGCGTGTTGAGCTGGCAAAGATATTATTGAGCCGCCCGGATTTGATTTTACTTGATGAGCCCACCAACCACCTCGACATTGAATCCATTCAATGGCTTGAAAATTTTCTGATCAATTATCGTGGCGCATTGATACTGGTTTCGCACGATAGAAAATTTCTTGACAATGTGACCACGCGCACGATTGAAATCAGTAACGGAAAAATTTATGATTACAAAGCCAATTACTCCAGGTATGTAATCATGCGCGAAGAATGGTTGGATTTGCAGATGTCGAGGATGAAGAATCAGGAACGCGAGCGCGCACAGATGGAACGGTTTGTTGATCGCTTTCGCTACAAAGCTTCAAAATCGAAACAAGTTCAATCCACGATAAAACGCATGGATAAACTGGAGCAGGTTGAACTGGATGAGATAGATTCAAAAACAATTGACTTCAATTTTCCACCCGCCCCGCGCTCGGGTAAAACCGTTTTGGAAATAAAATCTCTGAGCAAAAATTTTGATGACAAACACGTGCTCGATAATATTTCACTTATGATAGAACGCGGTGAACGCATTGCTTTTGTAGGAAAAAACGGAGAAGGAAAAACGACACTGCTGAAAATTATTGCCGGCAAAGAAACGTATGAGGGAGAAATGGTTGAAGGCTACAACATGAAAATGGCATATTACGCACAACAGCAAGCCGAACATCTGGATGGCGATTCTACGGTGCTGCAACTGATTGAAAGTGCCGCACAAGGTGATGCACGCAAAAACGTACGCAGAATATTGGGTGCGTTTTTATTCAGCGGTGATGATGTGGACAAAAAAGTAAAAGTTCTTTCTGGAGGAGAAAAATCGCGGCTTGCATTGGCGAAAATGCTGCTCGAGCCAGTGAATTTTATTGTGCTCGATGAGCCAACCAATCACCTAGACATGCTTTCTAAAGAAGTATTGAAACAAGCGCTTTTGAATTTTGAAGGTGCAATGATCGTGGTTTCTCACGACCGTGATTTTCTTGCCGGGCTGACAGACCGCGTGATTGAATTCAAAGACAAAAAAATCCGCGAGTTTATTGGCGATGTGTATGATTTCATTGAGAAGAAAAAAGAAGAGGAATCCCCAGTTCTGAAAATTCCGAAGAAGGAGAACGCAACCAAAATTGCAACTCAAGACAAGGGGATAAGCAAGAAGCAGGAAAAACAACAACAGAAAAAGCAACGCATGATCGAGAAATGCGAGAAGGAAATTCAGGAACTGGAAGCGAAAATCAAAGAAATTGAAACCGTGCTGAGTGATGCAGAACAATATCAGAAGGCGATGAAAGAAAACAACAACATTTTTAATGATTATGAAATCACAAAACAGGCACTGGGAGAGAGGATGAAGGAATGGGAGAAAATGGCGGGATAATTTTCCGCGTCACACAATATTCAATAACATCGGGCGTTATACCTTTTGAGGAACATTAAACTTCAAAAGGAAAACCCATGAAAAGCAAAATCTTTTTCATCAACGCGTTGATGCTAATCTTTTTCATTGCAATTACCAGCTTCATCTTGCTCAACGAACAACTCAGCCGGAATCATTTTTCTTCATCCGAAGAAAACATAAGGAACCACAACGAGTTAATCAGATTTCAGGAAGACAAACAATAATTGTTTTTTGCTTCCCTACTTCATTCTCTCAATGCTAAGTGCGTGATGCGCTTAAATCGCGCCCAGCATTTTTTCATATTTCGGTTTTGCGCTCCAGTTGTAAATCCATTTTACAAAAAACGGAACCATACCGAAGAAAAATTCCCGGTCTTTGTCGTCCATGGCACCAACCATCCATGGCAGCAGCTTACTCATCTGTGCGCGTGGCATGGTTTTGCGATAATCTTCTTCGACTTTGCGCACATCTTCTACAAGTAGTTTACCGATGCAATCTTCAACTACCTTTTCTTCCTTCGCCAGATGACTCAGAATTAATTCATTGTAAGATCGCGCGGTAGTTTCAAAATCAGTCGAAGAAATTTTTTCTCCGTTGGCGAGATTGGAAAAATGAGCATGCATCTTCCCAATCAACTTTCCGAGCTCAACGTGCTCGTGCTCTAAACCATCTATCAGGGTTTTGAATTCAGGAGTGCGCGATTTCATGATCGGAAAAAAATAAGTATCCTCACCATGATGATGGTTATGAAGACAAAACTCATGATATTGATACCATGCGCTCAGTTTTTTCCAGTCATCCACAGAATAGGCGCTGAATTTTTTAATGATCGTTTCAACCCGCGCAACATCCATGCGGAGTGCATCGTGATTCCAGTAATAGCCTTTGAGTAATTCCCTGTCAGAAGTTTTCATAGCGTGTTGGTTTTTGAGAATGGCGAAAGTAAAATAAAACCTTGCGAAAAGGAATGACGCAAGCGAAAGCAAGATTGGCTCAATCTGTAGCAGCCTTAATTAATCAGTTTCGACTTGCTCAGATAATATTTATCAGGATAATAAATAAACAGACAACTGCCGTTCGCGATAAAATCAATAATGGTAGCGTTCAAATCTTCAGGCACCGCAGGGCACCCCTGACTTCTTCCTAATCTCTGATTGCCCGCAATAAAGTTATCACTCACATATTCCGCACCGTGAATAACCACATTGCGGTTGCGCGCATTGGTATTGAAATATGATTCCTGCCCATCGAGGCGGAGAGATAAGCCGTTTTCGCCATCATAACTTTCGCCAGTGATATAAAAACCTATGCTGCTCATGTTTGAGCCCACTTTGTTTGAAAAGTGAGAGGCATACTCTTGCCCCGAGTTTTTTCCGTGAGCAACCAGCGAGGTCATTGCAACTATGTCATAATTCATATCAATGATCCAAAGTCGCTCGGTATTTGAGGAAATAGAAAAATCAATAATGGTGAGCATGTTGTTTTGAATTTTCCCCTGTGCTTTCAGTTTATGAAATCCTTTGTAAGCCAGATGAAAAGGTTCATACGCCAGATCCCAGTTGCCGAGGCACATGAAATCATACTTCTCGCGAATCAACTGGTCTGTCAGCTCTTCTTCTACAGGTACAAAAAAAACTTCATCAGCCCGGAAACCCGAGTTGATCAAAAACACCAGCATGGTAAACAGGAAAACGGCTTTAAACTTCAATGCTCTTCTCTTTGTGGTTTGAATAAAATAAGAAGTAGAAGTTTACCTTATAAGTGAAAGGTTTGGTTTTGAAATTTGAAGTTGCGAATATAAGAATTGACCTTTTAACGGAAAAATGATTTTTTGGTTCCAATTTCAAACGCATCTTTGTGCTCTCAAAATAAAAACCACTTATGAAACGCACAGCCACAGCCCTTTGGAACGGAACCGGGAAAGAAGGAAGCGGAACGCTTACTACTGAAAGCAAAGTATTGAATCAAACCAGTTACTCTCACCGCACCCGATTTACTGACGTGGAAGGTACGAGCCCTGAAGAATTAATTGCTGCCGCACACGCGGGATGTTATTCAATGAAACTAGGTTTTGTAATTGTTGCTGCTGGCGCCACACCTGAAAAGATTGAAACCGTTTGTACGGTTACAATTGAAAGTGGTACCATCACCAATTCTCATCTCGTTGTCAAAGCATCCGTTGCGGGTGCCACTTCCGAACAATTTCAAACATGGGCGGAAGAAGCAAAATCAAGCTGCCCCGTTTCAAAAGCGCTGAATACCAATGTTACTTTGGAAGCTTCTCTGGCCTAATCGCTCGCTGGTCACCATTTTTCTTCAATAGAGATGTTCTATTTTAATGATCAATAGCGATTGACAATTCTGCACTTGCATGGCTAACTCATTTGGCTATTTTTGCGACCGAATAAAAAAAACGAATTAAACAAATACTTCCATGAAAAAAATTCTCGGTTTACTTTTCGCAATCCTCACCCCGCTCTTCACTTTTGCCAGTGAGCTGGAGTTGGAAATTCCTGATTTGGGAGCCGCCAAATTTGACATTTTCGGTGCTTCCATCAGCGGCACAACTATGCTCTATGCAGGCATTGTGGTAGTGATACTCGGATTGCTTTTCGGCATGATGATCTTCAACCGAGTCAAGGCATTACCTGCTCATAAATCTATGCTCGACATCTCCAATCTGATTTATGAAACATGCAAGACTTATTTGATCCAACAAGGTCGACTGCTGATTATTCTTGAACTTTTCATTATCGCCTGTATCGTTTTCTATTTCGGATTTCTGATTGAATATCCAAAAGATAATCCGTTGACAGCTGACGTAAATGAAGAATTTCCAATTGGCAGAGTGGCGACTGTGGGCCTGATAATTTTTTGGTCTATCATCGGAATTCTTGGTTCATATAGTGTTGCATGGTTCGGTATCAGAATTAATACTTATGCAAACAGTCGCACGGCATTCAGTTCGCTCACCGGAAAGCCTTTTGGTGTTATGAATATTCCATTGCAATCAGGAATGAGTATCGGAGTGGTTTTGATCTGCGTTGAATTATTGATGATGTTGATCATCCTCTTGTTTATGCCGGCTAAAATTGCAGGTGCCTGTTTCGTTGGATTTGCGATTGGTGAATCACTCGGTGCATCTGCACTCAGAATCTGTGGTGGAATTTTTACAAAGATTGCCGATATCGGAGCCGATCTGATGAAAATTGTTTTCAATATCAAAGAAGATGATGTGCGAAATCCCGGTGTAATCGCAGATTGCACAGGAGACAACGCAGGTGATTCGGTTGGTCCTACTGCAGATGGTTTTGAAACGTACGGTGTGACCGGTGTGGCATTGATCTCTTTTATTCTTCTCGCTGTGATGGGAGAATTTCAGGCGAGCATGATTGTTTGGATTTTCGTGATGCGCGTTTTAATGGTTATTACTTCCATCGGTTCTTACTTATTGAATCAAATAATTTCAAAAAGAAAATATGAGGGCAAATCTCATTTTGATTTTGAAGCACCGCTAACCAATCTGATTTGGATCACCTCATTGATTTCAATTCTTGTTACCTACGGTGTCAGCTATTTATTATTGGATAATGCGCAAATGGGAAATGATTTATGGTGGCACCTGGCAACCATTATCAGTTGCGGCACATTGGCAGCAGCAGTAATACCGGAATTGACAAAAGTTTTCACTTCTTCAAAATCAGCTCACGTTCGCGAGGTGGTTGATGCTTCTCGCGAAGGCGGTGCTTCGCTCACTATTCTTTCAGGATTGGTGGCTGGAAATTTCAGTGCTTTCTGGAAAGGATTAGTGATGGTAGCATTGATGTTCATTGCTTATCTCGCAAGTAAAGAAGTGCTGGACGGATTTATGATTTTCCCTTCGGTTTTTGCATTTGGTTTGGTTGCATTCGGATTTCTCGGAATGGGTCCGGTAACAATTGCCGTTGATAGTTATGGTCCGGTTACAGATAATGCACAATCCGTATTTGAACTTTCACAAATTGGAAGTATCAATGGAATAGATAAAGAAATTGAAAACGACTTTGGTTTCCAGCCGAATTTCATAAAAGGAAAAGAGCTGTTGGAAGAAAATGATTCAGCAGGAAATACATTTAAAGCGACTGCAAAACCCGTGTTGATCGGAACGGCTGTGGTAGGCGCAACCACCATGATTTTCGCGGTGATTCTTTCACTCCAAAAACATTATGCTGAGCATAATCTGGGAGATTTTATGAGTCGGCTCACAACATTGGACCCGATGTTCTTCCTCGGATTAGTTTCAGGAGGCGCAGTGATCTATTGGTTTAGCGGTGCATCTATGCAGGCGGTTACAACCGGTGCCTATCGCGCAGTTGAATACATCAAGAAAAATATCAATCTTGAATCTACAGCTGCTGCATCAATAAAGGATTCGAAAGAAGTAGTGAAGATTTGTACGCAATACGCCCAAACGGGAATGTGGAACATTTTCGCAGTCATTTTTACCATCACATTGGCATTCGCTTTCTTTAGTCCGCAATTTTTTATTGCTTATCTGATTTCCCTCGCATTGTTTGGTTTGTACCAGGCAATGTTTATGGCAAATGCCGGTGGGGCATGGGATAATGCGAAAAAATTGGTGGAAGTTGATCTCAAAGAAAAAGGAACCGCGCTTCACGCTGCCACGGTAGTTGGCGACACAGTGGGTGATCCGTTCAAAGACACCACATCAGTTGCGCTAAATCCGATTATCAAGTTCAGCACATTGTTCGGATTGCTCGCTGTTGAAATTGCGGTGAACGTGCAGAGTGATGTGGCAAATGCATTATCACTCACCTTCTTTGTTGTTGCCCTGTATTTCGTTTACCGTTCTTTCTACGGAATGCGTATTCATTCAAAATAAAATTGCGCTCGTTTAGTAGTAAAGAGTCCCGGAATTTTCGGGACTCTTTTTATTGACATTATTTCTGAATCAAACTGTTTCTTTGTGGTGTAATTAAAAGGCATGAGTAAACCACTGATCACAATTATCGGAATGGGAAGAGGCATCAGTTTTTCCGTGGCACAACAATTCGGAAAAAACGGATTCCGGGTTGCGATGGTTGCGCGAAAAAAAGAATCACTTTTTGAATTTGAAAATCTTTTGACTCAGGAAAACATTGAAGTGAAAGGATACGTGGCTGATGTAAGGGATTTTATTTCATTACAAAATGCTTTTGCAGAAATCAAAGCGCAACAAGGTGATAGCGAAGTTTTAGTTTATAATGTTTCTGCATATCGCGAAGCGCACCCAACAGAATTAAATGTTGAACACTTGATGGAAGATTTCAAAGCGAATGTTGCCGGAGCGTTAGTCGCAGTTCAACAAGTAACGGATGCGATGAAAAAAAATAAACGCGGAACTATATTTCTCACAGGAGGAGGCACAGCAATTCATGCGCCATCGCTTTTATCATCGCTGGGAATCGGCAAAGCAGGACTTCGCAACCTTGCGAAATCATTAAACCGCGAATTGAAATCATCAGGCATTCATGTTTCGACTGTTACTGTAAACGGAGCCGTTCAAAAAGGCACGCGCTACGATCCCGATTCAATTGCTAACATTTTCTGGGGAATTTATTCGGCCAATGAAAGCGAAAGAAAGTGGGAAGTGATGTTTGATTAATTCTCGTCAATAATATCTTCAATATCCAAATCCTCTAAAGATTCTTCGAGTAACGAAGCATCATCAAAATAAAAATCAGGAAGCTCCTGTTCCAGTTCTCGAATTAAATCATCATCACTCGGCAACTCCTGATCTTTCAGAAAGTCATCTTCCTCCTGAGTGTTTTCCCATTCAGCCCAAACGGGTTCGTTATTCGCTTTGATTGATTTAAATGCAAAAGCCCTTGCCAGGTGTGAATGAAAAAATGCTTTTTGAAAATCTTTTTTATTGAAAAGTTTGATCGCGTATCGCTGATGAGCTACTGCTCTTGAAAAATCTCCGGTAAATACACCCCCTTGTTTCAATTCCTTTTTAGCAGCGAAAATGACCAGCGTGGTTTTGATCAGGTATTTTCTTGTCGCCAATCTTTTTTTCGGCTGCGCGGCTGAATCGTTAATACTCAATGCGGTTATCATCATTGAAAGTAAAACAAGCCAAATAGTTTTTGCGGTCATTTTCATGGTATTCAAATTTATGTACCCGCGACAAATAAACACAGAGCAGGTTTAATATCAAAATCAGAAGTTTTGTTCTGTTAACTTTGAAACCGCATCCTTATCAAACAAAACAATTATGAAAAACAAACTCCTTTCCTTTCTTTTTATTGTGCTGACCGCAAATGTTTTTGCTCAGCCAACTCTTACATTCACCATTTTTGCAACAGGCTTCGACAGCCCCATTGCGATGGAGCATTGCAATGACTCAAGATTATTTGTTGTGGAACAACCCGGAGTTATCAAAATTTTGGATTCTCTCGGCAATACTTTGCCTGCTGATTTTCTCGACATCACTAATAAAGTTAATAATGGGGGAAACGAACAAGGCTTGTTAGGTCTTGCCTTCCATCCCGATTATCAGAACAACGGATATTTCTACGTTAACTATATCAATAGCGCGCAAAACACGGTGATCGCGAGATATTCTGTCAGCGGTTCTGATCCCAATGATGCTGACGAAAACAGCGAAGTGATTTTGCTCGGCATTGATCAACCGTTTTCAAATCACAACGGTGGCTGTATGCATTTTGGTGATGACGGATATTTATATATCGCACTCGGAGATGGAGGAAGCGGTGGTGATCCTTATGGTAACGGCCAGAGCACTTCTACTTTGCTTGGAAAAACTTTGCGTATTGATATAGACGGAGCATTTCCTTACACTATTCCCGTTGATAATCCATTCTACGGAAATCCGGATACATTGCAGGAAATCTGGGCTTACGGAATGCGCAATGCGTGGCGCTGGAGTTTTGACCGCGTCAATGGCGATATGTGGATTGGTGATGTAGGCCAGGATCTTTGGGAAGAAGTGGATTATGAGCCCGCAAATTCTCCGGGCGGTTTGAACTATGGATGGAATTGCTGGGAAGGAGATCATGTCTATGATAATAGTGGATGTGGTCCGCAGGGGAATTATACTTTCCCTGTTTTAGAATACCAGCACAGTAATTCAAACGGCTGCTCTATCACGGGAGGCTATCGTTATCGTGGCGCATTATATGGCGGACTGTACGGATATTATGTAGTTACAGATTATTGCAGCGGAAGATTTTGGGTTATTTATGACAATGGCGGAACATGGGCAAATTATAATCTCGGTCAGTTGCTTGGTAATTATCCTGAGCTTACCTCTTTTGGTGAAAATCAATATGGAGAACTCTTTCTCGCAAAAAGAAACGGGACGATTTACCAAATCGGTGAGTCAACTTCCTGCGAACCTTCTGCTGATATTTATACACTCCCTTCAACAGTTGTAAACGATACCATTCATGTTTGCGTTGGTACGACTCTTTACACTCCACATAATAATGATTTTACATATCAATGGCAACTGAATGGCAACGATATTCCGGGAGCAAACAGCAGTTCGTGGACGACAACGCAAAGCGGTCTTTACTCCGTTACTGTTATGTCGGCTGTGTGCTCTAATGCTGATACATCTTATCTCGTTGTTCATTCACTTCCGGTTGTTTCATTCAGTGGTATAAGTGGAAATTATGATTTGTCAGATACAACAGATTACCCTTTAACCGGATCACCTCCGGGCGGAACATTCAGCGGCAACGGACTCAACGGAAACAACGGAGTTAATTTCAATCCCGCAGATGCAGGATTGGGAACACACACCATCATGTATTCCTATACTGATCAGTGGGGCTGCAGTAATTCCACATCACAGGAAGTAACCATTGACAGTTTCCCTGATGGAATAAATTCCGCTGAATTGTTTCAGCAGGTGAAGATTTATCCGAATCCGTCAAGCGGAAATTTCAATCTTACCATTGATAGCAAACAAAATCAAACAGTTGAAATCGAAATTTTCAATCAACTTGGAAGTCTTGTTTGGGAAAATGAAAAGCAAATACAACGAGGTTCACAAACTTTTGCAATTGATCTGCAAACTTTGGCTTCCGGTTTTTATATGATTTCAATTTCTTCTGCTGATGAAACCATCAATCGTAAAATCTGCGTTCTTCGTTAAGCGAAAATGAAGCATTGGTTTTTATTTGCGTTTGTTCTTCTTTGTTTCAATCGAAGTTTTTCTCAGATCAATTTTTCTGTTGATCTGGAAGAAATCAGCATCAATAATTTTCCAGCTGTTCATTCAGGTGCGTTTGCAGTGTATGAAAACAAATGGATTTTTATTGGTGGCAGAACTAATGGACTGCATGGTTTCCAACCGCCATTTGCTTTTCCGTCAAGCGGCATCAACGATCAGATTTGGGTGATTGATCCGCAAACAGAAGAAATATTTTCAGCAGACGCGACAATTCTGCCCGTAAGCATTCGTGAATCCGTCTTGTCAAGCAACATAGAATTCTATCAACGGGATTCAACATTATATATGGTGGGTGGTTATGGTTTTTCAGATTCAGTTGGAGATTTCACTACGTTCAAAACGCTTACTGCAATTAACCTGGGCGGATTGACTGATGCAGTGATCAACAACACCATCATTACTCCTTACTTCCGGCAGATGAGTGATTCCGTTTTAAGAATCACCGGAGGTTACCTGCAAAAAATCGATTCTGTTTTTTATCTTGTCTGGGGTCATGATTTTGAAGGGCATTACAGCGTGAATGACACGCTCGGTTTTTTTACTCAGCAGTACAGTTATGAAATCCGGAAATTTCAAATTGATGATGACGGAGTGAATCTTTCGATCAGTAATTACGAATCGGAGAAAGACACCAACAATTTCCGCAGAAGAGATTTCAATCTGGTGCCGCAGATTTTTCCAAACGGTGAATACGGACTGACCGGTTTCAGCGGGGTGTTTCAAAAGAATATTAATCTGCCCCACACGAACACGGTTGATATAAAATCTTCCGGCTCAACGATTAATAATTCTGCCACTCAAAATCTTAATCAATATCACACGGCCATTCTTCCTGTTTATGATTCGTCAGGAAATAATATGCATACGATTTTTTTTGGCGGAATGGGTTTGTATCATATTGATTCTGCCACACAACTTGCCGTGATCGATTCGCTTGTTCCGTTTGTGAAAACGATTTCGATGATGACGCGGGAGGCGAATGGAACTATGACTGAATATTCCCTGAATGAAACAATGCCCGGCTTTCTCGGCACCAATGCTTATTTTTTAATTGATCCCGATGCTCCGCAATCGGAGGATGGAATAATAAATCTGAACGGCATCAACGGAAAAACCTTGGTTGGTTATGTGGTTGGTGGAATTGAAAGTCCACTGCCGAACGTCTCGGCCATTGATCCAACCATGACGAACGCATCAAACAGGATTTTTGAAGTTTATCTTGATGATGATACTTCAAACTCGATAGCTGCTCCGGTTGTTGAACCGTTTAAGATCACGGCTTATCCCAATCCGTTCAGAAATAAAACATCAATCAACATCATGCCCGTTCAATCTCAGAAAATTGATGTTGCTGTTCTTAATGCTTATGGACAAAAAATCGAAACGCTTGCGGAAAAATTTTTGCTTAACGACCATTCGAACTTCATCTGGAATGCGCGTAAATATTCTTCGGGCATTTATTACGTTTATGTCAAATCAGGTGATTACGTGAAAATTCAACCGGTTGTGTTGAGTAAATAAAATGGAAATGAAAGAAACGATTTTGCGACTTCAAAAAATATTGGAAACCATTCCGCAGCAGTTGCAACACATCAGCGATGAACAGATGCATGACAAACCACGACCGGAGAAATGGAGCAAAAAAGAAATCATCGGACATCTGATTGATTCCGCGTTCAATAATTACAACCGTTTTATCCGCGCACAATATGAAAACGTACCACATCTGATTTACAATCAGGATGCGTGGAACAATCTCGGCAACTATCAAACACGATTGAACGAAGAAGTGATTGAGCTTTGGCAATTGATCAATCTTCAAGTTCTTCATGCGCTCAAACACATGGATGAAAAGAATTATTCACGCAACTGTGATGTAGGCAGAGACGGAAGCGATTTACGCACCATCGAATGGCTCGCGCATGATTATGTTGATCACGTGGAACATCACCTGCATCAGGTGATTGAGAGTTATGAGATTGGGGAGGCGAATACTTATTTGAAGAAATAGGCATCAATCATTTTTGCACCACCAGTTTCTCTGAATAGAACTTCTCTCCGTCAACAATTTTGACGAAATAAATTCCTGAAGAAATATTCCGAAGATTAATTTCTGCTGATGAAGTGTTTTGAATTTTTTGCTCAAAAACTTCTTCTCCGATGGTGTTGAAGATTTCGAGGGTGGCGTTGATAAAAATGTTGTCAGAGGTTACAGTGAAATGGGAGATTGTGGGGTTGGGATGAATCGACACCATATTTGTAAACGACAAGGGAGAGCTTGAATTATTCAATACGACAGAGCAATTCTTTGAAGTGTCCAAAGCACCGTTTCCACCATTGAAAAGCGCCCAAAGGTTTCCGCATCCGTCCCACCACATTTGAACTGAATGGGAATAATCACAATAATATGTTTCCCCAAGAATTTGAGGAATTCCGGACGCAATTAAACTTGTGTATAACGTTGCCTGATTTAAATAATATGTGTAAATAGTGGTTAAGGTATCAGAAATCTGGATTGTGTCGTTGGCATTAACGGTGACATAATTGAGATCAGGGTATCGCCAGAATTGAACAGAGTTAATCGGCCCGTTAATACTATCAATTTTCAAGTAGATATTCATGCCTGTTACATAAGGAAAGCAATTCTGAGAGAAATTGAATTCATAGTCATAACAACTATCAGGCTGAGGAAAACCTTCTGCACTATCTCTTGATAATGTAACGGTGGTAAATACACCCTGCACTAATTGTTGAGAATAACAGTCAAATGATAACGAAGCCATCAAACCCAAAATCAAAAAAATATTCTTCCATTTCATCTCTATCAAAGCTATTTCGATTTTTTTCAACTCACTCTACATTTTCACCACCTTCACAATTCTTTTTTCATTTCCGTTTCTCACTTCAACAAAATAAACTCCCTGTTGCCAGTTAACAGTTGGCAAAGTGCAGTTGCCGCCAGAAAAAACAGCAGAATAAATTTTTCTTCCGATTGCATCATAAACAGTAAGTAATGATTCTTCATCACACAGCTCGCAGCTTACAACACACAACTCATTAGCTGGAATAGGAAAGATGCTTATTGAATTTAGCACGAGATCGTGAACTGAATTCTGACCACAGGTTTTAACATAAACAGATTCGGTGCTTTCACCGCTGCAGCCGTTGATGTCGGTGAACGAATAGGTGATCTGGTGTGAACCAATCCCCGCAGAGGCAGGATCAAAACTATTTCCTGAGATTCCATTTCCGGAAAAAATTCCGCCAGCAGGATTTCCGGTCAATGTAATTGCGTTGTCATTTGTGCAAAGTGTATCCGGCAATCCGGAAAAAGAAACATTGGGATTGGAATGAACAATCAAATCAATGCTGACAATGCTATCGCAACTATTACTTCCCTGATAGGTTTGAGAATGATTTCCTGAAACATCATACCATGTTCCAAAAATATTTGCTGAATCGCCTTCGCAGATTTCAATATCATTCAAATTGGTTTGATTAATTGGGTTTACAATGAGCGTAACATGAACGATGCTATCACAGCCAAAAGAATTTTGATTGACCTGCGTATAGACTCCTGCTGCTGATTGATAAACTCCAAAGATCAAAGCTGATTCACCTTGGCAAATTTCAATGGGATTCAAATTGATGTCCGTGCCGGAATGAATTTCGAAAGTTTCTGTTGTTGATGTATCGGAGCAAAAACCATTTCCGGCAACAAGATATGCGGAATAACTTCCTGCAGGTAAAGTCAATCCGATATCAGCTGATGAAATAAAATTTCCGTTGATGAAAAGTGAATCATAGCTTGAGTTCTGACTGGAAAGATCAAAGTACACGACATCACCATAGCACACACTCGTGTCGCTCACCGATAGCTGAGGCTGAAAAAAACAATTGATGGTAAAGTTGGAATTGTATTTTGCAAGATATCCATCCTGCGCACCTTGATTGGTGAGTGAATCATTTCCAAAAACGCAAATCTCATTATTTGCACCATTACCAAAAAATCCAACTACATAAGCATTGCCGAGATTGTCGCAACTCACGTAATCATTTCCGCCAGGTGAAATATAATTTCCACCCACTTCGGCAATAAGAACTGTTCCGGTGGCGCTGATCCTGGCAATAAAATTTTGATAGTTGGAATTACCGAGGCCGGGAAGAACAAACGAGTCGAAAAACATTGTGTTTCCCAAATATCCTGCGAGGTAAACATCTGAGTTCTGATCTACAGCAATGCCATTGATCCTGCCCGTTCCGTTTCCGTGATATTCCCTGGTCCACGCACTACTGCCATCAGGTAAAACTTTTTGAAGTAAATGACAATTGACATAAAGCGTACTGATGGTGGTATCGTTCAGCACATGATTTCCTGAGCCATACCATCCGCAAATAAAAATTTCTCCTGCAGGATTAATAGCAATGCCATCTATGAAGTCATCACCGGTTCCGGAATATTCTTTTGCCCAGAGCGCATTACCGAGCGAATCGAACTTGCACAAAAAGCCTTCATAACCCAATGCGGTAATATTGATTGTTCCTCCTATTGTAATTGCACCGTTAAAAATCCCACCCAGATAAGCAGTTCCGTTTTCATCTATGGCTGCACCTGCTGCTCCTTCAATGTAAGTACCGCTTGCAGATTTAGCCCAAGCCAAATCACCATCATCCGAATCAAACATGGCGATGAAAATATCATCACTACCACTGAGCGTTAAGGTGGTAGTTTCAATTGTGAGGTTCACAAAAGCATAGTTACCCGAGAGGATAAGTTGATTGTTGTTGTTGACTGAAATATTTACAGGATAAGCATTGGAAGTTCCCTGTGTAACAAGCTTGCCCCAAACCAAATTTCCGAGCGAATCAATTTTCAGAAGAAATGTTTTGTCATTCCCTGTGCCCGTGAACGAAAACGTATCATACACAACCGGATTTGTGCTTCGCGAATATCCTGCTACATAAATGAATCCGAGAGAATCGGTGGTTAGGGTGTATGCTGCATCATTTGCATTACCACCGAATCTTCTTGCCCATTTATAATTTCCCTGGTCATCATAGCGCGCAATAAAGCCGTCATCATAAGTTGCATTGCCGACAAAAAATGTATCCGGAAAATTTATCGTCCCTTGATAGCGACCGGTGATATAAACACTTCCGAGATTATCGGCTTTCACGCCAAGTACATTTTGGTTATCGGGTCCAAAAATTGAACGCGCCCAATCCCAATCCTGCGCGAACGCGCTATTGAAAAGAAAGAAAAAAATTCCTGTAATCAGAATAGTCAAACGGTTTTTCATGCGTGCTGAATAAGTTGGTTCGGTTAGGAAAGGGACTGAAGATTACTGAATCACTAATTTCTGTGAATGAGAATTTGTGCCGTCACTTAGTTTGATAAAATAAATTCCCGCGTTCCAGTTGGCAGTCGGCAGTGAGCAGTTGGCAGTTGAGAATGAAGTGGAGTAAATTTTTTCTCCGCTAACATTGAACACCTCAAGAAAAATTTTCTTTCCATCACAAGTCTCACATCTCACATCACATATCGTTGAAGCCGGATTGGGATAAACAGAAATTTCAAAATCATTTTGCGCAACATTATTAATCCCCGTCATCGTTTTCAATCTTGTTGAATAAACCCCGGTGCCATGTGTTGCCACCACCACATATCCATCATGGCTTCGTGACTTCACCATATTGATAATGGAATTGCCGATCACATCTTCCCCTTCCATTTGCCAAACAGTATTGGAATCATCCAGTTCAGTGGTAGAAAATAATCCGATCGAAGTTCCGGCATAATAAATTATTGAATCACTCATGTTGAGCATCTCCACCCAGAAAACGGCAGGCCCATCACCTGTTCCATCTTCATTTTCTTCGAGATTCCCGCTCACGTGTGTGAATGTTTGTCCGCCATCAGTGGAATGGAAAATACTTTTCTTCTTGTAGTTGGAATAGGAAACGAGCAAATCATCCGCATCAAATTCGTTCACCGCAATGCTGCTGATATAACCGGTTGAAAGTTGCCCCGCTCCGATTTCTGTTTTCACATTTAATCCGAAAGTGAGACTGTCCAAACGGAAAAGATCACCGAGAGAAGATCCGTAATACAAAACATTCCTGTCCTCAGGTGACATGTTGAGGCAGGTGATTGAAGAATTTAATCCGCTATTGGTGTTTGAAAATTTTGTCCAGTTGCTGTCAATTGGATCGTTCATCAAACCGGTGATGGGCAGTTCATTCAGTCCGTCATTTTTCCAGATATATTTTCCTGATGCGAAATACATGATGTCATCGTCAACGGGATCAAGAATAAATGGCGAAATAAAAATGTATCCGCCACCACCAAGCGGATCAATGCGCGAATAACTTTCCAGATTCCCGTTTGCATCGAGCGTGCATTTAAAAACACGACCACTCTGCTTGCTCATATAAACGTAATCACCACTGTGTGTGAATGAACAATAGGAGCCATCACCAAATAATACCCATGTCCACGGATCGGTATCATCCGAATTATTGGTGAACAATGTTCCGTTGTCCTGCAATCCTCCGAGAATTAAATCGCTGGAAGTTTCGCCCGGTTCAATGGCGCAGGTATAAAATTGTGTGGTTACATAACCGTTATTCATCGACAGCCAGATGGGAGGTGACGCCATGCAATCATCGGTTCGATAAACACCCCCATCATTTCCGTTGTAAAGAATATTCGGATTTGAAGGATGAAAAAATAATCCATGTTGATCAGGATGATGCTCAGGCCAAACGAGCGTGAACATTCCTGTTGTGTCGCATTGATATCCTCCGATCCATGCGCTGCTGTCATCCGTTGCAAATCCATCCATCGAGCGATAAATATTTGTGCCTCCAAGAAAAACAGCATCAGCATCATTCGGCTTTACGGCTATACACAAATCATAAGAACCTTGAGAATTGAAATAACCGAAATCGCGGTTGTTGTAATGACATTCGAACGAAGGAATATTTGCGGTGCGGTTTGTCCACTGTCCGCCTGCACCGCTTCCGTCACCGCTCAGATAAGTGTATTTCCAAAAGATGTGATCGTGAGTTCCTCCATTCGGAACTTCCGCCAAAAAATAAATTACGTTTTCATCCGTAGGCGCATACGCCATTACTGTTCTTGAAAAAGTATTGGGCCAACTGCCGGGAGTTATTTCAACCCAATTTTCTCCGTCAACAGATCGCCATAAACCTTTCACCGCGTTTCCGTTTACTGCGGCATATTTTACTCCGCCCGGTGTGATGATGATATTTGAATAAGCGGCATTCCCCATGGAAGTATCAATTCCCAAAACAGAAGTCCATGAATTTCCACCGTCCGTGCTTTTTGAAATTCCGCTGATCACCGCGGCATAAACATGATCTTCATTGGCGACAGTCGGATCGGTAACGATGTTCCATACAAAATCAAAATCACCTGTGGTGTACATGGTAGTCGGTGAGTTGGATTGCGTGGATGCAAGCGGAGTCCACGACTGACCGCTGTCTGTTGATTTGAAAATTCCATTGCCGCTGTACTGAGTTGCATAACCCACTCCGCTCACCACTCCGTAATATTCTCCCGTTCCTGAATACCAAACATTTTCGTGACCGGCTCTTTTATCCTGCGCCACACAGGTTACACTTTGCATTTCACCGGGCGAGGTTGTTTTATTCCACGAAGCACCGCCATCCACAGACCGCCACATGCCACCGGTTACTCCACCGGCAAGTAAAATATTTTCATCTGTGATGTCAAAAGTGAAAGCGCGTGTTCTTCCGCCAATATTGTAGGGTCCGCGCGGAATCCATGTGGTGCTTGATGAAGATTTTTTTGAAGCAGCTTTTAATTTTTCTGCAAACGCCAATTCATGTTGACGCATATCGGATGGAATCAATCCTGTTTCGGGATCGGCCAAACGCATCTGGTCATATTCCAATCTTGATTGGGGATTTTCTAATCCCGAAAATGATTCAGCGGATTGTTTTGCCTGATGAGAGCAGGAAGAGATTAAAATACAGAATGCGAAAAGAGAAATGGAAAGATGCTTCATGGTTGAATGGGTTATGAAGCGAAATTAAGATTTGCTCAGGTCTTAGGTCGCGCAGCGTATGAAACCCTGCGCTAAGGAATGGTGTGTAATTTTTCAGCGTAGCGATGGGTTTCAATACCCATCGCGAATTGCGCGACTGCGCAGTCGCGCAGGGTATGAAACCCTGCGCTATGGATGGGTTTTAATACCCATCGCGGGTAATGTAATTTTCCGATTCAATCAAATTCTGTCATGGGTCAAACCTATCATTCGTTATGGATTCATTTTGTTTGGAGCACAAAAAAGCGACAGCCGTTAATTTCAAAAGATTGGAAATGGAAACTCTATAAAAAGTTTAAGGAAATCAGTGATGATCACAAATATCATCTTGATCACGTTAACGGAATTGAGGATCACGTTCATTTACTGACGGAGTTGAATCCTAAATTTTCCCCTTCGGAGGTTGTCAAGGATTTAAAAGGGATCAGTTGGAGATGGATCATTGATTCACATCTTGCCGCGGATGATTATTTTGAATGGCAGGATGGATTTGCCGCATTCTCTGTAAGCCCTTCAAATCTCCAGCAAGTCAGGAAATATATTCAAAATCAGGAAGCACATCACCGCCAACAATCCTTCGCTGATGAATTGAAATGGATGCGGGAGATTGCGAAAACTCTTCCGTAGCGATGGGTTTAATACCAATCGCGGATGAATCATTGTCATCGCGGTTGCATTTTCGCACAGGGTATGAAACCCTGCGCTAAGGAAAGGTGCGTAATTTTTCTCAGTAGCGATGGGTTTAATACCCATCGCGCATATCATTTTTGCACCACCAGCTTCTCCGAATAAAATTTCTCCCCATCTGTTAGTTTGACAAAATAAATTCCGGAAAAAATATTTGATGGAAGATTTATTTCTGCGGTGGATGTGTTTTGAATTTTCTGCTCAAAAACTTTTTCTCCGATGGTGTTGAAGATTTCAAGAGTTGCGTTGGTCAAAATGTTTTCCGATGTGATGGTGAAATGGGAGGTGGTGGGGTTGGGGGTAAGAAAAAATGAAGAATGAAATTTCATTTCTTCAATTGATGAACACACTTCTACATAAACCGAGTCCGTAACTGAAGTTGTGCAATTATCAGAATTTGTGACGGAATATGTTATGATGTGCAAGCCGGGGCCTGCAAGAATCGGGTTAAAGGAATCAAAAGAAATTCCTGGACCTTGAAAGAGACCGCCAGAGGGATAACCGTCAAGAGGAAAATATTGGTCAATCAAACATGTAGTATCAGGCAAAGATTGAAAGCTTACATAATCACCGGAGACATAAATATTCATCGAAAACGATCCCCCACACCCGGAAGAATCATAATATGAATATTCGATCATGTGATTTCCTATGGATCCGGATAACGATGGGTAAAAAATATTGTTAATGATTCCCTGGCCAAGAAAATTTCCGCCATTTGGGTATCCGATTAGATTAACTGAATCACCCTGAAAGCAAACAGTGTCAGGACAGCTATTGCAATAAATCATAACTCCACATGAGGAGCAATTAATTGTATGTGCAAATTGTACTGAAAGGAGAATTGTATCCAAAGCAATACCCAACGTGTCCGAAGGCAAATAACTTGAAACAATTGTTTGAGTTCCTGATGTTACAGTAGTTACATTCTCATAGCATTCTGAATTTCCAAATTCGTCTGTCTTAATGAGGTACATATCGAGCTTGCCAGCTCCGTAGGCGTTCGTATTTAATGCTACTAAGATTCCGCCATCCGTGCAGATTTCAATTGATTGTGGGTACTCGAATTCTTTACTGCCATAGGTTTTTCCCCATTCAGGATTGCCAATAGAATCAATTTTTAAGAGATAGTTATCATAATCACCAGCGCCAAAACTGGTGCTGCTACCGGCAATAATGAATCCGTAATCACTTGTAATTTGTAAATCATGTGCTGCGTCATTTCCAATTCCACCATAGCTTCTGGTCCACAAAGTGTCGCCAACAGAGTTTGTTTTAACAACGTAAATGTTCCTTTCAGAAATCCATGAGGGATACATCGAACCGGCAAGGATAAGGTCTCCGTTGTTGGTTTGCCTAACAACATTTGCCGATCGCCAATTGCCTGGACCTCCGAAAGTTTTAGTCCAAAGAAGATTCCCGAGCGAATCAGTCTTCATCAAAAAAGCGTCATCATGTGCTGAATTGAGTAGACTTCCACAAAAGACATAACCGTAATCGCTCGTTTGCTCAATGGAAAAAGCATATTCGGAGCCATAAGCGATAAAAAACTTGGTCCAAATGGTATCACCATATATATCTGTTTTAATGAGACAAACAGCGCTTGTACTATCTGAGAAACCATGACGATCAGCTAATATCATCAAGTCTCCGTCAAAGGTTTGAATAATGTCCCGCACATAATCATCACCTTCTTCAACAAAAATTCTTGACCAAAGTATGGCGCCATTTTTATCAGATCTTATCAACAAAATATCGTGCTCGAAGCCAATACTTCCCATGATTACATATCCGCTATCTGACAATTGAATGATTTCATTACCAAGAACGGGTTCATTGCAGCCCCATACATTGGTCCATGTGGTATCCCCATATTGATTTAACTTGACTAAATAAATGTTAGTGTGTCCATCCGAGGCGGTATCCTTCCCACCTATCGCGATGTAACCACCATCAAAAGTTTGCTTTGCTGAATAACAAACATCCCAACCACTTCCTCCATACGTTTTTTGAAACATCACCTGCCCCTCCAAATCAAAACTGATTGCAGCCAATAAGATCAAAAACAGAAAAGAGTTTTTCAATTTCATCTCTATCAAAGCTAAGATGAATTTGAGAGAAGTGAGTAGTTGCTTTTGGGAGGGATGCAGAATCTCAGTAGTTTTGAAATGTAAAAATCAAATTTATGGAATACAGCTTCACAGATTTCCCACGCATCAGCACCAGTCAATCCATTGCGTTAGGCAAGCCGCATATTGCAGGAACACGCATAACAGTCGCTGCTTTGCTTGCTTATCTTGCCGGTGGAATGACAGAAAAGCAAATTCTTAAAGAATTTCCAAAGCTCGATCATGAGGACATCAAACAGGCATTGTCATTTGCGAGTGCCATGATTAAATAATTTTCTGCAATCATTTGGAACTTCAACCATCTTCCTTTTACATTTGCCAACACAAAATCAAAAACGAAAGATGATAAACACATTCATAAACCAAGTTGGACTATGCTACACACCGTCACCGGTAGTGGATGTTGACCGACTTTTAAAGCCGTGCAAAACGCGTTTTATGTTGATGTGATGATCATCAAAAAATAAACGAAAGCCGCGGCAGGAAACTGACCGCGGCTTTTTTTTGGAAGAAAAGTTCGCCACCAAAACACTAAAACACAAAAGGAATATAAAATCTTGTTTGGGTGATTTGGCGCTTTGGTGGCAAAATGAATTTTTGGTTTTGCTTTTATTCGATAATTCGTAACAAGATTAGATATTCGATGATTAGAAATTTATTTCGTCTTTACAAACTTCTCGGCAAATGGCAGATGCGCTACACGGTTGCTGCAATGCTGCTGACCGTTGGCATGCTGTTCCGCACAATGGAGCCGCGCATATTGCAATTGGTGGTGGATGATGCTGTGGTGCCATTGACCAATTCAGTTCAGTCGGCCGAAGAAAAAAAAGATTTCGTCCACGCGATATTTTACCGGATGACTCCGGTTTTGAATACAGAGAATGTGGGCATCATTCTTCTTTTGCTCGGGTTGATGTATCTCATCATTTCCATTTTGCGCGGAAGTTTTATCATGACCGCTAGCTCGCTTTCTGCATCAAGCACGGAGAAAGCAGTCAAGGCTTTGCGCGATCGTTTGTTCAATCATATTCAGTTGCTGCCGCTGAAATATCATCATGAAATTTCTGCGGGCGAATTGATTCAGCGCAGTACAGGTGATATGGATACGGTTCGCAGATTTCTTTCCACCGAAGTGGTTGAAATGATTCGCCTCACCGCACTTTTTATTTTCTGCTTTGCGATGATGGCGATGGTTCATCTTCAGTATGCAATTCTATCAGTGATGTTTGTCCCTGTGGTGGTCGGCATCGGATTAATGTTTTTTAAACGCGAAGGAAAAGTATGGGAAGAACACGAAGCAGAATCGGACAAACTGAACGACATCATCCGCGAAAATCTGAACGGCATTCGCGTGGTGAAAGCATTTGCGAATGAAGATCATGAGATGAAACGCTTTGATGCGCAGAACAAACGCAAGCTGAAAATCGGATTGAAACATGTTTTGCTGCACACTTATTTCTGGCCAATTTCTGACGGATTGATTTTTGCGCAGGTCGGAATCGGAATGCTGGCGGGAGGATATTTTGCATTGCAGGGAGAAATTACGCTTGGCGAACTGCTCAGTTTCTTCACTTATATGCTGATGCTGGTTTGGCCCATGCGGCAACTTGGTCGCGTGTTGTCGCAAACCGGAATGGCGGCAGTTGCCATGGGGCGCATTTATCAAATCTTCGATGCACAGGAAGAAACGGATGAAGGAAAAATCATTCAGCAGAATTTTAAAGGTGAGATTGAATTCAGAAATATTTCGTTCCGTTATAACGGCAAACAGGATCATGATGTGCTGCATAATCTGAGTTTCAAAATCAAGGCAGGAGAAAAAATTGCGTTCGTGGGTCCGGCAGGTGCAGGCAAATCAACGATCATCAAATTGCTGACGAGATTTTATGAGCCTGATGAAGGAGAAATTCTGATTGACGGAATCAATATCAAACAGTTTTCAAAGGATCTGTTGCGACAGAAAATCGGAGTGGTGTTGCAGAAGCCATTTTTGTTTTCAACCAGCATCAAGGAAAATATTGGTTACGCGGTGGATCAATTGCCTGATGACGAACTGGAACATGTTGCCTCCATTGCAAGTATTCATGAAGTACGACACATGTTCTCTGACGGATATGATACAATGGTTGGAGAAAAAGGTGTAACGCTTTCCGGAGGACAAAAACAACGTGTGGCGCTGGCAAGAACACTTGCATCAAAACCGGATATTCTGGTGATGGATGACACCACATCGGCAGTTGACACGGAAACAGAATTTGAAATCATGGAACGCATGCAGAATTTGATTCGTGAAAAAACAACCATCATCATTTCACATCGAATTACTTCAACTGAAATGGCTGACAGAATTTTTGTGATTATGAATGGAAAAATTTCAGAACAGGGAACACGACTGGAACTGATTCAACGCGATGGATATTACCGCGAGATTCATGAATTGCAGTCGGCATTGGAAAGCGAAATAGAAATTGAAAAACAATGAACACCACAACCATACAATTAACTGACAAAAGTTTTGAAGGCAAACGGCAGCTATTGCCTTTTCTGAAACGGATTTTCACGCAAAGTTTTCGTTACCGGAAATGGAGCGTGATCATGATCATTACCGTGATGATGGTTGCGGTAGTGGATTCGTTATTCCCTTTGCTCTGGTCATATTTTTTGGATGATATTGTTATTCCTACGCTGCAATCCGGGAGCGGTGAAGTGAATATTTTCTCCGGAAAATTTCTGGAATTCATCATTCTGTTTTCTGCAATGACCGTTTTTAATCTTCTTGCGGTCGGGGTTTTTATTTATGCAACAGGACAGATTCAGGAGCGCGTTCTTTATGATTTGCGCAACATGATGTTCAACCGCTTGCAGGAACTTTCATTTTCATACTATGACCGTTCAGCCATCGGCTGGCTGATTTCGAGAATTTCCTCAGATACAGATCGCGTGGCAGAATTAATTTCCTGGGGATTTCTCGGTTTTATCTGGGGCGTGTTTGCAATCAGCTTCAGCGCAGTGATGATGTTTCTGTATAGCTGGAAACTGGCAATACTCGTGATGCTCAGTGTGCCGTTGATGTTTTTGATTTCGATGCGTCTGAGAACACTGATCGTAAAATATTCCAGACTTGCACGCAAACTCAACAGCGACATGACTGCGAGTTACAACGAGAATATCAATGGAGTTGAAGTAAACAAGAGCACAGCCCAGGAGGAAAAAGCGGGAAGAAAATTTTCTGTCATCAGTTCTGCGATGCGAAACGCATCTTACAAAGCGTCATTCTATTCTGCCATCTTTTTTCCAATGGTCATTATGGTGGGATCGCTGGCAGTTATTGCAGTGATTTATTTCGGTGGAAAAATGTCGCTAGTTAGCCATGCTGCAATCAGTATCGGCACACTCGCTGCTTTTTTCAGCTATGCACGTTTCATTTTTGAACCAATCACAGACATTACAAATTTTTATGCGATGGCGCAGAACTCTCTTTCTGCAGGCGAAAGAATTTTTTCTTTGATTGACGAGAAGCCTGATATGGTTGATTCGGTTAACGCAAGGGATTTTGCTTCGATTAACGGAGAAATTGAATTCCAGGACGTCACTTTTTCTTATGTGAACAACAGAAATATTCTCGAGCATTTCAATTTGAAAATCAAAGCCGGGGAATCCATTGCGTTGGTTGGTCCTACGGGTGAAGGAAAGACCACGATCACCAGTTTGGTTTGCCGTTTTTATGAACAGCAATCCGGAAAAATTCTGATTGACGGAGTAGATTTTCGTGAAAAGACTTTGCACAGTTTCCGCGATCAGTTGGGAGTGATTTTACAGACACCGCATTTATTCAACGGAACGATTCGTGAAAATGTAGTTTACGGGAAACTGAATGCAACTCAGGAGGAAATTGAAACTGCTATGAAAATGATTGGCGCGGAAGAGTTCATCGCAAGGCTGGATGAACCGTCAGGCGCTGAAGGTGCGAATCTCTCAAATGGAGAAAAACAATTGATTGCATTTGCAAGAGTGATTCTGAAAAACCCACGCATCCTCATTATGGATGAAGCAACATCTTCTGTTGATACGATTGCAGAAGCAAAAATTCAAAAAGGAATTTCCAATCTGATTAAGGGAAGAACTTCGATCATCATTGCACATCGCTTGTCAACGATCAGAAACTGCAATCGCATTCTGGTGATCAAACAAGGCGAAATTGAAGAAGAGGGATCGCACGATGAGTTGATAAAATTGAAGGGACACTATTATGAGTTGTACACGCGACAATCCAGAAAGTAGATTTGAGATGTGAGACATGAGATATAGGACAGGAAGTAAGACCTGCAATATCTGCCAGTCCAATGTCTCAAATCCCATATCGGTTATTACATTCGCTGTCATGAACAAGAAAATTCTCCTCTTCGGCTCCGGTGAACTTGGAAAAGAGTTTGTGATCGCAGCAAAACGATTAGGTCAGTATGTAATTGCAGTTGACTCTTATAATAATGCCCCCGCGCAGCAAGTTGCAGATGAGCGCGAAGTAATAGATATGTTGAATGGAAATTTACTGGATGAAGTTGTTGCTAAGCACAAACCCGATTTCATTGTCCCTGAGATTGAAGCGATACGCACCGAACGCTTTTATGAATATGAAAGGCAAGGAATTCAGGTTGTACCGAGTGCTCGCGCTGCCAATTTTACAATGAACAGAAAAGCCATTCGCGATCTTGCTTCAAAGGAATTGATTTTGAAAACGGCTAAATACGAATATGCTTCAACTCCTGAAGAATTCAAAACTGCGATTCAGAAAATCGGAATTCCGTGTGTAGTAAAACCATTAATGTCATCTTCCGGCAAGGGGCAATCAGTTGTAAAAGCAGAAAGCGATATTGAAAAATCATGGGATTATGCGTTGAAGGGTTCGCGCGGAGATTTGATGGAGGTGATCGTTGAAGAATTCATTCAGTTTGAAAGTGAGATTACATTGCTCACCGTTACACAGAAAAATGGAACAACACTTTTTTGTCCGCCCATCGGTCATCGTCAGGAGCGCGGGGATTATCAGGAAAGCTGGCAGCCTCACAACATGAGTGAACAACAATTATATCATGCACAGGAAATGGCGGATAAAGTGACTCGTGCTTTAACAGGCTTCGGAATTTGGGGCGTTGAATTTTTTCTTACCAAAGATTCTGTTTACTTCTCCGAACTTTCACCAAGACCACATGATACAGGAATGGTCACTCTTGCAGGAACTCAAAACTTCAACGAGTTTGAATTGCATCTTCACGCAGTGCTTGGAATTCCGATTCCGGAAATTACTTTAGAGCGTGCAGGAGCAAGTGCGGTGATTCTTGCGACTGACAAAAAAGAAAATCCAACTTATACGGGGGTTGAAGAAGCTGCTTCGCAAAAAAAATGTGACGTTCGCATTTTCGGAAAACCGTCAACACGTCCTTATCGGAGAATGGGAGTTGTGGTAACCTGGGACAAGCCGGATGCGGACACAACAATTCTCAGAAAACGAGCAAATGAAATTGCCACGTTGATAAAAGTAAATTGACGGGTTAAACAATTTTTGTTCAATTTGCAGCGTTATAACATTGAAAATCTGAAATGAAAAAATCACGTTCCATAATTATCCTCATAATTCTTGCCTTGACTATGTCATTGATGCAATCCTGTGCAAAAAGAGATTGCAACGGGAAAAAACTTCACAAACTCAATAACGGAATGTATATGTGAGGTGAGTACTTTGAATAGCTTCACTTCATGCAGAAGGAAAGTCTTCTGATTGTCATAATCAATTTACTATCACAAAATGGTTGCCCGTTCTGAACTTCCAGATTGATTTTTGAAAATCAGAAAAATCAATTCGCCAATTCGCTCATGAATTTAATGTGCATCAGCCGGATTTCGGTTTCTGTATAACCGCCTTCCTGCAATTCTGCATGCGCTTTGCGTAGATTGAAATCCTGCTGTTTGCGGAAGTATGTAAAAATTTCTTCGCGTTGTTCTTCATCCAGAATATCGTTGATATAATAATCAAGATTTACACGCGTTCCTGATGAAACAATCGTTTCAATTTCTTCAAGCAGTTCATCCATTTTTATTCGTTTGCTCTGTGCAATTTCTTCAAGAGAAAGTTTGCGGTCGATATTCTGAATGATAAAAATTTTACTTCCTGATTTATTGACAATGGATTTAAGCGTGAAATCCATCGGGCGATCAATATCATTTTCCTCTACATATTCCTGAATGGCTTCCAGAAAAGGTTTACCATATTTAACTGCCTTACCTTTCCCTACTCCACTCATATTGGTGAGTTCTTCCAGCGTTAATGGAAAACGTGTTGCCATTTCTTCCAATGATGTCTCATCAAATATGATATAGGGGGGAAGTTTGTGCTGTCGCGCAATTTGATTGCGCAGATCTTTCAGCAGTTTCATTAAGCCCGGATCTAATACAGTGCCTTCAGAACTCGTTGCAATTTCTATTTCTTCATCATCTTCTTCGCTTGTTACATATTGATGATTCAAAGTGACCATTATAGAGTGCGCCTTCTTGAGAAATTTGCTTCCTTCAGGTGTCACCTTCAACACACCATATTGTTCAATTTCACTTCGCAGCAAACTGTTGAGCAACGCCTGACGTACCATGGAATTCCAGAAATGTTCATCATGTCCTTTTCCGATTCCAAACATGCTGACTTTATCATGACCATAATCTCGAACATCCTGAGATTTTTTTCCGAGCAATACATTTACAATATGTGAGATTTCATGATTTTCTTCCGTCTCCATCACCGCTTTGATCACACTCTTGAGGTAATCTTTTCCTTCCTGTTGTTCTTTTGGATTAATGCAATTGTCGCATTTGCCGCAATCTGCCTGTTTGTATTTTTCTCCGAAATAATTCAGCAAGAATTTTCTTCGACACACTCCCGTTTCTGCATAAGCGGATGTTTCCTGAATCAACAACTGACCGAGTTCACGTTCAGCTACAGGTTTATCACGAAGGAATTTTTCGAGTTTAGCTAAATCTTTATAACTGAAATAAGTGATACACTTGCCCTCCATTCCATCGCGGCCGCCACGGCCTGTTTCCTGATAATAATTTTCAATCGACTTTGGAATATTAAAGTGAATGACAAAACGGATATCAGGTTTGTCAATTCCCATTCCGAAAGCGATGGTTGCGCAAATCACATCAATGCGTTCCATGAGAAAATCGTCCTGTGTGGTTGACCGCACATCTGCATCCAATCCTGCGTGGTAGGGAGATGCTTTGATTCCATTCACCAAAAGATTTTTTGCCAATTCTTCGGTTGATTTACGACTGAGGCAATATATAATGCCCGACTTACCGGAATTCTTTTTGATAAAACCAATGATGTCTTTGAGCACCGCGGTTTTATCGCCCTTGGGTTTTACTTCATAATAAAGATTCGGGCGATTGAATGAGGAAATAAACACCTGCGGATCGCGCATGCGCATATTCTTGATAATGTCTGATTGAACTTTTGGTGTTGCAGTTGCAGTCAACGCCATTACGGGAATTTTCTCGTCAATCTCGTCAATCATACTTCTGATCTGACGATATTCAGGTCTGAAATCATGACCCCATTCAGAAATACAATGTGCCTCATCAACCGCAACAAAAGAAATTTTTATATCTCTGAAAAAATCAAGGTTTTCTTTTTTCGCCAGCGTTTCCGGTGCTACATAAAGAATTTTTGTTCTGCCGGTCATCAAATCCGCTTTCACTTTTTTCTGTTGTGTTTTGGTGAGCGATGAATTGAGAAAGTGTGCAATGTTCTCCAGACTGCTGTATGATCGGAAAAGATCAACCTGGTTTTTCATCAACGCGATGAGTGGAGAAACAACAATAGCAGTACCGTCAAGTACAACTGCGGGAAGCTGATAACATAATGATTTTCCACCACCCGTTGGCATGATCACGAAAGTGTCATTTCCATCGAGCAAGGACTTAATTACCTTTTCCTGTGTTCCTTTAAAATTGTCGAAGCCAAAAAATTGTTTGAGCGTTCCCTTCAAATCGGTCGTAGCAACCATAATCTCTAAATACTTAAACGGTTAAAACTGAATTATTCTAAATTTACTGCGTGCATCCAACGAATCCATTTCTAATGAGGCGGAAAATTTGCGTGGTGGCTGTAAAAATTCCTTTCTATAGATGGACAAAAAGCCAAACTGGTTGGTTTTTTTATCGGGAACACGAAGATAATCTAAGTAAGCAAACTTGACGGGTTTATTATGGCAAAAAGCAATGATTTTGTAGTGATCATGGCGGGGGGAATCGGAAGCCGCTTTTGGCCCGATAGCAGAGTAGCCAAGCCCAAACAGTTTCTTGATATTCTCGGCACCGGAAAGAGTCTCCTGCAAATGACTTATGACCGGTTCAAGCAGATTTTCCCGAAGGAAAACATATTCGTCATCATCAATTCCATGTATGAGAGCATCACGCAGAAGCAATTGCCTGATCTTAAAAAGGAAAATTTGTTAAAAGAACCGATGCGCAGAAATACCGCACCGTGCATTGCTTATGCCTGTAATGCTATTGTCAATATCAATCCCGAAGCAAATATTGTGGTGGCTCCCTCTGATCACATTGTGATGAAGGAATCTGCATTTTTCGATTCCATCAAACGTGGCCTCAAATTCGTAAAATCGCATGATGCCCTCCTCACCTTGGGCATTACACCAAGCAGGCCCGACACAGGATACGGATATATTCAAATAGAAGAAGAGGAACGTGAGCACGGCATTCATAAGGTCAAAACATTTACGGAAAAACCCACGTTGGAAATTGCCAAATCATTTTTAAAGAGCGGAGATTTTCTTTGGAACTCCGGAATTTTTGTATTCAATGTGATTTCGATGCTCGAAGCATTCAGAACATACCAGCCGGAAATTCATGATGCTTTCGAAGATATTCGCAACAGCCATACTGCTTATCTCGATGAAAAGGTGATTACCAATGCTTACTCGCATTGCACGAATATTTCCATTGATTATGGCGTAATGGAAAAAGCGAAAAACGTTTATGTTATTCCTGCACGATTCGGTTGGTCTGATCTGGGGACATGGGGTTCGCTCTACGAACATCGAGATAAAGATTATCTCGGCAATGCAGTACAAGGAAAAAACGTGGTGATTTATGATGCTTCTAACTGTATGGTGATGGCTCCTGATCAAAAATTGGTCGTGCTGCAGGGACTGGAAGATTTTATTGTGATAGACACGGGTGATGTTTTGCTGATTATTAAAAAATCGAATGAACAGGAAATAAAAGATATCACTGCGGATATTAAGAGGCAGAAAGGAGAGAAGTTTCTATAAAATTTTCCAACTGAGGATTTGTGATTTGAATGAAAAACATTACGACTGTAAGATCAAAACTTCCACATGTTGGAACAACGATATTTAGTGTTATTTCAAAACTTGCTGATGAAGACGGAGCGATAAATCTCGGTCAGGGTTTTCCTGATTTCTCACCCTCACCGAAGCTGGTTGAACTGGTAAATCAGAAAATGAAAGATGGTTATAATCAATATGCACCAATGCCGGGAGTGATGAAACTTCGTGAAGCCATTGCTGAGAAAATTGAAAAACTATACAACGCGAAAATCAATCCCGAAACAGAAGTAACCGTTACTGCCGGAGCAACCCAAGCCATTTTTACTGCAATTACTGCCTTGGTGAATGCGGATGACGAGGTGATTGTAATTGAACCGGCCTATGATTGTTATGTTCCTGCTATCCAACTCAGTGGTGGAATCCCGATTCATTTGACAACTGAATATCCTGATTACAAAATCAATTGGGAGTCAGTAAAAAAACTGGTAAGTCAAAAAACAAGACTTATCATCATCAATACTCCTCACAACCCAACCGGATCAGTGATGAACAAGTCAGACTTGAAGCAACTCGAAAAAATTACACGCAATTCTGACATTTTTATTTTGAGCGATGAGGTGTATGAGCATATTCTTTTTGATAAACAACAACATCAATCTGTTTTGCGATATCCTTCTCTTGCCGAACGAAGTATCGCTGTTTTTTCATTCGGCAAAACCTACCATCACACAGGTTGGAAGATCGGTTATGCGGTTGCTCCTGAATATTTGATGAAGGAATTCCGCAAAGTGCATCAGTTCAATGTTTTTTGCACGAACTCACCGATGCAATATGCGCTGGTGGATTTCATGAAAGAGAAAGATGAATACCTGAAACTGAATTCCTTTTATGAAGAGAAACGAAATCATTTCAATCAATTAGTTGGCAAGAGCAGGTTTAGTTTGAAACCTTCAGCCGGCACTTATTTTCAGTTGCTTGATTATTCCAAAATCAGCAATGAGGCGGATAAAGATTTTGCTGTTCGCATAATCAAAGAAAATGGTGTTGCCGCCATCCCTGTTTCTGTTTTTTACGGAAACAACATGGATTCAAAAGTTTTGCGTTTTTGTTTTGCCAAGTCCGCGGATACACTTGAAAAAGCAGCAGAGCGATTATGCAAGATCTGAAAATTACCATCATTCAGTCCTCGCTTCATTGGGAAGATATTGATGCAAACCTTTCCATGTTTGAAGAAAAGATTCAAAGCATTTCAGAACAAACTGATTTAATTGTACTTCCGGAAATGTTTAACACCGGGTTTACCATGAATGCGGAGAAGCTCCATGAAAACATGGATGGAAAGACAATGACATGGATGAGAGAAATTGCGCGAAAAACGAATGCCGCAATTACGGGAAGTTTAATTATTCGGGAGGCAGATAATTTTTATAACCGGTTGATCTGGATGCAACCGGACGGTATATTTAAGTACTACGACAAGCGACATTTATTCCGACTCGCGAACGAACAAAAATTTTATTCTGCGGGAAAAGAAAAACTCATCGTTGAATTAAATGGCTGGAAAATCTGTCCGATGATTTGTTATGATTTGCGGTTTCCGGTTTGGAACAGGAATGCCGATGGATATGATTTGCTGCTGATTGCTGCCAATTGGCCGGAGAAAAGAATTTATGCGTGGAAACAGCTACTGGTTGCGCGCGCTATTGAAAATGAAAGTTTTGTTATTGGAGTTAGTTGCGTTGGAATTGATGGAAATGAAATTCAACTTTCGGGTGCTTCATCGGTGATTGATTACGAAGGAAAAATTTTATGGCAGGCGGAACAGGAGCAAGCAATCAAAACCATTTCATTGAGCAAAGATGATTTAGTGAAATGGAGAAGAACATTTCCGTTTTGGAAAGATGCGGACCGTTTTAAAATTGAGGATTGAGAAAAATGGAAATTGACGAATTGAAACTCAAACAAGACTGGTTCAAATTGCGCCTGAAGCTGAAGTTAAAATTTGGCAGACTGCCGGACATGAATGCTGTACTTTTTCTGATTGGCATGAATGAAGTTGGTCAAATCAAAAAAGTATTTTCGAAGGAAGAAAAACAGGATTTGATGCATGTGGCGGTTTGTGTTTTACTCAGCCGAAATGGTTATTATGAGTTCGAAAAAAATGATGAGGACGGCTGGCCGCATTACAAGCCTACCTCGATGCTGCCCAAAATGAATTTGGAAGAACAAGAATTACTTTTGAAAATCAATATTCTACATTATTTTGAAAACCAAAACATGAATTGAAAATGAAAAAAATCGTTCTCCTTTTGTTTGTTGCTGTATTACTTTATGGTTGTGGCGAAACCGAAGAACTGGTGGTTATTCATACGGATCAGGGCGATATCAAAATCCGTTTGTATGATGAAACGCCACAGCACAAAGCAAATTTCATCAAACTCGTCAATGAAAAATATTATGACGGAAGTCTTTTCCATCGCTGCATTAAAGATTTCATGATACAGGGTGGGGATCCGGATTCAAAAACGGCAACACCAGGTCAAATGCTTGGCAACGGTGGACCTGGTTATACCGTTCCTGCTGAGTTTGTTGACAAATATTTTCATAAAAAGGGAGCTCTTGCTGCTGCAAGAATGGGCGATAATGTGAATCCTAAGAAGGAATCAAGCGGTTCACAGTTTTATCTTGTACAGGGTAAGAAATATACCGATGCTGAACTGGATATGATTCAACAATCCTCAGGGAAAACATATACTCCTGAACAACGCAATATTTATAAAACAATCGGAGGCACGCCATTTCTTGATCACGGCTACACTGTTTTCGGTGAGGTCGTTGAAGGATTAGATGTGATTGATAAAATTGCTGCACTCCATTGTGATCAATCCAACCGCCCGCAAACAGATGTAAAAATGACGATGGAAATTATCAAGCAGAAAAAAACTTCAGAATAATTCTTACAATTTGCAACAAAAAAAAGAGGCTGCATTTCAGAGCCTCTTTTTTTGCGCCATTTATTTTTTACCAATCATAAGTTTCATCACCACCGAGTTCGTCCAGTTTGCTTTGAATAAAATCAAGCAAGTCATTTATTTCATCAATTTGTTTTTGCACTTGTTGTCTGCGAACCATTTCGTTTTCACCTAATGCATTCAGTTCGTCAGTCAGGTTATAATATTTGGTGTTGACTGCATCCTGAACGGTTTGAATGGCGGAGGTTGCCCCATAAGACATCCACCAGGCACTTTCATCCTGCCCTGCTTCTGCAATGGTTTGAACACCTTTTTCGATAATTGCTTTTTCTTCCATTCGTGCAAGGAAGTTTCCATAAGATGTCATCATTGAATATTTATCGTAGCTGCTCATGGTCGCCATTTGATTCTCAAAGAATGCGGCATATTCAGGGCCGCCTTTGGTTGCAAAAATGTCAGCCACTGCGCTGATAATGGTTACCGATTTTTCATCTTCCAAGGTCTTCGCCATTTCAAATGCTTTGTTTGTATCCAATGCAAGGATTGAACTCAACGAAGAAGAAATAACGAGATAAGAACTATCGGTTTTAATCTGCCCTTCAAACAACGCCATATATTCATCTTTATAGAGATAACCGAGTTTATCAATCGCTGCTGCGCGCACATTTGATTTCGGATCTTTTTTAGCAATGGTTACCAACTTATCGATGGTAGTTTGATGTTCTTCCAGGCTCCAGCTGTCAATGTTATCAATCGCATATTTTCTAATTGCCCAGAATTTATCATCCAACGCCATTACCAAACCATCGAAAGCACGTGCGCTGTCATACTGCCAATAAATAAATTCTTCAACGGCTTCATAGCGATCAAGGAATTTCTCGCAGTTACGATATTGGAAAACATATTCTGTCAATGATTTGTCTTCTGTTTTTTCGCAGAGCAAAGATTTATCGGCATCAAAATTTACAAGGTCAGGAGTATCCGGCATCTGGAACGTCCAATATTCGTAAGAATCATCCACCACGGTATCTATTGAAATCACTTCTCCGTTCACATAGAAATCAATCTTTACAGGGAAACGAAAAGGATAACCGCCATCGTCATTGCTGCGCGAATTGTAAACATCAATCGTAACATCAACGGCATCAGGAGTTGATGTTGAATCCCAACTCGGATAGTAGTAATGATATACATCGACAACGGGATGTCCTTTTCCAAGAAACCACTGATTGAAAAACCAATTCAAATCTTCACCTGATATTTCTTCCATCGCCAAACGGAGATTATGAATTTCAACGGACTTGTATTTGTTGGTTTCGAGATAAAGTTTCAGCCCGGCAAAAAATGCTTCATCGCCTAAATAATTTCTGAGCATATGCAACACGCGACCACCTTTCTGATAGCTGTGCGCATCGAACATGTCTTCTTTATCATAGTAATCAAAACGAATTAAATCTTCCTGTTTGCTGGCTGCTTCTGCAATGTAATTGTCCAGATCATTCAGGCCGTGATAATCGGCTTCATCCGATCCATACTTATGATCGATCCACAGATACTCGCAATAGGTGGCAAAAGATTCATTGAGCGGAATGTTTGACCATGATTCACAAGTCACCAGATCGCCAAACCAATGGTGCGATAGTTCGTGACAGATGATGTCTTCATAATCTCCGTCAATCATTTCGCGTTTGGTTTGATTGAGCGCATCATAATGAATTACCGCCCCTACATTTTCCATCGCACCACTCACGAAGTCATGAACAACAACCTGAGAATATTTTGACCAAGGATATTTTACTCCGAATGTTTTGGAATAGAATTCAAGCATCTCCGGTGTGTTGCCGAAAATATCTTTTGCATAAGGAGCAAATTCATTTTCGAGATAATAATTCACTTCCATGGTGCCCCATTTGTCTTTGATCATTTTGTAATCTTCGCTGGCGAACATCATGAAGAGATAAGGTGCGATGGGCAAATCCTGTTTCCAGGTATCAGCCCGTGTACCGTCTGTATTTTTCGTTGACTTAATCAGATTTCCGTTGGAGAGTGTAATCATTTTATCCGGAACAGTCATCGTGATTTCATGCGTGCAGCGTTGGTTTGGTTTGTCAATAGTCGGAAACCAGCAGGAATTGAATTCTGTTTCACCCTGCGTCCAAACTTGCAGGGGTTTTTCCGTGTCTTTATTTAAATTATCAATGAAGTACAATCCTTTTTCACCGGTGATGGCAATGCTTCCACCTTCCGGCAAACTATCAGGATTGGCTGTGTAGTCAACAAAGATTTCATACTGCTCGTCCTTTTTGTATTCTTTGTCAAGCGTGATATTGATTTTCCATGTTGCCGTGTCATGGGTGTATTGAAGCGGTGTGCGTTTTCCTGCTTTCACAATGGAAACTTCGCGGATGTCAAAACCTTTTGCATCCAAAGCCACGGAACTTGTTGCATAAAAATGTGGCTTAAGTGTAACATTCGCTTTGCCCGTCATCTGCGCGGTTTCCCAAAGGAATTTTACATCCAGTTTGGTATGTACGAGATCGCTCTCGCGTTTGACCGACCCGTTGTAGATTGGTGCATAACTGTAATCCGTATAATCGTAGTCGTCATAGTAGTCATCATAATAACTGCTGTCGTCATAATAATAGTCATCGTAATAGGCAAGACTATCACCCGGGTAAACGACCACTACGTCCTTATGAACCTTGACGGTGTTGCACGAAAAAATGACTGTAGCAAATAATGCTATCAGCAAAAGTTTTGAATGAAAAAATTTTGAAACAAGATGGTTTGTCATCGGAAAATAATTATGGTTGAGTTCATTGATTGATCAGACTGAAAAATATCCGGGGCTTTAACATCAACATGATCGGGGAGTCTTTAAGGGGTTTTTTCAGGCTTGCCAAAAATAAAAATTCCCGCCTCTCAGCAGGCTGTTCTTATTCTTTAATTTGGCGCACCGTCAAAAAACGCTTTTATCATGTATTCGGCAAAGGTCAATAATCGTTTTGAATTCACAAATCTGAATGAGAATTCAGAAGTCAGGAGTCAGCAGACAGCAGGCGAAATGGATTTAGTGGTGGTGGGTGATGGTCGGTTTCATGTGCTGATGAACAACAAATCTTACAATGCTGATCTGATTTCGTTTGACCGCGATGAAAAACTTTTCGAGATTCGTGTGAACGGAAACAACTATGAAGTAAAACTCACCGATAAATATGACGAGTTGCTCCAAAAACTCGGAATGAGTTCTGCCGCTTCACATAAACTCAACAACCTGAAAGCCCCCATGCCCGGTTTGGTGATTGATATAAAAGTTGCCGAAGGGCAAGCGATCAAAAAAGGCGATGCGCTCTTAATCCTCGAAGCCATGAAAATGGAAAACGTGCTGAAAGCTTCGGGTGATGGCATGGTGAAAAAGATTTGTGTGAAACAAAAGGATGCGGTGGAGAAGGGGCAAGTGTTGGTTGAATTTGAGTAGCAGCGCAGATTCACGAGGGCGATGATCCTTCGGTTGGCCTCTGCGCAAACTGCCCCGCATATAATTGGCGCAGCATGTCCACTCCTTTTTCGGTGAGCACATATTTGCCCCAAGCCTCGCGCTTCACAATTCCTTTGTCGCGCAAAATGGCATAGCGCTTTGCAAAACCACCTGCCGACATTTGGGCGGCTTGTTGCATCTGCACATAATTAGCATGATGATTATTGTGCAGGTGAACCATGATGCGCAGCACATTGGTCCACATTCTTCTTTTGGTGTTTTTCGGAAAATCTTCCGGAAAAAGCGTGATGATCTTTTTTGCCGTCATCGTGCTCCATCCAAGCGTTTTCGGCAGTTCGGTAGGGGTTTTGGGAATTTACCGCTGTTGACTGATTATTACCTATATCCTCTGAGGTATTGGTAATCTTCACTTGCTCGTTACCTATCTCTTGTAACCGGATTTCACCGGGGATTTGCCGATTACCTACCTCTTCTTTGGTATTGGTAACAGCGACTTGAATATTACCAATAGCTTGATTGGTATTGGTAATATGGAGTTGAAGATTACCAATATGTGTCAGGAGAGAGGTAATAATAGCATTCAGGCGCTCTACTTCTGATTTTAATTGAGCTATTTCGTCCATAAACGATATTTTTGTTGATGGCTAAGATAGGTAAAAGATTGGAAGATTGGGTGAGTCGTTCAAATTATTTCATTTGAACTGCAATTGAATCAGGAATCGAATGATAGCGCTTAGTGTTTTTCAATTTCCCGCTTTCATAAAACTTCCAATCGCCAACGGTGTCTTCATCGCATTCTGAACAGACTGAGTAAATCTGTCCTTCCATTGAGAGCTTACTATTTTCATATTCTTTGATGAACATTATTTGTGGTGGCCCAAAATGATGGGGTTTACGTTTGGTTTCATAATGTTCGCAGTAAACCTCGCGAATAAGTTCTCCTGTTTGAGAGAATTCTTTCCGTCTGGTTTCCTGGTGAGAGACCCAAATAGCCTCAGCAATTGCTATACTTTTTACTACCCCATTTTCATAATAAGAAACGAAAGAATCGTAACCACTTTCCCAAAACTCCTCATAATTTAATTTGTCATTTTTAAAGTAGCGATGCCCGGGTAAACTTCTTGTGGTGTCAAAACACGCCTCACTTCGGAATGAATCTTTTTCATTATAAATTGAACCATCTCTTATCTCACCAACAGAATTTTCTTTGTTATTGAGATCGCGATTGTCAGAATGCTCTTTGGTTTTACATTCAGCAAACAGAACAAGAACGGGTAACAGAAGTATTTTGATATTCATAGCTGCTCCTTTTCTTCTTGCTTATGCACCACCACTCTCTTTGAATTACTCCTTAACCACCTTCACCCCGAAATGATCAATCTCCTGTTCGCCTTTATCGTTGTCAATATAGAAACGGAAAGCAAGGGTAAATTCCTGTGGAATATTTCCCATTGTCTTTAACTCTGTCACCGTAAACTTGTTGCCATCAATAGATTTTTCAAAGGGAATTACATCAACGAGTGTGCTGTCATTTTTCAGCAAGCTGATATAGCCCCACGAACCGCCAATCATTTGTGGGTAATCAATATCAATATAATCAAACGCGGGGCTGGGCAAAATGAATTTATATCCTGTAATGTCAATAACAAAGCTGTCAATGTCAGTAATGAGATAGGGCTTGCTGTCAGCACCGTTTTTCATCAGTGAATGTGCATCATCCAGCTTAATAAGTGCAGAGGGCTTTGGCTTTGCCGGCTCTGCGGGCTGGTCTTCCTGATCCTTGTTCTTGTCGGATGAGCAGGCAAACAGAAAGAGGAGAATTGCAAAAGGGAATATTGTTTTCATAAGGTTGTTGGTATCAATTTCATATTCAAATTGTTTCTTTCCTGTACACGACTCCTCTCGCCTCTAAATACCTCAAAATAAAATTCACGCAGGCCTCATCTTCGCCAATAAATTCAGGAGGAGAAATGCCAACGCGTTTGTACATGCCGTTTAAAACAAGTTTGGCAGCAGCAGTGCAGGTATAGCCTGTTGTCCGCGCCATGCTGGAGGTGTTGGTTGCGCGGTCATATCTGTCGAGCAAATGATAAACAATGGTTTTACCTTCTCCCTTCACTGTTATCCTCATCACCGTCAACTCATCTTCACACTCTCCCAATTTCCATTTTTCGAAAAGAAGTTTAGAAGTGAGATCAATAGGTCTGATCTTTTTCCCCTTCACATCTATTTCTTCTTTCTCAAAAAAACCTGTTTCACGGAGCACGCGCATCAGTTCAATATGCCCCGGGTAGCGCATTGTGCGCTCGATCATATTAGGGGCATCTATGGTTTTTACTAAAGAGCGCAATCCATCAGAATTAAAAACTTCTAACGTTCCCACACCTTCAAAATCCATTAGTTCAGGATCAGAAAGCGCAGGCTTAACAACTAATTTTCCGTCCTTAATAAACCGCGCGGGGCGGATGTATTCTTCAATCACATCAATGGGAGAGAATGGCGCTTTGTATTCAAACGGCCAGGTGCGCACAACTGGAAGTCCGCCAACCAAACACTCGAACTCTTGCACCTTCATCCGCTTGTTGTGATAGCCGAGCAGGAGATTACTCATGCCGGGCGCAACACCAACATCCATAATGGCGATGACATTATTCTTCTTCGCCAGTTCATCCAGCTCAAAAGGATCTTCGGGATAAAACGAAATGTCAACGATATTTTTTTTCGCTTCAATCACTGCGCGCATCATATTGAATCCAAGAAAACCGGGAACAGAACCAACCACCAGATCAAAATCTTTGACCAGTTCTTTGATCTTGTTTGCAACACTCAAATCCGCTTTGAAGGTTTTGATTTTATGATCGGAAAGTGATTGCAATGCAGTTTCAGAAATATCAGCAGAAGTAACCTCATGCTTTTTTGCGAGATCAATGGCCATTGCACGACCAACCATGCCGGCACCGAGAACGATAATTTTTGACATAAATCTTAGTTGCTTAAATGAAGAGGACGAAAGTACGAACGGGAGTTTTCAGAATTCCAAACTATTCCAAGTCTGTGCTGAGTTTATACCTGCAAATCCTGTTGTTCCCCTTGTCCGCCACATAAACCATTTTGCGGAAATAGCATACACCGCTTGGCTCGTTGAAGTTGAAAGGACCAATACCGGCACCACCGAAAGAGGCGATAATCTGTTTGGTTTGATTTGAATTGGCAGGAGGATTTACACCTTCATATCCTTTTTGCGTGAACTGGTACAAAGAATCTTTCCCTGCATCCACCACGAAAATATATCCTGTAAAATCAGGTGCAATAAATATGTCCTGCGGATTTAGAAACCGATTGGGTTCATATAAAAAACGATCAGCTTTGGTGTAATCGAAAATCGTGAGTTCGGAATTTTCGAGATAAACAACACCCACATCAGGATCGTAAAATTGTTTGATCCATAGCGCACCATATTCAGCCGCTGGATCATTTTGCAACAAAAGAAATTCCGGTGAATTGCTCATACCATTTAATATCTGTGGTGGTGAAGCAAAACCCGCAATTGCTGAAATGCCCAATGTGGACTTGAGAGAAGAACTTACCGGATTCAACCCGTTTGCATAACCGGTGTTGATTCCATTTTCATCAAAAAACAAAATCGTGTTGTCCGGTCGGGCGGTAGAACTCAAATCATTCTTGGGTCCTGTGCGGGAAACGTAAACCGAATTGTCCGATAAAATTGCAAGCCCTGTAAATTGAACAAGCGGATCATCCGAAGGGCGGTATGCAGTGTTGGTTCTGCTCAGGTCGCAAAGCGGGTGAATAAGTGTGTCAACAAAAATCACCTGATCAGCCGAAGAAGTATTCATTAGATGATAAACTGCTGCAAGGTTTTCTTTCACATTATCTCCGTCAATGTCATAATCCACTCTGGCGCTAACATATACGTGCAACTGCCTGTCTTGGTTCACATCCGTTGCCCCGGGAATTGAAATCAGCCTGTGCTCGGCACCGGTTTGATCGAGTACATGAACGCCCAAATCATCCACCACATAAACCATTTCATCATAACCTACACAGATATCTACAGGGTTTGAAAAACCATACCAAAATGGTTGGATGGGCACATAGCCAACCTGATCGGGAGAGAGATTCGGGTCAATCGCTCCTTCATCAAAAATCTCATCGGTGGTTGCATCTTGCTTGGTGCCGAAAAGAAAATCGCAACTACTCAAAATTGAAGTTGAAGGAATGAATAATATGAAGAGAAATTTTTTCATTGATCAGAACAAAGATATTCCCAACGTCAGGCGGTGAATCATTCCCAAAACAGATTTGTGCTGAAACCCATAATCGAAGTTGACCATTCCGAAATTGCGTTGGAAGCGAATACCAAAACCAAAGGCAGGCAAACCGCTTTCATCCATCCCGAACTGGTAACCGCTGCGCACATATAATATATGGTGCCACGAATATTCAGCTCCAAGTCCTAAAGTCTCGTTATTATCTGTCGGATGATTAAGTTGTCCGGCAAAAGTAAATTGATGTTCTTCTTTTTTGATCAGATCAGTTGCTACCCCGATTCTGAAAATTGCCGGCACGGCAACTTTCTGAAATTGAGTAACCGTGTCAATGCCGTTCAGGTCGAGATGCTCTATACTTCCGTTTGGTTCACCATTAAAGCCAAAGTTGGAAACCACCACCGCGAATCTTGTATTGGCTTTGCCGATATCATATTGAAATCCGAAATCGAAAACAAGATTGGTGTTATTGATGCCCGCGATACTTTCATTGATCAATCTTCCTGTTGCACCGAAACAGAAATTTTCTGTCATCCGCAATCCATAAGTAATACCCGCAGAAATATCCGAAACCTTAAATGTTTGCCCCGTTCCGAAGGGTTGAAACTCGGTGGTCAGATTCATTGCTCCCGAATTAAAAGCAGTCAAACTGTAGCCCAGATAAGCATCCGCCCCAACTTTATGAACGGCTCCGATATAATCATTATTCGTTCCCGCGAAATAAGCAGTATGCCCCAACTGAAGATGAACATTCTGCGAATCAACTTTGGTGATTCCCGCGGGATTCCAATAAACTGAAGACACATCATTCACAACCGCAATAAATGTTTCTGCCATTCCTGTTGAGCGTGCATCGGGAGCAATCTTTAAAAACTGAAAACCTGTTGTGCCTGTTCTTGATCCACCAAAGGCGGGCAGTATTTGCGAATCTGCACAGAGCGCATTGAGAATGAAGAAAAGAAAGATTGCAGATCGTAACATGAATATGGCAAAGGAAAGATTTTGTTTTCGAAATTCGCAGCCTAAATCAAAATCATGTTAACGATTGTTCCTGAAGCCATTGACCAATACGCGAATCAATTTACCACACCCGAAGACGAAGTGTTGGCTGAGCTCAACCGGATCACGCATTTGAAAACACTATCTCCCCAAATGCTCTCCGGTCATTTGCAAGGTAAGATTCTTTCTCTCATCAGTCGGCTTGTTCAGCCTTCACGGATTATGGAAATCGGCACTTTCACGGGCTACTCTGCTATCTGTCTTGCTAAAGGCTTGACCGAAAGCGGATTACTGTATACGATTGATATCAATGTAGAATTCACAGATATTGCTGCGGAATATTTTCAGAAGTCAGGATTGAAAAACAAGATCAAACAACACATCGGGGAGGGCGGAAAGATCATTCCATTATTGAATGAAAAATGGGACTTGGTTTTTATTGATGCTGATAAAACAAACTACTCCAACTACTTCGATCTGGTGATTGAAAATGTCAGAACTGGTGGACTCATCATCGCTGACAATGTTCTCTGGAGCGGTCGCGTACTCGATGAAAACAAGGACACCGAAACCCGCGCGTTGTATGATTACAGTGTGAAAGTTTCCAAAGATTCAAGGGTGGAAAGTCTCCTTCTGCCCGTTCGTGATGGTTTGATGATTGCCCGAAAACTTTGACAGTCGCACAATAATCTGTGCACAAATGCAGTTTAGTATTGGATGACAGGGTCTCGACCTTTGCGCCAATCTCGCTGCATGAAGAAAAAACTTACTCTTTTTTCTCTCGTTATTTTTTTATCTGCCACTGCCTTTGCTCAAAGGCAAATGACTATTGCCGAATACGTTGATCTCTATGCCCCCATTGCTGTCAGTGAAATGATGCACAGCAATATTCCGGCAAGTATCACACTCGCTCAGGGAATTCTCGAATCGGGTGTAGGTGGAAGTTGGCTGACCATTACCGGGAACAATCACTTCGGAATTAAATGTCATGAAAATTGGGAGGGAGAATCTTTGTTTTATGACGATGATGCGGAGAATGAATGTTTCAGAAAATATGCAACACCCGAAGAATCATTTATTGATCATTCTCAATTTCTGCTCAAGCGCGGTCGTTATGCAGAGCTTTTTACACTCGAGAAAACAGATTACAATAGCTGGGCATTTGGATTGAAAGCGGCCGGTTATGCAACCAATCCCGTCTATGCGGAAAAGCTCATCAGTCTGATTGAAAATAACGAATTGCATCAGTATGATCTGGTTACAGATTATCAAATCTGGCTCGCAGAATTTAACGGTGATCAACCGGAAATTTATGAGCAGATTGAAGACGAACCTGAAATGATTTTTGCTTCGCAGGAAGTGTTTTATATCAACCGTATTAAAACCATCACCGCGCAGCCGGGAATGATTCCATTGCAGGTTGCCTTGCAGTTTGATATTTCTCTCAAACGATTGCTCGATTACAACGACATGTACGAGGGAGATTTATTCTCAGTGGGACAAAATATTTTTCTGCAACCCAAGCGACATAGTGGCGATGCAAAATTTCATACAGTGAAAGAAGGCGAAACAATGTACTCCATTTCGCAGGATCACGGCATCCAACTTTCAAAACTCTACGAGAAAAATTTAATGATCATAGGAAGTGAACCAAAGGTTGCTGAAACCATTTTTTTACAGAAAAAACGAACAACAGCGCCTGAAAATGTAGAGCCCGAACTGTCTCCGGTCGATAAATCTTTGAACAATTTCGAAGCAAATAGCAGTGGAGCACTTGAATCTATCACACTCACTGTAACAGACACAAATATCAGTTCCTCCTCTGAATGGGAAACTGCACAAGCTGAATCTTCATTCGAATATTACCTCGTAAAACAAGGCGACACACTTTATTCCATTTCCCGCAATTATGATGTTGCCGTTGACAAAATCAAAGATTTCAATCAACTCGGCACTGATGGAATTCAAACAGGCCAGATACTGAAAGTGCCTGCGGAATAATTAATTTCTGCAACTGCCAACTGCGCATTGCCAACTGATTCTTCCTTTACTTTGCCCCTCATTTTCCAACCATGCAATCAGGCAATATCCGCGTTAAAGACAAAATATTTAAACCCTATATCAGCCAGGAAAGGATTGCAAAAAGAGTGGAAGAACTGGGCGCGCAGATCAGTAGAGATTACAAAAACCAATCTCCTTTTTTCCTCGGCATACTGAACGGTGCATTCATTTTTGCGGCCGATCTGATGAAAGCCATCACCATCGATTGTGAGATCAGTTTTGTAAAACTCGCTTCTTACAGCGGCACTTCTTCAACAGGAAACCTCATCGAACTCATCGGGCTTGAACAGGATTTGCGCAACAAACAGGTCATCATTATTGAGGACATTGTTGACTCCGGCAACACACTCACTCGCTTTTTACCCGTGCTCCAATCTCATCAACCAACAGATATAAAAATCTGCTCCCTGCTTTTTAAACCGCAGGCATTGAAACACCCCATCACGATTGATTACCTCGGCTTCGAAATTCCTAACGATTTTATTGTCGGTTACGGGTTGGACTATGACGGCTTCGGCAGAAACCTGAGGGATATTTATCAGATAGTGGAATGACTATATAAATGGTATCCCCCGAAATTGTCAACCTCCCCTCTCAAACTTTTTATATTTGCCCCGCCAACCCTAAAACGTTAACCTATGTTGAACATCGTCATTTTCGGACCTCCCGGCAGCGGCAAGGGAACTCAGTCAGCCAAATTGGTTGATCGATATAACCTGGTTCACCTTTCAACAGGTGATATTTTTCGCCAGAACATTAAAGAAGGAACCGATCTTGGAACACTGGCAAGTGCGTTTATGGATCGTGGTGAGTTGGTGCCTGATGATGTGACGATCAAAATGTTGGAAGCGGTAGTGAGCAGATTTCCAAAAGCGAAAGGAATAATTTTCGATGGATTTCCTCGCACGGTTGCACAGGCTGAGGCACTCGACCGCTATCTTGGGCATAAAAATTCAGAAGTCACATTGATGTTATCGCTGGAAGTGGAGGATGATGAATTGATGAAACGGATGAAGCACCGTGCAGAAACAGAAGGTCGTGCAGATGATCAGGACGAGAATGTGATTAAGAACCGGATTGGTGAGTATAGCTATAAAACCGCACCACTCAAGGATTACTATTACGCGCATAACAAAGCCCAAAGCATCAACGGCATGGGATCGGTGGATGAAATTTTTACTGAACTGTGCCGGGCAGTTGATCAGAACATTCCGCGTGAAGAGCGCAAACCCGAACCGATCTTGCCGAAGAAAGCAGCAGTAAAAGAGGTTGCGGTGAAAAAAGCAGAACCCGCTAAGAAAGCTCCTGCAAAAAAAGCAGCAGTTAAGAAAGCAGTGAAGAAAGTGGCAGTAAAAAAAGTAGCAGTTAAAAAAGCTACGAAAGCGAAACCGGTTAAGAAGGCAGTTAAGAAAGCAGCGAAGAAAGTGGGAGCAAAAAAAGCGGCAGTTAAAAAAGTCAAGAAAAAAGTTGTTGCAAAAAAACCATCAGCAAAGAAATCAGCGCAAGCGAAACCTGCGAAGAAGGCGGTGAAAAAATCGGTCGAGAAAAAGCCTGAAAAAAAAGTTTCGAAAAGCAAACCGAAAAAAACATCCAAACCAAAGCCTTCGAAAAAAGTCGTCAAAAAAAATACGAAGTCAAAACCAAAGTCGAAAGGCAAACGCAGATAGTCGCGAAGTTTTTTTGTCTTTCTCATATCTCACATCTCTCGTCTCACGTCTCTTTCAAAAAAAATGGCTTCTACCAATTTTGTTGATTATGTAAAAATTCTTTTCCGTTCAGGCAAGGGCGGTGCGGGGTCCGTTCATTTTCATCGGGATAAACTAACCGCAAAAGGAGGTCCTGATGGTGGCGATGGCGGAAGAGGCGGGCATATTATTCTGCGAGGAAATAGTCAGCTCTGGACTTTGATACATCTCAAATACACCAAACACGTTTATGCGGAAGATGGTCATAAAGGAGAAGGATCCAACAAATCAGGCGCAAACGGAAAAGATGTAGTGCTTGAAGTTCCGCTCGGAACCATTGCACGCGATCCTGAAACAGGAAAAGTGCATTGTGAAATTCTGGCGCACGGTGAAGAAAAAATATTTATGAAAGGAGGCAGGGGAGGGCAAGGCAATCAGCATTTTGCAACTGCCACGCGCCAGACTCCGCAATTTGCTCAACCGGGAGAACCTTCTATTGAAGCATGGAAAATTCTTGAACTCAAAGTTTTGGCAGATGTGGGCTTGGTTGGTTTTCCGAATGCGGGAAAATCAACTTTGCTTTCTGTGCTCAGTGCAGCAAAACCGGAAATTGCCGACTATCCTTTTACTACGCTCATTCCAAATCTCGGAATTGTGAAAATGAAAAGTCATCATTCATTTGTAATGGCAGACATACCGGGAATTATTGAAGGCGCGCATTTAGGAAAAGGATTAGGTCTGCGTTTTCTGCGTCATATTGAACGCAATCCTGTTTTGTTATTTATGATTCCGGTTGATGCTCCTGATATCAAAAAAGAATACAAAATTCTTCTGAACGAATTGAAAAAATTCAATCCTGATTTGTTGCTGAAGAAAAAAGTATTGGCCATCACCAAATGCGATCAGGCAGATGAAGAATTAGTGAAACTGATCAAAAAAGAATTGCCGCGTACCATTCCTCATATTTTTATTTCGTCCTGGAATAAAAAGGGATTGAATGATCTGAAGGATTTATTGTGGAAGCAACTCAACGCTGATTTGTAATGAATGAACCAGTCGATAAAAAGAATTTATTGACCTGGATCATTTTGGTTACACTTTCCTTGGTTTGGGGCGCTTCTTTTTTTCTGATGAAAAAAGGACTGGTTGCTTTTTCTCCGCCACAGGTTGCTTCGCTGCGTATTTCATTTTCGTTTCTTGCTCTGCTGCCTGTTTTGATTTTCAAATTCCGAAAAGTAAAACGCGAAAAATTGAAATGGATTTTTCTCAGTGCAGTATTGGGCAGCGGCATTCCTCCGTTCCTTTTCACTTTCGGCCTGGTGAAACTTGACAGCGGCTTCGAAGAAATTCTTAATTCACTTACTCCGCTTTTCACATTGCTGGTTGGCATTATTTTTTTTCAATTCAAAACGAGATGGATTCAAATCGTTGGTGTGTTGATCGGTTTGACAGGAGCCATCATGCTTGTAATTGCGAATACTGATTTTGAAAATCCGGGTGAATTGAAATATGCTTTCGGAGTGGTGATGGCAACCATCTGTTACGGATTTGCTGCGAACATTTTAAAATCCAAATTGCAACAGGAAGATCCGTTGGCTGTTTCTTCGATGGTGTTTTTCCTGATCGTTCCGTTTGCACTCGGCATTTTGTTCTCAACCGATTTTATTCATGTGGTGAAAACAAATGAACATGCAGCGTCTTCAATCGCGCACATTATCATTCTTTCTGTTTTCGGCACCGCGTATTCTTTAGTGGCTTACAACTATCTGATTCAAAAAACAAATGTGCTCTGGGCATCAACAGTCACCTATGTGATTCCTGTTGTTGCACTCATGCTTGGTGTTAGTGATGGAGAGCCGTTTCATCTTATCTACATTGCAGGAATGATTTTTATACTGAGCGGAGTTTATCTCACGCGATAAAAAAACATGCTAAGATTTTTTGAAAAATATTTTTGAAAAAAAATAATTTAAAGAAAAACAGTTAGCTGAAAAGCGAAGAGCAGAAAAAATCGCGTGTCGTTTTTTTTCAACAACAATTTTTCTTTGTGTTGAAAAGTAAAAACAGAAAAAGAAGAATATGAAGTTTAGATAGCCATAACTTCGAACTGTCTTTCAAAATTCTTTTTTTTAACCTAAAAATGTTTTAAGTCATGGCTACAAAGAAAGCTGCAAAAAAGTCGGCAAAAAAAGCATCAGCTAAGAAACCGGCTGCTAAGAAGAAATCCAAGAAATAGTCTTGAATTCTTAGCTAAATTTAGAATCCCGTCCGAAAGACGGGATTCTTTTTTTATATAACGCTGAAGAAAGTTTATTGACAAATTCTTCTTTTCCCTCTGAAAAATGGCGACCTTCGAAGAAATGATTTTTCTTTTCCCAATTGTTTCTGCCATGAAAAAATTATTTTACTCCTTCTTGTTTTTTGCTTTTGCTGTACTGAATTTTTCCGGAAAACAAATTCAGTTCAGAAATCAGGATGCTAAACCGAAAGTGGCGGTGATCTCCATTTACTGCAACAAGGAAATCGGTTTTGTTGAGTTTGATGGAATCGCTGCAATGATTACGCGGTTGGCGGATGATAAAAATTTTGATCTCAGCCCGATGGTTAATGATGTGCACGAAAAAGTATTTGGTGCTTACACAGCCAATCTTCCGTATGAATTTTTGGATGAGGATTCGGTGCTGAACACAAAGGGCTACGATGAAACTTTGTTGGATGATTTTTTATTGAACCAATCCAGATTGAACTATTTACTGAGTCCAGTCGGTTATGTACCTGTCGGAACAAATGACGGCAAGGTGATTAAAAAAGCGTTTGATGTTTTCAATGGAATAGAAGGAGTGATGATTGTGTCAGTGGATTATGAGTTGGTTAAAGTCGGTGTCGAGATTGACGGTTTCGGCAATGCAAAAATTCAGGCAACCGGTGTGATACGAGTTGCAGATGGTGACGGGAAAAAACTATTCAAGGTGGTGCAGACAGCAAAGTCAGATAACGAAATAAATTTTTCTTTCGGTGGTGTATTTAATTCCAGCGAGATGATTCCGCTTTGCAGTGAAGCGGCAAAAAATCTTTTTGTAGAGATGGATGAAGCGATTTTGAAAAAAACAGAGAAGGATTAATTACTTCACGGCAATCACAGAAATTTCAACGTTCACGTCTTTCGGCAATCGCCCAACTTGAACAGTTTCCCGAGCGGGTGCATCATCACCGAAAAATTCTCCATAAATGGCATTCACGTTTTGGAAATTATTCATGTCCAAAAGAAATATCGAACTCTTTACGATATGCTGAAAATCCATTTCAGCAGCTTTAAGAATCGCGCTGATATTTTCCATCACCTGCCGGGTTTCGGTTGCGATATCTGTTATCATCAATTCATTCGTTTTCGGATTGATGGCGATCTGGCCGGATACATATAAAGTATTGCCAACTAATATTGCCTGATTGTACGGTCCTATTGGAGCAGGCGCATTGTCCGTTTTGATTACAATTTTTTCAGTGAAGTCTTGATTCGTTTTCATCGCAGTTTGCTTTTGTATTTTCGTCCGGCACCATTCACCGCGAAAATAACCATGAACATTTTGATAATCGGAGATCAGCGAAGAGCCGATGAATTGAGGTCAAAGCTTGCAGCTGACGCGCATATTCATCATGCTTCTTCTTTCATCGGTGATGATCTTCGGCAGTATGAAGTGATTTTTGATTTGAATTTTGATGACGATAACAGCAGTCTCAGTTATCTTCTTTCTCTGGAGAATATCCCTGTTTTTGTTTGTGCGGTTAAAAAACAATTAGCGGGCGTTCATCACTCAGTGAATCATGAGATCAAAGTTTCACTGATCGGAATGAATGCGTTGCCGACTTTTATTAATCGTCCGAAAATGGAAATTTCATTATTTGATAAAGCAAATGAGAATATAATTATCAAAGTTTCTGAAAAACTTGGTTGGCAATATGAGATTGTTGAAGATCGTGTGGGAATGGTTTCACCCAGAATTCTTTTCATGATTATCAATGAAGCTTGTTACACTTTACAGGAGGGAACTGCAGACGTGCGTAATATCGACATGGCAATGAAACTGGGAACCAATTATCCGTTTGGTCCTTTTGAATGGTGCGACCGGATAGGCGTAAAAGATGTTTACGAAACACTGGATGCACTTTACAACGACACGCATGATGAGCGATACAAAATCTGTTCGTTGCTGAAAACAAAATATTTGAAACGCGAAACGTTTTATCCTTAAACTGCAGCCTGGAATCATGCTGCTCATTTACGCAATTCAGATTACCAATCGATTACGATTCACTCTTGATTTCATTTTCAAAGAACAACTTGGAATTGAATACAGAATAACTGATCAATTTGAAGAGTTTCAAAAATGCGACACTCCGAAATTCAGTTACGCGACTTCTTCATTGATAGATGAATTAAATTTTTCATCTCAGGCATTGCTTTTTGAAAATGAAATTCAAGATCAGGATTACAATCAATTGAAATCGGATCGTTTTGCCGCCATCTTTTTTTTACTTAGCCGTTATGAAGAATATCTTTCTCACAGGACAGATACTCACGGAAGGTTTGATGACGAAGAGAATATTCTTTGCAAGCGCAATGAGCATCTGATTCCCGTAGTTGATCATTTTGTTCTGGAAATAAAAAAAATATTGAATCAGAAATTTTCCGAGCTGAAATTTGCAGAGAAAAAATTTCAATTTGCCCCGACTTATGATATTGATGTTGCTTTCCATTACACAGGCAAGGGATTAATCAGAAATGCCGGTGGATTTTTGATGTCAATGATTCAACTCGATTTTGCATCGTTCAATGAGAGGCTGCGGGTATTGACCGGAAATAAGAATGATCCGTTCGATACTTTTGAATGGCTGGATGAATTACATGATCAGTATAAATTAAAACCCATTTATTTTTTTCTTCTTGGTGATTTTGGAAAACATGACAGAAACATCAGTTACCGGAATCAACATCTTAGAAATCTGATCAAAAGAATTTCCGAAAAGTACGAGATCGGCATTCATCCATCTTATCAATCAAATTTGCAACTTCAAAAACTTGATTCGGAAATAAAGCGGCTGGAAGATATCATTGGCAAAAAAGTGACAAAGAGCCGCCAGCACTTTTTGAAAATGGAAATTCCGGCTACTTATCGTCAACAGATTGAAAACGGGATTACTGATGATTATACCATGGGGTTTTCATCGCGACCAGGTTTTCGGGTGGGTACGTCACAATCATTTCTTTTTTACGATTTAAAAAAAGAAGAAGCAACTTCTCTTCGGATTCATCCCTTTGCTTTGATGGATGCAACTATGTTTTATTATCTGAAACAAACTCCTGCGCAGGCAATGGACAGTTGTCAGAGAATGATTGATGAAGTAAAAAAAGTGAATGGAAATCTGACCACCCTTTGGCACAACAATTTTGTGAGTGAATGGAATGAATTCAGAAACTGGAGTGCGGTGTACAAATCTTTAATTGAAGAAACGCAAAAATGATTCGATATCTAAAGCATGAAGAAATTGATTTTGCGAAATGGGATCAGTGTGTTCGGTCTTCGCCTGCCAATATTATTTATGCGCATTCCTGGTATTTGAACCTTGTTTCCCCGTTTTGGGATGCGCTGGTTTCGGATGATTATGAAGCGGTCTTCCCGCTTACATGGAATAGAAAATTCGGAGTTGATTATTTGTATCAGCCTTATTTCACCCAACAACTCGGCATGTTTTCAAATGACCCGGCAGATACCAAATTACTTGGTGAATTTTTGATAGCCATTCCCAAAGAATTTAAGTTGATTGAAATTAATCTGAATGCAAAAAATGCTATTCCCAAGAATGTAAGTTTTGAATCATCAGGAAGGCTCACCCATATTTTGAATCTTGCGCAAAGCCATGATCAAATCAGTTCTTCCTATTCTGATAATCTGAAACGGAATCTGAAGAAGGCGATGAAGGAGGAATTGACTGTGAATGAATCGGAAAATTTTTCTTTTGCCATTGAGCTATTCAAATCTGTAAAAAGCAGCGTGGTTCCGATGGATGACTATCATTACGAATTATTGGAGAAGATTTGTGATTATGCGATTTCAAATCGGTATGGAAAATATTTCGAAGTGCATTCAAAAGATAATAAGATTATTTCAGCCGGATTCTTCCTGATTTCCGAAAATCAAATCATTCATCTTCTTTCCACCTCCAATCCGGAAGGAAAAAATACCGGTGCGGCATCTCATTTAATGGATTTCGTGATCAGAGAATATGCTGATTCCAACTTCAGTTTTGATTTTGAAGGAAGCAATATTGAATCGGTCGCTCGGTTTTATAAAAGTTTCGGAAGTCATGAGGTAAGTTATATTCATCTACGACAAAATAATTTACCTTGGTGGCTTCGATTTCCCTTTCATTTTTATAAAAAGTTAGCCTGAACATGATTCATGAATTAGTACAACAGAATTCGTTGGCTTCGCAATTCATTGCAGAGTTGCGAGACGCTGCTGTTCAAACTGACCGCTTGCGATTTCGTAAAAACATGGAGCGGTTAGGTTCTGTGATGGCTTATGAAATCAGCAAAATTTTACCGTACGAAATAAAATCAATCACCACTCCGCTCGGCATCAAAGAAATGAATGTGCTTGCGGAGCAGCCGGTGATTGCGACCATTCTCCGCGCTGGCTTAGCCATGCATCAGGGTTTTCTTGATTTTTTTGATCAAGCCGACAATGCGTTTATTTCAGCATACCGAAAACATGAGAAGGACGGATCGTTTGTTATTGCGCTTGAATATGTTTCCTGTCCTGATTTAAACGATCGTATTCTCATTGTTAATGACCCCATGTTAGCCACCGGTGCATCCATGGTTGTGACTATGAAGGAACTCTTTAAACTTGGTCATCCTCGACATACACATATCGTTTGTGCCATTGCCAGCTCTGAAGGAATCGAATACGTTCGCAGCAATTTGCAGAACATTACGATTTGGACCGGTGCCGTTGATGAGGAATTGACTGCGAAAGGATACATTGTGCCCGGATTGGGTGACGCAGGCGATCTGGCATTTGGCGAAAAAATTCAGGAATAGTTCTTGATTTTTTTGCAATCAATCACTATTTTCACTTGCGCATTTGAAATGCATTGACTACTTTGCTTTATACAATTTGATCTAAATCATAAATACATGAGAAAATCATTACTCTCCTTCATCCTTTTGGCGATCACATTTGCAGTTAGTGCTCAGGACATTCACTTTTCCCAGTACTACGCGTCTCCGTTAACGTTGAATCCTGCATTGACAGGAAAGTTTAACGGCACATATCGCTTCCAAGCAATTTACAGAAATCAATGGGCGAGTGTCACTGTTCCTTATGTGACCTACAGCGGCTCTGCTGATTTTGGTTTATTCCGGAATTCTCTTGGCAATGATGTGATCGGACTTGGTCTGATGGTTTACAGCGATCAATCCGGTGATGGTCATTTGACTTCGCAGTCCGTTTTATTATCATTGGCTTATCACAAAGCGCTGGATAGAGATAACCGTCATCAAATCTCCTTAGGATTCCAAGGTGGCATGGTTCAGAAAAGAATTGATTTGGGTGGTTTATATTTTGAAGATCAATGGGATGGTTCCGGTTTTGGCCCCCCAACAAGCGAAATTCTTGATGACAACATGATGTATCCTGACTTTAATGCAGGCTTTCTGTGGAATTCAAACTTCAGCGAAAATTTTGATCTCTATGCAGGATTTTCTTACAACCATATAACAGAACCAAATGAAACTTTTCTTGGAGCCACAAATAAACTGGATTCCCGTTATGCGTTTCATGCCGGTATGAGTATCGGTATCGGTGATAATCTCGATTTGCTTCCTAGCGTACTTTACCTTTCGCAAACTTCAGCTCAGGAAATCAGCACCGGTGCTGCGCTTGGTTATCAAATGACTGATGAAACAACATTGTATTTCGGAGGATGGTATCGTTTCAACGATGCATTTATTCCTGTGGCAGCAATCGAATTTTATGGTTTCAGAATCGGATTGAGTTATGATGTGAATGTATCTGATCTCAAAGCAGCAAGTCGTTCGATGGGTGCTTTTGAAGTTTCTTTGATTTATCAAAATATTGTAGAATCACGGCATTACAATCCGGTTCGATATTGCCCTCGTTTCTGAGGAAATAATCAGATCTGAGATAATACAAAAGCCCTTGCGATCAATGAAAGATTTCAAGGGCTTCATCGTTTTATTTTTGATCAGGTCATTTTATATCATGAGACTATTCTCTTACAAGCATATTATTCTCGCTGCGGTTTTATTCATATCACATTTTTTTTCATTTGCACAAACAGTTGATGAAAATGGAGTCGATCTGGATTACCGTAAAAAGCAGGCGGAGAAAAAGTTTTCGAGAGCGGAATATGACGGGGCGATTGCAGATTATACTGATCTGCTGCGTTACTTTCCAAAGGATGCATTCCTGCATTTTCAATTGGCAGAAGCAAGTTATAAAATGCGTGATTATGTAACAGCGCAGGAATCCTATCATTCTGCGTTAATAAATGATTCTTTAAATTTTCAATACGCACAGTTGATGATGGCGAGAATGATGAAATACAATGCATTGTATGAAAATGCATTGAAAGAATTTGATCGGTTTATTTTGAATGATAAAAATTCTGATCACCCGGCATGGATAGAACAGGCGGAACTTGAAAAACAGGGATGTTTGCTCGCTTTGCAGGAACAACGCCTGACGAAAGATATTTCCATCATTCATCTCGATTCTACTATCAATTATTATTACACGGAATCCTCACCGCTGCAAATAGATTCTGCAACCTTGATCTATTCAACACTGCGAACGGATTCGATGGATGCAGAACATTACTTCAACCTTGTTCCGGCACTTTCACATTTCTTTCGTTCCGTGAAAACAAAAAGCGGATGGAGTATGGGTGAACGAATTTATGCCCCCATCAATAACTATGATTTTCATTCAGGAAACGCAACACTTACACCGGATGGCAAACGATTCTACTTTACCGAATGTCCTTTCAGAATTACCGGAGATCTCAATTGCTATATCAGCATGTCTGCATATCAGAATAATGAATGGAGCAGCCCTGGCAAATTGAATAAAGAAATCAACCAAAAAAATTATGTTGCCACTCAACCAAATGCAGCTACCGATGAAAATGGAAATGATGTTCTGTATTTTGTTTCTGACCGCGAAGGGGGACTAGGTGGCATGGATATCTGGAGAGTGATTTTGCATAATGGCGAAATGATTTCACCCCCGGAAAATCTGGGTGAACCGATTAATACAAAAGGAGATGAGACCACTCCTTTTTTTGACAGCAAAAAGAACAGACTTTATTTCAGTTCTGACTTTCATATCAGCCTTGGCGGCTTTGATATTTATTACGCTGAAGAAAAAAAGGGTGGATGGAGCAATCCGGTCAATGTTGGTTTTCCCATCAATTCATCGGTTGATGATATGTATTACTCTTCCGGATTTGACACTTCTGAAGCATTTATTATTTCAAATAGAATTGGAACCCTTGGATTGAAGGGTCCTACTTGTTGTGATGATATTTTCATAGTAAAAAATGAGCAACCAAAAACGGTTTGGTTGGAAGGACTAATTGTTTTGAATGAAAGAGATAACCACGATACTCTTCGAAATGTGGTTCTCGAAATCAGCCAATTCACCGGTGAAAAATCGATCATGATAATTGATACGTTGTTACGTGATCCGCAAAAATTCCGGATGGAATTGGCGTTGAATTCTTCGTATCAGCTAAAGGTGACAAAAAACGGATGGTACACCATACCCCCAAGTATTGTGAAATTGAATCCGGATCAATTACAAAAACAAGATATTAAAACTGTAAATCTTTTTCTTTTTAAACCACACATAACGACTTTCGTCAACGTGTATTACTATTTTGACTCGGATTCTATTCTGCTCGAATCATTTATCTCTTTGGATACGTTGTCTTCCATTCTGAAATCTAATCCGGAAATAAAGATTGAGCTTGCATCTCACACCGATTCCCGAGGTAGTGAAGAATACAATCTTGATCTTTCTCAGAAGCGTGCGGAGGCATGCAAAGAATACCTTGTTCAAAATGGAATCGATGCTTTGCGAATTGTTCCGGTTGGGTATGGAGAAACTAAACTGCTACAGAATTGCATCGTTGAAAAAATAGGTGATTGTTCTGACGATCCTTCAACCGATTGCCCTTGTCATCAGAAAAACCGAAGAACGGAATTCAAAATTATAGCGTGGTGAAAATTCCATACCCTATTCATCCCATAATCACTTCGCAGGACTTGTCCAGTTATTTCCTTTGATTCGAAATCTGTATGGAAGCGCAGCATCAGCTCCTGCAGATTCAACTCCGACTCTTGGACTTGATAGAATCTTTTGATTTGAAATATTTATGCCTCTATCCTCAATCCAGATTTTTTTGTTGTTGGTTATGTCAATTTTGTTATGTAAGAGCGAAATTCCAAGCGCTTTCGTAAGAGCGCCCGGTCCTGCGGTTAAATCTCTGCGGGCAATTTTTTTCTTAGTGCGCGATAACATGATGTCGATACCATCAAAAGGTTCAATTGCCCTAATCAAAACTGCATGAGGAATTTCATTTCGATTCGTGATGACATTGAAAAGGTGATGAATACCATAACACAGATAGACATAGGACAAACCTCCTTCAGCAAACATTACTTCTGTTCTTGGTGTTCTGCGATTATTGAAGGCGTGGCTCGCACGATCAGTAACACCTCTGTAGGCTTCGGTTTCCACGATCATTCCACTTGTTAATGAACGATTAATGAACGTGCAAAGGAATTTGCCCAATAAATTTTTGGCAACACGAACAACATTTTCCTCAAGGTAAAATGACTTTGGTAATTTCGACACAATAAGAATTTACCACAAAGTAAAATGAACAATTCAAAAGGGAAATTGTACTTGATTCCTTCGATGCTTGGCGAAAGTGCTCAACACACAATTCTTCCGCATACTTTGGAGATTGTGAATGCCACGGACTTTTTTATTGTCGAAAGCGCGAAATCTGCCAGAAGATTTTTACGCGCGATTGGATTCAATAAATCATTTGATGAAATTGAGTTCGCTGAATTAAATGAGCACAACAAGGATTTTGATTCCGGATTTTTGCTTGATGCTGTAGCAAGTGGAAAAAATGTGTGTGTGATTTCTGATGCCGGAATTCCATGTGTTGCTGATCCGGGGAATATAGTTGTCAGTGTTGCACATCAAAATAATATTGAAGTGATTCCGCTCGTAGGACCATCATCCATTATGTTGGCGTTGATGGCTTCAGGATTAAACGGGCAACAATTTTTGTTTCATGGGTATATACCGGTGAAAGAACCGGAGCGTTCGAAGTTCATCAAATTAATGGATGCTGAAGCGAATAAAAGGATCACACAAATATTTATTGAAACTCCGTATCGGAATAATAAACTGCTTCAGGAATTAATGAAGAATTGCAGAAAGGAAACTTTGCTCACGATTGCATGTGATCTTACGTTGAAAACAGAATTGATCAAAACAAAAAAGGTCGGAGAATGGAAGCAGAAAATTCCGGAGATTAATAAGCGTCCGGCAGTTTTTCTGCTGGGTGTTTAATCAGCTATTATTTTGATGAGGAGTCTGATTTGTCTGAACCCGGCAGCCCTATCATAGGAGAATTTTTTGCGATACCACCAACCGGTTCGACTATAAATCCTTTCTGGCGAAGCAGATTGATCACTCCAACTTCTCCCGGCAAATGCAACGCACCGAGTGCAATGAACGAAGATTGATCACTGATAATCGGAACGATTCGATCAGCCATCAGAAAATTTCGTTCAGTCAAAAGACTGGCTTCGAATCGATCTCCTGTTTCATCATCCATTGACCAATCGTAAAGTTCTTCGAGGGCAGCAGTGTTATATAACTCAATCATTCTGTCAATCATTGTTTTTGATTTTTTCTCTGATGGCATTTTCTCTGTCAACATTTTGACCTGCTCCTCAATCGGAATATTCAGCAATGCGTTTAGTTGTTCTTCATAAGTTTCAAGCCCTAGTAGTTTTTTGTTTTGTTCTTTTCCCCGTTCCTGAAAAAACATATCGAGCGCCACCGCCATTTGCGCATCGAATTGACTTTCGCTCATCATACTCACAATCATGATCGGCTGCATAGTCTTGAACATCTCCAGACTGAATCCGGAGGCTTTCATTAATTTTTTCGACACTTTATTGAATTCTTTTTCAGTCATGAAATCGTGTAAGGTTTTTCCGCTGTCAAGCATCATGTCGCTGAGTAATTTAAACGGATCAATGGAATCAAGATCCATTTCATTGACCACCGCATCGCATCGATCGAATGCAACAAGCACAGAATCATTTAGCCGGAAAGCTCTTTCATCCTGAACGTGCATGGTTCCGTAGAGGTAACTTGGTTTAGATAAACCATTACCGGAAATTTTCCAGAGCAGGGATTGCGCATCGGAATAAAGGCAGACTGAAAAAGTAAATAGGATTGCTAATAAATATCGTTTCATTTTTGTTTGTTGATTCAAAGAAAAGAATTTTCGCAAAGCAAATGATTGTTATTGATCAAATAATAGTAAGCGATGATGTTCGCGATGAATTTTTTGCCTGTGATTTAAGATCTTGCAAGGGCGCTTGTTGTGTGCAAGGCGAGGAAGGCGCACCGCTCGAAAAAGATGAAGCTAATTTTCTGGATGATCATTTCGATGAAATAAAACCGTTTCTCAGCAGAGATGGAATTCGAACCATCAAAGAAAAGGGCAAATCCGTCTTCAGCGAAAACAGCATTTCCAGAACTCCGCTGATAAATGAAAGCGGAGCTTGCGCGTATGTCATATTTGATGAAGGCATTGCAAAATGCGGAATTGAAAATGCATTTAACAGCGGGAAAACAAGTTTCAGGAAACCAATCTCCTGTCATCTGTATCCTGTTCGAATCACCAAATATGAGGGCTATGATGCGGTAAATTATTCTAAATGGGAAATTTGCGATCCCGCTTGCTCACTTGGGAAATCGCTTTCCATTCCTCTTTACAAATTTTTAAAAGAGGCATTGATCAGAAAGTATGGCGAACAATTTTACATTCAACTGGAAGGCGCCATAAAATTTCATGAGCAAAGTAAGCTGGAACAAAGCGATTGATTCAATTTTGGTTTCTATCTGACTTAATTTTTGTTTTCATGAATCTCCAGATCAGCGTTTTTATTTTCTTACTGTTTCCTCTTTTCGCTTTTGCACAAAGCGATGTAATTAAGGGGAGGGTAATGGATGCATCGATTTATGAATCACCGCGAAATTTTACACTTCAATATGTTTTAAATTTCTGATTTCATTTCCGGATTTATCACGGAACTTTACATCAAATTCAAAATATGAAAAACATATTCATTTCGTTAATTTTTTTGTTTGCCGCATCTGTTGTGAATGCACAAATTACAATTGATCAAAATGACATGCCTCAGCCGGATGATATTTATGAAATCACTGCCGCAGTTCCGGATCCAAACATTGATCTCACCGAAACCGGACCTAATGAGTTCTGGGATTTCAGTTCATTGGTTTCTCAGTCCGTTCAGGGCGATACGTTTATTGACCCCGACAATGCTCCGGCTGTTTATCAATTTGTTTTTAACAATCCGTTTAATCCCGGTGCGCAGTCAACCGTTGCGCAAAATCTTGCAATAGATCAAACCCTTGGCGGAACGATCACTCTTGAAAACGTGATTAATTTCTATCATACGTCTTCATCGCAATTTGTTCAGGTAGGTTTTGGTGCGACCGTTCAGGGTGTTCAACTTCCAATTGAATATGATGAGCATGATATTCTCTTCGAGTTGCCATTGAATTACAATGACGCTTATGCAAATCCAATGTCCTTTCAGATCAGTATTCCCGGATTTGCATATTACGGCACATCACAAACACGTCAATGTGATTGTGATGGGTGGGGAACCGTTGAAACACCTGCCGGTTTATTCAGCGCGCTGAGATTGAAATGTATTATTGATGGTGTCGACTCAGTTTATCTGGATACGCTTGGTGGTGGTACCTCGTTTACGCGCCCGACTGCTATTGAATATAAATGGCTCGCAAAAAATACCGGTGTTCCGGTTTTGCAAATTAACACGCAGGAAATTTTCGGCACTGAACAGATCACACAAGTCGATTATTTATCATGGGGATTTACAGGCGTTGAAAATTTGATTGATGAAATGAATTTTGAAATATTTCCGAATCCTGCAGATCAGTTTACAGTTATCAGCGGGCAATGGCCAGAAAATAAAACTTCTGAATTGAAAGTTTTCGATCTTAAAGGCGATGAAATTTACTCAACCACTTTTGATGCCCACTGTACATTGCTCACTGCGCACTGGTCTGATGGAATTTATTTTGTGAAAATCAAAAATTCTTCTGGAGAAGTTACGGGTAAGTTGTTTGTATCAAAAAAACAACCTGATTAACTTCTTTCAATTCTAAATCAGTTTGTAGAATTTTTTTTCAGCTACTTCATCTATTTTTAAGTTCATTATCACTGATGAGAATACTGATGTTCCGTTACACAAAAATAATTTTCACCATTTTCTTAATTGTAGTAGCTGTCCGCTCTTACTCGTTGAATGTTGTCATTATCGAAAGCCAATCATTTAACAGCGGGCACATGATGGATCAGATTTGGTATAATGTTGTCACAGGAATGGGGCATACAGCTTCGATCAGTCCTCAAGCTACTCTTGACAACAATTCTTTTTTTGCAGCCACTGATATTTTGATTGTATCAAGTGGTGTTATAAATATTTGTATTCGTTAATTACATAAATAAAACGACCATGAAAAAATTTATTATTCTTTTAGCTCTCTTACATTTAATTGCTGTTAATTGTAATAGCCAAACTCTTACTGTAAATGTTACCAATGTTACGAGTGATGTCTTTATGGCTGTATTTAGACTAAGTAACAATGCGGGTGCAAACAGTTCTTGCATTGCTAATTGTAGTTGCCCCAATACATGGACAACAGGAACTTATACAATTGCAGCTGGCCCAAACGTGACAACAAACTGCGTTATTAATGTTGGACTAAGCGATAAGGTAGTAGAGTGGGTAATAAGCAATGTATGCACGCCTCCCGAGAAAATAGCTCATGTTGGAAGCTTCCCATCAAATTGCTTTGATACAGTAGCAGATTGCGATGTGAGTGGTGGAACTTACACCGTTGTACTAACAAATTCGGCTGAAACAGCTGGTGCAATTCAATAAGGGTAGAACTATTATCTTCAAAGAATAATTTTTTCGTGTATTCTAATCGACTTCTTCTGTTCTGTATAAGAGTGATACCGGTAGTTACTGGACTCCTGGTTTTTTTTGCTACTTATCAAGTTTCACTTGCTCAGACATTCTTAAACGGTGACTTTGAAAACAATTCCGCAATAGGTGATCAGATCAATTTGACAAATGCAGGATACAACGCCCAAATGTCAAACTCGACAGCATTTGGTACTTATGGTGACATGGATATTATTACTTCTGCTGTTTACACCGGTGGGCCTCAAAGCGGTTGTTGGTTTGTTGCATTTACAGGTGGGGGCACAGATATGATTTCATTGCAGCTCAGTTCAAATCTCATTGCCGGGAATTCATATACTATTTCTTTTTGGGATAAAGCTGATGGTGGTTTTACTCCGATGCCATTTGAAATTGGCGTTTCAACTACACCCGCAACATTTGGTTCACTCGTTTATACTGCACCTGTTGCTGCAACTGTCGGGGTATGGACTCAGCGAACATTCACATTTACTTCACCCATCACCGCACTTTATGTTACAGTAAGCACGCAAGGAGTACTTGGTAATTGGAGTCAAGTGGATAATTTTCAAATGAATGGTGGCCCTCCGGGTAGTAGTTTTCTTGGGCCCGATACAACAGTTTGTGTAAGCCCATTTACAATCGATGCTGGCTATCCGGGCTCAACCTATTCATGGTCAACCGGAGCAACAACTCAATCAATCAACGTAACATCTTCAAACGATTATTCAGTTACGGTGAATTTACCTTCTGGTTGCGCGACTTTGATTGATACGATAAACGTAACCTTTTCATCACCAGTCAATGTCAACCTTGGAAATGATACTTCCATGTGCACCGGTCAATTGTTACTGCTGGATGTAACAACATCAGGCGCAACCTATCAATGGCAGAATGGTGCAACGACTTCTTCTATCACAGTAAACACAACAGGGCTTTATTGGGTTGATGTGACTTTGAATGGTTGCAGCGATATTGATTCAATCAATGTTTCATTCACTGCTTGCGGTTCAACTCCAGCAAGTTTCGCCATGCCCGATACGGTTTGTGTAGGCGAATTGGTGAATATCATAAATAATACAGTCGGAGGAACAACATTTAACTGGTCATTCGATATTACAACTCTGAATTCAACCGTGAACAATACAACAGTTGGAAATCCCGGAGGTCAGTTAGTGACACCAACTTATGGCGATGTGGTTTTTGACGGAACCAATTATTTTATGTTCATCTCCAATTATTTCAGCGGTGATTTAATTCGCTGGGATTTTGGAAGCAGCTTACTCAATGTTCCTGTCGCGACTAATCTTGGAATCTTTGGTGGAATTCTTCCGCCTGAATTGGAAGGAATTCAAATTGAAATAGATGGCGGCATATGGTATGGTTATGCAGTTGGTGGCGGAGCAAATCCTGTTGCTGATCGTTTAGTGAGATTAAATTTTGGTGCTTCACTCTCGAATGTACCAACGGCAACCAATCTTGGAAATATCAGCTCAGCAATGAACTGGCCCCATCAGTTGGAAATTTTCAAGGATGGAACAACCTGGTATGGCGTAACGGTGAATCGCACAAGTAATGTGATGACGATTTTTGATTTCGGAACAACGCTCGCAAATATTCCAACCGCATCAAATACAGGTGTTGTCGGAGGCATGTCCAGTCCGATAAATTTTGCACTGATAAAAGATTATGCAACCAACACCTGGTATGGTCTGGTTTGTAATCCTGTAAATTCAAATCTTTCATTTCTCACCTTTGGTGCAACAATAAATAATGCACCTATTGGTTTGAACATTGGTAATCCCGGAAATCTTTTGAATGGACCGCGTGCTATAACACTTACCACAGATTGTGATGAATTAGTTGGATATGTAGCAAATGAAAACGGAGGCAATCTGGTGAAACTTTCATTCAGCGGTGGAATTGGCGGTGTCATCACGCCAACAAATCTTGGAACATTCGGAGGCGTGCTGAGCAATACTCATTATATGGCTCCGTGTTGGATCAACGGAAATTTTAATGTGATGAGCGTGAATGCCGGTAACAGTACCGTGCAACGATTAGAATTTTTTACTTCTCCGGTGGTCCCGATTCCACCGTCAAATTTGCAAACGCCACCTGCATTTTCTTTTTCATCTCCTGGTACTTACACCGTTCAATTATTGGTGGATGAAGGAATGGCAACACAGAGTTACGCCTGTCAGGATATCACCGCGATTCAATTGGATTTTGTTGATCTCGGACTAGATACAACAATTTGCACAGGACAATCTTTAATTCTTGATGCAGGAAATCCCGGTGCAAGTTTTATTTGGAGTAATGCTTCAACTACTCAAACAATTTCTGTTACCAACCCGGGAACATATTTTGTAAACGTTACAATCGGTGGTTGTTCTTCTGCTGATACCATCACCGTTTCTTTTGTTGCGCCTCCGGTGGTGAATCTTGGAAACGATACCATTCTTTGTGTTGGTCAGACATTAATTCTGAATGCAGGAAATCTCGGTTCAACTTATTTGTGGTCAACGGGTGCAACAACACAATCCATCAACATTACTTCAGCAGGAAATTTTTGGGTTGATGTTGCAAATTTCGGCTGCACGGTGAGCGATACAATCAATGTCAGTTTCGTGAATTCAAATTTTGTCAATCTCGGAAATGATACAACATTATGTATTGGTAACACATTGATTCTTGATGTTGGTGTGAGTGGCGCCACTTATTCGTGGAGCACCGGAGCAATTACACAAACAATTTCAGTAAGTAATGCCGGCACCTATTCCGTAACTGCAAATGATAATGGATGTATTGATGGTGATACCATTGTGATTACAACTACTCCATCGCCAACTGTCAATCTTGGTGCAGATACAGTTGCATGTAATGGAACTTCCATCACGCTTGATGCCGGCAATGCAGGAATGAATTACAACTGGAGTAATACATTGACCACGCAGCAAATTCAGGTCAGCACTTCGGGAAATTATTCTGTCACTGTAACTAATTTATCTGGATGCACGGGAACCGATGCGATCACTGTTTCATTTGTAAATCCCCCCGTTGTTAATCTCGGAAATGATACCCTTTTATGTGTTGGAGAAATAATGATTTTGGATGCGGGTAATTCCGGTGCTTCTTACAATTGGAACACAGGAGCAAGCACGCAAACAATTCTCGTAAATTATCCGGATAATAATTATTGGGTTGAAGTAGATGCCGTTGGTTGCATGACTGTTGACTACATTTTTATCACTTACAATATTCCACCGGTGATTTCTCTGCCAGGTGATACAACTATTTGCGAAGGGCAAACTTTTGTTCTTACTCCAGGATCAGGAACTGGCTGGACTTATCAATGGTCAACCAATGATCAAACGTCAAGTATTACTGTTGTTGATCCGGGAACATATTCAGTAACCGTCAGCGATCCGAACGGATGCACTATTTCCGATGAAATGATTATTGATGATGAATGCGAAGGAATAATTTTTGTACCTGATGCATTTACTCCAAACGGAGATTTCCTAAATGAAATTCTTTTTGTCCGATCCAATGATGTGAGTGAAATCATCTTCCTGATCTTCGATCGCTGGGGAAATAAAATTTTCGAATCTGCTTCACTCAGCGATGGTTGGGATGGCACCTATCTCGGAAAGCCGATGAATCCGGGAGTTTATGTTTATATGGTGAAGGCAACTTTCACTTCAGGAAATATCATCGAGAAAAAAGGTGATGTGACGCTGATCAGATAATCTTCGATTTAAAATTTATTGCATCATTTCTGATTTTAGTAGAGGGATTGTATGCGTTCATCTAACAACCAAATTTTTCCTTCCATCTTCACGGCTAAAATCTAACTTAGCACCCTCAACTTTATAACCATGAAAATTTCTCTCTTCATCATTTCTCTCTTGATTTCATCAATCAGCTTTGCGCAGACAGCCGATGAAATCATCAACAAACATTTTGATGCCTCCGGTGGCATTGATAAATGGAAGAAGATTACTTCCATGAAATCAACCGGTTATTATGTAATGGGTCCCGGTGCTCATGCTCCTTTGACGGATATGTTTTGCAGCAAACCATTCAAAGGATATTACTCTGATTTTTCGTGGCAGGGATTTACAAGTATGCAAGCAATGCGCGATGATACCGGATGGAGTTATAGTCCGTGGGGTGGAAAGAGAACCTGTGACCCGTTATCACCGAATGATATTCGGAGTATAAATCTTTCCAGCGATCCTGAAGGAATGTTGCTGAATTATAAAGATCGCAATTGCACGGTTGAATATCTCGGTAATGATGATGTGGAAGGCGTGGAGACTTACAAACTCAGATTGAATACACCGGAAGGGGATATGGTTTATTACTACTTCGATACGGAAACATATTATCTCATCAAATTAACGCGGAGAATTCGCTTTGAGGATAAAGAGGATAAATCACAAACCGTCTATTCTGATTATAAGAAAACAGCTTACGGAATTATTCTGCCGCATTATGTGCAAGGTGTGGATGCGAGTGGCAACGAACAGGGTGGCCCTGTGGTAATTGAAAATTTTGACATCAATTTCATTCCTGATCCGAAAATGTTTCAGCGTCCTGTAAATGAAGCTCAATAAAATCAATCAGATAAATCCTACAGACTAACGAATAAGAACAAAACCATGAAAAAATATATTTCTCTATCAATCCTTCTTCTTCTTCTTGCCGCAACATCTTTTGCTCAGAAGAACACGAAAAAAGTTACACTCACTTCTGCGGCACTCGGAAAAATTGAAGCGCGGCATATCGGACCTGCAGTCATGGGCGGTCGCATTACTTCCCTTGACGGAGTGAACGATGATCCGCGCGTGATTTATGTCGGCACAGCCGGTGGCGGAGTTTGGAAAACAACCAATGGTGGTTCACAATTTCTTCCGGTGTTTGATAAATTCTGTCAGAGCATCGGTGATTTGAAAGTGGATCAAACCAATCCGGATATTATCTGGGTGGGCACTGGAGAAAGCAATATGCGTAACTCCGTTTCCATCGGGACAGGAATTTATAAATCCACGGATGCCGGTGAAAATTGGGTGAGCATGGGTTTGGAAAAAACCGAACACATCAGTGAAATTTTGATTCATCCGAATGATCACAACACACTTTTCGTTGCTGTGCCCGGTCATCTCTGGGATAATTCTTCTGATCGCGGTTTATATAAAACAACTGATGCCGGAAAAACGTGGAGCAAAATTATATTCGTGAATGATTCTACGGGCTGTGCGGATATTGCCATTCATCCGAAAAATCCTGATATCATGTATGCAACAACCTGGCAGTTCAGACGCAAACCATATTCATTTAATTCAGGTGGTCCGGGATCGGCCATTTATAAATCAACGGATGGAGGAAAAACATGGAACAAAATTCACAACGGTTTGCCTGAAGGAGATTTTGGTCGCGTTGCATTAGCGATGGCTCCAACTCAACCTGACAAACTCGTTGCGATTGTTGAATCAGAAAAAAGCGGCTTGTACATTTCAGAAGATGGTGGCGCAAACTGGACAGCACAAAGTGCAGATGATAATGTAACCGCTCGTCCATTTTATTTTGCAACCATTCAGATTGATCCTGAAAATCCGAATCGCGTTTATCGCCCCGCTTACAATTTTGCATACAGTGATGATGGCGGTTACTCATGGGTGAACGCGCAAAATTCAAGCGGATGGGTGCATGTAGATATGCACGCGCTTTGGATTAATCCGCAGAACACATCACACATGTATCTTGGCACGGATGGCGGAGTTTATATGAGTGTTGATCGCGGCAACAACTGGATTTTTTTAAACAACATGCCGCTCTCACAATTCTATCATGTACAGGTTGATGATCAGGAGCCTTATAATGTCTATGGCGGATTGCAGGATAACGGTTCATGGCGCGCGCCATCGCAATCTCCCGGAGGAATTGATAATGGCGATTGGAGAAATGTAGGAGGCGGTGATGGATTTTGGGTTCAGCCTGATCGAGAAGATCATGAAATCGTTTACAGCGAATGGCAGGGCGGTCATATTTCAAGACTGGATTTGCGCACCAATCAGTGGCAGGATATTCAGCCGCAGCCATTGCCAGGTGAGGAAAAAATGCGATGGAATTGGAATTCGCCTATCTGCGTTTCTCCAACCAACAAAAAGAAACTGTATACAGGTTCACAATATTTATATGTCACCACTAACCGCGGATTGAGTTGGGAAAGAATTTCTCCTGATCTGACCACCAATGATGAAAAGAAAAAGAAACAGGAAGAAAGTGGCGGTGTTACAGCAGATGTTACCTCAGCAGAAAATCACTGTACCATTTTTACCGTTGCCGAATCTCCGCTGGATGAAAATATAATTTGGGTGGGAACGGATGACGGAAATCTTCAACTCACGCTGGATGCCGGAAAGACATGGACCAACCTTGCAACGAATTATTCCAAATCAGGAATTCCTGCGCAAACATGGATCAGCAGTATTGAGCCTTCGCGGTTTGACAAGAATGTGGTTTACGCAACTTTTGACAATCACATGTATGGCGATATGAAAACCTATCTCGGCAAATCAACCGATATGGGAAAAACATGGAAAATGATTTCAAGCGATCAGTTCAAAGGTTTTGCGCATAAGATCAAAGAAGACCTGGTGAGTAAAGATTTATTGTTCCTCGGAACTGAAATGGGTTTATATGTTTCCATTGACGGAGGAAAAAACTGGGTGAAGATGAAAGGAAAAATTCCTGACTATTGCCTTGTCCGCGATATTGTGATTGAACCCAAAACAAACGATCTCGTACTCGGCACTCACGGCAGAGGAATTTTAATTGTGGATGATATTTCTTCCTTGCGCATCATGAATGATGAGTTGCTGTCATCCAATGCATCGTTTCTTCCATCGCGCCCGGCCGCAGTTACAAACGGACATTACGGACAAGGATGGCCTGATGCAGGTGGATTTATCGGAACCAATTCAAACGAACAGGCGATGATCACTTATTATTTGAAAGACCGCGTGAACAGCGGCACCGTTACCGTGCAGGTTTATGACGACAAAGGAAATTTTGTGGTTGATCTGCCCGGAACAAAACGCAAAGGCATCAACGAAATAAGTTGGGACATGCGCACGCAACCACCCAAAGTGGCGGAAGGTGGATCGAAAGCCGATTGGTCGGGCACACTCGGACCGATGGTGCTGGAAGGAAAATACAAACTGCGTTTAATGATTGGCGGTGAAGCGGTGGAAGGTTCGATAGAATTAATTTCTGATCCTAAAACAACCATCAGTGCGGAGGACAGAAAAAAGAATTTTGAAACCGTGATGGAAGTATATAAAATGGCGGAAGACCTGGCGGTGATCATGGACTCCGTGATGAAAGAACAAAACGAGATTGCAGATTATGTGAATCAATCTGAATTGCTCAAAGAATATCAGGACAGTCTGGAAGTAGTGCGCGCGTTATTAGTGCCCGTGAAAGAAGGAACCGCCATTACAGGTGAAGAAAAAATACGCGACAAGATCAGCGAGCTGTATTGGACTACCAATTTTTATGAAGGCAGACCAACCGATTCACAATTGATACGCATTGAAGGATTGCAACAGGAAATGGGCGATGCGGAAGAAAAACTCGTGCAGATCAAATCTGTTTACCGCCCCCGCGTTTATGCTGAACTGAAAAAACTGAATCCTAACAGACCGTATTGAATTCGTATTGCGTATCTGGTATCGGGTATCGAGACAAGAAAAAGCGAAGCGGGAGTTTCGCTTTTTTGTTTTGTGGGTTTTCGTTTCTTCATGCGCAGTGTCACTGCTTTACTTCAAGCTATCGCAGGAGGTGAAGCTCGTACAGAAGATATAATGTTGTCAACTACTGCCTCACCTATATGAGATATGTAACTTACCAACTCTTCTAATAAAACAGAGTATTCGTTTTTTGGTAACTCATATAAAATTATTCTCGCTTTTGCAATATGTGTTTTTGCCTCCCCAAAACAATTTTGAATACTGCCCGATTTTTCCAGAATCTCAATTATTTCAAGCTTATCGTTTTCTGGAATCTCCTTTTTACAATTAAAACTTTTTGATAATTTTTCTTGCTCACCGTTATGTGAAAATCTATTAGCGAAAATAATAGGCAGTGTTTTAATTCCAAACTTCATATCCTGAAAGTTCTTTTCTCCTGATATTTCTTTCGACAATGAAAAGTCACGAAGGTCGTCAATAATTTGATATGCGATTCCTATGTGATGTCCAAACTGTTTTAATATTTCATCATGTTCGACATTATTACTTCCGATTTTTGAACCGACAGAACAAGCCAATGAAAATAAACTCGCTGTTTTATTTTCTACGATTTCAATGTAACTTTTAATTCCATCTTCCTTGCTCTCGACATTTTCATTGAAATTGTTTTGTTGAATTTCTCCTAAAATTAGTTTTGAAATACTCTCTAAAAAAGAAAGCATAATGTCTGAATCAAAGATTCGTACTGCATGATGCACTAATTGATAACAATGCCTCAACGATTGAACAACTAAATAATCTCCCATCAAAATTGCAAAACGATTTCCTCTTAGACTGTTGAGAGTTGATTTGTTTCTGCGATTGGTGGAATGGTCAAGAACGTCATCATGTGCGAGTGAACTCATTTGAATTAACTCTAAAATGGCAGCAGCTTTTGCAATATCCTCAGTAAAAAATATTTCGTTTTTCTCGTCCTCGTTACTGATTTTATATGAGTATTTGCCCGCCAGAATTAAAAATATCGGTCTCAACATTTTTCCTTTGTTGTTGACCACATGCCTGATTGCTTTGTTTGCTAATTTGTCCTTTGACTCAGAAAATGTTTTGATATATTTCTGTGTCAAGTCAAGTTCAGACTTTAGAATGGAATGAAAGTAGGCGATGTCTTGCGGCATAATTATTTTGACTATTTTAAATTTAACTTCCCAAAATCGCTGTTGATTCATCGCCCCATCGCGTCCACAATGGGAAAAAGGATATTAATAAAAGGGATACCATGTTTGATTTCGGATAATCATAAATACAATTACTGAACATGTTAATACCAGGATGATTATCCTCTCGGAACTTGCTTTCAGATTTGTGAAAAAAACCAATGAAAAATAAACTCCGAGAGGCAATAGAAATGGATTGAAATAAAAACTTCTACCGAAGTTCAAATTCAGCAAGGCTGATGTCGCTCTAGTCATCCCGCACAGTGGACATTTTAGTGAGGTAGTTTCATACAAAATACAATATGGAAAATGTTTGACAAACTGAGCAACAATTAAAAACGCTGCAATCAACAGAACATATTGAACTAACCTATTTTGTATGAAGGTCATTTACCCAATTCTTTCTTCCTCAACCAGGTTTCCTGATGTATCAATGGAAACCCTAATTGTTGATGTTTTGCCTCTTGTCATATACATTATTGCATACACAATACCCCAAACACAGGTGCAAAGTGTAAGAATTACATGTAAGGTGTGATTGAATTTAGCTGCCTCCTTTTTGAGTACAGCCGTTAATTCCCTTTCATTTTTATCAATCACCACATAACCCTGCAATGCTTTGCTGGAGATATAATTGTTTAGACGTTTTAGTCTTTCTTCTAGTTGAATGTTTTCCATTTTGTAGTTATTTAAAGGTTAAAAAATCTTTTTTTCAGAGTTGCTATTGTACTGGTTAAATAATTCGAAAAAGAAATACCCGATACCCCCGATCAATGCAATATCAGCCACCGCGCTAAAGAGCAAATAGAAATTATTACCAACGCCCCATGCACCCTTTAGTTTTAGCGCAAATTTCAAAAGACCGTCAGTTATGTCAAGAATGTGTGCAATCGTTCCAATAAAATAGAAGATTGTCGGAATTGCATTTATTCCGATGCCTGCTAAGGCAATCATTACTGCCATTTTTAATTTTTCGTTTTTCATAAGTTTTATCTTTTTGCCTACTCTATGTTTCCGTTTTCAGCTTTACCCGGTTTATTCTATATGTTTAATCTTTAATTTTTTGTCATAGTAATCATCAAACAGAGTGTAGTTAAAAAAAAATAGAAATGCAGCATTACAAAACACCACCGTTAATTTTGATTTTGATTGCTTGCGGCAAAACCTGCCCATATTGCACCTATCGGTATGGTAATAAGCAGTCCAATGCCTAATGTTACAAAAGCAACGATAAGGTTAACAAAAAACATCACCACAGCACCCAACACGGTGGAGTAAAACATCCCCAGCGGACCGAAAACGAGTGCAAGTACTACTGCGAGTCCAACGCTTTTATTTTGATTTGCCATTATTGTCTTATTCGCCTACTCTATTTTGACCGTTTTCGGCTTTAACCGGCTTTATTTATGTATTTAATCTTTGGGTTTTTCCGCTAAATCAATCATCAATCTGATCAGCCCAGAGAAGCTGAACACAATCAGAAAAACCAAAACACCTCCAAGACCTATAGCTGAAATAATCAACTTTGGAAATGTTCCTGCTCTAAGCAGCTCATTGGTAATGATAATATTGACACAAAAGATAACCCATGCCATTATTTTCAGCAGTGCGCTTGTCGCATAAAGCGGAGTATACCTGCTTCGCCTTATCATTTCCAAATGTTTTATCTTCTCTTCCATCTTTCAATATTTATTTATTAAAAAAAAATTCTATTTCCTCACCACCTCAATCACCCCTTCAATAGTCGCATCGAGATTGGTGCCGTTCAGAAAAGCACCTGTTAATCCAAGCTGAGCGGAGGTAAAATCTTTGGTTTCGTTTGCGGCAAAATCAACTCCCGCAGCGCAGGCGGAGTTAGCCGTTGTGCTTCGGCATAATCTGATGGCGGCAGCAGATTTATTTTTTCCGGTGAAATTCATATCATCCTCAATCTCGAAATCTTCTGCCGTTACCGTTCCGTTTGGTGCAATCGTTAATGTTACTTTATCGCCTTTGTCGGGCGCATAAACCACTCCCCACTCACGCGCTTTTCTGCGCTTGCTCGATGACTCCTCATTGTAAAATGCAAGTTCCACTTCTTCCCAAATTCGCAGAATCAGATCATCATAATCCGCGCGTTTGTCCTCAATAGCTTCCTGCGCATTATCATAGGCAACTTTCGCAGTGCTTTGTGTATTCAGTTTGACAACCCAGGGCGCATAATGCAGCGTGTTAAAATCATTCACAGTCGGAAATGCCATAGCTGTTCCTCCTGCAAGCACCCGCGCTGCTTCGCCATCAATCAACCACTGCCCCCAAGTTTTCATGTCAGGATAATTAGTAATTTCCGGCACGGTCGGATCGTTTACATCAATATGATAAAGCGCCCTTGCCTCCTCCAAAATTTCTCCGCGCGCCATGGCATCATTCAAATGCTGAATGAGTTGGGAGAACCACATTTTCACCGTTACATAACCTGATTCAACACCACTTGTTTGGGTAGTTTGTGCAGTGAGCGCAGCCGCCCGCGCGTTCATCAGCCCTTTTAACTCCGGTTCTTTGAGATCGAGCTTCGTTACCGTAGCCGACTGAATAACCGTTTGACCGGGTGTTGCAGTTTTCTTGTCTCTTGCAGCTTTCAGTGCCTGATAACGGGCTTCATCTGTGTTGGGAAGTTTGCGATGTGGCATGTTTTATTGGTTTTTGATGATAAATGGATGAAAAAGGCGATTTTCGGATGTTTTTGGATGGTTCTGCGGTTCCGCAGACCCCTGCCGGGAAAGTTTGGCTGCCCTCTGCGGATATGCAGAGGCAGGGCTCAAAAGTTTGGAAACCCTCTGCGGTTCCGTAGAGGCATGGCTGGAAATTATGGAAGCCCCCTGCGGATATGCTATGAACTGTCCTGAAAGTTGGTAAGCCCCCTTTGGTTCCGCAGAACAATGCCGCGAAATTCCGGAAGCCGATGTGTAATTAAAAAAGGGAGGAATTTTTTTACTGAATGTGGTACTAACTGCAAACGCTGCTAAACTGCGATCTGCGATCTGCGATCTGCGATCTGCGATCTGCGATCTGCGATCTTAATTAATGTGAAGTTTGAAAAAAGTTCCGTGAGAGGCATAAATATTATATGTGGAATAAATGTAAAACTGTTTGGAGAAGAAAAAAATAAAAGAGAGAAAAATTTCATCCCACTAATTTACCACCTTCGGCAAAAAAGGAGGAGAAAAATGTGCAGCCCCGCCTTTCTTCATTTAAAATTTAAAATCCAAAATTTAAAATTCCTTCCCCCTCTATTTTTGCCCCATGCATCAAAAAAATAAACTGATCCTGATTCTTGAATTGTTGTGGCTGGCGATCATTGCGGTTTTGATCTTTGCGTTCGTGATGCCGTTGCAGGATTTTGTTTCTCAAAGATTCCTGTTGATCAATTCGCTTCTCATTTTTCTTTTTGTGCAATATGCGCGGCTGCTCGTGGCGCTCAGAATTTCTTTTCTCTCGGAATTATACTACCCGAAAATCATTTTGTTCTTCTCCCTGTTCATTTTGTTTTTTGTGGTGATGAAGCAGTTCAGCATTTACATCGGTCCGTTAAAAGATCAAACTTTATTTCCGTTCAACCTGAATATACCTTACGGCACCTATGAACGCATTTTCAGGGAATGGCTTTTTTTCGGAACGGGTTGCCTGATACTTACCCCGCTGCTGATCCTGCGCCTTTATCTCTCCATTATTAAACAGAAGCTGTTACGCGGGTTGAGGAAATAGTGAACAGGAGAGAGATCAAACCTGTTGCAACAACGAACGGAAGGCAACGAATTTATTTTGATAACGCTTCGAGTGTTCCTGTTGCAAAGCGGGTGCATGGTTTTTCTGATACTCGCGGTAATCTTCCATGCTGGTGCAGAAATACTGAATGGCATAAGTCACCCCATCGTTTTCGTCCAGATCAAGCAAACGAAAAATTTTGTGATCAATAAAAAATCCGGTGGCTATTACTTCGGGAATATGTTTGGTCTTCATCCATTGCAGCCACTCTTCGTGCGTCTGCGGATCAACCTTCACCGTAACGTTATAAATGATCATGGGCTTTTCATGAATTCTTCCGCATCTTCAATATCATCTCCGCGCAGCAAACGATAACGTTTGCTTGCTTCAACAGAATAAATACTGTCGCTGTGGTTCAGCACCAAATCTTCGTACAATAATTTGGCGCGTTCAAGATCATTCAGTTTGGTTTCGCATAATTCCGCCAATCTGAAAATCGCATCATCCGCATTCAGGTCATCTGCAAATTTGGTCATCACTTCTGCATACAGTAACGAAGCAGATGTATAATCGCGTTTCATTTCCGCCATGCGCGCGCGTGTCATCATGATATCATCGGTCAGCGCATGATCGGCAAATTCAGTATTGATGGAGTCGAGAAATATGGCTGCCTCATCCAGCCTGTTTTGAAAAATCAACAGATCAGATTTGGCAAACAGAAGCATCGCTCTTGTGATAGTATCAAGTCCGAGATTATCAATAATGAAAACGGAAAGATTGATAGCATCATTTGAAATTAATTCGGTCGTGGATGCTTTGAGAGCATCGAGTTGAGTTTGCGCCCATTCAAAATCACCGTTATAATAAGACAGCTTTGCGTTTTTATAGCGCGCCATTTCACCAATAGGAGCGTCTTTAAAATCCAGATCAACCTGCGAATAAAGCAAGGTGGCATCCCAAATCAGATTCTGCATCAGGAAACAATCACCCAGATCAAGTTTGCATTCCGCGATAAATGATTTATCAACCCCGGGCAGTTTGATGATTTGCATCAGCAAAGTATCGGCAGTGTTCAGATCATTCAGATAGAAAGCATTGAGGTTGGCAAGGTCGCGCATGGTTCGCGCGGTCTGTTTATTTTTTCCGAAGGTGATCAGAAAATCTTCAAATTGCGCTTTGAGTTCTAAAATATCATCTGAAGTAAACTCGGTGGTCAGCGTGATTTTTGATTTGAGTGCATTCAACTGTTCCTGTTTGGCGGCAAGAAAATAAGGCGAGTCATTTCCTTTTTTGATCACATAATCGTATGCGGCAATGGCATCATCAAAAAATCCTTCGGAAGAAGCAGCCCGCGCTAAGTCCATCACGCGGTAACCATTCTCTTTTAATCTTTTATCCAGCGCTTTGATCTGAATAAATGCAGCAGCAAAATCTTTTTTCTGAATAAAAACCCAGATCAGTAATTCCGCATACAAAATATTCGATTCATCTTTTTGAATGCGTTCATAGAGCTGCGATTTCAATTCAGCGACAAACAATGATTTCTCCAATGACCGCGCTAACTGGTTTTTGACTCCCTGTTCAGTTTCCGGTCGTTGATTCATGTAATCGAGATAAGAACTGATGGCGTTCTTCACATCATTGGCTTGCTCATATAATCCCGCTAACTCGAAGGAAAATTTGTAATCATCACGCAGTAATTTATTTCCTTCCCGATAAGTTTCGATTGCGAACGGATATAGCTGATAAGTGACAAACGAATTGGCAACGGTTCGGATCATGTTTTCTTCGGCCGGTAAATCTTTAATTGCATCTGCAAACTGATCTTCCGCATCATCCGGCTTATTTTGTTTCTGATAAACAAAACCAAGATCAACGAGATAATTCAACTGCTTATCGTTTTTCTTGATTTGTTTTTTGACCACTTTGTGTGCGTCATCAAAATTCTCAATCGCGAGAAGACAGTACAGATATTGCTGGTAGTAATAACCCGATGACGAATTTTGATCGAAGAGCGATGAATACAATTCTGCGGCTTTGTCATATTCTCCGTTCTGATAATACTGTTGAGCAAGCAGATGATCCTGATTAGGCTGTGCGCTGATCACCTGCGCGGCAATCAGAAATAAAATAACTGCGGAAATATTTTTTATGAATTGCATATTAATGAAACTTGAAAAACATCCTTTCTGCGAGCAACAATCCTGCCACGGCACCCATTGAATCAGCCAGCAGGTCTATGGATTCAAACGAACGACTTTCCACAAAATTGCCTTGAATCAGCTCAACCAACAAACCGAACAATACTGCGAACCAAAAACAAATGACAGAAGCATTGTTTCGCCACTTCCAAATACTGTGTTGTTTCCACAGTCCGAAGAATAATAAGAATGCAAGAACGGCAAAAAGACCAAAGTGCAGAATTTTATCGAAGAACGGAACATTTGAAAAAAAACTATCAGGCAAACGATCTGAAGGAACAAAGCAGAAATAGCAGATAACGAAAATCCAAATGAGTGAAGGCGATAAATAGCGCAGAAACATTTTGGTGTTTGACTATGAAGAATTTTTATGAGTCAAACGATTGGGCTCTTACACACCGGCATGTACCTGATATGCCTCAGCATCCATCAGCGCGTCAGTTTCAGCAGGATTGCTCATTTCAACTTTCACCATCCAGCCGTTGCCATAACAATCTTTGTTCACGGCTTCAGGATTTTGATCAAGCGCTGAATTTTTTTCAAGCACTTTTCCGCTTACGGGCATAAATAAATCAGAGACCGTTTTAACTGCTTCAACCGTTCCGAATGTAGCACCGTGATCAAGTGTTTTCCCGATGGAATCAATATCGATATAAACAATATCGCCCAATTCGCGCTGCGCAAAATCAGTGATGCCGATAACGGCAATATTTCCGGATTCAATGCGCACCCATTCGTGATCATTCGTATATCGTAATTCTTTCGGAAAATTCATCGGTTGAAATTTTCGTCAAAAATAAGAGAGAACGCACGCGAAGAAATAAAAACCCCGCCCTGATTTTTCAAAACGGGGTTTTCTTTTTTGTTCGGATATTAAATTATTCTCCCAGCGTGAATCTAATCGTAACACCACCCTGGGCATTCGTAATCGGATAAGATTGCGAAGTATGCGGTATGGTGCGTGTGCGGTCGAAGAACAAACGGATATTCAACCGGTTGTTGATCACGTAATCAATTGATGGAGAAATTTTGATTTGCCTCATACCGGATGTGGGAATTGGTTTTTGATCCTGATCCAGTTTATGAATGTACGTGACGTTATCGCGGATGGAGAAATCAAATTTGAAATTCACATCGTTGTCCAGTTTCTGTTTCTTGCCTCTGATCTTGATTGGCAACACTAAACCTTTCAAACGATAACCCAGACCGATGGTGAATTCGTTGTTCTTCTGTTCGTTCAGCTGATAGTTCACAAAACTCATTGTGAGCGTTCGGCTGTTTTTGTATTCAAATTTTGCCGTAATGCTGTTTGTGAATGTGAGATCAATACCGATGAGCGGGGCAAGTTGTTCGCTGATGACGATTTGCGGAATCTGTAATTCAGGTTCGAAATTTCCGGTGATGGTGTCTGTTGCACTTGGAAAACCGAATCCGTTAATATCCTCAAACTGTAAATCAGTGGTGAAACTGTTTATTGTCACCGTAGAATTATACGCGTGCTTAATACTCGCACTCGTTAAGAACTCTTTGAAGAAAGGAAGTTTGTTCAACCCATCATAAGTAATTCTCCAATTTGGTTTTGGTCGGTTTTGGAAAGCATTCAACCCTACTTCGTTCACGTTTATGCCGGTGTAAGCAGCAAGGAAAGAAGGAATCAAAACATCTTGCGAATAGGGTCCGTAACCATAAGCATAAAGGGGATTGGATGTGCTATCCTCCGGATTAAAAAACGGACCATCGGAATACGGATTTAGCAGCCCGAGCTGTTGCGAAAGCGAATCCCGGTTTGCTTCAAACAGTTCAAATGTTTCAGAAAATCCATCGGCATCTAATCCGTCAAACATCGTTTTCCAGGTTATCCATGAAACAGTATGACTGCCCATCATAATTCCGTTGTAGTGAACAAATTCATTTAATCCCTGAGCCGTATCGTAGCGGAAATATTCAGAATACATTTCACTGTATGTTTTCTGCCAGTTGAGATCAAGACGCAAATCGCGGTATGGTTCAAAGGTCGCTTTGATGTTCAGATTCTGATTAAAGCTTTGCATGAATTTATAATTCAAAGCCGGATCATTGGTAATCCATCCTTTGGATGCAGATTGATCCAACCATGCTTTATCAGGCTGATAACCGAAAATAAAATCCCAACCCGGTGCTGTTTGATCAAGTTGTTGTCCGAGAATTTCTGTCTTTGGCAAATAACCGGGTACTGTTGTTCCGTAGCCTTCGGTATAATTCACGGTCAGCCTTTTGAAAGAAATAATCGGGTTGATGATCGTTGCGAAATAAGGATTGTAGGTCGGTTGTTTTTTCTTCTTGTCATCTTCATTCTTGCCATCATCTTTTTTGCCGTCATCTTTTTTGCCGTCATCTTTCTTCTCATCCTTGCCGCCTTTTTTCTGCGGAGGTGTTCCGTTATACAATTTCAGCCATTTCCATTTGTTGTAAAAATTCTTGATATTGAATTCTCCGTTCAAACGGATATCCTGTTTGTTGTTGATCGTGTTGCCGAAAGGATGTGAAATCAGGTTATCATTTTCATCTTTAATAAGTGGTGCAGCAGTCCATCCGTAATCTGTTCCGTAACCCGCTTTGATGGAAACCCAATCGAGAATCGGAATCTTGTTGATCGGCAAAGTATAGTTTGCATCTGCACTGTGTTTGTATGCGGTGTTGCGCCCGAGTTTTTTGAAATTCTCAATGATTGTATCGCGTTCAAGGTCTGTATCAATTTTTCCGAACGGTTCATCAATCCATGAATTGTTGACTGCGTTGAAATCAAAAGTGAGCGATTTGAACGGATTATATTTCAAAGCATAGAAACGATCCCACTTGAATTCTTTGTCATAAGTAGGCTCCAGAACAAACAACGGATCATTATCAATATTTCTGATCTGTCGCTCTCCGAATTTGCGATTGACATCATTACTGAAACTGAAATTGTTCGGAACAAAATTGATATTGATGTCCTTGATCAGATCAAAATATTTGCTTTTCCACTTGATCAGTTTTTTGAAAGGGGAAATGTAAAGAGGCTTCAAAGTATAGTTGTAGCCAAGAGAAACCTTGGTTTTTCTGACAAGGTCATGATCCAATAACGGATCGCTCTTATAAGTTTCAGTAAAAGCGTAAGTGGCGTTCAGTGTTTCCAAATCCCATGGATATATTTTGTTCTTCTTGCTCATGCCCTGTTTGCGCACGTTGCTGAAGTTCAAACTTTTGATCCTGACATAATTCTGTGTGGATCGCTTGTACTCTTTGCGCTCGGTGGCATCGGTGAATTGTCCAAGTTTGGTGGTCATGGGCACGTCCAATTCGTATGGATCATATTCCGGATTGCTGAATGATTCCGTTACACTTGCGTACATCGGCAAGGTAATTCCCAAAAATTTCGGCATCACTTTTCCAAGTTGTAAAGTGATCGCTGCATCGTACTGATAGAAATTATCCTTGAACCGTTCGTTTAATTTTTGTTCGAGTTGCCCGAATCCGATACTGTGCATGTTGCCTGAGACAACCATGTTACCGAGATCAGCCATTTTCACTTCAACGCGAGAGAGTGCCGCATATCCACCTTTCTCATTCAACCCAAGAAGCCGTAATTCATTCACCCAAACTTCCGCGCAAAGAGGCAAGCCCGAATCATCACCCGGAGTTACAATTTCAGTTCCCATTTTCGGATTGCGCAAACCGATCATCACCGTTTTTACCAGACCGAGATCGGGATTGCCGAGAACGGTAATGCGGTTTCCTTTTCCGTCAATGATCGAATAAGGAATTGCGCTTGAAGCATCTTCCACACCTCTTTGAACTTTTATATCCACGAGATTTGTCAGCGCGATATTCAACAAATTTTCTTCCGGCCAAACTATATCCTGTATGCCCGGTGTGTTATCAGTCAAGCCTGTTTCATCCGTAATCTTCAACGGAATTTCATACTCATAATAATTTTCTTTAAAATCTGACCCCATACGGATGAACAAATGCATTTCATTATCGAATATCGGATCAGCATCCGGAAGCGACTCAGCATGAATAAACATTTTCAATGAATCAAATTTTCGAATATCGAGATTCAGCGTTTTGTAAACGGCTCGCGCATCGCCATCCTGCAAATTGCAAACCTGCAATTGCATGGATTGTTCGTTCTGCAAAGCATTCACATTGTTCTGCACCAGACTTATTTCGCGGTCAATGCCGGGAGGCAACACATACGGAACCGGTGTGTTGGAAGAATTTTCTTCAATATTCACAGCCGATACATTGAAGAATGTTTCGTTGCCTTGATCATCAGGAATATATTCTCCGGGTTGCAATAAGGAGAACAAATATCTTCTCCACTGATTACGCACGAGTTCCAATCTTGCAAAACGAAGAATGGTGCTGTCCTGAAATCCTGTCATGTACATTCGCATGAAACGGATGGATTTGAAATCCTGAATATTTCCAACGCGGTCGTCATATTCATCAACAGGAATTTTGAAATGGAACCAGGTTACGCTATCTAATCCATAAAAATTATCATCCGGAAGCGGAGCGCGAACTGTATCAGCCAAAAAATCTTCTCCGAGTTTCATTTCATTGGCGAGATGAACGCGATACTGAAAATATTCTTCGTTTTCTGTCACCGTGTTATCATGATTCATATCCTCTGATTCAGGAATATTAGTTTGGGCAGAAGAAAAATCTGCATTGTTTTCTGATACCGGTGAATTGCCATCCGGTCCGTTGTATTGTTTGTATCGCTGTAAAATCCCGAGTTGAATCTGATCATAATCATCACCGCGGTAGTAATGATAATTATCGTTTGAAGGATCGGTTTGTGCTTTTGCGAGTGCCGAAGGAATAAGATAGTTCTGAACTGAATCAAGCCATTCCTGATAATTTCCTGACTCAAGTAAAGTTGCAATACCATCATAACCAACATCCTGATACGCACGTGAAGCAGGATCGGTATTGAAATAATTGTTGATCGGTGTGCCTTGCGGAACATGACCCCAGACGGTTTGTGTGAAATCAGCAGTATCCAATCCGTTTTCAAACAACCAGCTTCCATCGCGTAAAACATCTTCTGAAACATTTCCGAGATTAAGAAATAAATCACCTTCATTATCTGAATCGAAAATGAATGGATCCATCACCCAGAATTCAACAAACTCAATATTGGATGCTTCAAAATCATTCACATCCAGATCGCGTTGAATGCCGCCCCATCTGCTTTCAGGATCAATCAATGAGCCATCTGTGTTCAATCCTGCGGAATAATTGGATCCAGTTGGTAGTTCAAAATTGTATGGTCCTCTTTCTTTCGGATAAAACGCCAGATCGAAAGTGGAGATATTGGAGAATGTTCCGTCAAAAGATTTGTTCGGAAAAATATCGCGTTCGTTTACTTCAATCACATACGGATTGTCTTGTTCTTCGTCATTACCCGCAATATGACTCGGTGTTGCAGAATTATCTCTGGTAAATAACGGATCAAGATTGTACCAGGCAAGTTTCGCACGGTTGTATCCGTATTTCAAACTGTCACTCTCAATAGATTCAGGAAACAATTCACCGTTCACGCCAGGTCTTGTTGCACCATTCGGAGTACTCGCTAAGTGCCAGGCGTTAGCAGGAAATTTCAAATCATAAGAAGTTTTACTTCCTTCAAAATCATCTACATAAACAGTTCCGTCTTTGCCGATTGCTTTGGAGTGTCCCGGTTTGAGATAAGCCACTTCACCGGTGAAATTGAAGCTCGATTTTTCTTTCGTGTCATAAAACGGAAGTTTGCTCACCATACGCGTGATCCACGGAGTTTCCTGACTGTAGTTGACATCGAAGCCATAAATCGTATTCGCAATCGGGTCCTCACCGATATTCACTTTGGGTGTGAACGGTCTTTCGTTCAAGCGCATGATCGTTCCTCCAAGCGTGAAATGATCGTTGATCCAATAATCAAGGCGAGTACCGAACATGGTTTTGGTTTGAATCGCGAACAGTGCATTGTTTTCAAACGAAACATTGATTGGAACACCGGCATTCAGAATTCCTTCGTTCAGAATTGTGATTCTTCCGAGCGAATAATCAACGCGGTAATCCTGATTCTCTACAAGTTGTTGCCCCCCTGCGGTTACCTTCACCGATCCTTGCGGAATGTTGAACGCACCGAGAGAAATTTCATTGGTCACATTTGATTTATAAGATCCTTTGATCAGGAAGCGGTTGAATTCAGGAAATTGTTGTGCGATTGTTTTGGTGGAATCATACAACAAATCGAAAACATATTTATCCGCAATGGCATCTTCACCTGCCGCATATTCATTTCTCAAATCATCACCGAATGGTTCCAACACAGGAAAGAAAATTCTTCCGTTCTGCGGATTGATGGTGACACCGGGAACAAAATCAAAAAGTCCATCAGGCTGCGGTGATTGAACGCTGTTAAGATTATCGAGGTTGAGAAGAGAGAGCAATCTTTTTCCGGCTGGTTGTCCTTCGGGTAAATATCTTTTCAATCCGCCACCGGGGTCCTGATAATAAACATCCAACTGAAAATCTTCTGTGTTCACCTGATAGGCTCCGAGTGAATAAACATTTTTCATCATCAGATTCCAGATGGGCAATTTCGGACGAACCGAAGTGCTCTTCAGCATTTTGAGAAAAAGAACTTTTCCTGTTGAATTTGAATCGGGCGGAATATCCTGCGCAAATTCTCCCACTTTATAAACTTCGCCATTGGCCGTGTATTCATAAGCTACTGCGAGAACTTCATCAGGCTGCAAACTTTGGTTGATGGATATAGTTCCGAGCAGCGGATTGAAAGAAAATTCCGATTGTGATAACTGGCGTCCATAAGTTTTTTCAAAATCCTGGACCGGTTGTAAGTTGAGTGGCGCACCTGTAACGTATCCAACCACGTTATCAATCAGACGGATTGATTCATTAGCTGTCAGATCTTCATACAGATTATTTGCGCGGTTGCGCGGAAACTCATTGTTGTTACTCGGAATGATGACATCATCACGATGAATATGTGCAAGGTCATTTTCACCCAGATCAGCAAATGCTACAATATCGCGAACGTTTTGTGTGGTTCCTGTTTTGTTGGTTACCCAAACTTCAATCTTGTTGACGTTAACCGGAGAACTGATGATCGGCAGATTTTTCAATGCATTGTTGTAATGATCGCGGAAATAATGCGCGGTGAAAAAATGCCGGTTCTCATCATACTGATCTGCTTCCACTTCGAATGTCTGTGTCTGCGCTCCGTTTTCAATCGTAATAGTTTCCGCCTGTGATTTTTGCTGTGAGATCACCGCCTTGATCGTCAGTCTTCCGAATTGTAATTCAGTTCCGAGACCGAATAAACTTTGCGATCCCTGAATCAATGTGGTGCTTAAAGGAAAACTCACATTACCTGCTTCAATTTTCTGAATGATCTCGTCATCATCGCCTTCGTAATTCAGTTTGATCTGATTTTCAAAATCAAAAGTCGCTTGCGTGTTGTAGTTGGTGTTCAGTTTCAGTTTCTCGCCAATCTTCCCAATCACGTTCATGTTGATATTCATGTCGAAATCAAAACCACCTTGTTTGCGTTGCTGTTCGGTGAGTGTGGGGTTTTCAATATTCTGATAATTGCCACCGAAGGTGAGATCAATATTTCCCTGCGGGCGGATGTCCACTGAAGTGCCACCGAAAATGCGGTCGAGTACATTGTCGCCTTCATAAATTTTTACTTTCAATCCTTTCTGCTCCAGCAGTTCTTCTCCATTGGCGCGATCTTCCCAATAGTCTTGTTCCTGCTGTGCGAAATAATAATCCAGAAATTCATCGCTGCTCATGAAGGTGGATTCTTCATACACGGTGTCGATGCCGCCCACCGTTTCGCTGATAATATAATTTCCTGATTCGGGATCGTAAATAATATCCGAATGAAAATTATCCGGATCTTCAAAATCGAAATCGAAATCATTCTCATTAAAGAAATCACCGTTGTGATGATCTTCAAAAGGATAAATGAGATCCACCGGTGTATCCACGATGGGCGTGTCGGTGAGTGATTCGCGCAAAGGCGAATAGGAGAACGGAACGATGTGCGCATCCGAGAAAATAATCAGACCCGAAAATGCAGCCACCACCGATGATGCAAAAAGAAAACGATAAATACTCCTCACGTTTGTAAAAATAATTAGTGCGTTGGTTAAAGTTGTTTTAATGCGCGCTTGATTAACTCTTCTACTGTCAACACTTCATCGGTCTGTGTCGTTATTTGCGACACAGCCTTGTCGGCAGTTGATTTGTTGAATCCGAGCATTACAAGAGCACTTAACGCGAGATCTTTGGTTTTATTGTTTGAATGTTTCAACGGTTGTGAAAGGTTGTCTGCTTTTACTCCCATTTTATCTCTGAGTTCGAGGACTGCGCGCTCCGCAGTTTTTTGCCCGATCCCTTTTATTTTTTTCAGAAAATGAACATCGCCCAGCGCAATCGCATTTTCAATTTCATCTGCTTTGTAAGTGGAGAGCATCATGCGCGAAGTGTTGGCGCCTATGCCGCTGACCGACAAAAGTTTTTCAAACATTTCTTTTTCTTCCTCTTCAAAAAAACCAAACAGATCAAATCCTTCAATGGACTGAATTCCTTTCTTGACATGAAGATAGGTGAACAATTTACATTCACTCAGTTTTTGCAAAATAGTGAAAGTATGAAGCGTGATATTAATCTGGTAACCGATGCCGCCCGCCTGCATGATCACATACGTGGGTGTGAGCGAAATAATTTTTCCTTCAATGAATGCGATCATGGTTGGTAAAAATAAGTGTCAGCGACTTGCGCAGGGTACACAAGAAAAGTTAATGGATGAAAAATTCTGGCGACAAAGAACTACTGTCCGATTTTTTCTGCCGTAACGGAATCACTCCATACCCCGGCTTAATACGTAGATTTCTTATCGGATGAAGACAGACGTAGATATTCATTTGCTATAATATTTTGTGATTTTATTATAATAAAATTGAATTATGCTATAGCAAATTTCAATTTGACTATAATAACTGCTTATTAGGATAGAGCAAAACTAAATTATGGTAGAGGAATATTGAATTCTACTATAGGAAAATAGGATTCGGATAGAGGAAATTTGGATTTTGCTATAATGAAATGGGTGTTTTGCTATAAAATTGGTGTTTTTGGCTAAATTTGCCTGTAAATTGAAGAAAATGAAGGATTTTGAAAAGGTTCATATGGGAAAGTTGGTTGGAAAGAGGTTGAAGGAGCGGGAAAAAAATGCGAAAACTTTTGCGCGGAATATCGGCAAAAGTGAGCCGCGGGTGTATCAATTATTGAATGAGCCGGTGATTGAAATCGGGTTGCTGATGAAAATGTGCAAGGCGCTGAACTACAATTTTTTCAAAGAATATTTGGATGAGGCGGAGCTGCCGGATGTTGAAGTGCGTGATCAAAAAATAATGGAGCTTGAAAAAAGAATTGTTGATCTGGAAAATGAAAAGAGGGAAATGCGGGAGGAATTTTATAAGAAAGAAATTGAGTTGTTGAGAAGACTTGCGAAGTAGAACCTCACCCCAACCCCTCTCCTTGAGGAGAGGGGCTTGAAGAAAAGAACGCGATTTCGGAAATGGGATTGCGTTTTTTTTTGAATTCCTAAAGAAGGTTAACGTAAAGATTTTTTAACATTAATTTTTTTTGGTGATGACTTGATGAAAATATTATTGAGGCGCAAATATTTTCTAACCTAAAAAAAATTTAATCATGAATGATGTAACAGGTGATAAGATTAACATGTATCTGGCGTTTAAACAGTATCTCGCTGATCATAATGCGGCATGGGCTGCGGTGGTTGCGTTTGCAACTGCAAGTACGGATTTTAATACGGAGCTTGAAAAATTATTAGAGGCGGTTGAGGGACAGGGTGGTGATATTACGGGGGCTGCGGTGGACAAAAGTCAGGCGCAGGATTTTTTGGTGGCTGCGATGATGGAGGTAAGTGGACCTGCGTCTGCTTATTTCTATGTTCAAAATGACAATGAGAATGCGGAGTTGATCAATTTCACACAGAGTGAGTTGGAGGGAATGCGTGATGTGGTTTTGTTGCAGGCTGCGGAAACGTTGATTGAGAAAACGGGTCCGATTGCGGTGCCGCTGGTTGGATATGGTGTGAGTGCGTTGATGCTGACGAATCTGGGAACGCGGAGAACAAATTTTGATAATAAGATTTCGCGCCCGCGTGTGAAGATTGTGGAGAGGAAAACGCATACGGTGAATATTGATGCGGAGGTGAAACTGATTGATAAAGTTCTGGAGCAGCGATTAGATAATCTGATACTGGGATTTAAAACTTCGAATCCAAATTTTGTGACGGGTTATTTTAACGCGAGAATTATTGTGAACACGGGTGCGACTACGAGTGAGACGGATATTTCGGTGACGGGTGTGATGAATAGGGCGAGTGATGGGACTCCGATTGTTGGCGGAACGGTTGCAACTCTGGATGGTGAGCATGAAACGCAGACCGATGAAAATGGTGAATTTGCATTGGCGGTGCCGGAGACTTATGCGGGTGACCTGATGCTGAAGGGAACGGCAACGGGTTTTACAGATGAGGAGGAAACGGTGGTTGGTGCGGAGCCGGGTGAGAGTTATGAGGTGGGGTTTGTGATGGAGGCTGTGTAGTAGTTACGAAATACGAAAAGGTACGGAAGTACGAAATGGAAAATGCCTTGCAGGGATGCGGGGCGTTTTTTTTTTGTCACGTACTTGAGAAATGCAGGTGGTGAATTAAAAGATGTACTTTGGTATTGAGATTTTTTTATCACTACCAAAAAATTTAGTCATGAAAATCAAATTCTCTCTACGTATTTCTTTTAAGGAAGGACACACACAAACAAAGGGTTTCCGCGGATTCGGAAAATTCACGTTCATTATTGCATTGATGATGTTGCTGAGTTCAAAATTTGCGTTCGCACAAGTTCCTGATAGCTTATATCATCTTGTTTCAGATCGTTTTGGAAACACTTATTCTCATGGCGAATTATATTTTTCCGACTCAATAGATTTAATTACTGCCTGCAGCGACACTGATCTTTTTGTTCCGGTGTTTCTGGATTCAGCAGGTGAGGGATTTTATGATGCTACTGATGGAGCAGACCGCAGAGATGCTGTTTGTAAAGTCTTGTCCGACTTGTCGGACTTAATTGTTGCGCAAGTCGGTTGCGATACATTTATTCAGGTACGAATAGAATTCAGAAGTGCAGATGTTGATTCTGTCGGAACTGATATTATGAAAGGAATGGGATCGGGCTATTATGATATTCCTTATGGAATGAATTCAGGAATTATTGATGGGCGGGTCTGGCTGCATATAAATACAGGAACTGATCCGGTGAGGGATGAAGCAGATGGTTACGTAACGATCAATTTCAATTCTGCGATTGACTGGAACTATGATTACACCGGCACACCATCAAGCGGACAGATTGATTTATATCAGATCGTATTGCGAGAGATGATGCACGCGATTGGTTTTAATTCTTTGATTGATGAAAATGGAACAAGTATTCTCTCCCATGTGAGCGAAGGTTTGTATTCGCGCTTCGACCAATTTTTGGAATACACGGATGATTCGAGCAATACATTTTCGATGATTGTGATTGATAGTTTGGGCAATGCAACATTCAATATTGAGATTGATTCAGCAGGTGCTGCAACGGGTGGTGATTGCGATCATGTAAGATTCAACGGAGACAATGCTACAGATATTCCCGTTTATGCTCCTGCAGATTATGAGTTAGGAACGAGTTTGAGTTTTCTCGTTTCCAATTGCGGAAGATCAACAGATGATTATTTAATGAATTGGAGCGATTCCATTCTTGTGAGAATACCAACGGATGAAGAAGCAAGTATGCTCTGTGATTTGGGATATACAACTTCAGGGATATTTGATACGACAACTAATCTACCGGATTGTGGCTTTACGGTGGCTGGTGTTGATGATGGAATGCCTTGGATTTGTGGTGATACACTTATCATTATTACCGATACGATTCCTGTTACGATAACGGGGTTTTTGGATAATGACATTAATGCGGTTGGGTTTACGGCACTGCAATTATTAAATACCAACATGGGCAGTGTTTCCAACATCACAACAACTGGTTTTGATTTTACGCTCATGAACAATGGACTGGCATTACTTTCCTATATCCCTGTTGATTCATTTGGTAACTATGGAAACACAACAAGAATTATAGTGCATTTGGGGGGAGGGCCATGCAACTGCCCTGGTTGTAATCAAGTATGTAATAGCACTTTTACAAATAACACCAACCCTAACTCAGACTATTTGTTAAGTGGTATTATATTGGGTCAGGTAGATAATTGGACATGCGAAACAGGTTCGTCCCCTGATTGGGCTTCTGGTGATATTGGCACAACACTAGGCATGCCTTATCAAAACATTGATCCCCCAACCCCAGTTGATTGGGGCTTTGGATGTATGGTAGTCTATCCAACGGCAGCCAATCAAGGTAATTTTGAATCGTCATGCGAACCTATCAACACGACATGTCTAAACGTTGACGTTGTGCAAACACATAATTATATTTTATCACTTTACGAATTTAATTTAACATGGGATAATGGTGTTGCGAATAATCCTCTTGATGAATTTCATGCGAATTTTTATAACGGCATACTACAAACCTGGCTTGCACCAAATAATATGGTGTTGCCGAATCCAAATCAACCTGTGATAGATGAAGTTAATATACCCGCATTTGATCCCATAACAGGCGATGATGGATGGAGACAATATATTGCTTGCGTACCGGCAGATGAAGACTACGAGAAGCTTGTTATTTATGGAAAGAATATTGGTACCGGAGGAGGCGGAATTCAGCCGATTAAATATGCTTTTGTTGACAGGGTGGAATTAGTTGAAGATATTTTTATGGCTCAACAGACTGAATATTATACTTGTGGCGGAAGCATCGAAATAGGCGAAGCTCAATGTACTGTTGACAATATGTTTTTTGAATGGTACTCTCTGCCAGGGTATGTTTTTGTTGATGACGGGGATGTTACAACGGTAACTCCAACCACCACTACCGATTATGCTTTAATCAGGAGTTTTATAAGCAATCCTGATTTTCCTATGGTTACCACTTGTCCTGCTGAAACGCTTTTTGTAACGGTAACGGTGAATCCGAATCCGACAGTAACCATTAATGCGGTACCACCAAATATTTGCTCTGGTTCCCCTGCTGTTTTAACTGCTTCGCCTGGGCCAAGCGGCTATACATATCTGTGGAGCACAACTCAAACAACCCAATCTATTTCTGTAACTACTGCTGGTACTTATTATGTGACAGTAACTAATACAAGTACAGGCTGCACTGGAACTGCCAGTGTAACTGTAGGTTCCTATTCAAGTCCGACAGTGAATGCAGGAAGTGATCAGACAATTTATGCAACCTGTGGCGGACCTACATCATGTTCTATTGGAAATGCAGCTTCAGGAGGCGCAAGCCCATATACTTATTTATGGTCTAATAGTGCAACAACTGCCACGCAAACAGTAAATGCCTCAGCAGGCACAACGACTTATACTGTAACAGTTACAGATGCCAATGGTTGCACGGCAAGTGATGCTGTACTTGTTACGGTAATACTTCCGTATTGTACTCCTTCTATACTCATTGGAACTTCCTATTGGATATGTAGTGGTACATATTCTTCAAGTTTGCCATGGGGAACGTTATCACCAACCACTCTGGGGTCAAATGTTACTGTCATAATAGAAGGAAAATTTATTATAGATAATGATTTCACCATTGAAGATTTGCCGGTGAAGGTTTTAGAATATGGACTGTCTCCAACATCATGTGGTCAAATTTATGTTGCGCATGGTAGCACATCGGACCATAACGTTCTTACCATTGATAACTGCGACATAAGTGCCGGTTGTGATCATTTGTGGTTTGGGATTGAAGCAGAGGACTATCGCTCTGATGTTATTGTCACTAATGGAAGCATTATTCGATTTGCAAAATACGGACTCTATACTACTAAAGGAGGCATTTTTAAAGTTGATGGAGGTTCAACCATTAAAAATTGTGCTCAGGGAATGCATATTGAAATTGAGAACAGCGTAGTCAGTTCAGTCCCTTATAATGGTAGTTCTTATCCGGGTTTTGTCAGAAATGCAACTATAACTGATGATGTCACTTTAATATCTTTATCAAGTATATGCAACACTCCAAGTTTATCCGGTTTATGGGTTGATGGAACTAATATTATGGGATCAGCGATTGAAATCAGATTGGGTAACAGCACAAGTTTTGACGTGGATTTTAAGTTTGGCGAAGATGATCTGGGTTCTGGATACACCACTTACATTCAAAACTTTGATCAATACGGGATTCTGTGTTTTAACGCAAATCTTGAAGTTGTAAATACTCAGTTTGCGTTAGATTATAATTATGGTGTTATTATACCGGGAGACGGGACGAGTAAAGCGGCTGAATGGGGTATCTATTGTACCACTAATTTCTCCGGAAACGGAACAAGAAATATTCAAATCGGGGGTGCTGGTTCTTATCAGCCGAATACGTTTGACTTGATGTCTGTTGGAATCTACTCTGAGAATAAATACGGAGGGAATATAGAGTACAACACGTTTAATAATAATACTTCTCAAGCAGTGAATATATCAGCCACCACAGCAGCGTTTCATATTACTGATAACGACATCAATGACACTAACCCTCCAGGAACAGGGACAGGTACGGATATTTTTGATGTGGACATGGGAATACATGCTGAAGGATTATTAAGCGGTTCAGTATATATTGAACGCAACGATCTGTTACTGCAAAGAGTTACTTCGGGTGGCATCAGATTTCACTATAGCCAAAATTCTTCTACCGGCCTTGAGTACATAATAGATGACAATTATCTAAGAGTCGGCAGAGTCGGAATACTTGTTCAAGGTTACGATGATGTTCAGATCAGCAACAACGAAATTGATCTGGACAAGGTTGCAGGCAGCGGAGCCGTTGATTATTGTGGTATAAGAGTTCAGGCGAGTGTAAATCCAGTTATTCAGGGCAACATCATCACACGAACATTTTCAGGATCAACATCACATTCGTTCTGGGGAATTGATCTGCAGGATGTTTGGGACTATCCGGGTAATGGATCGTTGTTACTGCCGACCGGTGCAACGGGTACTTATATCTGTCTGAATGATATAACAGATATGCATCGCTCTTTAAACTTTGGTGGAGCTGATATGAATGGTGCGACCATTCTCAACAATACATTTACAGATGGTTATACATCCACAAATAATTATGCGGTTTATGTAATGAATGCTGCAAATATTGGCGATCAGGGAAGTTCGAGCCCAGGCAATGGCATACCCAATGACAATTGTTTCGATAATCAAAGCGGTGATTATGATACTTATGCTATTAATAGCGGATCCAATTCTTTTAGTTCAGATTTCTTTTACGAAAGTACAGGAGATGCTTGCCTTAACAATGTCAATAACGTTGGAGCATCTGGTGGAGTTGCTTTTGATCATATTCCTTTGACTGGAAGTTCATCGAGTGATTGCGATCCACTTCCTTATTTTATGATTTCAATGGAGCAAAGATTAAATGGAGACAGTTTACCGTCTGAAGTCATTGCAATAGCTGAAGAGCGAATCAATGATTCGTTGCTGACCGGAAATGCAGCATGGATAAAAACAAATGCATTATTCAGACAATTTGCAAATGATACTGCTCTCCAAGAACAAAGTGAAATTGTTGACGCGTTTGCTGACAGCATGATAAATGAACCAGCAGGACAGTTTTACGTAGTGGACAAAATGATAACCTCAGCTTTTGACACTTCCAATCTTTCAACCGACACTGCATTAATCAATCAAGCCTTATCACTAAACGAAAGCATAACAACAAACATTCTAACAGAAACTTTGCAAAAAGAGGTTAATGATATTTATATCCGCAGGTTTTTGTTGGAAAACGAAAATCCTGACAGCACCGAACTGAATACATTGATGGAAATAGCCAATCTCTGTCCTTGCGATTATGGCCATGCCGTTTTCGATGCACGTTCTATGCTATACGATCTATCAATGCCTGGGCTATACTTCAGTGATGCCGGTTGCATTTGCTCGCCTGTTTTGAGAGTGCATAAAGATTTCAATAAGGACATTACAGTACTTGATTTCAGTTTGTATCCGAACCCAACTCAAGGGGAAATTAATCTTAGCTGGACAAAGCCTCTGGAAACAGGATACTATAAGTTTGAATTGATGAATACGCTAGGTTCAATTTCAAAATCTACCACCTTGCCGTCTTATAGTACCTCGATCTCAGTTGACTTGAGAGAGTTTGCTTCAGGTATGTATTTCTATAGAATCCTGAATCTAAACTCAGTGGTTGCAGATGGTAAAATTGTTGTTGCTAAATGATGCGCTTATTCGTGGTCGCTTTAATTCTTCAACCAGTTATTGGATTCTGCCAGTTGGAATCCAATAACTGGTATTTTGGAGATAGCGCATCGGTCACGTTTTCTTCAGGAGTCCCTCAGTATACACTGAATGGAAAGTTGAGTAGTTATGAATCAGGAAGTTCGATTAGCGATTCATCAGGTAACCTACTATTTTATTCCAGTGGTTATGAGATTTGGAACAGAGATCACGAGATTATGACTGGTGGGGAATACCTGAATCTTGGTGGAATCACTTCTTATACGCAGGGTGTTTTGATACTAAACGAGCCGGGGAGTTTTAATCGATACTATCTCATGACACTGTACGCCAAGAGTGCTGTTCAGTATTTTACTTATTCTTTGATAGATATGAGTTTAGATAATGGTAATGGCGCGGTATTAATAAGAAATGATACACTCATAGTTCAAGTCATGAATGGGGAGCCATATCTGAATGAAAAAATGACAGCAGTGAAACATGCAAATGCCAAGGATTGGTGGATTCTATTGCACAAAGGAGAAACTGACGAATTTTTGTTGTATTTGCTCGATGCTGATGGATTACATGGACCGAATATCCAAGCAATTGGACAAGATCATCCTGAAGGTGATATTGGTGAAATGGTTTTTGATCAATCCGGAACACAATTGGCTGCATCATGGGTATTAGGTAAAATTGATTACTTCAAATTTGATCGGTGTAACGGAATATTATCTAACTACATAAATGTTTTTGATACTATAGTCAGCAATAACAGCGGGTCTCATTATTTCTATGGGTGCGAGTTTTCGCCAAATGGTAAGATGATTTATATGACCACTTTTACGCGCGTATACCAGTTTGAAATTGATACAGTAAATAATCAGTTTACCAAGCATGTTATTTGGCAAAGTCCCGATACGATTTTGTGTCTTGGTCAACTTCAAATTGGTCCAGATGATAGGATATATACTCCGGGTAATCACGCTACTATTTGGCCTCCTCAGGAATATGATTCAACAAATATGTATTTGCATACAATACTTGAGCCCGACAGCTCTGGGTCGGCTTGTAATTTCCAATTGTATAATGTTTATCTTGGAGGGAAACGAAGTACCTTGAATTTGCCGAACCTTCCAAATTATGATTTAGGAGCACTCCCAAGTTATGAAGTCATTGCAGGAGAAGATACGATAATTTTCTTGGGAGACAGTGTTGAACTTGGCAGCGCACAAGTAAACGGTATTGTTTACACATGGCAACCAAATGATGGAAGCCTGAGCGCAACAGATATTGCACAACCAACAGCAACACCAACGCAAACCACTCAGTACATATTAACGGTAAATGATACATCGGGTAATTACAGTTGCGCGGTAAGAAATGATACGGTGATGGTTACTGTTAACTGGCATGATGGGGTTGGGGGAGTTGCGGAGGAAGGAGGAATTACAATTTATCCTAATCCAGCGGATGAGTTATGTGTTGTGAATTGCGAGTTGTGTGAAAAAGAGAATTGCAACTTGAAGGTTTTTGATGTGATGGGAAAGGAGATTTACAGAAGTATTATTTCCACTTCAGAATTCAAACTTGAAACTTCAAACTTTGCGAATGGAATTTATTTTGTAAGGATTGATGGCGTAGAGGGAAGGATGAAGACAGGGAGATTTGTGGTGGCGAGATAGGATTTGAATACTGGATGCTTCCTTCGTCAGCATGACAAGAAATAATCAAAGCTGGAATTTGCGACACGGATAGAAGCGAAAATCTTTTTTTGTTTTTCACAAAAAAAATTGTAGCGGATAGCCGGGCAGAGGGCTGTGTAGTTAGCCGCCCCGTTTTTATTCAATGTTCATTGAATCGGGGCAGGCCCAAATAATTTTCAAATTATTTTCACAATTTCCCCTTCAAAAACTCCGCAGTATGCGAGGCGGTATGTTTGGCGAGGTTTTCCGGTGTGCCTTCAAAAACAAGATAGCCGCCCTTTTCATTTCCGTTTCTTCTGTTTCTTTTTTTCATACACTACCGATTCTTCTTTGGCAATGGTTGCAGCAGCGGGTTTCAGTTTGTATTTCTTCTGGATAGCCTGCAAATCTTTCTCCGGCAGTTCAGGATGGTTGTAGTATTGCGCTCAACTTTTCCCTAATGTCGCGTATCATTTGAACTGCATCAAAACCTTTTTTGTCCGTAATTTTTTTCTTGCTTTCCATCTTTAAATCTTCACCTCAATACCCGTTCGTTTTGTTTCGTCAATGATAGGAGAGAGATCATCCGTGTTGTATTCCATGTTGCTCATCATCACGGGTTCAATACGGTAATCAACCCGCAGATCAAGCGACCACGCTTTGGCAAGAATTTTTTCATCCGCATTTTCAAAAACATCAGAGACCAGCAAAACATCAATGTCGCTGTCCGGTTTCGCCTCGTTGCGTGCATAGCTACCAAACAGAAACACCTTTTCCACCGGAATACCCGAGTGGTTCAGGTTCAAAACATAGTTGCGGACGAGTGCTAAAACATCTTGTCGAGACATTGTAAAAGATTTTTTGTTTCGTTTAAAATTTCCGCAGCACGTTCAGTGTCCGGCTTTTTGGGATACATTTTCGGATAGCGCCCTTCCAGTTGATAAACCATCAGCACACGGAGCAATTCAGTTTGTTTTTCTTCCAGCGTTTCATCCGAAAGCTGAAGTAGATATTCAAGATCGTGTGTTTTTGGCGGATGATCATGAGTAGCGTTTACGATCAATGCTTTCAACATTTTCTCTGCTGCCAGATGACAAAAGAACAGACCTTCCAGAATCTTTCCGCTTTTCAAAAGCAATTCTGCTGTTTCAACATCAGAGCTTGAACTGTTCTTCCAATAAAGAATTTGCTTTTCAATATCCATCAGATTTCAAAGTTAAACAGCTATATAGAAAAGAATTACTTCTTCCTTGTTTTAAACCCAATTTCTAATTCGTTTATTCGTTCAGATTAGTTATTCGCTGATTATAATTTCCCCTTCAAAAACTCCGCAGTATGCGAGGCTGCATGTTTGGCGAGATTTTCCGGTGTGCCTTCAAAAACAAGATAGCCGCCCTGGTCGCCACCTTCCGGTCCGAGTTCGATCACCCAGTCTGCTGATTTGATGATTTCCATATTGTGTTCGATAACGAGGATGGTATGCCCGATTTCGATGAGGGCGTTGAAGGCTTTGAGGAGTTTGTTGATGTCGTGAAAATGAAGCCCGGTGGTGGGTTCATCAAAAATGAAAAGCAGGGGTTCGCTCACCTTGCCCTTGCCGAGAAACGAAGCGAGTTTAACGCGCTGCGCTTCGCCACCGCTCAACGTGCTGGACGACTGCCCGAGATGAACATAACCCAGCCCGACATCCTGCAGGGGTTGAAGGCGCTCGCCCACTTCGCTTTTTTTACCGAAAAAATCAATGGCTTCATCCACGGTGAGTTCCAAAACTTCAAAAATGTTTTTGCCTTTGTAAGTAACCTCGAGCACTTCTTCATTAAATCGTTTGCCGCCACAGTCTTCGCAAACAAGATGCACATCCGCAAGGAACTGCATTTCGACAATGATCTCGCCTTCGCCTTTGCAGTAGTCGCACCGCCCGCCATCTACATTGAAAGAAAAATGTTTGGGTTGAAAGCCGCGCATTTTAGCGGCATGTTGCGCGGCAAATAATTCGCGTACAGCATCATAAGCCTTGATATACGTGACGGGATTTGATCTTGACGAACGCCCTATCGGATTCTGATCCACCATTTCAACCCGCGCGATGCGGTGCAGATCGCCTTCGAGTGATTCAAATGCACCGGGTTTTTCTCCTGTGTGTTCAAGATTTTTTTTCAACGCAGGCGCCAGAATCTGTTTGATCAGAGTTGTTTTTCCTGAACCGCTCACTCCGCTCACCACCGTTAATGCGTTAAGCGGAAAACGTACATCAATATTTTTCAGATTGTTCTGCGAAGCGCCTTTGAGCAAAATAGAGTTGCTCCAATTTCTCCGCGTTTTCGGAACTTCAATATTCATTCTTCCGAAAAGATATTTGGAGGTGAGGGATTCTTTGGATTTATGCAGTTGATTAAAACCTCCCTGATAAACCACATGACCGCCCTCTGTTCCGGCAAGCGGTCCCATGTCAACAATATAATCAGCTGCGCGGATGACTTCTTCTTCGTGTTCGACCACTACTACCGTGTTGCCGAGATTTTTTAAAGTCTTTAAAGTTTTTACCAAACGGGCAGTGTCGCGCGGATGCAAACCGATGCTTGGTTCATCGAGAATATAAAGTGAACTGCTGAGGTTGCTGCCGAGAATTCGCGTGAGATTAATGCGTTGTGTTTCGCCACCGGAAAGTGTGGATGCGGGGCGGATGATGGTCAGATATCCCAAACCAACATCGAGCATGAATTGTAAACGGATGATGACTTCGCGGAGAATACGCTGAGAAATATGAGAATCAAATTCGTTGAGACCGATGGTGGTGAAAAATAAAAATGCTTCACTTACAGGCATCAGCAAAACTTCGGAAATTGATTTGCCGGAAATTTTTACGTTCGCGGCATCAGAACGAATCCGCGAACCGCCACATTCAGGACAAAGTGTGTGACCCATAAACCGCGACATCATCACGCGGTATTGAATTTTAAAACTCTGCTCTTCCACATGTTTGAAAAATGCAGTCAAGCCCTGGAAAAAATTATTGCCTGTCCATAAAAGTTTTTTCTCCGCAGCAGACAAATCTTTGTAAGAACGATGAACGGGGAAATCAAATTTGATGGCGTGCTTCACGAGTTCGCGCTGCCACTCGCTCATTTTTTCTCCTCTCCAGCACGCAATGGCTCCTTCGTAAACGGAAAGATTTTTATCGGGCACAATCAGATCTTCATCCAAGCCAATCACCGATCCGAAACCTTCACATTTTTTGCATGCGCCAAATGGTGAATTGAAATTGAAAAACTGTTGAGTGGGTTCTTCAAATACAATTCCGTCCGCTTCAAATTTGTTCGAGAAAGTTTCTGTTGCTCCGTCATTAAATAAAACAGTGCAGTAACCGTTGCTCTCGAAAAACGCGGTCTCTGCAGAATCAGCAGCGCGTGATCGCAAATCTTCATCATCTTTTTTTACCACCAAACGATCAATCAGAATTTTATAGATGGCAAGATTGATTTCACTTTTTTTCTTCGGCAGGCTTTCCAACAGCTCTTCAATCTTTTTCATTTCTCCATCCACCATCAATCTGCTGAATCCTTTTTGAATCAACACATTCAGTTCCTCTTTAAGAGAGCGGTTATGATGGAGTTCAAGATCAATGAGAATGTAAACAGCGGCACCTTCTTTCAATGAAAAAATAAAATCCACCACATCGCGCACTTCATGTTTCTTCACCTGATTTCCGCTAACGGGAGAATAAGTTTTACCAATACGCGCAAACAGCAATCGCAGATAATCATAAATCTCCGTCATCGAACCAACGGTTGAACGTGTGCTCCGCGAACTTACTTTCTGCTCAACCGCAATCGCAGGACAAATTCCTTTGATATAATCTACATCGGGTTTATTCATCCTGCCAAGAAACTGCCGCGCATAAGAGGAAAGAGATTCCACATAGCGCCTTTGTCCTTCGGCATACAATGTGTCCATGGTAAGCGATGATTTTCCCGAACCGGAAACACCGCAGATGACAACGAGTTTATTTCGCGGAATCAGCACATCCACATTTTTCAAATTATGAACGCGCGCACCTTTGATGAGGATACTGTTTTTCAAATCCGCATCGCTGCCGTACAAAACGGATTGCATTTCTGTCTCTGACTGTCTACTCACCTGTCACAATTTTGTACAATATCCCTGAAAAATAAAAGTGAACGAAAAACTTTCTGATGATGAATTGAGTGTTATCAAGGCTTGCAAAGGATTAACACGAACGGGCATTATTGTTGAAATACTGTCGCATCGATCCTACCTCTACTTTTTTTTAGCCACCAAAAATCCGATACTTAATCTAAACGTTGATGACATACATCTACCTGTAATTTTTTTTTAACCCCAAACACAGGTACTATGAATGACAGTCTGCTTAGCGACCGCGCACTGGTTGCCCGTTATCTCAAAGGCGAAGAGAATGCTTTCCCAATTCTGTTCAAGCGCCATAAGGACAGAGTTTATTCATTCATTTACATGATGGTTCGCGACAAATACATTGCCGAGGATCTGTTCCAGGATACCTGGATCAAAATCGTTGACAAGTTGCATGCACGCAAGTATCATGACGTTGACAAATTTCTCCCGTGGGTTACTCAGGTGGCGAGAAATCTTTGCATCGATTATTTCCGCAAGGTAAAACGCACACCGACCATTACGACTAAGGATGGCACTGACATTTTTGCGATCATGCAATTTGATGCACCCAATGCGGAGCAGAAAATGGTTAAGAATGAATCAGACGCACGCGTCCGTCAACTGATTGATCAGTTGCCGGAAGATCAGAGAGAAGTTTTGCTGATGCGTCATTTTGCGAAACTCAGTTTCAAGGAAATTGCTTCGCTTACCAATGCAAACGTGAACACTTCAGTTGGAAGAATGCGTTACGCTTTAATTAATATGCGGAAGATGATTGCGGATTATCAAATCGCGATGTAATCGGAATTCAACAGAGCGTTCTGAATTTTTTTCAGAACGCTTCTTTTATGACTCATTTTACATCATGAATCGCCCGCTTCGTTTTGTCTTAATTTTTTCTGCGACTATCTGTGCTTCTGTTTCCTATTCACAATCGGGTGGGAGTGGTATTTTAAATACTGTAAACACAGCACTTCCTTTTTTGCGAATACCACCGGATGCGAGATCAGGTGCAATGGGCGATGTTGGGATTGCTATCAGCCCAGATGCGAATTCGATGTTTTTTAATCCTGCGAAAATTCCTTTCAATAAAAAACCATGTAGCGTTTCTGTTTCCTATGTTCCGTGGATTCGGGAATTGAGTAAGGATATTTATCTCGCGCATGCGGGTGGATATTTTAAGTTGGATGATAAACAAGCGTTGAGTGCATCGGTGAGACGCTTTTATATGGGAGAAAAAGTTTTAACCAATTCCAGCGGTGTGCAAATCCTGAAATTCAAACTTCGGGAAATTGCAATAGACGGAGGTTATTCACGCAAACTTTCTGAAAATTTGGGAATCGGAATTTCGCTGCGATTTATTTCTACAAATGTTCCGACCATGTATATACTCAACACAAAAAAAGTTATTCATTCGTACGCAGCAGCAGGTGATGTCGCAGTTTTCTATAGAAAGGAAGTAACGGTTTGCAGAAAAAATTTATTGATTGCCTGGGGGTTATCGATGTCAAACATCGGAAGCAAAATTTCCTATACTGACACGGCACAAAAAGAATTTCTACCTGCGAATCTTGGAATCGGAGGAGCGTTTACCACAAATTTTAGCGACCCACATCAGATTTCAATTGCCCTTGATTTAAATAAACTTCTTGTCCCGACACCGGATAGTTCCGGAGGTCATCTGGATAAAAGCGTCTTGTCAGCAATAATCAGTTCATTCTACGATGCACCCGGGGGTGCTGCGGAAGAATTTCATGAGATCAATTATTCTGTTGGTGCCGAGTATTGGTATGATCAGCAATTCGCATTCCGCGCGGGATATTTCTATGAACACGGCACCAAGGGTGCGCGACAATTTGTAACAGTTGGATTGGGACTAAAATATCATTCATTGGATATGGGTTTTTCTTATCTCGTTCCAACAGGAGCACAACGACATCCCCTTGATAATACTCTTCGTTTTACTGTGATGTTTGAGTTTGATTCCCATCTTGAGCATGCACCGGAATGGTATGAAAAAGCAGATTGATTGATTACTGCACAATTTCCTTACTGATTTTCCGTTATTACGTCAGAAAAAATATTTTTCAGTATCCACACAATAAATAAAACACGTGTTGCGTTATACATCTGAACAAGCAAAATATTCTTAACTTAAATCTCGAAATCTATGTTCATGTCGTCAACCTTTACACAGAAAGACTTAATTCTTTATCTCTACCGCGAAACTGATCCAAAGCAAACCCAGGAAATTGAAGAAGCCATTGAGGCTGACTGGGAATTGCAGGATGAGTTGGCAAGCCTGAAAGAAGTCGTTGAATTTCTCGATCAGGCAAATCCGAAACCACACCCTACTTCCGAACGCCTGATCATGGAATACGCGCGCAGGAAACAGGCAGTGGAAAAGGATAACTGATCAAGGCAAGCGGTCTGAATTAATTTTTACTTATCGGCAGATTGGTATCAATCAGGTATTGGTAACTACGCAAGAAAATCCTATTTTGCGGCACAGAATTTCTATTCAATTCATTAATAATTTTAACATGGCTGCAGAAACAGAAAAAATGAAAGCGTTGAAACTTACGCTTGATAAACTTGAAAAAACTTACGGAAAAGGTGCGGTGATGAAATTGGGCGATGCACCTGTTGTTGATGTGCAATCCATTTCTACCGGATCTATCGGTCTTGATATCGCCATTGGTATCGGTGGTTTACCGAAGGGAAGGGTGATTGAAATTTACGGACCTGAATCTTCGGGAAAAACAACACTTGCTATTCACGCGATTGCAGAAGCACAGAAAAAAGGAGGCATCGCGGCATTCATTGATGCGGAACATGCTTTCGATAAAAATTATGCGCAGAATCTCGGAGTTGATATTGACAATCTTTTGATTTCGCAACCGGACGATGGTGAACAGGCTTTGGAAATTACAGAAAATCTGATTCGTTCCGGTGCGATTGATATAATCGTGATTGATTCTGTTGCCGCACTTGTTCCACGCAGTGAAATCGAAGGTGAGATGGGTGATTCAAAAATGGGATTGCATGCGCGGTTGATGTCGCAGGCGTTGAGAAAACTCACGGGCACCATCAGCAAAACAGGCTGCTGCTGCATTTTTATTAATCAGTTGCGCGAAAAAATCGGAGTGATGTTCGGAAATCCGGAAACGACAACCGGTGGTAATGCTTTGAAATTTTATGCATCAGTTCGTTTGGACATTCGCAGAATTGGTCAGATCAAGGATAAAGAAGATATTGTCGGCAACCGTGTGAAAGTGAAAGTGGCGAAAAATAAAGTGGCTCCTCCATTTAAAACCATTGAGTTTGATATCATTTACGGAAAAGGAATTTCGAAGGACGGAGAAATTGTTGATCTCGGTGTTGATTTGGGAATTATCAATAAGAGCGGATCGTGGTTCAGTTATGGTGACACCAAACTTGGCCAGGGACGCGAAGCGGTGAAACAACTTTTTCTTGACAATCCTGAACTTTCAGCAGAGATAGAAGCAAAAATCAGAGAGAGATATGCGCCTGCTCACGCGCAATCGAATTAGAAATATTTTCCAATAAAAATTTAAAGGGTGAACAAAATTTTGTTCACCCTTTATAATTCTGACAAAACAGATCTTATTTTTTCTTCAAGCCGATTTCCACTAATCTCTCATCCAGATATTCTCCCGCAGTGCAATTTTCATAATGTTTCGGATTTTCATTAGTAATGCACGAATCCAAACAGGCAAGAGACATTTCTGATCGCGGATGTAAAAAGAAAGGAATAGAAAGACGCGAAGTATGATAAAGTTCAGGTGGAGGATTGACCACTCGATGTGTTGTTGATTTCAAAATATTATTCGTTAGTCGTTGTAACATATCACCCACGTTCACAACAATTTGTCCTGACTCAGCAGTCACCGGAGTCCATTCAGCGCTGATCGGGAGAACCTGCAATCCTTCAGCAGATGCACCAACAAGAAGTGTAATCAGATTGATGTCTTCATGTTGCTCTGATCGGACTGCACCCTGAGCCGGTTCACCGGTGATAGGCGGATAATGTATCGCTCGCAAAATGCTGTTCCCGTTTTTTATTTTATCGCCAAAATAATTTTCTTCCAGCCCGAGAAAAATTGCGATTGCCTGAAGTAAATGCGATCCTGATTTTTCAAATTGACGATAAAGATTTCTTCCGAGATCATTGAAGTAAGGAAACTCATTAACCGAAATATTATCAGGATATTCTTTTTTGATTGCATCACCATCCGTTACTTCCTGACCAGATTGCCAGAATTCTTTTAGATCGCCCACATTGGAATGTTTGGCGTGTTCCTTTCCTAAAGAAGTATAACCACGCTGTCCGGCCAATCCCTGAATTTCATATTTGTTTTTTATTTCATCAGGCTGCGAGAAAAATTTTCTCACCTCGTTGTAATAAGCATCCACCAAATCCTGCGGAATGCCGTGATTCTTAACGGTCACAAATCCGATCTCGGTGAATGCCGTACCCAGTTCATTCACAAATTTCTTTCTGCGGATTTCATCACCGGAAAGAAAATCTGCAAGGTCAACGACCGGAATAGAAAGTTTAGCCATGATTAAAAATTTCGGAGATCGAAGTTAATCATCCTCGTTTGTATTGCATATTGTATTTTCATTTTTTCAAAAAAATCATCATGAAGAAAATATTTCTCTTTCTCATTATCCTTTCTTGCAATCATGCGTTTGCGCAGAACAAGTTTCAGAAAATTTATACCTGGGCCTCTGATGCGCAATGTTTCTCTTCTCATTTGCTAAATGATGGCAGTTATGTTTTCACAGGTATCATGGATCAAAACGGCTTTCGGCTCTTTCTTGCAAAAGCAAATTGCATGGGAAATATCGAATGGGTTAAAACTTACGAACCAACCAACACTGTCGGAAATATTTCGCAGCGCGTGATTCAAAATCTTGATGGCGGTTTTACGCTGGCTGCCAACGTGGGTCAGTTTGGTGATTACGATATTTTCATTGTCAGAACAGATTCAACCGGGCAGTCAATCTGGAAAAAGAAAATTACAGGCAATGGGGATGATCTCGTAAACTCGGTAATTCAAACCCCCGATTCAGGTTTTATTTTGGCAGGATACACGAATTCTTATGGTCAGGAACTGGGTTCGCCATACCGCGATGTGTTTGTTGTGAAACTCGATAAGAACGGAAATTTCGGTTGGTCAAAAACTTACGGAACAGATAATAATATTGATGAAGCATTTGATATTGTACAAAGTTGGGAAGGAGGATTTGCGCTGTGCGGCAGATATATTACTTCGGAAGCGTTTCACAATTTTCTTTTGAAAACAGATTCGATCGGCAACGTGGAATTTCTTCGAGCATATGGCGATTCCAGTCACAACACTACGGGATACAGTATCGTCACCACCCCTGATCAACACTACGTGATGACCGGTTCAACCACCGTGATGGAAGTAAACTTTCAGAGTTATGGCGATGTGTTTTTGATGAAGGCTGATGAGTTGGGTGACACAACCTGGTGCAAAGCATACTGGAGTAATAATATGAACGGCTCTGACATCGGATCGTCCGTTGTGTTTGATCAGAATAAATTTTCGATGTCCGTTGCTACGTTCGGTTATCCCACCAGCGGATTTGTTCCGAATAAATATTGTGTAATGCAGGCAACAGACCTTGGCGTTTTAACGCTCGCGAAAATTTATATGGATCAGGGTTCCCATTATCCGTATCTCTCGAAATCTGTTGATGATCAAGGATATATCATCACCGGTTTCAGCAATTTTATGACAACACCATTCAATACGCACGTCATTAGAACGGATAAAGCATTCAGTACCGGTTGCAACGAAACCAATGTGTTGTCGATTACCGGTCAGGCTGCTGTTCCTTTCAAAGTCAAATCTCCGGCTTATGTGGTGAGTTCACCCACACCGAATATCGTCAACAGTACCGTTGAAGACACGGTGAGTTTTGAAATTCTCACACTCTGCGAATCGATTATTGACACTTGTTACCTGGCAATCGTTGATACGACAGATACAACCGATACTACAGGTATTATGTTGCTTCTACATCAAAACAGAATGAGAATTTTCCCGAATCCGTTTGAAGAAACTTTTTATCTCACGTTGAACGAAGATGAATCTTCCAATGCGCTGTTGCAGGTTTACAATCTCGTTGGTGAATTGGTAGAAGAAAAGATTTTAAAACTTTATCAGGGCGAGAATAAAATTCCCGTCTCCCTGTCTTCCGTTTCTGAGGGCATGTATATTTTGAAAATTTCTGTTCAGCAAAAACAATATACCGCCCGAATCATTAAACAGAATTCTTACTGAATCCCGATTCTCTGAACGAAAACATAATCCGTGTAAAAATCTTTTCCTGAAAACACCACCCCTTTTCTCACCGGTGATTTTTCCAGAAACCCGTAAGCCTGCGGAAGGGAATCAATAAATTGGATATTTCTTTTGGCGTAATAAATCAATTGCGTTTCCGGTTTTTGTTCGAGCAGAAAAATCATTTCTTCCGGAGAAGATTCCTGTGCAATAAATTTTCCCTGCTTTTGGTAATAATCATAAGGATCACCTTTGATAGACATTTTCCCCGGTGGATTGATCAGCCAGAACTGGCAAACACTGATCACTAAAATGATTCCACCCAATGCGTAAATCATTTTCCTGCTGTAATACACCATAAGTTTTTCAAAAAGAATGGCACAGCCGATCACTAACGGAATGGATGCATACAAGGTCGTGAAATCGTGACCCGAATAATTCAGCAAAAACAAATGAAGAAGTATGACCGGAACAAGAGAGAGAATAAAAAATCGGATTTGAGCCTGAGTAAAAACAGGGCAGATTTTTTTTGAATAACGCAAAAACCAATACGCAGCAAAGCCAAATCCGAGGAACGGCAAATAGCTCGTAACGTAATTGACGACTAATGATTTTAGGGAGAAAAAGAAATTTTGATTCAGTGAATCACGTTCGGCAAAACGCGCAGTAAGTTCTTTCAGAAAAGCGCGTTCTCCGTTCAGCGAACCATATTGAAAAGCCACCAGACAAAGCGCCAGCACACCCGCTGACGCGGAAAGCAAAATCACTTCATTCCATTTTCTTGATTTCAGTTTTCCGCTTCTCAAAGCAAAAAGAACAAACCCTGCTATCACAAAATACCCGAACCAGGTGGTGTAGCACATCAGGAAAACAGAAAGAGAAAACACGCTTAGGCGCTTTGAATTCACTTTCCCTTCCGGTAAAAAATATTTCAGAAACAAAAACAAACTCATGGCGAAAAACACCTGCACGAACATATCGCTCATATAGACATTGGAATGAAACCAGAGTGTGGCGGGAGTGAAACAGTAAGCAGTGAAGGAGAATAATGGAATCAACGATATTGAATTAAGAGATCCCGATGAATTGGGATGACGAGCGAGTATCTGCGCAATCAGAAAAACAAATACTGCTGTGATGAAATGAAAAACCAGGTTGAAAATCTCCAGCGCCAGCGCGGTGGGTTTTACATGAAGAATTTTGAAAACAACATACGGCAGGTAGTAAGCCAGTGGCGGATGCGAAATATAGTAGTAGTTCCTCTCCTCATCGAGCATCAAACCGGATGTACTCGCCTGGTTATTGATTCCCTTGTCACCGTTGTTCTGATAATTCATCACGGGGGCAAAATGAAAATTCCTGATTCCGTATTCATCCCAAACCTCCAGCACGCGCAACGCATGTGCCGTGCAGAACTCATGATGTTTCGATAACGGGCGGTTGAGTGTGGGAATTCTGATGAGCACCGATAGCAGAAAAATTCCCGATAAAATGAGGGGGAGTTTGATGGGGAATTTTTGCATGATGCAAAATAACATGTCATTGTGATCTTGGGAAGCTACGTGAGTTGATGAAGAGAACTTCGCCTATAAAAAGGGTAACCGATATGTTACAAAAATCAGGATTATGTGATATATCAATCTGGATATATCAGTTTATGTTATAATCCTTTTCCCGAATAGCAATGATTGGTTTGGAGAGAAGATTTGATGATGAGCCATTGCCGCACAAAAAGGAATTATTTCGGCTTCACCAATACATTCACCAGCGCTTTATTCAGGAAAAAATTATCGCGTCCGTGTTTTTGTTTCATCACCAGTTTCACTTTTACCAATTGCTCGATATAACGGATTGCTGTATTACGGCTCACCTGCAAATCGTGCATGATGTATTCAACTTTGGTGTAAGGGTGCCGGAAAAGATTATTCAGCAAATCCTGCGAATAAATACGTGGACATTTCTCCCGCATCACCTGTTTGTATTCCTGCATGGCATTGCCAATGGCTTTCACCATTTCGATACTCTGTTTAGAAATTTCAATTACTGCCTGCAACATATAGATCAGCCATTCTTGGTGGTCACCCGATTTACGTGTTTCCTGCAACAGCCGGTAGTAGTCCGCTTTGTGGCGGATAATATACCGGCTCAGGTAGAGAATTGGTAAATCGAGCAAACCATTTTTGATCAGATAAAGGATATTGATGATTCTTCCGGTGCGTCCGTTGCCGTCATAAAACGGATGGATACTTTCAAACTGAAAATGAATGATCGCCATTTTCAACAGCGGATCAGCATCGCTCATTTCATCGTTGTTAATGTATTGCTCCAGATTTTTCATCAATCGCAAAATCGTGTCGTGGTTCTGCGGTGGTGTGTAAATGATTTCACCGGTAAGGTCATTCAATAATTTAGTTCCGGGGAGTTTTCTGAAACCCGCTTTGTTGCCTTCCACAATTGCCTGTATGCTCAGGATATGATTGTTCGTCAGCAGTCCGTTTTTCTTCACCAACTCAAAACCATGTTTCAATGCCTTGGCATAGCTGTGTACTTCTTTGGCAGCCGGAGTGATAAATCTTTTTTCCGACCAGTCCGAGCGATACACCTCATCGAAAGTGGAGATGATATTTTCAATAGCAGAACTTTCGCGCGCTTCCTGCAGGGAGAGTGTATCAATCAAAATATTTTGGTTCGGTATGGCAGAGGCAACACCTTTCAGCTCCGCCAGATAGCGATGCGCCTCAACCAGTTTTTTCAGCACCGCTTTGGTTTCCAGATCTTCTTTGGGTGGCAACAAGGTAATATCACTCATTATTTCAACAGATTGGGTTGTGTTTCACAAACATAACCCAAATTATGCGTTTTCTGGGTTGTATTTAAAAAACGTAACTCATTTCAAATTGAGGTGAGGGAATTTTTGGAGAGGAGAATTGTGTCTAGAGCAGCAGTAATTGGTGCGATGACTTTTCATCGGATGAATTTGTTTAAATGTTTTTCCATCACCTGAAATAATTTCTCGTCAAAACTTCTTTCATTAAAATCATTCATTGTCCAAAAGGGAATTTCTATTGCTGTAATATTTATCTTTTCATTTCCTTCAAAACCTGATACGATTTCAAAGCTGTCTGGCGAATTGAGATTGTCTGAAATGTTTGGATAAACTAAAATGATGTCTGTGCATCCTCTCTTGAAAGCATAACTTACCATTTGATAAAGGTCTGATTGGTCAACTCCCTTCTTCGGGTCTGTTTTGAAGTTTCCTTTTCGGACTTTGTATTTCGTATCAATGATTACTCTCTTTTCAGTGCCATCGGTTGAAGTCAGGAAAATATCATGCTGCATGTTAAACACTTTTGGAGTGTTTGATAAATACTCATCGGACTTTTGATATTCAATTTTCCAGTCCTTGTAAAATTTGTGCTGTAAAAATCCTGCAAGGAAATCTTCAAAGATATATTCCATTGGAAACAGTAAACACCATTGAGAAAGGTCGTAAGTGTTGCTTGAATAAAGTTGTTGGCTAAGAATAAGTTTGCAACTGTCAAGTAGAACGGAATAATCTTCAAAGAAAGAATTGAGAGAAATTCTATCGATGTCATGGACAGTACAATGCAAATCCTCAACTTCATCTAAGATGAAAACAACATCTTGAAGCATTCGTAAATTTTCTGAAAACTTTGTTTGATTCATTAGCAACCTTGAACAATACTTAATTACTCGTTTACCTTATTGTCAAATAGAAACGGTTCATGGTCGCATTCAATGTCCTGAAAGTTTCCATGTGATAAACTATTGTTGATATACCTTTTAAAATTTATTGAACCCCTCGGAGTGGCCAACGCTTCTTCTAATGGCTGATACATTGTCAGCGGTTGTTTGGAAACTGTTTCTAAGAATTGATTGGCAATTAGGTTAATTATTAGTTCGGGGAATTTGTCAATGGGAATGGTGTCAAGTGATGCTTGGTTAAAAGGGAATTTCCATTTTCGGCAATAGCTGAACCAGTAAAAGATGTGCCGAAGCATCATCATCTTTTCACTCTCAGAAGGGTTTGGAAAATGCTCTCGAAATACTTTGGGATAAATCTCAATTACTTCGTTTCCGTTTTGAATGAAGCCAACAAAATTGTTTGCTCTTATTTGGTTATTGTCAAATCGTAAGAACGGCTGATAGCGCTTGTCGGTTTCATCTTCTGTTAATTCAACTTCCTTGTCAATAAACATCCGTTGCTTCCAAATGTCTTGCAACATTTGCTGTAAAGCATTTTTATTCTGGATGCTTACCCAATTATCATATTCAAATAGTAAGGCCATTTATTTCGGTGAAATATCCCAAGTGTAATTTGTTGTGTTGTAGTTTACATTCCAATTTGTTTCAGTAAATATTTTGGAAACAATTTCTGTCTTACCTGAAAAATATTCCATCAGCAATGGGACAACTTTGTTTTGCAATACCGATTTAATGGGTTGGTTTTTCATGAAGTAAGCATGCCCGATAAGATAGTCAGCCGATTTTTTCTCTTTAAAAACTGCTTCGTTAATCTTTTGAAGTAAACTACTTGCGTCAGAATCGTAGCCCTCATATTTGGGATAATAACCAAGGAACTCAAACCTTCTTCGCAAAGCAATATCAATTAATGCAATTGACTTATCGGCTGTATTCATGGTGCCGATTAAGTAGAGATTTGGCGGAACGCCAAATTCTTTTTCTCCATTCGGTAAAGTAATTTTCAATTCATTTTCTTCTCCTAATCTTTTGTCATCTTCAAGTAGAGTAATTAGCTCCCCAAAAACTTTTGAAATATTTGCACGATTGATTTCATCAATTACTAAGACAAAATTCCTAATCGGTTCTGTTTTATCTTTTGTTTCTCTTTTTTCCTTTATTAAATTAATTAATGGTGTATAGTAAGAAACCAAACCAGAAGGTGTATCTCTTATTCCTTCGACCAACTCTTTCAGGGAACTTATGCTTAAAGAGTGGGCTGTTCCACCGGATTGTTTTCTAAAATAAATTGCTTTGTCGGATACTTCTGTAATCCAAAAAGAAATTCCAGAAATCATTTTTATCTCAACTTCATTTCCCTTTTCCAGAGGTTTGATCACTTCCTCAAATACTTCTTCAAACGTTTTTTTCTTGCCCTTTCCTGAAGTATATGATTCATGATTCTCTTTGGCTTTTTTACAAAGCTCATAAAATACGCCTCTGTGTGTTTTGAATCTCAATTTTTCGTACTCTACATCTGGTTTCAATCCTACCATAAAATCTTCATAAGAATAATTTTGGTGAAATGTTACAAACTCAATTTGACCCTCCTTTCGCAAAGTATCAAATACCATTTTGTTTTCGGGATGCTTTGAAGATTGGCCAGTTGCTATTTCAACAGCCATGTCAATGCTGTTATATGTCTTGCCTGTTCCTGGAGGACCGTAAAGAATGATATTCTTAGAATAGTCACTGATTGCTTTTGAATGTCCTTTCTGTTGATTACGAAAAAAGATTGCTTGGATATGTTCAGGATTTGTGATTTCATGAATCGTACTTCTATAATTGCCTGAGAAGTCCACATCGAACTCTCCATTAAAATCCTTATCCCAATTCACGCCAAGCGTTTGACCATCCTTATGATTCATATTAACTGTACCAATAGCTTTAATACGCAGGGCTGAAGTTTGTCCTTCATCACGCTTGCCTTTAACAAAGGAAGCTTTGATTGCAACCCGCGATCCAGCCGCTACAGTATTCACAGAGTCAGAAAACTTATCGTCCCATCCGTTTTCCCAAGTTCCGTTTTTGACAAAACGCTGAGTTTGATCCGGTTCTTCTTTGTTCTTCCAGTAAGCACCAAGTAAGTAATATTTCATAATCTTCAGGTTATCGGTTTGATCTCTGTTGTGCCAAAGTATATCTTGAAAGAGTAACCATTTTTGATCACCAGAGTAACAGTCGTTATTCAGCCTTGCTTTTATCAATTCGTTTATCTGTGTATCTGATGCTATAGCTGGCAATATTGGTTTGGCCAAATCCACGTAATGTTTCAGCTTGTATCCTGACTTTTTTGGCTCCTCTCCACCACAAACAGAAAGTAAAAGATTGTAGATGTCATTTTTGAAAAGAGGATATTTATCAGGAAACATCATCGACAAATAAAACGATATGGTTCTTTCATCCTGCTCCTCTTTCAGTGCTTTTTCATGTTTTGCTATCACCTTTGGTAAAAGCACTTTGGATGAATTTTGGAAATCATCAATCCGGCTTTGTAGATTATTATTCTCCTCATATAATGCGGCAAACATTTTCCTCACAATTTCAGGAAAGTATCTTGAGGCCTTCTCAATAAAACCAGATGAATTTTGATATAAGAGATTTCCAGTTTTGCGCATTGCTCTTTTCAGCATTGAGTTGAAATCCTTTGCATTGATGTCAAAATTTTCACTGTAATGTTTCGCGCATTGCCACTTGTATAATTCCGGTTCGAAAGAACCAGACTTTATATGGCCCTTGTAATTTTCAATGAGATTTAAAAAGTTCGTAAGAGCCAAATGCTCGTTGGGGGAATTCATGTTGTTACCGATTTTGTGTTGTCATCAACAACTCAACAAACCAAATCTACAAAACAAAAACACACAGCATTTTATCCCACCCTCATCACAGCCCATCCCGTTCCATCCGCCAATTTACCACCTTTAAATTTCCATCCGTATTTGCGTTTGATATGGCTGGCGGTGGAGAGCGGTGAGCTTTTGCGTTTCCATTCTTCTTTGCGCAGGATGATGCCTTCCCCCGGTTTCAGAGAAATGAGTTGAGAGAACCATCCGGTTGGTGTGCGTTTGCCTGCAAACAGCAGTTGGTTAAATTGTTCCTGATTTATTTTTTCCATTTTAAAAAGTTTTTTCTTCCTCCCCTCTCCTCAAGGAGAGGGGTCGGGGGTGAGGTATAAACAATAAACGCTCAAACCCCCGTTTTATTTCACACAAAAATTCATTTATCCATGCATGAATCCATCAATAGCCATCAACCACGCTTGTTTTTGTTGATAGCATTAATGAAATCAATTGATGGTAGTCTGAAATTCGTCCATGGTAGTTCAGTTATCATCGGTGAATGTTCGGTTTGCATTGATGATAGACTGATTTATGTTGAAGGTAGAAGGTAAATCATCGGTGATAGTTCTGTTTACGTTGATGATAGACTGAAATGTGTTGATGATAGTTGATTGATCAGAGATGGTAGTTGATTAATCAGTAATCAATCAATGAATAGGGTGCAACAAACGGGTGTTTATTTAGGGGATGGCCACTCCCGACTGAAAAAGTCGGGACTCGCCATGACGGTTTTATCTGGCTCTGGAAGAAATGACGTATACTTATTACGGAAACAATCTTCCATACATTCTTGCAAACGGAATGGACTCGCGGATATGATCGAGTTTGCAAATCCAGGCTACGAGGCGCTCCAATCCCAAACCGAAACCTGCATGGGGCACAGAACCGTACCTGCGCAAATCGAGATACCATTCAAAAGCTTCCATGGGCAGTTTGTGTTCTTTGATGCGCTCAATGAGGATGTTCAAATCTGTTTCGCGCTCGGCACCGCCCACAATTTCACCAAAACCTTCGGGCGCCAACACATCTACGCCTTTCACATAGCGGTCATCTTTTTCATCGCGCTTCATGTAAAACGCTTTGACATCTTTGGGCCAGTTGTAAACCATGATGGGCACTTCGAACAAACGGGTGAGCACGGTTTCATCGGCACCGCCAAAATCATTTCCGTGTTCAAACTCCGAAACAGATTTCAACCATTGCGGAATATTTTCTGCGGTTGATTCCATGTCTTTGATCTCGTTTTTCATCGCATCAATTTTGTTGCGGTTGAAATTGATTTCGCCTTTTTTCAAAGCGCCTGATGTGATTTTAGCTTCGCGGTCGTTAATGTCTTTTTGTGTGGCAGTGATTTTTTCCTGCAGAGATTTCAAATCATCTTCCAGCGTTTTGATGGAATTTTTTCCGTCCACATCTTTTTCGCCCCGCATAATTTTTACGGCATCATCATAATGAATGCGCGGAAATTTGGTAGCGGGAATTTTTTCAAGCATCGTAGTGTCGCGCTCAATCCATTCAAATTCTGATTTGCAATCTTTTAAAACCACCGCGACAATATATTTCAGGAACTCCTCGATCAGATCCATGTCCATTTCAAGATCGTAAAAAGCCATCTCGGGTTCAATCATCCAGAACTCGGAAAGATGCCTGCGTGTGCGCGATTTCTCCGCGCGAAACGTGGGACCGAAAGTGTAAATCTTTCCATGTGCCATCGCCATCGCTTCGCCATACAACTGACCGGATTGAGAGAGAAAAGCGGGTTGCCCGTAAAAATCGGTTTCGAATAAAGTGGTGGTTCCTTCCACCGCGTTGCCGGTGAAAATCGGTGCATCGCCCTGAAGAAATCCTTCTTTCTGAAAAAATTCATGAATGGCAAAAATCAACCGGTTGCGGATGCGCATGATGGCCCACTGACGTTTTGATCGCAGCCACAGATGGCGGTTGTCCATCAGAAAATCAACGCCATGTTCTTTTTTCGCAATCGGATATTCTCCGGCAATATTTACGACTTCAACTTTGGTAACCTGCAATTCATAACCGCCAATTTGTTTTTCATCTTTTACCACAGAGCCATGTAAAATCACGCTGCTTTCGAGCGTGAGGCGTTTTGCGTTTTCGAAATCTTCTGCATTTACTTTTTCTTCGTTCACCACGCATTGCGCAAAACCGGTTCCATCGCGCAGCACGATAAACACCAATCCTTTACTATCGCGCTTGTTAGAAACCCAACCCTGAAGAATCATTTCTTTTCCTTCAAAACCACTCATGTCCTTGATGTACAATAAGCCACTCATATTCATAAAAAATTTAGGAATGGCAAAGATAATTTTTGTAACCCTCACGCCCTCTTACCTCATCCCTAACCCTTCTCCTAACAAGAGAAGGGAATTAGAACGGAACGGAAATAATATTGAATAAAAAAATGCAGGGTAATATCTTTGCGCGCTATGGAAATAAAAGCGGATAAATTCAAGGACGTCATATCACATTGCAAGGAATACGGATTTGTTTTTCAATCCAGCGAAATCTATGACGGATTGAGTGCGGTTTATGATTACGGTCCCAACGGAGCGGAATTAAAATTTAATATCCGAGCGTATTGGTGGGCAGCCATGGTGCAGATGAATGAAAACATTACCGGAATTGATGCTGCGATTTTTATGCACCCGACTACATGGAAAGCAAGCGGACATGTGGATGCTTTCAATGATCCGTTGATTGACAACAAAGATTCGAAAAAGCGTTACCGTGCGGATGTGCTGATTGAAGAATATGTAGAGAAAATCCGCGGCAAGCAGGAAAAAGAAGTGGAGAAGGCAGCAGCACGCTTCGGGGATGCATTTGATGTGAAAATGTATCGCGAAACAAATCCGAGGGTGGTGAAATATGAGGAGGAGATTGTTGCGGTTGAAACAAGATTTAAAAATGCGCTGGAGAAAAATGACCTGGAAGAAATCCGTCAGATCATTGTGGATGCAGAAATTGTGTGCCCTGTTAGCGGTACGCGAAACTGGACTGAGGTGAGGCAGTTCAATCTGATGTTTGCCACCAAGATCGGTTCGGTTTCAGAAGAAGCGGATACGATTTATCTGCGCCCTGAAACAGCGCAGGGAATTTTCGTGAATTTTCTGAACGTGCAAAAAACGATGCGGCAGAAAATTCCTTTCGGTATAGCGCAAACAGGAAAAGCATTCAGAAATGAAATCGTAGCGCGGCAATTTATTTTCCGCATGCGCGAATTTGAGCAAATGGAAATGCAGTTTTTTATTCGCCCCGGAACAGAGATGGAATGGTATCAGCGCTGGAAGGAGAAACGGATGAACTGGCATCTGGCGCTTGGCACTTCAAAAGAAAAATACCGTTTTCATGATCACGTAAAACTGGCGCATTATGCAAATGCTGCGGTAGATATTCAGTTTGATTTCCCCATGGGTTTCCGAGAACTGGAAGGAATTCATTCGCGAACCGATTTTGATTTGAAACAGCATGAAATTTTTTCGAAGAAGAAATTGCAGTACTTCGATCCTGAGTTGAATGAGAGTTATGTTCCTTATGTGATTGAAACTTCCATTGGCTTGGACCGCATGTTTCTCGCGATGGTATGCAATGCCTATGACGAAGAAAAAATTATTGATGAAGAAGATGGAAAGGAAACAATGCGTGTTGTGCTGCGCCTTCCTCCCGCCATTGCTCCTGTGAAAGCAGCAGTTCTTCCGCTTATGAAAAAAGACGGCTTGCCCGAAAAAGCAATTGAAATTTTCAATCAACTGAAAGTTCATTACAAGATTCAGTGCGAGGAAAAAGATTCAATCGGTAAACGCTACCGCAGGCAGGATGCAATCGGGACACCGTATTGTTTAACAGTTGATCATCAGACGTTGCAGGATAATACAGTAACCATCCGCGAACGCGATTCAATGAAACAGGAAAGAATTCATATTGATGAAGTGGTGAGCGTAATTACGGAAAGAGTGGATATGAAAAACCTGCTGAAGAATTTGTAATCAATTAATCCAGAAATTCATCTATTTCTCTCCGGTCTTTTTTAGTAGGTCTGCCGCTTCCTTTGTCGCGTTTAACAACAGGATTGTAAAATGAATTTAGAAATTCTTCTTTCTGATCAGCGGGAGTCAGGTCTTCCAAATATTGACTGACCAGTTTTGCTCCTACACGGTTTGTCAAAATTCCTGTGACTTTGAATTGATGATTCACCAAACCTTTTCTTACGTGAATGATGTCTCCGATTTTTACAAGGTGCGAAGGCTTCATTGTTTCATTGTCAATTTTCACTCTTCCCTTATCGCAATTTTCTGCAGAGAGGCTGCGGCTTTTGAAAACACGGACCGCCCAAAGCCATTTATCAATTCTGACTTTTGAATTATCCTCTTTCGCGTTTTCTTTTTTCATTTGACCAAAATTACCCCGTGAATCAGCCAATCAAAAAGCAGGGACGCTTTCATTATTTTCACACCTCATGAAAATCAAATGTTCGTCTTTCAGTTTTCTTTTTGTTGCGATGTTGTTTTTTTTCTGTGTAGTGATTATTTCATGCAAGGAAGAACTTCCACCTGAAGGTCCGTATGAACCGTTCAACTTTATTCAACCTGATACATTAATTGTTTTTGCGCTGCCGGGTGAAAACATTGATCTCGAAATTGATTTGCTGACAGAAGATGATATTCTCAGTCTTCACGCGGAATATCAGGTTGATGATACAGGATCTTTTAATCCGTTTATTGATCTGAATTTTCCGGAAGCAGAAAATCAGGAAACTTATACCGGAGTTTTCGGAGTGCCGAATACAGTGACTACGGGACAATATATCCGATGTCATTTTTATCTCACACATATGGACACACCGGTTTACACCAAAGTTCTCAGAGTGAATATCCAATAGCGTATGAGCGCGGAAAAAACTGATTTCCAAAAACTTCGCACAGAATTTATTTCTCATGCATTCAATGAAAATGATACGGATGAAAATCCGCTTGTTCAATTTGAAAAATGGTTCAATGAAGTTGTCAAATCAGGAATCGATGATGCGAATGCAATGGTACTATCTACTGTTTCTTCATTAGACCGCCCCCGTTCGCGCGTTGTTTTACTCAAAGGAATTGAAAACGGTGGTTTTGTTTTTTATACAAACTATCAAAGTGCGAAGGGGAGAGAATTTGTGAATTCACCTTTCGGAGCATTGAATTTTTTCTGGCAAGCGATTTCACGGCAAGTGAGGATTGAAGGAAAGATTGAAAAAGTAAAGCCAGAAACTTCTGATGCATATTTCCAAACCCGTCCGGTGGAAAGTCGTTTGGGCGCTGCGGTTTCTCCGCAGAGTGAAATTATTTCAGATAGAAAATTTCTTGAAGACAAGGTGATGGAAGCGAAAAAAAAATATTCTGATGCTGAAATTCCTCGTCCTGAACATTGGGGCGGATATATTTTAATTCCCGATTATTTTGAATTCTGGCAAGGACGGGAAAACCGTTTGCATGATCGCATTTGCTATCAGCCGGAAAATAACGGATGGAAAAAATTTCGCCTTGCTCCTTAACCAGCAATAAAAAAAGCCGGCAATTTCTTCACCGGCTTTTCCTGAATCAATAAGATTTTATTTCGCTTTTTTAGTGGCAGCTTTCTTTTTTGCTGCCGGTTTTTCAGCCTTTGCAGGTGCAGCACTTGGAGTGCCGCTAACCGCAGCAGCTGGTTTGGTTGTAGTCTTCAATTTGTGAGGACGTGAATTGCCGTATGATCCTTTGAAGATTTTTCCTTTGCGAGATCTCTTGTCACCTTTACCCATGTTGTTTCTGATTTATTTGTTTTTGTTAAAAAATGATTTCTGATTACATCGCTTCTGCGAGTTCTTTTCCTGCTCTGAATTTGACAACGGTTCTCGCACCTATAGCAATCGTTTCTCCTGTTTTCGGATTTCTGCCTTTGCGTGCTTTTCGTTTGGTTGTGATAAAAGTGCCAAAGCCAACGAGTGTGACCTTGCCACCCTCTTTTAATGTTTTTTGAACTGCACCAATGAATGAATCAAGTGCACTACCGGCTTGCGTCTTGCTGACGTTGGCATCGGCAGAAATTTTTTCAATAAGATCTCCTTTGTTCATGGGGTTTAAATTTTGTCGGTTGGAAATATTTTTTCTGAGGGTATGGCAAAGATAGAGGCTTTGAGCAAGAGTGCAAATGCAAATATTTATTCAAATTATTTCTTTCGACTTTCATCTTTAAACGGCTTGTCAATATATTCATTTGATTTTCCTTTCGGAATGGAAAGCGATTTCCATTGATCGCCCTTAATTGCTTTCGCCAGTAAAACAATTTGACCAACGTGATAAGCATAATGTTTCAACTGCCGGTTGATCGCCATCACCACGGTGTGTTCTTCATTGCGGATGGTGATGATTTTGAGCAAATCATTTTCTGTGAGTGTTTTCAAAACGTCTAATAATTTCCATCCCTTTTCCCAAATTCCAAGTAACTGTTTTTTGCTGTCGATGTCATCAACAAATTCGTCTTCACGGTTGCGATCAGGTTTTTCTCCATCGGTTGTCAGAAAATCAGCCCAGCGTGATTTCATATTTCCGCAAATATGTTTGACAATGATGCTCACTGAATTTGAACCTTCACTGAATTCATGATGAATTTCTTCATCGTTCAATTGTTCAATACTCAACCGCCCGAGTTTTTCTGTTTGCTCGAACTGAATGATTACATCTTTCAAATAATGTTGTGCAAGATTTGTTTCTGATACAATATTCATTGGGCGTTTACGTTTAACTTTGAAGAAATGAGACGTGCGTTGATTTTGTTTTTAATTTTCTGTGGTTCACTGATTGTGGAATCCTGTCATCGAAAGGCTGCATGCCCGACATACCAGGAAGGCATGGATGAAAGCGCGGGACAACCCGGAAAAAAAGCCAAGAAATCAAAATCAGGCTTATATCCCAAAGGCTTCTGATCACGAAATCATATTCCACGAAAATTCTCCTTTAATATTTTTCAGCAGATATTTTTTTAATGATGAATTCAATTGTTTTTGAAGCAACGGATCATCGGTCAGAATTTCTTCCGCAGTAGTTTTTGCTTCGCTTAAAATTTTAAGATCTTTTCCGAGATCAGCCAGTTTTAACTCAAGACTTCCGCTCTGTTGTGTGCCTTCAATATTTCCGGGTCCGCGTAATTCAAGATCAACTTCAGCAATGATAAATCCGTCCTGAGTGTCACACATGGTTTTGATTCTCTTTCGCGCATCTGCGGAAAGATTAGTGTGTGTCATCAAAATACAATATGACTGTTCCCCACCTCGACCAACACGACCTCGCAACTGATGAAGTTGTGCCAATCCGAAACGCTCAGCACTTTCAATCACCATTACAGAAGCATTTGGAACATTTACTCCCACTTCAATTACAGTGGTAGCAACCATAATATTGGATTCCCCTTTTACAAATCTTTTCATCTCGTAATCCTTGTCTGCTGATTTCATTCTTCCATGAAGAATACCGGTCAGGAATTCGGGCATCGGAAAATCGCGCCTTATACTTTCATGACCATCGATTAAATCTTTGTAATCCTGTTTTTCTGATTCTTCAATGAGTGGATATACGATGTAGACCTGTCTGCCTTTGCGAATTTCTTCTTTTAAAAATCCAAAAACACGCAGGCGATCAGAATCAGTCCGGTGAACAGTAATGATATTTTTTCTTCCCGGAGGTAATTCATCAATGACTGAAACATCGAGATCACCATACAATGTCATAGCTAGAGTTCTCGGTATGGGCGTGGCGGTCATCACTAAAATATGAGGAACAATGTCATTCTTCTTCCATAGTTTGGCGCGTTGTGCCACACCAAATCGATGTTGTTCATCAATCACCGCCATTCCGAGGTTTTTAAATACAACGGTTTCTTCAATCAACGCGTGGGTGCCGATGAGAATTTGTGTTTTTCCGGTTTTCAGATTTTCAAGAATTTCACTTCGCTGCGATTTTTTTATTGAACCTGTCAAGAGTGCGATTTCAAGATCTAATCCGCTCAGTGATTCAGTCAGTGTAGTGAAATGTTGCTGAGCAAGAATTTCAGTTGGCGCCATCAGACAAGTCTGAAATCCATTATCAATAGCCATGAGCATTGTCATCAGAGCAACGATTGTTTTTCCACTTCCAACATCTCCCTGCAATAGCCTGTTCATTTGTTTGCCTGACAGAACATCTTTCCTGATTTCTTTCAGTACTTTTTTTTGAGCATTCGTTAATTCGAACTGAAGTTTTTGCTTGAAAAAAAGATCAAAGCGACCATTGATATAAGTGAGAACAATTCCTTTTGTTTCCTGATGGCGTTGCATTTTTATTCCCATCATCCTGATTTGGGTAAGAAATAATTCTTCAAACTTTAATCTTTCCAGCGCTTCGTTCATTTGTTTATCATTTTCAGGAAAATGAATTTGTTGAAATGCCTGATGTGGGTTGATGAATTTATATTTTGATACGACTCGTTGCGGAAGTATTTCTTCGACATCATTATTGTTCAATCCGCTGATCAGTGTTTTTGTCAACTTGGCAATTCCTCTGCTATCAAGAAATTTTGATTTGAGTTTTTCGGTACTTGGATAAACGGGCTGTAGTCCTGAAGATGTTTTTTCTTCACCTTCCTCACTGATCAACTCTATCTCGGGATGAGAAATGAAAATCCGTTTGAAGAAAGCGGTCTTGCCATAAACAAAATATTCATTGCCTTCTTTAATTGTTTTCAGAATCCATTGAATTCCTGCAAACCAGCGCAGCTCAATACTGCCTGTTGAATCTTTAAAAACTGCAACTAAATGTTTCCTGTTATTAATGGTAACCGGAGTGATGCGAACAATTTTACCCCGCAGAAAAACACTTTCTCCTTCAGATAAAATGGATTTGATCGGTGTGATTTTCGTTTTGTCAACGTAGCGGAATGGATAATAAAGAAGAAGATCGCGGAAAGTAAAAACGCCTAATTCTTTTTGCAGCGACTCTGCGCGTTGTGGTCCAACTCCTTTCAGATACTCGATTTGTTTATCCAAATAATTCACATTGCTGGCAGTTAAATCGTTTCCACCAAAGGTCGGATAAGTTGCATGATATAAGAAAATCAGAAACGATAAGAAGATTAGAACTCAGAATTTGTCCATCTGAAGGATTGGAGAAGATGCATCATATCGTCTCTGATAAAATCAATTACTGGATGAAGAGAATCAATATTCGGTTGGGTATTGATATAAACCGAACCCCGAACAAAGTGATGTAAACTATCGGTCATATAAAACTGAAATGGCGAAGCGGCATTTCCCCCAACCTCATACAACAAGCCGCTGACTTTAAAATCAGATTGAATTTTACTTTGATCAATGTAATCTGCTTTAACAGTATGTGTGAAAGTCATATCATGCATGTCCTGAATCAGTTCGATGTACGAATTTTTGTGATCAATGTCATAATAGGTGAGGTGAATAGATGTGTTCAACGGTTTGATTTGCACAGTGTACCAACATGGGTTGTCAATCTTATCATTGAAAAAAACAGAGTCTCGGTCAATCTCCGCATAGTTTGGAATTTCAAAATAGAATGGACAGAATTCACGGGAGAAAGTTTTATAACTCAACCGATCGGGAAAATAAACGCGGGGATAACCTTTCTTTTTTGGGGTGAAATCGTCAGTCGTACACGCTGACAAACATAAGAGGAGGACAATCATCGAGGCAAACGAAAATAATTTCATGATTCTGAGTTCTCCTCTTTTTTCAGCAGTTGTTTCATTTTGATCCTGCGTAAACGGTTTTCGCCAACTGATAAAACAATGAATTGGAAGTTTTTGTATTCAACCTGATCGCCCTGTACAGGAAATTTGCCTGAAATTTCAAGCACCAAACCGGCAAGTGAGTCTGATTCGCCCTTAACTTCATCAAAAACGGAACTGCTCAATCCCATCACACGGCAAATATCCCCAATCAAAGTTTTTCCTTCAAAAACAAAAGTGTTGTCATCTATTTTCTGATAATGAAGTTCTGTTTCTTCATCAAACTCATCCTTGATTTCACCGATCACTTCTTCCAGAACATCTTCGAGTGTAACCAATCCGGTTGTTCCGCCATACTCATCAACCACGATTGCCATATGCATCCGGTTAGTTTGAAACTCTTTCAACAGGTCATCAATTTTTTTTGATTCAGGAACGAAGAACGGAGCGCGGATCAGCGTTTTCCAATCGAAATTTTTATCACGATCAATAAACGGTAGTAAATCTTTTGCAAATAAAATTCCTGCAATGGTATCAAAATCGTCATGATAAACCGGAATTCTGCTGTAGCCTGATTCGTTGATGATCATCATTACCGCATCGAAATCGGCAGAATCTTCAATAGCTACCATATCCAATCGGGGGCGCATAATTTGTTTCGCGTTGATGTTGCCGAATTTGACGATGCTTTTTAGAATATTGACTTCACGCGAAGAAGTTTTTTTCCCTACTGTTATATCAATAGCATGATTCATTTCTTCCATTGTTACGGAAGCGCTTTGTGAAGGCTGGATACTTTTTTCAATAAATTTCGCAGTGTTTACCAATAGGAAACTGAATGGAGAAAATAATTTGGTGAGCAAGTTCATCGGTGCAGACATAAATCGTGCAACCTGGATAGAACGCTGTGCTGCGTAAACTTTCGGAAGAACTTCTCCAACAAGCAGAATCAATGCAGTGGCAATGATTCCGTTCAGTACCAGATCAAGAACAAGATTATCACCCACATCAATAATTGCAAGCGTGACCATATAGGTGAGAATCACCACCGCGATGTTCACCATATTGTTTGCGATAAGAATAGTAGCCAACAATCTTCGAGGCTTATCAAGCAATTGAACAATGAGATGGGCGGTACGGCTGCTTTCGCGTTTCAATTCATTGATGGCGTGAGGTGTAAGAGAAAAGTAAGCGACCTCTGAAGCAGAAATTAATGCCGAACAAATCAGCAGAAGACCGATCAATATGATGATAAAATATACCTCACCCGGAGGAGCCTGAAGCGCAAATAAAAATAAACTTGATAAACCCGGAGGAACTTCGCTTTCGGCTATGGTATTTTCCAAACTCAGAAAATTAGATTCAAAAATCAGAACGGTAAATCGTCCGTTTGATTCGTGGTTTCATCTGCCGCAGTATTGGATGAAACAACCGAACCGCTGTTAGCTGATTGATCACCGCCTTTGCTGTCGAGCATTTGGAAATTGTCAGCAATGATTTCGGAAAAATATTTTTTGTTGCCGTCTTTATCATCATATTGACGTGATGAAATTCTTCCTTCAACATAAAGCAGGCTTCCTTTTTTGAGATACTGTTCAGCAATATCTGCGAGCTTGCCCCAAATACCGATATTGTGCCACTCGGTTCGTTTTTGTTTTTCTCCGTTTTTATCCTTGTATTTCTCATCAGTAGCGAGAGTAAAGGATACTTTTTTGGTTCCGCCCTCGAAACTGCGAGCTTCCGGATCTTTTCCGAGTCTTCCTACAAGAATTACTTTGTTAACCATGGTTTTAAATTTTTAGTGGGATAATAATTTGAGTTCCCGAAGATATGCTTCTATGATCTTGGGAAAACCAAAGGTATTCAAATTTTTCATGGAAGAAATTTTTAATACAGAAATATTTTTTTTCAGCCAATCAGGCGAAACGCGGAAATGATAAAACCTGGCGTTGATTTTCTGATGAGTAAGTAACTGATTTTTGATCTCTGAAGTTGCGACCAGATCTTTTTTGAGAAGATTGAAATTACTGAATGAGTTCAGTTTTTTTGAAGATTGGTTTTCAATCAGCGGCAAAGAATAAAGTCCTTTCCAGATATCCTCGGCTGTTCTTTTTTGAAGCACAAAACGCTGATTGTTTTGAATCAATAAGAAATGAAAATAGCGGGATTGTTGTTTGATCTTTTTCTTTTTTGGCGGAAGAATGTTCACGCAATTATTTCTGAACGCATAGCAGGCAGGATTCATTGGACAAGTCATACAATCCGGATTTTGAGGCTTGCATTGCCGCGCACCAAAGTCCATAATCGCCTGATTGAAGACACCGGGATTTTTTCGGTCAATTACTTTTTTGGCAAGTTCAAGAAATATTTTTTTACCACTGTTCGAATACGGATCAGTCCTTACTCCAAAATATCTGGATATAACCCGAATCACGTTTCCATCAACCACAGGTCTGACTTCATTAAATGCAAAAGAAGAAATTGCAGAAGCGGTATAAATTCCAATTCCTTTCAGTTTGATGATCTCTTCAAAATGATCAGGAAATTTGCCGTTCAATTTATTTGCAATATGATTTGCAGTAGCATGAAGGTTTCTCGCTCTTGAGTAATATCCCAATCCTTGCCAAAGGCGCATCACTTTGTCCTCTCTCGCGTTAGCCAAGTCAAATACTGTTGGAAACGAATCAACGAATTTTTTGAAATAAGGCAGCCCCTGTTCAACTCGTGTTTGTTGAAGAATGATTTCGCTCAACCAGATTTTATAAGGGTCTTTTTCTCCTGTCCATGGCATGACTCGTTTGTTGGTTGAATACCATTTCAACAACTGTTTATGAAACGACTTATACATGCCTGGATTGATGGATTTGAAAATATTCACAACTTTGCTGCGAAAATGCAGAAACGTAATCTCAGTTCAATAATAACAACCGCACATGAAAAAATCTGACATTGTAGATCAAATAGCCAACAAAACAGGGATTCCCAAAGTTGACGTATTAGTAACCATTGAAGCATTTATAAAAGAAGTCAAAGACTCACTTCACAGAGGGGACAGTATCTATATGCGTGGCTTCGGAAGTTTTATCTTGAAAAAGAGGGCAAAAAAAATTGCGAGAAACATCAATAAGAATCTTGCTATGGAGATTCCGGAGCATTACATTCCTGCATTCAGGCCTTCAGATAAATTCAAAGATTATATCAAAAGAGCCGCTAAAAAGTCTTCGAATTGAAAATATACCGTGGTCCGTGGATCGCACTTTTACTCACTATTCTACTGGTTCTTGGTTTATTTTTGCTCGCCAAGCGGGTTGATCCGAATAAATCTGAAAAGGCTGCCACTCAAAAACAGGATTTAATTGAAGGTTTTGATTTTGAGACGTATTTGGGAGATGTGAAATCAGGATTGGAAGCAGACGATAAGCAAAAAATTGAAGCGTTGGAAGATTCAATCCGAAACGCTGCGTTCTTTAACATAAAACCACAGTTACTGGAAAAACTGGCTGTTCGCTGGGATAGTTTACATCGACTGGATATTTCTTCAAGTTTTTACAAGCAAAAAGCAGAGTTGGAACCGGATGTATCAAACTGGATTAAAGCCGGAGATGCATTTGCGTTTGCCTTTCTGATGAGCTCGGATAGCAGTAACGACCAATTGCTACATTATCTGAGTTTGAATTCCATTGAATCTTACCGCAGGGCAACTGAAATTGATCCTGAAAATCTGGATGTCAGAATAAAATTTGCATCGGCTCAGATTGATGGAGCAAGCACTGCAGAAGAAGTGATGAGCGGAGTTCAGATTTTGCTCGCAATTGTGAATGAGGATTCCCTGAACGAGCAAGCTAATCTTGTACTTGGAAGAAATAATATCGTGAACGGACAATTTGATAAAGCGGTATCACGGTTAGAAGTGGTTGTCCATGTAAATCCTGATAATGAGGAAGCGTGGTTCCATCTAGGAGAAGCAAACAGATCGTTGGGAAATCGTGAACGCGCCATTGAATGTTTTGAAAAATTTAAAACGCTTACAAACAATCCGGCACTCAGTCAACAGATTGATGCCTACATAGAATCAATAAGAAACGGAGGATAAACTCCAAATGAAATCAAGTTTTTAAACTAAAAAAATTAAAGTCACATGCCAAGCGGTAAAAAGAGAAAGCGCCATAAAATGGCGACTCACAAACGCAAGAAACGCCTGAGAAAGAACCGTCACAAGAAGAAGTAACAGGTTTCTTGTCTTGTCTCAGCTCATTGTCTTCGACATGCGTTCAGCAACATGGTATTGAAGAAAAGTTTGCCATCATGAGATGGGCTTTACCCTTGGGTAAAATCTATACCCATTGAACAGAGAACTTATTATTAATGCTACTCCGGGAGGAGTGGAAATCGCGTTGATGGAGGAGAAACGCCTGGTTGAACTTCATCGTGAAAAAATCAACAAGCAGTTTAATGTTGGTGATATCTATATCGGCAAGGTTAAAAAACTGATCCCCGGTTTAAATGCGCTTTTCGTTGATGTTGGATCCGACAAGGATGCCTTTCTACATTACACTGATCTGTCGCCCTACGTTCGGTCGGTTTTGAAATTTACTGATCTGGCAGTTGGGAATCAGGTTGATTCTATGCTGAATAATTTTCAGTTTGAACCCGAAACGGTGAAGACAGGAAAAGTAAAAGATGTTTTTACTGGAAAGCAAAATGTGCTGGTTCAAATTCTTAAGGAACCGATTTCAACCAAAGGACCGAGATTAAGTTGTGAGATCACGCTTGCGGGAAGATATCTGGTATTGGTTCCGTTTACGAATGGTGTGGGTGTTTCAAAAAAAATTGCTTCATCGGAAGAACGCAAAAGGCTGGATCGCTTGATTGAGAGTATCAAGCCTAAAAATTTTGGTGTTGTAGTGCGTACAGCTGCTTCCGGTAAGAGTGTTCAGTCGCTTCATGAGGATCTTGAATCGCTCATCAATAAATGGAAATTGATTGCTTCGAATTTGAAAGATGCAGTTGCACCGGCAAAAATTCTTGGTGAGATGAAAAAAACCGAGAGCATATTGCGCGATTTGTTGAACGACACTTTTAGCCGTGTGATAGTGAATGACCTGACAATAAAACAGGAAGTAGACGCTTATATCGAAATCATTGCACCCGAAAAGAAAAACATCGTTCAATATTACAATTCAAAACTTTCGTTGTTTGACAGCAATGATGTTACACGGCAGATTAAATCACTTTTCGGAAAATCAGTGAACACTGCGGGTGGTGCATATTTAGTGATTGAACACACAGAGGCACTACACGTAATTGATGTCAACAGCGGTCATAAAGTGGCTGCGAAAGGGTCACAGGAAAACACGGCTATTCAAGTCAACATGGCTGCCTGCGATGAGATTGCAAGACAACTTCGTCTTCGCGATTTGGGAGGAATTATCATTATCGATTTTATTGATGTGCGCATGCCCGATCACAAACGGCAAGTGTTTAATTACATGAGAGATTTGATGAAACTGGATCGCGCAAAAAACACGGTGCTTCCACTCAGCAAATTCGGGTTGATGCAAATCACCCGTCAGCGTGTTCGTCCGGAAGTGAATATCAATACGCAGGAAACCTGCCCTACATGTAAAGGCACTGGCTCTATCGAAGCATCTATCCTGATTACCGATGAAATTCAGTCCACCATTGCTCAGATAATCGGAAATCATAAAAAACTCAAGCTTTATGTTCATCCTTATCTTGATGCATATTTCAAGAAGGGGAAGTTTTTTAAAACACCACAATGGAACTGGTATTGGAAATATAAAAAGTGGATTGATGTGAATCCGAATTCTGATTTCGGAATCACGGAGTATCGCTTGTTTGATTCAAACGGTGAAGAGATTAAACTCTGAATCCAAAGACAATAAATTGATCATGCTTTCTTCAGTGTGAAACTAAATGTGGTTCCTTCACCTTCTTTGCTTCGTACAGTAATTTTTTGTCCGTGTGCTTCGATGATATGCTTTACGATGGCAAGCCCGAGACCGGTGCCTCCCATTTCGCGCGAACGGGATGAATCAATCCGATAGAACCGCTCAAAGATTCGAGATAATGAATCCTGACGGATTCCGATACCATTGTCTTCAACCTCAACAATGACATGATCGTTCTCTTCCGTAATTCCAACTTTCACAAACCCGTTTTCCTTGCCATAGTTGATTGCATTAAGGATCAGGTTATTTAATACCTGACGAATTTTTTCAGCATCGGCAAATATTGAAATCTCCTTAGACCCGGCAGTCTTGATCTGAAGTGAAATATTTTTGAAATGCGCTTTCATCTCGTTGGATTCAAAAACATCTTTCAGTTGTTCAAGTATATCATACTCTTCGAACTCGAGTTTTAAATTGCCCGATTCATACTTAGAGATTTGCTCGAGGTCTTTAACAATATTTGAAAGCCGTTCCACATTTTTTGCCGCTTTATTCAGATATTCCGTGTTCACTTCGTCATCATGAATGCCGCCATCAAGGAGGGTTTCAAGATAGCCTTGAATATTGAAAATCGGGGTTTTGAGTTCGTGCGAAACGTTTCCTAAAAATTCTTTTCTGTACTGAGCAAGTTTTTCCAACTCTTCAATTTTTTGCTGAGGCGAAAACTCATCTTTTCTACTGATAAAATTATTTGCAATTTCTTTTTTTTCGTTGTTGTTAAAATCCTTTCCCAACGGGGTTTTGAAAATGATATACAAAAGAAGATTGAAAATTAAAGTGGCAAAAAAAACAATCAGCAAGGAGATGCCCCATACAACAGTCATATTCAGATTACCGGAAATCAAAAGCGTGATTCCGGATAAAACTCCGATGAACAGAGCAGCGATAACAGACAGGACGAGAATTAAACGCGATGGCATCAAGCCTCAAATTTATAGCCGATCCCTTTGATGGTTTTAATATGATGATCACCGAATTTTTCGCGCAGCTTGCGGACATGGACATCAATAGTTCTGTCACCGACTATTACGTCCTTTCCCCACACGCGGCTCAGAATTTCTTCGCGTTTAAAAACTCTGCCGGGCTTTGAACACAACAAGGAGAGCAGTTCAAATTCCTTTCGCGGCAGCGACCAATCTTTGTTATTATAATAAACCAGGTATTTATCCTGATCAACAACAATATCCCCACTTCCTTTTATCGAAAGATCTTCATCCCCTGCTAATCTTCTGAGCATTGCATTAATTCTGCTGATCAAAATCCGTGGCTTGATAGGTTTGGTGATATAATCGTCTGCACCCACATCAAATCCGGCTATCTGAGAATAATCTTCTCCACGCGCAGTGAGAAATGCAATGATCGTGTTTTTGAAATCTTTCATGGAGCGCAACTCACGGCATGTTTCGATGCCATCCATTTCGGGCATCATGATATCAAGCAGAATAAGATGCGGCTGAATTTCTTTTGCCATTTCAATCGCATCTTTTCCATTTCCCGCGCAACTCACTTCATACCCCTCATTTTCGAGGTTGTATTTCATGAATTCAAGAATATCCGGCTCATCATCCACCAACAAAATTTTAAATCGTTTTGGCATTTCATCCAGTTTGCGCGCAAAATTATTTGCCATAAGCAAGGGGTATATTAAACTAAAGTTAAGGCAATGTTATGACGCACTGTTTGATACTTATTCTGTGGTGTAAAGGTATTTCTTAGCTGAAGAATTAAGATTTTCTCAACAAATGAATATCATTTGAAGGTATAAATTTGATCTGTTTTTCGCTTCTCCACCCAATGAATTCCTGTATATTTGTCCTACTCTCAACTACCCCAACAAAGAGCAGCAATGAAGGGAATTATTTTGGCAGGCGGATCAGGAACGCGCCTGCATCCGATCACATTTGCAATCAGCAAGCAGATTATGCCGATTTACGACAAACCGATGGTTTACTACCCATTGTCAGTCTTGATGATGGCAGGCATCAACGAGATATTGATCATCTCCACGCCTCATGATCTTCCGAATTTTAAAAAATTATTAGGAGACGGGAAACAATTAGGGTGCTCTTTCACGTATGCAGAGCAGCCCAACCCCAACGGACTTGCCCAGGCTTTTGTCATAGGACGTGATTTTATCGGAAATGATAACTGCGCACTCATACTTGGTGATAATATTTTTTACGGAACAGGATTAGAGCAACTGTTGATCGCAAACAGTGAACCTGATGGAGGGGTCATTTTTGCTTATCATGTTTCCGATCCTGAACGTTATGGGGTTGTGGACTTTGATCAAAACATGAAAGCAGTTTCAATTGAAGAAAAACCGCTGCATCCAAAATCGAACTATGCGGTTCCGGGTTTATATTTTTATGATAATTCAATCATAGAGGTAGCTTTAAACCTGAAGAAGAGCATTCGCGGAGAATATGAAATAACTGACGTGAACAAAGAATATTTGCAAAAGGGTAAATTAAAAGTTGCGATATTAGATCGCGGAACGGCATGGCTGGATACCGGTACTTTTGATTCACTCATGCAGGCTGCGCAGTTTGTTCAGGTAATTGAGCACAGACAAGGATTGAAAATCGGATGTATTGAGGAAATAGCTTACAGAAAGAAGTTTATTAGTAATGAACAATTGAAAACACTGGCAGAGCCGTTGCTGAAATCAGGCTACGGTCAATATCTGCTGAATATTATTGAGAGCAATTAAACACCATGATTATGAGGAAAATTTTAGTTACAGGCGGAGCAGGTTTTATCGGAAGTGCATTGGCACAACGACTGATTCAAGATCCTGAAAATTATGTTGTACTGGTTGACAATATGCTGACCGGTCACATGTCGCGAATTTCCAGAATTGATTCAGACAATTGGAAATTTATTAAGTGCGATGTAAATAATGCAATTGACATTACTCCGGTAATGTCGTCCTATCACTTCGATTATGTATTTCATTATGCGGCAGTGGTGGGTGTTCAGCGCACTTTGAAAAATCCTGTGCTGGTGTTGAAGGACATCGAAGGAATCAGCAATATTTTAAATCTCTCCAAGAACACCGGAGTGAAACGAGTGTTCTTTGCTTCGTCATCCGAAGTTTATGGCGAGCCGGAAGAGCATCCTCAAAATGAACATACCACCCCTTTGAATTCCAGGTTGCCTTATGCGGTGGTAAAAAATGTAGGAGAAGCTTTTTGCCGTTCTTACAAATTAGAATTTGATCTCGACTACACCATCTTCCGTTTTTTCAACACTTATGGTCCGATGCAAAGCACCGATTTTGTGATGTCGAAATTTATCAGAGCCGCGTTGCGCAATGAAGAGGTTACCATTTTCGGAGATGGATCTCAATCAAGAACATTCTGTCATATTGATGACAATGTGGATGCCTGTGTTTCCTGTTTGTACAATGATTTGATGATCAACGACACGGTGAATGTTGGAAATGATATTGAATATCCGATCAAACAACTCGCTGAAATAATTATTGATGTGCTGAATTCAAAAAGCAAAATCGTTCATCTTCCCGCTTTGGAAGAAGGGGACATGGAAAGAAGAAAACCGGATATTTCCAAAATGAAAATTATTCTTGATCGCGAATTGATTCCGATTCAATTGGGAATCAAGAGAGTGGTTGAAGATGGCGGATTTAAGAAGAAGAAAGAATTTGTGATGAATTAAGATATGATGATTGCTGAATTGTTGGATTGTTAGATTGTTTTACTTAACAATTCCGCAATCTGATAATCAAACAATCTTGATTTATGATTGATGAAAACAAAAGGCAAAATTCTCGTCACGGGTGGATGCGGCTATATCGGTTCGCATACATTGGTTGATCTCGTTGATAACGGTTTTGAGGTATTGGGCATTGACAACAACTCCCGCTCAAATCCTGAAATTCTGCAAGGCGTTGAAAAAATAACCGGCAAGCGCATAAAAAATTATCAGATTGATTTATGCGATTTTGAAAAAACAAAAAAGATTTTTCAAAAACACAAAGACATCAAAGGCATCATCCATTTTGCCGCTTTTAAAACCGTGCCTGAGTCGGTTGAAAATCCGTTGCTCTATTATCACAACAATTTAAACTCGCTCATCAGTTTGCTGCAATGCGTGGAAGAATTTAAAATTCCCCGGTTTGTGTTTTCGTCTTCGTGCAGTGTGTATGGCAATGCGAAAAAACTGCCCGTTACAGAAACAACGCCTTTCGGAATTCCTGAATCGCCTTATGCGCATACCAAACAGATTGGCGAAGAGATGATCGCGCATTTTGCAAAACGTGTGAACACCCAATTTATCAACCTGCGCTATTTCAATCCTGCGGGGGCGCACGCCACTTCCGCCATAGGGGAAATTCAATGGGGCAAACCGCAGAATTTGGTTCCTGTGATAACGAATGCGGCATTGAAAAAAAAGAAACTCACCGTTCACGGGGCGGACTATCCAACGCGCGATGGCTCCTGCCTGCGCGATTATATTCATGTGATGGATGTGGCGCATGCGCATACACTGGCGCTTGAATACATGATGAAAAACCGGCACACCGGCAACAACCAAGTGTTCAACCTCGGCCTCGGCAATGGGGTAACCGTGCTCGAAGCGCTCAAAGCTTTTGAAAAAGTAACGGGTGTAAAACCCCTCTACACCATAGGGCCAAGAAGGCAGGGCGATGTGGCCGCCATTTATTCTGACAACAAAAAAGCCGCCCGCCTCCTGCGCTGGAAACCTACCCGCAGCCTTGATGATATCATGTTCTCCGCATGGAATTGGGAAAAGGAAAGAAGACTGTAGAGCAATTTGAAAATTTGATAATTATTTGGCTTGCCCAACTCTTTTTATTAAGAGGTGGGGCGGCTAATTGCACAAACCTCTGCCGCGAGTTTCGCCTTTATCTTTTTTGGCTACCCGCAAACAGGCTTTGGAAAAAAAGAAAAGAATTGTAGTATATTTTACATTGAAATGCTACCTTAGCTTAAACAAAAATTATATATCATGAAAAACTCTCTTTTTTGCTTGTCCTTTGTTATCGCAATTGGATTCTTTATTATTCTTCAATCATGCGAGAAAAATCACTACATATTGGAAAATGCTAATCTTCATGAGTTTGGATCAAACGAACCGAAATCTACGGATGAAGATTCTTATTGCTTTCTGGCACGGGAAGGATATGTGACACTCACCAATGGCAGGTTGAAATTTAATGATCACGATGCAATGGATACAGTAATATCAGATTTGAGAGACCTTAGTGTGCTTGGGTTGGACAATTGGGAAAATTCTATGGGCTTCTCTTCATTAAGAAGCAATCCGACTACTTCCAATGTTGTTGCAAACGATGCCGATGTGTTGGCTACTTTATTGAATCAATATGGCATTCTGCAAATTGATTCCGCTGCATTTAAAGTTCGGCAAGTTGGAAATGATGTTTGGATTCATCAGGCGGTACCTGTTACTTCTGAATCGGATATTACCGATTTAAGAAATGAAAATTTGAATAATCAAAAGGTTACATTACTTTCTCATATTGTAATGGAAGAAGATGATGAGGGAGACCCTACTCCACCCGTTGGAGGCAATTGCGCTCTAAGCCAGTATAAAGACAAACAAATTACTGCATATACTTATCAGGGAAATAATTACAGATTCAAATGGAAAATCGCCTACTACAATTCCATCATCTACAAAGAGTTGAGTGTAAAAATTAAGCATGATAAGAAAGTCAATGGAATCTGGACAAATCACCCGGCCCCTGCGATGATGCTCCTTGGCTGCTCTAAGTACTATCCCAAAAATCGTCCGTGTAATGATTATGGATTTGAGATGGGCTATTTTTTTAATTATAGTTCTATCAAAAAGACAATTTATTCTTCTACAAGATGCCTGACTTCATATTATGTCTCATGTGAGGGCGAGGTAGTTGCCATGGGTGGAACAACATATAATTATTATGGGGAATACTTCAATGGGGAAGAAGATTGCTGGTGCCAATAAAATAAGCCCTCGATTCTTTTTCTTGTTGAGCCTATTATTCGCGGGCTCAACTTTTTGTTTTTCGCAAAGCGCGATGCACATCAATATCAGCCCCGGCATCAGCATTTCAAAAGCTGCGTTTATTCATCCGGATAAGGCTGATAGTTTAGCCGTTCAATCTCGATTCGCTCCGTGGTACAATTTCGCTCTTGGGCTTTCTTTTTATAATTCCTCAAACTGGCAGAATGATTTTGAAATGGGGTACACCGGTCAAGGATATAATCTCCAACAATCAATTGAAACCGATAGCTCTTCGAGTACTAAAACAACAAGTGCAGTATTCAGAGAGTATTTTCTATCCGTGAATGAATATTATGCACTTGTTATGACTCAGAAGTCATCATGCTTGACCGGCTTGGGTGTGAGCCTGCTCATGCATGGTTCTTACGGCTTCAGCGTTGCAGTTACTCCTTCCGTAAAATATTTTTTTCATTTCAAGAACAATAATCGTTTGGGTGTGTCATTACATTATTATTTTGATCTGTTTCCTTATAATGAATTTAGCGAAACCTTCAATTGGGGGTTGCAGCAATATACATTCACCCTAAAACAAAAGGCAGGTTTTCTGAGATTCGGAATTTGCTATTCATTTCTTATTGGAAACAAAAAATGACATCTGGTTTTAACCCGTGGTTGTCATCCTCCCAACCACCCCAAACTAATCCCCCCTTTTCACCACCCATCCCGTATTCCCCACCTCTTTTTCAATCTCAAATTTTTTGTTGGTGGCTTTGGTGATTTGCCTGATGAAGAAAAGCGGTGTGCGGTCTTTCCATTTAAAATCCTGGCGGCTGATGCGCAGGATTTCGCCCACCTTCATGGCTTCGATCATTCCGCGAACAGGATGCTTTTTACCCATCGGCACGGTTTGAATTTTTGAAGCGTCTTCTGCGGAGATTTTTTTCGAGTTCATAGCAGGAAATTTTATTTCGATTCATGTTGGTTATGCTTCGATTTATTTTTCACACGCTTCGATAAAGAAAATCTGCTTCTCAAAGAACGGTATCGGCATTCTATCAACCGGTATCTGCATTTAAACAATCGCTGTCCGCATCAAACAGGATGCTATCCGCATTCAATCAGACAGTATCAACCGTCAATCAGATGGTATCAGCATGACATCAGATGCTATCTGCATTCAGTTGAACGGTATCCGCACTTAGTCAGCATGGAATCAGACGGAAAAGGACGGTCAAAATCAAAAACTCCTGCATCGAAATGCGGGAAACAATTGCCATCAAAAATGTTTTCGTGAAGTTGAAATCAGCTATGAAAAATTTTCTCGAAAAAGTTTTGTGAAAAATTTATGGAGGCAAACCTCTTTGCTATAAAATTTAAAAATCATGGCAAAAAAAGTTGATAGACTCTACACAATGCAGGATGAACTAATGCAAACACGTGCACAGGTGATGCACGATAATCTTGCAGCGGATCTGGCGGATTTCACACCTCATTTTCCGTTTGTCACCGCGCTTTACAACGCTTCATTTCAAACCGATATCACCACGGCAAAAACTTTTCCGCTTGATGGAGTGGTCATCAGCAACATCAAAGTGCTGACCGCAGATGTGGAAGCATCGAAGGATGAAGGTGGAGAAGCGCTGGATGATATTGACACCTATGCAAAGCTGGCTTACAAAAATGATTTGGCGCGCCAGCGCGTTTTCGGTCAGGATGATTGGTCAAAAGCAAAAAATGACCAGGAAAAAATGGTGAACGCACTGGAACATTGTCATTCGTTTGCAAGTGTGAATCCATACAAAGCCGCGCTGATGGGCAAGGGATTATTGCAATTGGGAATTGACAGGCTGCTGACGATTGCGAACGACATCAACGTGAAAAACGGTTTGCAGGAAAATGCAAAAAGCGCGCGCCCTGTCACCACGCAGGATCGCATCATCGTAAACAATATTGTGTATGCACGCATGCAGGAAATCCGCATCTGCGCCCAAAAAGTTTATCGCAATGATGCCGCAAAACTGGAGCAGTATAATTTGTATCCATCAGGCAATCAAACACTCACTGTGGTGGTGGTTCATGTTTCAAAAAACAATGCGGCAGTTGAAACAGCAACCGTAAATCTGACCAACACCGCGCTGGCTGAACAGGTGACGGATGTAAACGGCAACGCACCTTTCCAAAGTGTGAACATGCCTGATTCGGTGGATGTAAATGTGGTTCATGCCACACACGGAACCATCAACCTGGATAATCAAACGATTGTAGAGGGGGAGAGTAATACGATTGAAGTGGTGTATCCGTAAAAAAAGAATTTTGAAAATGAAAAAGCGCTGGCCGGAAACAGGTGGCGCTTTTTTTATTACACTGTTTAACCGCGACATAAATTTCGGGGCAAAAAAAAATCTGCTTACGATTGAGGGGATGGCCACACTCGCGGCTTGTCTTATTGCTCTCCACTCGTTCGCCATGACGTTTTCCCCAATCCCAAGTCCCCATCCCTAATCCCCACCCCTAATCCCCATCCCTAATCCCCATCCCTAACCCCCATCTCCGAAAAAAATATTTTTTGCCTTTCATACAATATTTCGAAACATGCCAGCGTTAATATATTGAACCAAACACAAAGGAGGCACAAAATGAAAAAGCTGATTTCGATTTTAAGTGTGGCGTTGGTCATGCTGGCGACCACAGGCGCGCAGGCGCAGAAAACTGAACTGGGTTTAATGATTGGCGCGGGAAACTACATGGGCGATTTGACGCCATCGGTTTCGATGAACGAAACGCACCTGGCGGTGGGTGGTTTTTACCGCCATCATTTTAATCCGTATATCAATTTGAAGGTTTCGGCAAACAGCACGCTGCTCACCGGCACGGATGCCAACCAGGCGGATGCACAGTTGCAGTCGCGCAACCTGAGTTTCCGCTCGCGGGTGTTTGAAGCGGGCGCGCAGGTGGAGTACAATATTTTCAGTTTTAATCCTTCCATTGGCGGAAGGCGGTTTTCGCCTTATGTGTTTGCGGGTGTGGCGGGGTTCTATCATAATCCTTATACTTTTTACAATGGTGCATGGGTGGAGTTGCAACCGCTTGGCACAGAGGGGCAGGGGTCATCGCTTTCCACCAATCAGCGTTACAGCCGCGTGCAGATTGCTTTGCCGATGGGTGCGGGAGTTAAGCTGGCTTTGATGCGTTGTGTTTTTGTAGGCGCTGAACTGGGATTCAGAAAAACTTTTACGGATTATATAGATGATGTGAGCACACAGTTTGTTGATCCGGTTGCATTGGCAGATGAAAACGGTGCGCTGGCTGCGGAATTATCTGATCGTTCGGATGAAGTGGGTGCGGAAGGAACATTCCCTGTTAACTCCATGCGCGGAAATCCGTTGATGAAGGATTGGTATATAATCGGTGGTGTGAATGTTTCTGTTTTGCTGGGCGGTGATTGTTCAGGAAAAAAATCAAACGGAAAAGGCAGGGCACATAAGGGCGGAAAAATTAACCTGAACAAATCAGGCTGCTATACTTTTTAGTTCATGGTGTTTTTTTAGTGATGGTCGTTTTGATGAGGCTGTGTGCGGGCGCAGCCTCATTTTTTTTCTCACCATCAAAGCTGTGAATAACAGAATCTGAGTTCTGCACCACATCGAACATCTTTGAACATCATCAGAAATTGCCACCAAAACACAAAAGCACTAAACCTCACAGTTCTTTTTGTGATTTTTTCGGTGTTTTAGTGATTTGGTGGCGAGATTTTTTTAAAAATTTCCAATGCTCAATTTGAATGATTTTCTTGAACCCGTATTTTCTTAAATAATAAGATCTCTTGTCAGCCGAACTGATTCTTGTTTGTATTGCAGGCTATTTCAGTTTGCTTTTGCTCATTGCCTGGTACACCGGGCGAAACGCCAACGAGCAGGGATATTTTATCGGCAATAAAAAATCACCGTGGTATGCCGTTGCGTTCGGGATGATTGGAGATTCATTGAGCGGAGTCACTTTTATTTCTGTTCCCGGTGCTGTGCTGCTCGCTCATTTCGGTTATATGCAATTGGTGTTCGGATATTTTTTCGGATACTTTGTGATTTCTGAAATTTTGCTGCCGCTTTATTACCGGTTGAATCTCACTTCCATATATACTTATCTGCAACAGCGGTTCGGCAATGTTTCTCAAAAAACAGGATCGTTCTTTTTTCTTCTTTCGAGAATTGCAGGCGCGGGAGCAAGATTATTTCTTGCCGCGGGCGTGATGCAGATGTTTGTTTTTGACTCGTTTGGTATTCCGTTCTGGCTGAGCGTATCCATCATTATCATTCTGATTCTCATTTACACTTATCGCGGTGGAATCAAAACATTGGTTTGGACGGATGCATTTCAGTCTTCATTTCTTTTATTGGGTGTTATACTTTCTATCGTTGCTATTTCATCTGCGATGCATTTCAATTTCGGGGATATGATTTCTGCGGTCAGGCACTCAGAACACACAGAATTATTTTTCTGGGATTGGAAACTGAAAAGTTTTTTTCCTAAACAATTTCTGGGGGGGATGTTCATCGCGATCACGATGTCAGGCCTGGATCAGAACATGATGCAGAAAAATCTGAGCATGGAAGGATCGAAATATGCCACGCGCAATATGCGCACGTTTGCTTTTATTGTTGTGGCGGTAAACCTTTTATTTCTTGCACTTGGTGCGCTGCTTTATATCTACGCCTATTCGCACAATGTTTCGCTGCCTATGAATGGCGAAGCAGTTGACACGGATAAAGTTTTTCCTTTTTTGGCACTCGAACGGCTTGGCACTTTTGCGGGATTGGTATTTATTATCGGATTGACAGCGGCAACTTTCAATAGTGCGGATAGCGTATTGACCGCGCTCACCACTTCTTTCTACATTGATTTTCTCGGGATGGATAAAAAGGAAAATGTAAATGCAAAAAGAAAAAATAATATCCGTCATATCATTCATGTTCTGTTTGCCGTCCTGTTACTCTTCACCATTTTACTTTTTGAAATGATGAACAAACAGGCGATCATTGATACGGTTTTAAAAGTTGCTACTTACACCTATGCCCCGCTGCTTGGAATATTTGCATTTGGAATTCTGACAAAACGAAAAACAAATGAAACGCTCGTACCATTTATTTGTTTGGTCATACCTGCACTTTGTTATTTGATTGATATCAATTCAAAGGAATGGTTTGGTGGTTATCAATTTGGAAATGAAATGCTGATACTAAACGGAGGGTTGATTTTTCTTGCACTTCTTTTTACATCAGGAAAGCAAACTGATATTCTGATTTCTCATTCTTAGATTCATACAATCATGGCAAACAATCAAAACAACAAACATCAACTTCACCGAAAAAACTGGACAGAATTAAAAGCAGAATCTTCCTGGGCGTTGTTCAAGATCATGTCAGAGTTTGTTGATGGATACGACAAAATGGGACGCATAGGTCCCTGCATCAGCATTTTCGGAAGCGCGCGATTGAAGCCTGAATCAAAATATTATCTGATGGCAGCAGAGGTTGCAAAGAAACTTTCTGATCAGGGTTATGGCATCATTACCGGTGGCGGTCCCGGCATTATGGAAGCAGCTAACAAAGGAGCGCAACAAGGTGAAGGTGCGTCTGTAGGATTGAATATTGATTTACCGCATGAGCAGGAACCGAATAAATATATTGACCGCGAAACGATGGTGAACTTCGATTATTTCTTTGTGCGCAAAGTCATGTTTGTAAAATATGCGCAGGCGTTTATCATGTTCCCCGGTGGCTTCGGAACCATGGATGAGGCATTCGAAGTTTTGACATTGATTCAAACACGCAAAATCAAAAATGTGCCGATTGTTTTGGTCGGATCGGAATTTTGGAACGGTTTAATGGAATGGCTTCGCATAGTGATGCTCGAAGAATGGCTGACGATAGGTGCAGAAGATTTGTCACTTATCAAAATTGTTGATACAGCCGATGATGCTATTCGTATCATCAATGAGTTCTATGCAGAGAAGAGTATGAAACCGAATTTTTAGTTTATGAATTATGATTTTGGATTTATGAATTGATTTGAATCGGGTATGAATAATTTTCTTTCTTTCAATCATAAATCAGCAATCATAAATCAGCAATTGTCAATCGCTGTCATTATTTTTTTCTCCGCTAGTTTCAAATTAACTGCACAGACTTATCCTCAAAACGATTTCCGAAATCCGCTGGATATTCCGATGATTCTCGCGGCTACCTGTGGTGAATTGCGCTCCAATCATTTTCACGGAGGGATTGATGTCAAAACAAACGGAGTGGAAGGATTGAATGTTTATGCCATCGCAGATGGATATGTCTCGCGGATAAAAATTGAACCGGGTGGATATGGTAAGGCGCTTTATATCACACATTACAACGGCTATACGAGTGTATATGCGCATCTGAAAAAACTTGCTCCGCCAATCAGTGATTATTTAAAACGGAAACAAACAGATGCAAAAAGTTTTGTGATTGACGATTATCTGCCACTCGATAGTTTGCAGGTGAAAAAAGGTCAGGTGGTTGCCATCAGCGGAAACACAGGAGCTTCAACGGCTCCACATTTGCATTTTGAAATCCGCGATGCGCTGAGTGAAGAACTTTACAACCCATTGTTGTTCGGATTCAAACTTGCCGACACACAAGCACCCGAAATATTTGACCTGCTCGTTTACAATCTGGATCGTTTCCGCTATTTGTATGAACCTGTTCAGTATGATTTGTTCAAACAAAAAAGCGGAGATACTTACAAACCATCTTCAGAAATAATTAAGGTGAATTCAAATACTGTTGGATTTGGTTTGAGCTCAACCGATCAATTGGATGCGGCATGGAACCGAAACGGAATCTATGCACTTGAATTATGGGTTGATTCGCAAAAAGTTTTTGCCTATGATTTTGAGCATTTCAGTTTTGATGAAATACGTGCAGTAAATTCGGTTTCAGATTATGAAATCAGAAAAACAAAAAGCAAATGGTTTTATCGCGCATTCCGAGAACCGAACAATAACGCGGAAATATTTGATCCTGCTTTTGGTGATGGTTTCATTTCGTTGAACGATAACAAACCACATCTCATTCAAATTTTATCAAAAGATTTTCCAGGAAATTTTTCAGAAGCGAAATTTTTTATTCAGTATGATGATGCGGCTACTTTGTTCAAACCAGAATCTGTTTATTATACAATGGAATTTCCATCTGCACAGGAAAATCATTTTGAATACGGAGATATTCAGGTAAACTTTCCGGCTGCTGCATTTTATGACACACTCTACTTTATGTATTCGCGATATGAAGCTTTCAAAGGAAATTGTTTTTCAGCCGTTCATGGATTACACAATGACCGGACTCCTGTTCACTCGGCATTTGAAATTAAGTTGTTGTCTTCCGGTTTGTCCGAAGCTTACCGCGATAAAGCTTTGATTGCATACAGGAATTCTTCAGGGACTATTTCCTCAAAAGGAGGAATTTGGGATGGAGAATACTTAGAGGCACAATCCAAAGATCTGGGCGAATATTTTATTGCGATTGATACGGTGGCTCCTGCAATTTCTGCCGTCAATATTTCAAACGGAAAAGATTGCTCGAAACAATCCACTATTGTGATGAAAATCACCGATGCCTTTTGCGGCATCAAAAACTATTACCCGATGATTGACAGCGAATGGATTTTAATGGAATGGGACGCGAAGACCGATAACATCACTTACACTTTTGATAATTCAATTTCGAAAGGTGAGCATACGTTTCAGTTGGTGGTAACAGATAATCGGAATAACAGTAAGATTTATACTGCTAAGTTTACGAGATAGTATTTTGAATTGCGTATTAAGTATTGAGACAAAAAAGGAAATTACTATGTTAAAAGTGGGAGATAAAGCGCCAGAATTTGAAGTTCAGAATCAGGATGGGAAAATGGTAAAGCTTTCCGATTTCATGGGAAAGAAACTGGTGATATTTTTTTATTCGGGTGATGATACGGAAACCTGCCGCTTTGAATGCCTGAGTTTTCAGGATGAGTTCAAGGAATTTACAAAGCGCAGTTATGAAATCATTGGTGTTAGCCCCGACTCAGTGAAGAATCACAAAAAATTTCAAACAAAATATAAAATACCCTACACGCTGCTCTCCGATCCTGATTTGAAAATCATGAAGCCTTACGGTGCATGGGGTGAAAAATTATTCTTTGGAAAAATAGTTCAAGGGCTTCTCCGCATCGTAGTGGTGATTGATGAGAAAGGAAAGATCTCTCATATCATTCCGAAATTTTTATCAAAGAAAGCAGCAGAGGTAGTGTTGGCAGAACTAAAAGATTGAACTAAACAATCTTCATCAAATTCCTTCTCAGCAAAAACATACTGACGGTAGTAAGAACAATTCCGAAGAGGAGAAGTACTGCAATACGAGAAAGAAAAACGGGATCATTAGTAGGAAGTTGTCGCCAGAAAATATCGAAGAATCCCTGCATGCTCCAATAGTTGAGTGAAATTTTTGCGAGCTGCTGCATGAACATCGGCATGATGAAAAGTGGAACCATACTACCTCCCAATGCAGACATGGTGAGAATAATCAGAGATGAAAGCCCTTGAACCTGCTGCCGCGTGCGCGCAATGGAAGCGAGAAACAATCCAACGCCTGATACTGCGAAAGCGGTAGCGAGGATCATGATGATGAGTGAAGGAATGTTGATGAAAATATCCAAACCAAAAGCCAGCCACGCAAACAGAAACATAACAATGAGCTGAAGAATGGAAATAATGATGGCTGAAAACATTTTGCCGAAAAGAATCTGCTGCGGCTTGATAGGCGAATACAATAATTTTTTGAGTGTGCCTTCTTCTTTTTCTTCGAGAATTCCTGCGCCCATTGCAGCCACACTGAAAAGCAAAACAATCATGGCATTACCGGCAACAGCTTGCACAAGTCCTGCAGCATTGTCTTTGTCTTGAACAAGCGCTGTCATTTTAATAACCTCACCCCCAGCCCCTCTCCTTAAGGAGAGGGGAGAAGAAAGGACTTCGGCAATTTGTTTTTTGATCATTACACTTGTTGCAGAATCGAGCATCGGAAACTGCCATTCAAATTGTTGAATGGCCTGTTGCTGAAAAAAAGATGCTCCCATTGAACTCATCAGTTTTGAGATGAGTGCTTGTTGCAACAATCCAACTTCTGCTTCGCGTGAGGCATCGTATTGCAGTTCGATTGGTAGCGCGTTTCCGTTATGCATTGAGTCTTCAATTCCTTTATGAAAAACCAACAGCGCAGCGGCATCGCCTTTCTTCACTTCTTTTTGCGCATCCTCAAAATTCATTTTTTCGATGGAAAGACTTTTGGTTGTATCGAGGGTGCTGATAAAGTTTTTAGAAAACGCGGATTGATCTTCATCCACTACAACCAAATAAATCGGAGATGATTCTTCATCACCGCCTATTGCACCAAATGCCATCGCAAACAGAGTGATCAATGCAATCGGCAGTAAAAACGAAAGCATCATTGCCCGTTTGTCATTGAAGAAGAGTTTGATTTCTTTTCTTGTAATGTGAAACATCAGTCGCGAAGTTGTTTGCCTGTAAGTTTTAGAAAAATAGATTCGAGATTTACTTTTTCGATTTCAATATGCGATGGAATTAATCCAAGCTCTGTGCATTTAAATATCAATTTTGATAGATCCTGTTTTACATTTTCACTTGGAAAAGTGATGGTGTGATCTGAAATCACTGCATTAGCGGAAATAGCTGCGAGCGATTTCAATGCGGTTTCTTCGGTTTTTTCAAAAGCAAGGATGATACTTTCTTTCATTTGGCTTGCTGAACGAAGTTCATCAAGTGTTCCCTGCGCAACAATAATTCCCTGATCAATGATACCGATGCGGTCGCATAAGCGCTGCGCTTCTTCCATATAATGGGTGGTGTAAATGATCGTCATTCCATCGCGGTGCAATTTTTCAATCACTTCGAAAATATTGTTGCGCGATTGCGGATCAATTCCCACCGTGGGTTCATCCATGAAAAGAATTTTCGGCTGATGACGCAAAGCGGATGCAATATTTATTCTGCGCTTCATTCCACCGGAATAGGTTTTGATTTTGTCTTTGCGCCTTTCATAAAGTCCGAATTGATGAAGTGTTTCATCAATTCGTTTTCTGAGAACAGAAGTTTTCTTTTCGTACAGCCCGCCCCAGAAAAGTAAATTGTCCATTGCTGAGAGTTGATCATAAAGCGCAATTTCCTGCGGCACTACACCTATCATTCTCTTACACAAATCTTTATTCGTATTAAGATCAAGGCCGTTGATGGTAACCGTTCCTTGATCCGGTTCGAGAAGTGAGCTGATAATATTTATAGTAGTTGATTTCCCGGCACCGTTCGGTCCGAGCAAACCATACAGTTCTCCTTCGCGAATGGTAAAACTGATTCCATTCAGGGCTTCGATATTGCCGTAACGTTTGCGGAGATTGGTGGCGTTAATCACAGAATAAATTTCATTGTCTCACTACAAACCTCTTCACGGTGAATCCATTTTCAGTTTCTATCTTCATCAGATAAACTCCCGAATTCCAATTTGCTGTGTTCAGTGAGTATTGAAGTGAAAAACAAACAGTGCTGAAAATTTCTCTGCCAAGAATATCATTAATGACAATGGAGGAAATAATTGATGATGAGGATTCAATCGTGAGAAAATCTTTTACGGGGTTTGGATAAACGATGAAATCAAATTCTGCATTCAAATTTCCTATTGCATCATTGGAATCAATCACTCCGATATAAACTGAATCCACGCCAACACATCCGTTATCATCGGTCACGGTAATGTAGTATGTTGAATCACCCGCAAGATTTACTATTGCTGAAGATGTTTCTCCATTGCTCCATGAATAGTTACAATTACCGACACAATTGTTTGCTGTGACCAAAGCAGTTCCGTCATTGGATAAATAGGTGGCGGCATCGCTGCTGCTGACGGAAGTTGTAATCTGCGCTGGCTCAAGGATGGTGAATGAATTTGTCATTGAACATCCGAGTGCATCTGTAACGGTGAGCGAATAAATTCCCGCAGGAAGATTTTGCAGAGTGGAAGAACTATCACCGTTTGACCAATTGTAAACGAGTGGTGAATTTCCACCGGAATATTGAGCAAGGATAAATCCGTCTTCTGATTTGTAACAGGTCAGATCTGTTTGTGCAATTTGATTTGCCTGCATAACAAGATTTGGATTTTCTGAAATTTCGATAGTGAACGGAGCCGCATCAATAACTGATGCCCCATCAACAACTATTGTATAAAAACCGGATTCACAGAGCCAAATTTGGCTTGAACAATTTATGCTATCCCGAAAAACAACATTGCATGAGTCATCGAGCAAAACAAAATGCATGTTCATGTCTGCATTGCAAATAGCGATGTTCACTCCGGTCGGCTGAGTGACATTGAATAAATAAAAAACATCGTTACCAGGATATCCTGCCGGAGGAGTGAAATTATTAGAGTAGCATGAATTGCTGTTATGATGTGAGAATGCAGTACCTGATGTTACTTCACCGAGATAAATTGCATCGTTGCATCCTGTACCTTTTGTATATCGCCAGAAAGATTCAACCTGCACACCGTAATCTGTCCCGCAAGCATACATCATCGGATGAAGATATGTTTCGCAGGGTTCACCAACCCGATAATCTATATCGCTTGCAAATTCACCAGGTCCGCAATGATGATCGTCATCATCGCCAAAACAATCTCCAAAGCCGGAATCATATGCACAGGGATCGCTGCAATCATCTTACCATGCATCAATGTATAAATCAAAACGTGAAGGCACCGTTTGTCCATAGGTGAAATTAAAAATCTGTGTTCCGTTATAGGGAGAAGTGTAAGGAGCGCAGCTTGTACAAACTGCATATTGAATACATGGACCACCAACCCAATCAGCCCCATCAAGATCTGCGTCATCGCGTGCCCAGATTTTCCAGACATTTTCCGCATCCGCCACAAGATCATCGTAAACTCCTGCATATACATGAGCGACCTTGATCTGCAATTGTACCGGTCCGTCATTATAGGTTTGAGAAAAACTGAATGCTGTTGTACATATTGCAAAAGTCAGAGTGGCGAAAAATTTATAATTCATGGTTCAAATTTTTCAGAAAGGTAAAGGAAAATCATCGGGCAAATAAACTATTCAATAGCGTACGGGTCTGTTTTACTTGCATTCGAAAAAGGGAAAAGAGTAAAAAATTATTCTGTGTTGCGACACATATGGTAAATTTACGCTACCTTAAAACCATTTGTTCAAGATGACAAGGAAATTCATGATCACATCAATTGCAATGATTTTTGCGGGTATTATCCTGCAAACTCATACTGTTCAAACCAAAGTTGCCGGAGCGCCAAGCGGCAGAACAGGATCGCCCGGTGATAATAATGCTACCTGTGCAACCGGCAATTGCCATGCAGGCGGTTCGACATTTATGACCGGCATCATGAGTTCAAATATTCCGGTTGAAGGTTATGAACCCGGACAGTTATATACGATTACAGCAACCCTCACTGATCCTAATAAAGTGAGATTCGGTTTTGAAATTTCTCCGCAGGATTTAAATGGCAATTTGCTTGGATCCATGACAGTTACAGATGGTGTAACCACGAAAATCATCAGTACCAAATGGATTACTCATAAACAGGCAGGAACATCAGGCGCGGGAGGAAAGACATGGAATTTCGATTGGATTGCTCCTGCTGCCGGAACAGGTGATGTTACATTTTATGGTGCATTTAATTATTCTAATAACGACCAGCACAAAACAGGTGATGTAATCAAAACATCCACGATGATGGTGGCTGAACATGATACATTGTCTTCTTCCATCCAAAGTGTTTTGGAAAAAGAGTTTCTGATTGATCTTTTTCCGAATCCTGCATATGATCATTTCTCACTCTCTTTCGGAACAATCGTAACCGGTGATGCGGAAGTGATGATTTATGACATCACCGGGAAAATTGTAGCCCGTTTGTTCAATGGATATTTCAGCGGAGAAAATTTGAGCTTGAATATTTCTGAAATTCAACTCGAATCCGGAATTTATTTTGTGCAGACTTTTTTCGGAGAAAAACTATATTTGAATAAACTGATTATTCAATAATCTTTTCGATGAGCAAAAAAAAAATTCTGAAAGGAGCGGGCTTTTGCGGTTTGCTCCTTTTTGTTTTAAATCTTTCGTGGATGACCAATTCATGCACCAGAGAGATGACACTGAAACTGGATGCAGTTTGTGGTGATTCAATTTTTTCTTATGGAGCTGATATACTTCCATTGGTCAATGCTTCCTGCGCAGTTCCTACCTGCCATGTTCCGGGTGGTGACGGTGAAGGGGATTACACTTCTTATACCGGATTAAAAGGGAATATTGATAACGGAACTTTTGAAACCCAGGTTTTTGATTTAAAAGAAATGCCTGATACATCAACGGGCGTGTTGCCGTTGACTGAAGATGAAATAAATATGTTCAAATGTTGGATTGCAATTGGTTATCCTGAAAATTAATCATCATGAAAGAGAAGATATTCGCTGCATTTTTCATTTTGCTGTTTTTCATTTCTGCGACATTTGCGCAGCAGACTTTTGAAACAACCAAACTGCTCAACACTCATACCGTAGAAAGTCTCAAAACTGGATTTCTCGATTTCAGAATAACGCATCGTTTTGATGACATGTTCCCAAATTGGAGCGCTATTGATGCATATCATAATTATATCGGCTTTGACAATTCAAGCGATATTAGAATTGCTTTTGAAGTTGGAATTACAGAGGACTTAATGGTTGGTTATGGCCGCAGTAAAGGAGCCGGAGATTTCAGAGAAGTTCATGACCTTTTTGGTAAATACAAAATTCTGAAACAGGATGAGAAAATGCCGGTGACTATTTCTGTTGTTCAGAATACCAACCTTACGGGCATGAGACGAAATGAAGAAGATCCTACTGTGATCACTAATCTCCCGAAGTTCGTTCACCGGTTTTCTTATCTCACTCAAATTCTGGTTGCACGAAAATTCAGCGATCGTTTGAGTCTTCAAATCACCCCGACTTATCTGCACAGAAATTTTGTGCTCTTTGATGATGAAAATGATTTGTTCGCGATTGGCATTGCAGGAAAAGTTCAGATCAGTAAAGTGACCTCATTGATTTTTGATGCACAATATCCATTTTCAAATTTTCGTTCTGTAACCAATAAAGGAAAATATTTTTTCCCCGTGGGTTTAGGATTGGAATTCAAATCGGGCAAGCATGTGTTCGATATCAATTTCACCAATGCGCGCGCAATTAATGAAAACGATTATCTCACCACTACAAAATCTGATTGGTTCAACGGTGAGTTTCGTTTTGGTTTTACTATTTCGCGCCTGTTCAAGATATTCTGATCTTTGGCAACCTATTTGAAAATTCACTTTGTAATCCTGAAAAAATGAAAACATTATTTGCTTTACTTTTTACTGTGGTGATTATTTCCTGCGGAGGAAATAAATCCGGTGATGCGGAGAACAATTCAACCATTGATTCAACCGTTTCAACAACAGACGATTCAATGGCGGTGACCATCGACACAGTGGTTGTTTCGGATGACATTAATGATGAAAAGGATTCGCGCGATCAGAAATCAGATCGCACACATTGGGTTGTTGGTGATTGGAAATGGATCAAAACAAATTGCTGTGGTCGCGGAGCAAAAATCACCACACCGGATGCACAACGCTCCATGAGTCTAACGATCAATGTCGGTGGAACTTTTGACAAAACCGATGGGGGTTCAAAAACAAACGGAAATTTTACACTTGGAAATTTCAGCGAGGAAGATAACCGCCCTACTATCACTTTTAGTGATGAACGCCCCGCACTCCTTCAGGGTGGAGGTGATACACTCATCCTGAATTATCAATACATGGATTTGCAAATCGAATGGTATGTGAGAGAAAAATAAATCTGAGTGTTTTCTCTATTCAGATTTTGTTTCTGAATCTGTTTCAACTTTTTCTTCTTTCGTTTCTTCAGGAGTCAATCGTTCATGTTTATCCAACTCACCGAACCATGAAATGATTTTTTTCATGTGGCTGGTGTAAACTTTTTCCTCATCGTAATCAGGAACAATGGATTTGAAGAACGCTTTCAGCTCCTCATCATTTTTGAATTCACACACAGGATTTTCTTTTTCCTGTTTTTTCATTTCTGCAAAAATTTCTTTCAGTTCTTTGGAATCTGTTTTGGTATAAACAGTAATATTTTCCAGCGGTGAAAAAGTATGCGTTCTGTTGGGAACAAACTGAACTTTCTCCGTGGCTAATGATTTTACTACCAGGCCGTCACCGCGGTTGGTAACCATTTCATAAAGTCCGGGCATCGCGCTGATGGCCATAATGTCTTTGAGATTCATTCGTTTTGATTTTGCCTCGAAATTAAAGAAGTCATATTGTTCGATTGCTGAATTGCTTGATTGCTTTTCAAGACAACAAACCTAACAATCAAACAATTTAGCAATTACCCATCCCCTAAATTTGTAAACACAGAGGCAAAACATTCAATGGATTTTAAACTCATCTCCGATTTCAAACCCACTGGCGACCAGCCGGAAGCGATTGATCAATTAGTGGAAGGTCTCAACGCGCGTGAGAGAGGTCAGGTTTTGCTTGGTGTCACCGGTTCCGGAAAAACTTTTACCATCGCCAATGTGATTGAACGCATCCAGCGACCGATTCTCGTACTCAGTCACAACAAAACATTGGTGGCGCAATTGTACGGTGAGTTCAAACAATTCTTTCCTGAAAATGCCGTGGAGTATTTTGTTTCTTACTACGATTATTATCAACCTGAAGCTTATGTTGCCGCGAGTGATCTCTACATTGAAAAAGATTTAGCGATCAACGAGGAGATTGAGAAATTACGTTTGCGCACAACCACATCGCTGCTTTCGGGGAGGCGCGACATTATTGTTGTTGCTTCCGTTTCCTGCATTTACGGTTTGGGAAATCCGGTTGAATATAAAAACGGAATTGTGAGAGTTTCTGTTGGTGATAAAATTGCGCGCAATGCGCTACTGCTGAAATTTGTTGACAGTTTGTATTCGCGTTCTGCCATTTCGCTGGATCGCGGAACATTCCGCGTGAAAGGTGACACGGTTGATATTTATCCGCCATATGGTGAAATCGGTTACCGAATCACTTTCTTCGGAGATGATATTGAAGAGATCGAATCTTTCGAAGCATCCTCCAATAAAAAAATTGCGCAACATGATGACATGGCGATTTTTCCCGCGAATATTTATATGGCTCCGCGCGATCAGTTGCAAACCGTTATCCGCGATATTGAAGATGAACTTCATTCGCAATGCGAATATTTCAAAAGCGTAGACAAAAATCTAGAAGCATTTCGATTGAAGGAACGCGTCAATTATGATCTGGAAATGATTCGCGAATTGGGATATTGTTCAGGCATTGAAAATTATTCAAGGTTCTTTGACCGCAGACAACCGGGCGACCGTCCGTTCTGCCTGCTCGATTATTTTCCGGAGGATTATTTATTGGTGATTGATGAAAGCCACGTTTCTGTTCCGCAGATCGGTGGTATGTATGGTGGTGACCGTTCACGAAAAATGTCATTGGTTGAATATGGTTTTCGTTTACCATCGGCAATGGATAACCGTCCGCTGGATTTTAATGAGTTTCAGAAATTGGTCGGACAAACAATTTATGTAAGCGCAACTCCCGGAAAATATGAACTCGAACAAACAGGAGGCGCATTTGTTGAACAGGTTGTTCGCCCGACTGGCTTGCTTGATCCTGTAATTGAAATTCATCCGTGCGAAAATCAGGTGGACGATCTGCTCGAAGAAATTGATGAACGCGTCAAAGTGAATGAACGTGTTTTAGTCACCACACTTACCAAAAGAATGGCTGAAGAACTTTCTGCTTATCTCGCCAAGTTGAATATCCGCGCGCGATATATTCATTCGGAAGTCATCACGATGGAGCGCGTTGAATTGCTTCGCGATCTGCGTCTCGGAAAATTTGATGTTCTTGTTGGTGTGAATTTGCTGCGCGAAGGATTGGATCTTCCGGAAGTTTCATTAGTCGCCATCATGGATGCAGATAAGGAAGGATTTCTGCGGAGCGAAAGATCGCTGACACAAATTGCCGGACGTGCTGCAAGAAATGTAAACGGCAAAGTGATCATGTATGCAGATAGGGTCACTGATTCCATGGAGCGGATGATGAACGAAACCAATCGCAGAAGAGAAAAGCAGATTCTTTTTAATTCCGTGCATCAGATCACTCCGCGCACGATTACAAAAACAAGAGAACAGATTTTACAACAATCTTCTCTGCTTGAAATAAGACCTCAGCAATACGCTTATCTTGAATCGAATGAAGTTTCGCTGGTTGCCGATCCGGTGGTGCAATACATGAACAAGCAGCAATTGGAAAAATCCATTGAACAAACTAAAAAGCAAATGCAACGTGCTGTCAAGGAACTTGACTTTATGGATGCTGCCCGATTGCGCGATGAAATGTTTGCGATGGAAAAAGTCCTGAAAGAAAAATTTCCCGTTTGATCAGGAACAGACTTGCCAAGTCTACAAGACTTGGTAAGTCTAAAATGCAATCAGACAACCGTTATTTTTATATTCTTCAAATCCCGATCTATGAAAAAGTTTTTTACTCTCATCATCATTTCAATTCCTGTGCTTTCCTTTTCCCAATCCACCTCAACCCGACTCGAAATTCCAAAATCCGCAACAATCACTGTTTCTGAAATCAATGAAGATTGGTTTCCGACTCTGCAACGCGAAGAAATGCCGCTCCCCGGTTTGGGCGAAAACAAATCTTATATCGAAGGATTAAAAGAGCAGATCAAAACGCATTCTTATTCTCCGTCTGCAAAAACGGTTGACATGGATTCCACCATCAAACCGATTGTGCTCAGCGGATATGCTGCAAATCCTTATAATGGTTCAGTGCCGAGCGATAATGACATGGCGATTTCCAATGCGGGAAAAGTGGTTTCAGGAATTAATTCAACCGTTTCATTTTCTGATGCCACCGAAGACACGCCCGTCATCACCACCGTTTCTCTTCAGGCATTTGGTGATACGCTTGGCTTGAATTCCGGCAAATACGATCCGAAAGTTTTGTACGATCCCAAACAGGATAAATTCATTTTGGTTTATCTCAGCGGTTTTACTTCCACCACCAGCGATATTATCGTTGCGTTTTCGCAAACCAACGATCCTTATGGTGCATGGAATTTATATTCATTACCCGGTGATGTGTATGGCGACACCACCTGGACAGATTATCCTATCATTGCCATGACTGATTCGGAATTATTTATCAGCGTCAATGCATTGCTGAATAATTCTTCGTGGCAGACTGGTTTTCGCAAAAGCATGATCTGGCAGGTGAACAAGAACGATGGTTATACAGCTGATTCACTTTCTACCCGCGTTTGGACCAATACAAGTTTCAGTGGCAAACCCATCCGCAATCTTTGTCCCATACAGGGTGCATCAACCACCGTGGGTCCGAATATTTATTTTTTGTCTAACAGAAATTTTGCTATCGAAACGGATACGTTTTTTATTTTGGAAATTACCGGAGAGCTGGATGACGTGAACACACAATTGAATATTGAAATGCGCCAATCCGATCTCAATTACGGCATGCCGCCAAACGGAAAACAATATTCCATCATTGAATTGCAAACCAACGATGCGCGCGTGCTCGATGGATTTATCGAAAACAACACCATTCATTTTGCGGGCAATACCGTCAACCCCGTTGATACTTCTGCGGCTGTTTATCATGGCGTGGTCAGCAATGTTTCAACCACCAAAGATTTTACAGGCAACCTCATCTCGGATGATTATCTCGATTTCGGTTATCCCAATCTTTCTTACACCGGAAAATATGATGGCGATGATCAATGGATTATTTCTTTTGATTACACGGGTGACACGGTCAATGCCGGTTTTGCTGCCGTGTTCAGAAACCGCAACGGTGAATATTCAACCATGCAGATTTTGCGCACGGGCGATGGATATATCAATGTGCTCAGCGGTCCTTATGAGCGGTGGGGCGATTACAGCGGCTCGCAGCGCAAATATGATGAACCCGGAAAAGTTTGGGTTTTTGGCACTTACGGTTTAGCCAATCATAATTACGGCAACTGGGTGGCGGGCATGATGAGCCCCGATTCTTTGCCCCCTGTTTCTGTTCAGCCAATGCCTGAAATAAAAACAGCTGTTACTGTTTATCCCAATCCTTCTGCTGATGTGGTGACGGTTGAATTTGAAGTGGAAGATTTTGAACAAACAGAAATTGCGGTGTATGACCTGAGCGGCAAAAAAGTAAAAACACTCTTGACCGATACCCTGCGCAGAGGCAAATACAAATTTTCTTTCTCTACCCTGCCTCTTGCTTCAGGCATTTATTTTCTAACTGTAATGATAAATAATCAAATCGGTCAATCGGAGAAGTTGGAGATTTTGAGGTGAGGTTGGTAGGGATGATAACCGAGGATTAATTGTGAGCTCAATTAGTATCAGTAATTTGCAACTTGAAAAATCCTCACAATGAAATTCAACATTATTACCCTCTGTTGTTTGCTTTTTGTTCTGCCCTTCAAAACCTTTTCACAAAATTGGAGTTGGGCGTTTGCATTAGATTCTTCATCTATTGCATCCTCTGCTGGTGAGGTGGTAACGGCAGATGACAACGGTAATATCTACTTAGGCGGTCATTTTTATTTTGATGGTATCAATTTGGGAAACAATTATCTTACGATAGATGGGAATTCAGATTTATTCATGTCTAAAATAGATTGCGGTGGACAAATGATTTGGGCGAACCAATCACACAGTGATCTTTATAACACCCAAAGTTATGCAGATCAGTTTACAGGCATTGCTACAGATCGAGAGGGAAATATTTATGCCTGTGGAGATTTTTCAGATAGTATGCGATGGGACTCCTTCACACTTTCAGATCCTTTGTGCTCAGAATATTGTTATATGCCCTTCGTCATTAGTTTCGATCCGTTGGGAAATGTTAGATGGGCAAAAGAAATTCCAACAGAAACTGGCTCCGCTGAAGACATGATTATTATTGGAGATGATATATATATCACTGGCAGATTCAAGGATAGTGCGCAATTCGATGCTGTTCATCTCAACACAATCAATTCATGGGGCTCCGATGGATATATTGCAAAAATGAATTCCAATGGTGACTATGTTTGGGTCAAACAAATTGGACTTGCTGCGTATGGACCGGAAATTCATAGCATTGAGTTTGACAACAATGGAAGCATAATATTTTCAGGCACCATGGGTGATAGTTGCTTGTTCGATGCACAAATGTATTATGGCATCGGTTTGACCTATGGCAGTCTGTTTGTGGCTAAGTATGATACCAGCGGAAATCATATTTGGGTAGCAGGTGGTTTGCCTGATAACTTTTACGGAACAAAGGGCTATTTTACAGGACTAACAACAGATACAGATGGGAATATCTATCTCGCAGGAATATTCGATGATTCTTTGAAAATTGGATCATTTATTCTCTTGAATGATGTACAACAATATCCGCATAGAAATTTTGCAGCAAAGCTTGATTCAAATGGAAATGTATTATGGGCAGAACAATATGGCTCAATTCCTAACGGCCAGGCATTTCCACCAACAATTGAGATTAGCTCCTCTGGGCAGTTACATTTGTCCACTCATTTCAGTGGTACTGCTTCTTTTGGTTCTTATAATTTCAGTTCCCAAAACTCATCACTTGATTTTTGCGTTGCAGAGTTAGATGTCACAGATGGAAGCGTTCTATTTGCAAAAGCTTTCGGGGGTAACGGATTCGAACAAGCTTTTGATTTTTATTCAGATAAAATTGGCAATAGCTATTTAGCTGGCTTTACCGGCTCGTCTACATTCGTAATTGATACAATTACTGTTTATTCAACATACGCTGATATTTTCATAGCGAAATCTGGCGATAACTGCATGGTGAATGTAGAAGAACATCACCCGAACACTAAGAACTCAATTTTTCCAAATCCTTTCTTTGATAAAGTATTTCTTGACCTCACTGATGGTTTAACAAATCATCAGGTGACAATAAGCATTTATAATTTGCAATCAAAAGAACTTTTTTCAACATCCTTTTTTTCTCAAGGGACTGAAGAATTCAATCTTGACTTATTGGAAAGTGGTGTTTATCTAGATACGCTGCAATCAAACAATGAAGTGGTTGGAAATGGTATGATAATCTGTATTGATTAGTGTTCTCCGTTGTCAATCTGCGTCAGACTAACCGATTTTTTTCAACCATTCATTCCCCCCTCTTCACCACCCATCCCGTATTACCCACGTCTTTTTCAATCTCAAATTTTTTGTTCGTGGCTTTGGTGATTTGCTTGATGAGGTAAAGCGGTGTGTTTAGTCCCGGCAACTTCCTCTGCTACGGTTTTTTCTTCCGCCTGATCTGCAAACTATTGAAAGAGCAAAAGGAAAATCATTTTCTACTTCGCGTAACTCATTTCTCACTCTGTTTAACTCAGTGATCCTCTTAAAGAGTTACACAGAGTTTAGCGGAGAAAAAACGGAGTTGAACAGAGGAAACTGTTTTTCTTTCTCTTAATCAAAAACCGCAACCCTTGATTCCTTTTTTATTCTCTCCAAAAACTTCCCTACCGTGTCTTTAATCGTTTCTTCAACAGGTTTGAATTTGAATTGAAGCGCGTTGATGATTTTTGAGTTATCATAAAAATATTTTTCCTGCCATATCCTTGCTGTTTCAGGATTGATGAGCGGTTCGCGGTTGGCTAACCGGCTGCGGATGCGCTCGGCAAACACCGCTGATTGCAATAAAAAATTATTGGCATTCTTAGTCGGGGCGTTTTTGCCCAAATGTTTTGCAATATTTTCCAGCAGCGTTTTGTAAGAAAGATTTTCTGACGAAACAATAAACCGTTCATTGCTGATTTCGCTTTCCATCAATTGGATCATCAGGCTCGCACAATCGCGCACATCAACAAAAGCGTTCACGCCTTCGGTATAAAATCGCTGACCTTTCCAAACACGATTAAAAAATTTCGATGTGCCCTTATGAGGAAACCACGCGCCAAGAATGACAGCCGGATTTACAATCACTCCGTTCAGCCCTTCTGCCATTGCCTTCCACACTTCGCGCTCGCTGCGGAATTTTGATTTGCTGTAATGCGAGTTGATCACACTTTCTGTCCATCGCGTGCTCTCGTTGATCATCGCTCCGCCCTTCACCCTTCCGAAAGTGGCGATAGAACTTACATGCAAAACTTTTTTTACTCCTGCATTCAACGCGCTATTCATCACGTTGGCGGTGCCTTCCACATTCACGGAATACATTTCTTTTCTCCATCGCGGGTTGAAAGAAACCATCGAAGCGCAGTGATAAAGTTTTTCGATTCCGTTCATCGCGTCTTCCATGCCGAGCGGATCGCGCACATCACAATCAATCCATTCAATTTTTGAATTGATATCACCAAGCGGAGAAAGATCAGAGTCAGGTCGTTTGATTGCCCGGACGGGAAAATTATTTTTTATCAAACTGCGGATGAGATAAGAACCCAAAAACCCACTGCCACCTGTGACGAGAATCATGCTGTAAATATAAATCGGCCGTTTCGGGATGGATCAAAAAAAATGCGCGTCCGGTTGTACACCCGAACGCGCGAAGCATATTTTAAATGAAATTTATTTTCAGATACTCTTGCGCTTGTTGATGATGCGCGGATTGTTTTCAGGAATAGTCAATCGGCTGCGCATCGGAAGTCCACCGAAAGTCCATGATACTCCGCCAGTCAAACTGAAAGCTCTTCCGACATTGGTGCCCATCAGAGTATAGCCTGCACCGATATTGAAACCGAGAAAATCATTTACACGGTAATATCCGTCAACACCCACTTTTGAGTATGACTGCCCGACCAGAAAATATTTAACCTCAGGATCGTTCAGATCATAACCACCGAATGAATGTTGTGCATCAAAAAATGCATCTACATAAACTTTTTCTGTGGCAACTCCCATTTTGAATGTGTTGGAATAAAAGTCAGGAAATGGTGTGCTGCGTTTGGTATATCCTGTGGTGAACGTGGTGAAAAATCCTTCTTTGTTTTGAAAATGAATTGCGCCAAGAAAATCCATGTTCACGGAATGCTGACCGATCGAAACACGTTCTTCATAATTATATTTTGAAAGCGGATTGTTAACTCCGAAAGACGCGATGAGCGAAATGCCGCCCACCCGATCAATCCATTGATTAAAAATTCTGCCGTTGATATGAAATTTTAGATCCTGAAATCCGGCTGCAGATGAACCATAACCGGTTGCGATTACATAAGGAATATTAGCCGTGGCTTCAAAATCATTGGTCATACTGTATGATGCAAACAAGGAAGACGTATTTACTGAGTAGCCTCCTGAAACGTTGGTCAACTCACTTCCTTCATACACATGAGAATAATTTTCGAAGCAATTGTAAAGGGAGAGAATAGTTCTTCCTGCTGGGTTGATAAATCCATCAACGGTGTTTGACTGAGCGTAAATTTTTCCGGGAAGGATACAGGCTGACGCAAAAACTGCGCAGCACAGCAAGTGTACAATTGATTTCATGGCTAAGCGTTTAAGTGAAAGTTCAACCGTTGGGACGAATCGAACCGCACTTTTTAACGGTAATGAAATGAAAAGGTTACTTCTGCCTGACGACTTTTTATCTTCGTCCAAAATCATTCAGTCATGTCAACTAAACATTTGGGAATAGGCGCCAGGGTCAGTCATCCTTCTTTTGGCGAAGGTGTCGTTTATGAATTGAACCCTGAAAACATTTTTGTTTTTTTCCGCGAACATGGTGATAAAGAAATTGACCGCAATTATGAAGGACTTGAAATCATAAGCAGTGAAGGCAAAGTTGACAATTCGCTTACACTTCCGCAGGTGGAAGAAGCAATGCTCGCATTGCTGCAACGTTTTGCGGATTTTACTTTGATTGTTCCGCTTGCTGAAAAATGGCGCGGAGGAAAAATGTTGTTGCAACCGGGTGACTCATCTCTTCAACCAAAAGAAATTCCGATTGATATTTTCTTTCACAAGATCGTGATGGTGCGCGACCGTGTTCGTGTGATGGAACAACAGATCAATGCCAGCAAAATTCTGAAGGATGATGAGAAAGTCGATTTGCAGCAATACATCACACGCATTTATGGAAGCCTCACAACATTCAATGTATTGTTCAGAAGGAAGGAAGATTTTTTTGTAGGTGAAGGCGGGAAAGACTAAAACATGATTGCTGAATTGTTAGATTGTTGTAAAACAATTCAACAATTGAACAATCAAACAATCGGTTCACACATTCACATATTCTCCAACTCTGTCTCCTTGCATATAAATTTCCAACAACTGAGAAGCGGTTTTTCCGAAAGTGATTTGAAAATGCGGAAGGTCTTTGAATGATTTCCAGTCACCGCCCCATTTAAATCCGAGTTGTTTCGCAATCGCAACAATCGGTTTCCAGTCCGTCTGGTTCCAGATTGCTTTTCCGCTTTTGATTTCAACCACGTCTATCGCTAAACCATAATTGTGATAACTGTAACCGCCAATCACTTTTGTAACCTGAAGTTTTTCCGGTTTCGCGGTTACGCCATTCAAACCTTTTGCGTTGAGTTGCGCCTGCGTTCTTCCCTGCGCATAGAGTTCATTTTGTTCTTTGATTGTTCGGAGAGATGAAGAAACACGAAAAGTTTTTCCCAATTCATTTTGGCAGCGTACAATAAATTCAATCGCCTTTGCGCGGATTTTCGGGTGAACCAATGCAATCCGCTGATCAGTTGCCTTGTCCCATGTTTTTGTTTTCAGCCATTCGGCTTCAGTTTTTGATGAAGTATTTGTTGCAGGAACAACAGGAGTGTTTGCAATTAATGAAACCAATAAATCCATGGTGTTTTTTCCAACCACGCCATCATCATCCAGATTATGTTCGCGCTGAAACTTTTTCACTGCCTTCTCAGTACCGCTTCCGAAATCTCCATCGGGTTCAACCGCATAGCCGAGTTGTTTCAACATGCGTTGCAATTTCTTTACTTCGTTTCCTTTGGATTTGATTTTGAGAACAGGCATGAGCGTTTTCTTTTATGGTTTGAAGTTAAAGTTATAATCAGGTTGGCAGATTATCTTCGTGTCCGTTGTGAAATCATATCGGAATCTTCCCGATATATCCGAATCAAAAATCTTCAATCATGAAAAAATTACTTGGCTTACTATTTACCGTCATCTCTGTTTCTGTTGCATTCGCTGACGAACCCACCGAAGTGAAAAATAAAATTGAATCGGTCACTGTTTTTCTTGATGGTGCTGAAGTCATCAATACCGCAGAAATAAAAATGACTGCGGGACAAAAACAACAATATGTGTTCTCCGGTCTTTCAAACAAAATGCGCCCCGGCACAGTAAATGTAACTGCTACCGGAGATGTATCCATCGTTTCAATCGTGGAGCGGATTAATTATCTGAAAGAAGCAGAAGTGAGTCCGAAAATTAAACTCCTGCAGGATTCACTCGAAATTCTCACCCATCAAACTGCCATGATCGCGAATGAAAGAAGTGCTTACTACTCCGAGCAACAACTGATCACAAACAATCAAAATCTGAGCGGTGCAAATACCGGAGTTCTCGTTGCGGAAATTATTAAAGCCGCAGATTTTATCAGAGTGCGTATGTTGGAGATCAATAACAAACTCACCGCCTTGCAGGAAAAGGAAACCAAGGTTTGGGAGAAGTATAACCGTGTCAGCAATCAACTCGCGGAGATGAATGCGCAGTTCAATCAATACAATTCAGAAGTGGTGATCACGCTCAGCGCGCATTCTGCAACTACCAGCAATGTGAAACTTCGCTACCTTGTTACTTCTGCCGGCTGGGCTTCAACGTATGATATTACGGTAGAAGACATTTCAAAACCGATTTATCTGAACTACCGCGCAAACGTTTACAATAACACGGGCATCGACTGGAATGATGTGAAAGTAAAATTGTCAACGGCTGATCCACTGCAAGGAATTTCAAAACCGATTCTTGAAAAATGGGTTTTGAATTATGATGAATACAAATTTTACGGATATGATAATTATTGGAATAGCAATAATATTTATGACGATGGTAACATGGATAAAAAATTTGAAATTGCACCATCTGTAATGAATCAGGAGGAAATTCCATCCATGCCCAATCAGCAATTGTGGAAGGACAATCAACTTTATCAGGCGATTGAGGTTTCATTGGTCACCACCACTTTTGAGATCAAGGAACCTTACTCCATTCCTGCGGATAGCAAACCATATTTGATTGATGTTAAGACAGAAGAATTACCTGCGATGTATTCCTACTACTCTGCACCCAAACTGGATGAAAGCGCATTTCTTCTCGGGCGTGTCACGGGTTGGGAAGATCTCAATCTGGTGGAAGGCGATGCGAATATTTATTTCGGAGATACCTATCTCGGCAAGAGTCATATCTATACAGAGAACATGGAAGACACCCTCGATCTCTCCCTCGGGCGCGATGATAAGATTATGGTGACGCGCGAAAAGCTCAAAGAATTCAGCAGCAAACAATTTTTCGGTACTACCGAAAAGGAAACTTATACCTATGAGATCAGCATCAAGAACAATCGCGATCGCGATATAGATGTGGAAGTGCAGGACCAGTTGCCGGTTTCGGAAATTGAAGACATTGAAATTGAGGCCACTGAAATTTCCGGTGCATCGGATGACATCAACACCGGAATTCTTACCTGGAATATGAAGATCAAAGTGGGCGAAACCAAAAAAATTACGCTCTCCTATTCCATTAAACACCCCAAGGGTCAGGATATAAAAATTGAGCAGAACAAGGTGAGATACAGTCCGAAATTCTGAACGCTCTATTTCAATAAGTTTACAGCGCCAGCGGTCAACACGCTGGCGCTTCTATTTTGATGAAAATATTTTCAGCATCAGAAAACAGTTGGGAGAAAATTCTTTTTCTCTTGTTGGTCCTGATTCTTTTGGTTCCTATCTGGCAAGCAAAATATTTTCTGTCGAACGATGGTCCGTGTCATCTGTATAATTCCAAACTGATTCTTGATTTTGTTCTCGGTAATCACACTGATTTTTATTCCGAATATTATAAATTGAATTCTCATGCCGAGCCAAACTGGTTCAGCCATGCATCGCTGGCGCTTTTACTTTTTTTTCTTCCTGCGTTTCTTGCCGAGAAAATTTTGCTGACCGCCTATGTTCTGCTCTTCGCTTTCTCTTTTCGTTTTCTGATCAGGCAAATTAATCCGCAATCAACCTTCCTGATTTTTCCCGCCTTGCTTTTTGTTTACCACTTTGTTTTTCAAATGGGCTTCTGGAATTTTTCTTTCAGCATCGCTTTCTTTTTTCTGGTCATTGCTTTCTGGATGAAGTTTGAAAATCAATGGACCACCAGAAGGCTTCTTCTCTTATCGGTTTTGCTTACCACATTATACTTCATGCATCCGGTGGGGTTGATGCTTACCATATTTTCAATTGCGCTGATTACTGCCATTCGATTTTTTTCTGTTCTGATAACTCCATCTACAGAACGAAATTGGAAACCATGGATTAAAACATTTCTTTATTCAGTTGGTGCTGCGTTGCCTGCTATCATTTTATCCATCAATTATTTATCGCGCAGCGGAACAGGAACCACTCCTGCAGCGTACAGTCAGAAATTTTTGCGTCATTATTTTTTGGAACTGAAGTCGCTGGTCATTCTCAATCACACAGAAGATTTAATAGCGATGATGGTTTCAGTTTTTATCGGAATCATTTTTCTCATTGCGTTTGTAAACAGAATCAGAGCGAAGAAAATGTTTCCGGCAGATTCGTTTCTGCTTTTATTCTTCATCAGTTTATATCTCTATTTGCACCAACCGGCTTCGCTTGGTGGAGTTGGTATTGTACCGGAGCGATTGCTGTTCATTCCTTTTCTACTGGCGATCATATGGGCTGCAAATGCAAACTTTCATACAACGATTAAAAAACTTGTTGCGATTTTCAGTTTGGTTTTTCTATGCATATTCATGTATCTGCGTTTGCCTGTTTATCAAAAAAATTCGGATGCGGTGAAAGAATATTTATCGGTAGGTGATTACATTGAAGATGAATCCACCATCTTACCACTCAGTTTTGCGCATGCGGGTTTCACTCCTGATGGCAAACCGATTTCAGACCGCATCTGGGTGTTCATTCATGCTACTGATTATCTCGGCACAATGAAACCGCTCATCATGTTCGGGAATTATGAAGCCAACACAGGTTGGTTCCCGCTTATCTGGAAAGGCAGCCGCAACCCATTTCAGCACATTTCAAAAGATGCAGGCATTGAAGGTTTGCCGCCATCGGTTGATCTTTTGAATTACAAAGCCAACACAGGTGGAAGTATTGACTATGTTCTGCTCTGGTGTTTTGATTTTGCCGATAAAACCCAACTACCCGTTCAGGATCTCATCTCACAACTCGATCAGGAATATCAATTGATTTTTGTTTCCGAACACAGCCGCGCGAAATTGTACAGGCATAAAATTCTCTGAGGATTCTCAGATTATTTCTTCAAAAAAAAACCGGTCGGGGTCAACCCAATGAACCCGACCGGCAAAACGAGAGAGCTGAATGAGAATTATTTGGTAGAAGTAAAATAGCTTTTGGTGGTGATCAAAACCACACCGCCCGTCATGTCGCCATATTTGGCTGGTATGCCACCGGTGATCACGCGCATTTCCTGAACAGCTGAAGAGGGCACATAAACACTGCCATCCATTTTTACTCCGTCAAGAAAAAATAAAGTGGTTCCAACTCTTGATCCGCGCACCTGAATTTCAGAATTATCATCTTCCTGATAAACTGCAGGTGAAATAATAGCGATCGCATCTGTTACATCATTTGTAGGAAGATTATCCAACACATCAAAATCAAGTACAACGTCATTTGGTTTTCCAATACGGGGCTCTCTCCATTCAATGACATGAGCAATCGGTCCTTCAATGCCAATAATATTCAAAGTGGCATCAAGAAATGTCATTTCACCATCGTGCACCTTTACTCCTTCCTGTGTCATGGTATCATAACCAATATAAGTAATCTTTACGTCATAGGTACCTGCATCAAGAGGCTTCACAGCATAAAATCCATTTACATCTGACCGGTCGCCATCAACGAAATCATTGGTTCCTGCATGATAAATGCTTATTGTGGCACCAAACAGCGCTTCATTTTTTTCTTTGTCAATAATTTGTCCGTTGATTTCACCGCTTTGCGCAAACGCTGAAATAGAAATAATCGCCAATAAAAAATGGGGGAGCAGAAATTGAATTGTCTTTTTCATAACTAAAAAATTTTGAGGTTGAATAATCTGTTTCTGTGCTCTTAGGTCATGGAGCACAGTAATTGCACACAGGCAATTGTCATGAGAATGTCATAAAAAAGAAAAGCAAGGAATCAAACCACCTGGCCGGCATACACCGCCCCACCGATATTATTTTGTGATGCCCCAGTAACGGATGAAAAGCAATTGACTTCGTTGCGCATTCTTAAAACGCCCATCAGAGCGGTGAGCAATGCTTCTTTGAATTTGATGGTTTGTTCATCGGGTATTTCGATACTCAACGGAGAAAGTTCAGCGATGCGCGAAATGAGATAGTCGTTGAAAGCACCACCTCCCGTCACCAGCATTTTATCTGCTTTGGAAAGGTTAAGATTTTGTGATTTATTTATTTTATTCAGTTCTCGCGAAATCTGATGAGCGATGTGTTCACACATGGTTCGAAGTTTATCGTCCGCAGTAATTGGATAATGTTTGAAAACCGGCATCATCACTTTACTCACAAAGCCCCCGCTCAGTGTTTTCGGATAATCTTTCGCGTAGTACCAGGATTGATTCAATTCATCAAAAAGTTTTTCATCGAACAATCCTTTTGCCGCATGTTCACCGCGATCATCAAAATCAAAACCTATTTTTTCGGCAAGTGCATTCAACACCAGATTGCAAGGCGAAACATCGTAGCCGATGATTTTATCAGGCAAGATAAAACTGAGATTGGAAATTCCACCGAGGTTGAGAAAAATTTTATACCCGCTGAAAAAATATTGATCCGCAATAGGTGCGATGGGTGCACCTTGCCCGCTGAAAGCCACATCCACAGTTCTGAAATTGCATACCACTGGTAATCGTGTTTTGGCAGCTATTGCCGCTCCGTCACCAATTTGGCTGGTCACATTATTTTCCGGTTGATGAAAAACAGTTTGTCCATGTGAGGCAATAAAATCAATATCACTTCTTATTCCGTGAGCATCAATAAAAGTGTTCAGCAATTCACCCAGAAAATGCCCGAAGTAAACATCTGTACGCAGATAAGTGATGGCATTCTGCAACACTAATTTTTTGAGCCGCAGTTTCCATTTTGCAGGGTAGTCAATCGTTTCTGCCTGTATGATTTGATAGGTCCATTTTCCATTGTTAAAATGGATATGGCAATACGCAATGTCGGCTCCATCCAATGAACTTCCGGACATCAAACCTATGACACGATAATCTGTTGCTGCCATAGCATACAATTTTTGGGGTTATTAATTTCTGATTAAAAAGTCAGGAAGCACAAGGTAAGGAGAATCTCAGTAAAAACACCGAGTATGACAAAATTTATTTTTGAAGGGACAAGGTATAATCTGCCACTTGTTGAATTTCTTCGGCTGAAAGAATACCCTCATAAGGAACCATTGCTCCTTTTCCAAATTTGACTTGTTGAATGATCAGAGGAGCGGACAGGGAGGATTGAGACAAATCTTTTGCACCGCTTAATCCGAGATCGCCTTTAGCGCCATGACAATTGGTGCAATATTTTTCGTAGATCTGTATGCCTGTTCGTGCTGTTGTTGAATCAGAATTTTGACTTTGTTCCGACCCGGAGGAACAGCGGGTGAAGAGTGTGAAAGCAAAAATTCCTGCGAACAAAATATTTTTGAGTTTCATCACTGCGTTAAATCAAGACTGCAAATTGAAATAAAAGTAGGGGGAGGAGTTATCGGATAAGCGTGATGTTGCCTTGTTTAAAAATCAGTTCACCATCCAGTGTTTGTGCCTGAAGGTAGAAAGTGTAAGTGCCGATCGGTTGCGGCTCACCATTATAATTTCCATCCCATGCAGCATCCATTTCATAAGAAGAAAAAACTAAGTTGCCCAAACGGTTGTAGATTTTAAAATCAAGAATTTTTTCGATGTTGAGCATTTTGATCACACGCACTACATCATTCACGCCATCGCCATTAGGTGTAAACGCTGTCGGAATAACCAACAGATTGAGAATTTCCACGTTCACGGTAATCGTATCGCTGCCTACACATCCGTTTGCATCAATGCCCGTGATGAAGTATGTGATCGTGTTATATGGTGATGCAACGGGATCAGGAATATTATTATAATTCAACCCATCAGAGGGCAGCCAGAAATATTCAACCCCACCGGTCACGTTTAATTGCGCACTTTCTGTTCGATAGATTGTGACATCAGCTCCGGCATCAATGGTGGGCAATGGATTTACAATCACCGTAATAGTATCGTAAAGTGTAAAGCAGTCGTTTGAAATTGAAACCGTGTAAGTAGTTGTAACCGGAGGATTCACAAATGGATCAGCGGAGAACGGATTAACCATGTACTGTGCCGGCAGCCACTCATAATAATTTCCGTCAGTTGCAATAAGTTGTACGTAAGCGCCCTCGCAAATAATCTGATCAGGGAACGGATTATTAACAAACGGATGCTGAACATTGATCGTGATGTTGTCAATTGTTTCACATCCTATTAAATCATAAGCACTCACGGAATATGTTATTGTATCCGCAGGTGTTGCAACCGGATTCGCAATGGTTGAATTGTTCAGATAAGTTACGGGAGTCCAGGAATAAAAATCACCGTCCGCAGCATTGAGTTGGAAATTATCCCCATCGCAAATCGTCACATCCGGTCCCAAATCAAAAACAGGATAGAAAAATAAATTCACGTTCATATCATCAGTGGCCTGACATCCATTGGCATCTGTTACAAGCAAATTATAGTTGATACTACTCGTTGTGCTTGATGTTGGATTCGAAATATTCGGGTCGCTTAATGAGGAAGAAGGAGTCCATTGATAAATTGTTCCTCCGCTTCCATTCAACTGGATTAAACTTCCTTCACAAATATCCTGATCAGGACCCGCATCTGCGATAGGTAGTGGATTAACAAAAACGCTGAGTGAATCTGATCCGCTGAAACAGAAATTAGAAACCGTTACCGTATAATTTGTCGAAACCATCGGACTGAACCAAGGGCTGTTGCTCGTTGGGTCGTCTATACCGGTCGCTGGGCTCCATAAAATATCGGTTCCGCCAAACGCAAATAATTGAACACTATCTCCAAAACATATTGTTGCATCCTGAGAGAAAACAGGATTCAAAATCGGACTTAAGACATTCACAATCATTTGATCAGTCTGCGAACATCCATTTACATCAGTAGTTGTGACGGTGTAAATAGTTGTATCAATCGGTGCGGCATAAGGATATTGTAACGAAGGATTGGAAATATTGATCGATGGAGACCATTGATACAGAATGCCTGTTCCGGTGGCTCCTAACATTGCTGAATCGCCAATACAAACAAATGTATCTGCAATTGCTGTTACCGAGGGAAGTGGAAGTAATGAAACGGTGGTTTGATCAGTATTTACACATCCATTTATATCGGTACCAAAAACCGTATAAGTAGTTTGATTCAAAGGTGTAGCCGTTGGATTTGGTGTGTTATCGTTGATGATCCATTGATTAGGATACCATTGATAGGATACCGCGCCAGTAACATTCAAAATTCCGCTGGTGCCGATGCAAATGGAAGTATCAGCCGTTGAGATTACAATCGGAAGTTGATTTACCGTGAGGGTGAAATACGTTGTATCAATGCAACCGGTTGAAGAATTTGTACCGGTGATTGTATAAATGGTGGTTGTAGTCGGATTTGCAGTAACAGTTGCACCAATATTAGAACTCAAACTTCCTGAAGGTGCCCATGTATAGGTATTCGCGCCAATAGCTGTCAAAATTGAATTGTCGCCAAAGCAAATTGGATTTACAGAGGCACTCACACTTATATTCGGTAATGGATTTACAGTTACAGTTACAGTTTGCGTTCCAATACATCCTGTTATGGCGTTTGTTCCGCTAACCGTGTAGGTGGTTGTTACAATCGGATTTGCCACTACTGTTGCACCTATTGTTATGTCCAACCCTGTTGCAGGACTCCATGAATAAGTGCCACCAATTCCTGCCCCGCTTGCTGTCAAAGAAGTTGATAACCAAATACAAATTGCGGTTGACGAGGGACTAACTGAAATAACAGGAAGCGGATTTACCATGACCGTTGCGGTCGCAGTATTTGAGCAACCGGTCGAAGTATTTGTTCCTGTTACTGTATAAATCGTAGTAATTGTTGGTGTAGCAGTTACAGTTGGTCCTGTTGACGGATTTAACGTTGCGGCTGGCAACCAAAAATAAGTATCAGCACCGCTTGCATTAAGTATTGTTGACTGACCTATACAAATTGTGTCGTTAATCGGGTTGGTTAATACAATCGGCAGAGGATTAACTGTAATTGTAATATTGGCTGTGTCTTGACAGCCTGTTGACGAGTTAGTTCCAATAACGGTGTAAATTGTAGTTATTGTTGGTGTTGCAATAACAGTCGGTCCTATATTGTTATTTAATGAGCCTGCCGGTGACCACAAATAAGTATTTGCCCCGGACGCAGTCAGATTAGTTGATTGACCAATGCAAATGGGATTGATCGAGGCATTCACACTCACATTCGGCAAAGGATTAACTGTTACAGTCACTGTTTGCGTTGCACTGCAACCTGTATTAATATCAGTTCCAGTAACTGAATAAGTTGTTGTCACAACCGGTGATGCAATAACAACCGGACCATTATTAGTATTTAACCCGGTTGACGGAGACCATGAGTATAGACCACCGGCACCTGCTCCGCTAGCTGTAAGTGTTATCGACTGCCAAATACAAATCTGAGGGTTAGCCGGTGAAACTGTAATTACCGGAGCCGGAATAACTGTAACTGTTACAGTAGCAGAATTTAAGCAACCCGTTGAAGTATTTGTCCCTATTACAGTATAAGTCGTTGTTACTGCAGGAGTGGCGATAACTGTTGGTCCGGTGGGAGTATTTAAACTTCCCGATGGAAGCCATGAATATGTATTCGCACCACTAGCGTTGAGGGTTGTTGACTGACCAGCACAAATAGTGACTGACGTAGGATTCACAGTTACCACGGGCAGTGCATTCACAAAAACAGTTTTTGAAACTGTGTCTTTGCATCCGTGATTAGTGGTTACAATCAGGATCACAGTGTGATTGCCACTTGGGCTGAACGTAAATGTTGGATTTTGAAGCCAGCTTGGCGAACCTGCGTCAAAAGTCCAGTACCATGTATCGATCACACTTCCACCTATATTGCTAACTGTAGAAGTATTGGTGAAACTGATGGGTGAATTGATACAGGCATTTCCCCATGTAAAATTTGCAGTCGGTCTGGGATAAACGGTAACTGTCTGCGTAATGATGTCTGTGCATCCAAGAATATTGGTGATTGTAAGTGTAACGTTGTAATTTCCGGGTGCCAGGTATTGATGAGTTGGATTAACCAGATTTGAAGTTCCGGCATCTCCGAAAGTCCATGCATAGCTCTGAATTGTTCCGTATCCGCAGAAAGACTGATTGTCGAATACAACAGAGGAATCCGCACAAACATTTTCAAAATCAAAATCGGCAATCAACGGTGGGTCAATAACCACAGCCGCTGTAAACGTGTCAACGCAGGAATATCCCGGATTTGCAATCAGGGTAACTATAAAAGTTCCGGTGGTAAAGTAAGTATGCGTTGGCTCAAAAGCAGTTGACGAACCTCCATCTCCAAAATACCATGCGTATGAATTTGCATTTGAACTTGTATTGGTGAAACTGACCGTTGGATTACCGCATGAGGAATAGAAAATAAAATTTCCGTTCACCGGAGGCAATCCGCTATTCACAGGCATTGATGCATCAGTTCCCGGATTACAAATCATGAAATTTATTTGGTAATCTCTCCTCGTTTCATTGAGATAATTTCCACTCCTGTATTCCTTGGCTATTACACAAATCACATAGGTACCAATGCCTGTTGGTGTTCCCGTTAATATTCCGGTTGCCGCATCAATACTCAGATTTGGATTTGCATCCACCGGGTCTGCCGCACTATATCCGGCTGCCCAACTAACGCTTGAATAAGGTGGTGGGGTAGGCGGATTTGGTTGGGGAGATGAAAAATCAGCACCCAAATATGGATTGGCAAGTTGATAAACAATCACATCGCCATCAGGGTCGGTTGCTGAAAAATCCAGATTAAGACCTTCTCCGGTACAAACAACAATGTAAGGAGCTACATCATACGATGGACTTGAATTATTAGGAGCCAGCGAATTCGGAGGTATTTTACATGTAAGCGTTGTTCCTGTTGTGGATGGATTTTGAAGATTAATGATCGTGGAGCTTCTGCAACAACGCTGATAAGTGAGGGTATATCCTCCGGGAATTGATGGCAGAAAAACAATAGAATCATAAACCGCTTTTTGCATACAGGTATTAGGCGCCTGCGCAGTGGTATAGCATGGGCTGTTGTTTACGATGGGTACATTGGAAATATCGTTAGGATTGGCAAATAAATAAAAAGTTTGCAATAAAACGCCACTGTTATTGAAAACTCCGATTATACATGGATTGTCAAAAGGAGGTGCTCCGGGATTTGAACAATCTTTATAACAGGTAAGATAGAGATGATAATATTCAGAACCCACACAAGTGTAATGCATCTCTCCGCCAATAATATGCGAAGCCTTCGTGGTAAACGAAGTCAGCATGAAAATTAAAGCTAATGCCAGTGGGTAAAAATGTTTCATTAATTCGTGTTACATATTCAAAACAGGAAAACTCTTAAAGGACACCTATTGGGATTTATACTGAAAAATTGTAACCCATAAAATTAAGAATCTACCTCTGCAAACCAAATGTTATTATTTAAATCAATTCTCGGGCTTTTCGGGCGCAACTTTCTACGTGTAATGTAGGATTTTGTTCACTGTCACAAAGGAGCAGGATTAGAAGGCTCACAATCCCTTGGCAAAATCATGATGTCAAATTGCGTAACTGAAGTTTTTCAATTGCTTCCCGGACGGCATAAGTTTTCTGAACGAATGAATTCGGATTCATTTATCTAATTTCCAAACCATCAAATTCCATTCTGTTTATTTTCACGCGCTTAAAACATTTAGGGGATGAAAAAAATCTTTTTATTCTGTGCCGTCATGATTAGTTCAATCATCGCATTGGCGCAACCAACCAATGGCAGCTTTCCGCAGAACGATGTTAACGATGACCGCCATACGGTTTATGCATTCACGAATGCAACCATTCATGTGGATGCAAACACTAGGCTGGAAAATGCAACACTTATTATTAAGGATGATAAAATTGAGGCGGTTGGAATTTCTGTAGCGGTTCCCGCAAATGCGGTAGTTATGGATTTGAAGGGCAATCATATTTATCCATCGATGATTGATATTTATTCCGATTACGGAATGCCCGAAATTCCAAAGAGCAGTGGCGAATGGAATTCTTCTCCTCAATATCTGAATGATAAGAAAGGCGCTTACGGATGGAATGAAGCGATCAAGTCAGAACAAAACGCCAATGAACTTTTCACTTACAACAAAGACAAAGCAGACGCAATGCGCCAACTCGGATTCGGAATGGCAAATGTATTTATGCGTGATGGAATTGCACGCGGCTCATCTGCTTTTGTTTCACTGAATGATGAAATGGTTCAAAAACTTTTTGCGCAAGACAAATCTGCTGCAATGTATTCATTCGATAAAGGTTCCTCTTCTCAGGGTTATCCCTCATCGCTGATGGGGAGTATTGCATTGATCCGTCAAACTTATTTGGATGCACAGTGGTACGAAAAAGCAAAGTACATAGCTGAATACAATATTTCGCTGGATGCCTGGAATAATTTGAAATCACTACCCGCCATTTTTGAAGTGAGTGATAAACTGAATGTTCTGCGCGCTGATAAAATCGGAGATGAATTCGGGATGCAGTATATCATCAAAACAAAAGGCGATGCGTATCAACGCATTGATGAAATCAAAGCAACCAGTGCACCACTAATTATTTCTGTTGATTTTCCAAAACCGTATGATGTAGAAAATCCTTTTGACGCTGCTCTGGTTTCTCTGGCTGATATGCTGCACTGGGAAATGGCTCCACTCAATCCATCGGCATTAGAAAAAGCGGGAATCAAATTCGCGCTCACACCATTTGATCTGAAAGAGAAAAAAGATTTCTGGAAAAATTTGCGCAATGCAATTGATTTTGGTTTGACAAAAAACACTGCACTCGCCTCGCTCACTTCTGTTCCTGCGGAATTACTTGGTGTTAGTGATCAGGTTGGAACATTGTCAAACGGTAAACTCGCAAATTTTATCATCACTTCAACAGATTTGTTTGACGAGAAAAACATTATTTACCAAAACTGGATTCAGGGAAAACAATTTGTCATCACCGATTTTGATTTCAAAGACATCCGCGGGAAATATGATTTTACTGTGAACAAAATGGGACCGCTGGTGATGCGTGTTGAAGGCGACATTCAATCTCCTGAAATAAAATTTGGTGTTGCAGATTCCAGTGCGATCAAAGTGACATTTTCGAAAAAAGATGACCTCGTTACGCTCACTTATAAACCCGATAAAGATGCCGAAGGCGTGATTCGCCTCAGTGGAAATATTGATGGCAATGTTTGGAAAGGACAAGGACAATTGATTGACGGAAGCTGGATAAACTGGACTGCCACTTTCAAAGAAGCTTATGTGGAGAAAAAAGAAGAAGAGAAAAAGGAAATTGAATTGCCCGAAGGTAAAATCAGATATCCGTTTGTTTCATACGGATGGACAGAACAACCAAAAGCGGAAACTGTTTTACTAGAAAACGCAACCGTGTAGACGAACGAAGCAGATGGAATTTTATTAAACACGGATGTGCTGATCAGCGCAGGAAAAATTTCGAAGATTGGAAAAAATCTCGATGCGGGTTCTGCAAAAGTGATTGACTGCACAGGCATGTATGTAACGAGCGGAATTATTGATGAACATTCTCACATCGCCATTTCACAGGGCGTTAATGAAGGAACACAATCTTCATCGGCAGAAGTAAGTATTTCCGATGTTATCAATTCCGAAGACATCAATATTTACAGAAATCTTTCGGGCGGTGTAATTGCTTCTCAACTTTTACATGGTTCGGCAAATGCAATTGGTGGTCAGTCAGGTTTGATCAAACTGCGTTGGGGTTTGTCACCGGAGAAAATGAAAATTGAAAATGCCATGCCGCGCATCAAGTTTGCGCTCGGTGAAAATGTGAAGCAATCCAACTGGGGCGATAACAACACATCGCGTTTTCCTCAAACAAGAATGGGAGTTGAACAGATTTATCTGGATGCATTCACACGCGCTCAGGAATATGTAACCGCATGGAAAAAATATAACGGGCTTTCAAAAAAGGAAAAAGAAAAAATTGCTCCACCGCGCAAGGACATTGAAATGGATGTCATTGTTCAAATATTGAAAGGTGAAAGATTGATTTCCTGTCACTCATATGTTCAATCAGAAATTACGATGCTGATGCGTGTGGCGGAGAAATTCGGTTTCCGCATTAACACGTTTACGCATATTCTGGAAGGATATAAAATTGCTGACAAGATGAAAGAGCACGGAGTAAGTGCTTCAAGTTTTGCGGATTGGTGGGGATATAAATATGAAGTGATTGATGCCATTCCTTACAACCCCGCAATTCTTACGAATGTCGGTGTCAAGAGGCTGACCGAGAACTCACTGTTCGAGGTTAGTAAATAAAAATCTATTCCTCTTCATGGGCTAATAGATTTGCTTCATGAGCAAATTCAAACCAATTCAAGA